>Ga0118677_10010304_pt1 | contig 14327 bp, 14 predicted proteins | sample AliMusrvi5mmetaG_FD_86154 | JGI IMG/M metagenome (GOLD analysis project Ga0118677, IMG submission 86154) | reverse complement strand
TCAAGGACTTCTGGTGGAAGCGCAACGTCCGCGAGCGCGACGACATGGAGGGCATGGACGGCGCGATCATCATGAACCGCGCGGTCTGGAAGGCGTCCGGCCACGAGGAGACATTTTCCGATCCGATGGTGGACTGCCGCGCGTGCAAAACCCGCCACCGCGCGGACCAGCTCCCGGAGAAGGACGGAACGAAATACTGCCCGAACTGCGGCAGCCGCGACCTCACCGAACCGCGTGCGTTCAACCTCATGTTCAAGAGCTACGCCGGCCCGGTCGAGAGCGACGACAACCTCGTCTATCTCCGCCCCGAGACCGCGCAGGCGATGTTCGTCCAGTTCCGCAACGTCCTCGACACGTCGCGCCAGAAGCTCCCGTTCGGGATCGCCCAGATCGGCAAGGCGTTCCGCAACGAGATCAACCCCCGCAATTACATCTTCCGCTCGCGCGAGTTCGAGCAGATGGAAATCGAATACTTCTGCCGCCCGGAAGACGGGCTCAAGCTCACCGACTACTGGCTCGAAGAGCGGCTGAAATTCTACGAGGACATCGGCATCCCCCGCGCGAAGATCCACATCAACGACATCCCGGACGGCGACCGCGCGTTCTATTCCAAGAAAACCTACGACCTTGAATACGAATTCCCGTTCGGCGTCAGCGAGCTCGAGGGCGTCGCCTACCGGACCGATTACGACCTCTCGAAGCACATCGAGCACAGCGGCAAGCCGCTCGACTACTACGACGAGGAGACGAAAGAGCGGTTCGTCCCGCACGTCGTCGAGCCCAGCGCTGGAGCCGACCGCACCGTGCTGGCCCTGCTCTGCGAGGCGTTTGCCGAGGAGACCGTCACCGACGACAAGGGCAAATCCGAAACCCGCAACGTCATGCGCTTCCACCCGCGCATGGCCCCGATCAAGTGCGGCGTCTTCCCGCTCATGAAAAACAAGCCCGCCCTCGTCGAGGCTTCAAAGGCGATCGTCCAGGCCCTGCGCGGGGACATGAACGTTTTCTACGACGAATCCGGCGCCATCGGCCGCCGCTACCGCCGCCAGGATGAAGCCGGCACCCCGTTTTGCATCACGGTGGACTTCGACACCATCGGCGAAAACGGCCCCGAAAAGGAAGGCACGGTCACGATGCGCCACCGCGATTCCATGCAGCAGGAACGCGTCGGCATCGCCGACCTCAAGCCCTTCCTTCTCGAACGCATCGCGTAGGCGGATGGGGCTGTTGGCCCGGCCAGATGAGTGTGCATGAGTGGTAAAATGGCCCGCTGAAACGTGCGGTCCGCTGCGCAACCTTGGCAGTAGGGCGGAGAGGTATTACTTTTACGGCATTTCCACGATCACGATCCCTGTGACGGAAGAAGATCTCACTTTCCTCCGCGCCTATTCGAATGCGATGGGGACCTCCGCCAAGGATACCCACCGCGAGCACCTCGATAAAAAGCACTCGTGATCGTGACGGTGGTAATACTGACCCCGGTTTGAGGGTTGGGGATAAACCGCTATCCCCTCGGCTGATGCTCCTTCCCGGTCCACGGGTCGAAGACAACTCCGTGGCGGAAGTCCACACGGTTGCGGGATGCAATTTTCATCCCATGTCGCACGGCCATCGCGTCAATCAGGCTGTCCCAGAGCGACTGGGGTCGCCGTTTCACCTCGCGCGAGTGCCTGAGCCGCGCCCAAGTGCGGGCCGTCTCCGCATCCCAATCCACGGTGAGCCCGTCCGATTCCAGCAGGAAGTCGTCGAGCCGCCGGTTGATTTCCGTGCGGCGCGCGGTGGTCGGAGCCGCCTCCGCGCCTTCCTGGATTTCCGCAATGACCACCACCGGGACCAGCCACTCGGCGGACGAAATCCACGAGACAACATTTTCCGAAGGACGCGGCTTCCAAAGCTCGGAAACCACATTGCTGTCCAAGAGGAACTCCATCACTTACGAGGGGGCAATGCGACAGGCCCGATGGCCGCGAGCAACTCCAACGCACGCCTGCGATCCGGCGAGGATTTTGGGGAGATTTCCGCGACCTCCTGCCCATGCTCGGTCAGCGTCACCGTCTTTGACCCATGAATCACCGGACGGAGAACCCGGCTCGTCTCCCGGCGCAATTCTGTAAGTGTCGCATTCATGCAGGAAAAATACACACTTTTCACACTGGCTCAATGCGTATCTGAAAAAATGTCGCCTCGCCGAGAGATTTCCCAAGTTCCCGCGAATACGGAACGTGAAAAAACCATGTTTCGAACCCCGTGAAGCAGGCGGCCCGCCTGCTATCCCATGGCTCTGCGCTTGTTCCACTGCTCCTCGATGAACCAATCTTCGACCTTCGCGCGGGCCCAGGGGGTTTTGCGCAAGAACGTCAGGCTGGACTTGATGCTCGGATCACTCTGAAAGCAGCGGATGGGGATGCGCCAGCCCATCTCGGCCCAGCCGTATTGCGCGAGGAGCTGCTGGAGGATACTCTCCAGCGTAACCCCATGCAGGGGGTCGCGAGGATGTTCGGTTGGGAATGGCATGGGCGATTATTCCCTGCGGTCCTCCTCCGTCGCGACGCGCCGATCCACAGGCCTTTCAGCCGGGATATTCGGCGCGAAAAATCGTGGCAAGGTCATCGGCCGTCCGGTCAGGTCACGCCCGCCGGGAGACCGGAGGAGCGGGCTTCGGCTTCTCTTTCTTGGGCTTCTTGACTTCTTTCCTCTTACTGTTGTTTCCTTTGGCCATAATTAACTCCTGTTGGTCTCCAGTTACGCTGGTTTGTCGCGTTTGGCAATAGCGGACAGATCCGCTGTTGGGACAGGATTCAGCCTCAAATAGTTGAACTTGGCAGCCGATGGGGTTAAGGGTTTGCGGACCATGCTGGGAATCGCCCTCAAGATGCTTTTTCGCGACCGCGCCAAGTATGCCATGCTGGTCTGCGGCCTGGCGTTTTGCTCGCTGCTGATGTGCCAGCAGTGCTCGGTGTTTTGCGGGATCATGATGTGGACGACTTCGACGGTCAGGAATATCGGGGCGCCGGTCTGGATCGTGGATGCAAAAGTCGAGCAGGCGAACGAGGTCATCCCGATGCGCCAGATCGAGGTCGAGCGCGTGCGGAGCGTCCACGGCGTCGCCTGGGCGGTGCCGCTCTACATCGGCATCGAGCAGGCGCGGCTTGCGGACGGATCGTTTCAGAACGTGCAGCTCACGGGACTGGACACGGGGACGCTTACCGGTCGGCCGATGGAGATGCAGGCCGGTCGGATCGAGGATCTGCGGCTGCCGAACGCGGTCGTGGTCGATCAGGTCGCGGTGGAAAAATTCCGGCAAAAAGGGATCGCGATCAAACTGGGGACGACCTTTGAAATCAACGACAAGGAAGCCCGCGTCGTGGGGATCTGCCACGTCGCCCGGAGCTTTCTGGGCCAGCCGTATATCTACACGACCTACGACCGCGCGATGGAATACGCGAAACCCACCCGCAAGCAACTCAGCTACGTGCTGGCGGGGCCGGTGCCAGGGGTTTCGGATGCGGAGCTTGCCGCACGCATCAGCAAGCTGCCGGGGCTGCGCGCCGTCACCAAGGACGACCTCTTCTGGGGCACCGCCTGGTGGTATATCAAAAACACCGGCATTCCGATCTCGTTCGGGACGGTGGTCCTGCTCGGAATCATCGTGGGGATCGCGATCGCGGGGCAGACATTTTATCTCTTCGTGCACGACAACCTGCGGTATCTCGCCGCGCTCAAAGCGATGGGGGCGCGGATGCAGACCTTGGCCGCCATGGTCCTTCTGCAGGCGTTCTCTGTCGGGTTTATCGGATACGGGATCGGGGTCGGGCTCGCCTCGTGGTTCGGAAACGCCGTGCTCGCGAGAGAAACCCCGCCGTTTTTCATGCCGTGGCAGGTCCCGGCATTTGTCGCGCTGGTGCTCATCTTCATCTGCGGGTTCTCGGCCGTGATCGGCCTGGTCAAAGTGGCCCGCCTCGAACCCGCGGTCGTGTTCCGGTGAGCAACCTGGCCGTCGATGTCGCCGATGTGGTCAAGTCGTTCCCGGCGGGCGACACGCGCACGTTTGCCCTCAAGGGCGCCACGCTCGACGCCAAATTCGGCGAGCTCATGATGATTGTCGGCCCGTCGGGATGCGGGAAAACCACGCTGCTCAGCGTGATCTGCGGGACGCTCCAGTGCGAGGAGGGCAGGCTCACGATCTTCGACCACGATCTGCGGAAGATGAAGGACTGGCAGATCACGCGGTTCCGGTGCGAGAACGTGGGCTTCATCTTCCAGCAGTTCAACCTCATCCCGACGCTCACGGCCGTCGAAAATGTCTCGATTCCGATGGTCCTCAACGGGGCTTCCCACACGGAATCCCTGCGCCGTGCCGGAGAGGTCATGGCCGAGGTCGGCCTCGGGGAAAAGCTGCACTCGTATCCGTCGCAGCTCTCGGGCGGGCAACTCCAGCGGGTCGCGATCTCGCGGGCGCTCGTCCACGAGCCCAGGCTGATTATTTGCGACGAACCCACGGCTTCCCTCGACGCCGCCGCGGGACAAAAGACCTTGGACCTCCTGAAATCCAGCGCGCTGCAGCCCGACCGTTGCGTCATCGTCGTCACCCACGACAACCGGATTTACCACTTTGCCGACCGCATCGCCGAAATGGAAGACGGCCGCGTGATCGGGATTTACGACGACCCGAAAGACTACCACCATGCTTAACCGACCCACATTTTACATCGCCCTGATCGGCATCGCCGCAGTGATTTTCATCGTCGCGCGCCAGCGCCAGACCGGGCCGGCTTCCACGCCGCTCGTCCCGCCGCCGCAGTCGCCGTATGCCGAATCCATCGGGGCGCGCGGCATCGTCGAGAGCACGAACGAAAACGTCCGCATCGCCCCGGCGGCCTCGGGCCTCGTCGAGAAGGTCAACGTGAAGGTTGGCGACCAGGTCAAAGCGGGTGACGTGCTCTTTTCCATGGACTCGCGCGACGCGCTGGCGGCTGTGAAAACCGCCGAGGCCCAGCTTGCCGTCCAGCAGGCGCGGCTCGCCGAGAGCCAGACGCTGGTCGATGACCGGCGGGATACCCTCGACCGGGTCACCCGGCTCCGCCTGAAAAATGTCGCGAGCGAGGACGAGACGAAACGGGACGAGTTCGCCATGCAAACCGCGCAGCGCCAGTTCCAGCGCGCCACTGCGGACCTCGAGCTCACGCGCGCCCAGCTCAACGACGAAAAAGTCCACCTCGACCTCCTCACGGTCCGGGCCCCAAGAAATGGCACCGTTCTCCAAGTGAATATCCGCGCCGGAGAATACGCCGCGGTCAATGCCACGGACCCGGCCGTGCTCCTCGGCGATGTCCGCGAGCTCCAGCTCCGCGCCGACGTGGATGAGTCGGATGCCCCGCGCGTGAGGCCGGACTGCAAGGCCGTCGCCTTTCTCAAAGGCTCGCGCGAGCAGGCGATCCCGCTCGAATTCGTCCGGATCGAGCCCTACATCCTCCCGAAGAAATCGCTCTCTGGAGACAGCACCGAGCGCGTCGATACACGGGTCCTACAAGTCATCTTCCGCTTCCAGAGCCCCGGCTTCCCGGTCTATGTCGGCCAGCAGATGGACGTGTTTATCGAGGAAAAATGAGCGGCACCGGAGCGCCTTCCCATGAACCCGAAAACGCCGTTTCTTGTAGAGGTTGCAACGCAGGGCGCGAAGCGACCGAGGCCGGGCTTTCCATTCTGAAAGAATTTCTCTATTCCCGTTTTCGGGATTAAAGTTTTGGGCTCGAGCTGGGAGCGGCCACGGCGCTGCCGGTCCGGATCAATTCGGCGACGACCTCATCGGTGATGTCGAGGCCCTGCTGGCTGCCGAGGACCACCATCTCGCTCTTTACAAGCACCACGCCGAGCCCCTTGCCGGCGGCGATTTTCAAGGCCACGGGCTTGATCTCTTCCCGGAAGCGGGTGACGAGGGAGGCCCGTTTGGCGTTGAGCTCCTGCTGGGCCTGCTGCTGTTTTTGCTGGAGTTGGAGGTTCAGGTTGTTCCCGAGGTCGGCCAGCTTTTGGCTTTCGGTGTCCGACGGCTTGGATCCGATGGCGTCTTTGGTCCGGTCGAACTGCGCCTGGAGATCCTTCTGGGCCGCGGTCAGTTGATCTTTCAGAGGGCCGCTGGCGTCTTTCAGTTCCTGGACGATGGACATATCCCGCCCGAGCCGCTTGGCGACATCGTCGAGGTCAACGAGGGCAACTCCGCCCTTGGGCGAGGAGAAAGGAGCACGGTCGCAGCCGACCAAGGTGAGACTCAGGAGGATCAGAAATGCAGGGAATGTTTTCATGGCGAATCGGGGATGGTGGCAGAAAATGCAGAAGTATTCCAGCGAATCTTCACGGAGGATTTTTTACAGCCCCAGCGAAGGATTAGAAAGCACCTTCAGGGCTTTTTTCACATCGCTGACGCGCAGGATGAGCAGGCCCTTTTTGGCGGACGGCATCGATGCGAGATAGGCGTATTCGATGTTGACCTTCGTGGCCGAGAGCGACTTCGCGATTTTCGAGAGCCCGCCCGGGCGGTTGTCGTTCTCGATCATGATCACGTCGTTCTCGACAACCAGCGTCCCGTGCGATTCGAGCAGCGCAATTGCGCGGCGCGTGTCGCTGACCACCATGCGGACGACCGCATGGTCCACGGTATCCGAGACGGTCAGCCCGTAGATGTTGATTTTATCTTCGGCGAGGGCGTCGCAGACGGCGGCAAGAGTTCCCGGTTTGTTGGCGATGAAAATGGCGAGCTGTTCGACGATGCGGACGGATTTCATAAGGGTAACCTTCGCACAGCGCGGGGCGGGAGTCGAAGGAATTTGCAATCGGTCATTGAGCGCGCCCGTTCCTCCGCTAGTTTGGAAGCCTTGGAAATTCCGATACTCATCGAAAGCGTCGCGTTCGGCGGCGCGGGGGTTGGCCGGCTGCCGGACGGGCGGGTGTGTTTCGTGCCCCTGACCCTGCCGGGCGAACGCGCGATCGTCCGGGTTGTCCGGGAGAAAAAATCCTTCCTCGAAGCCGAGCTGGTCCGGCTCACCGAAGCGTCTGTCGAACGGGTGCCGCCCCGCTGCCCGATCTTCGGGAGATGCGGCGGGTGCGCCTACCAGCACGCCTCCTACCCGCGCCAACTCGACATCAAGCAAGGGCAGGTCCGGGATTTGCTGCGGAGGATCGGCGGGGCCGCAGACGCGGATGTGCGGCCCGTCCTCCCGTCCCCTTTCCAATGGGAATACCGCAACCGGATCTCCGTGCATGTCCAGGACCGGACGGTCGGGTTCCATGGGCGGAAGTCTCACCGCATCGTTCCGGCTACGAACTGCCCGCTCGCCACGGCTCCTGTCAACGAGCAACTCGCCGCGCTCGCCAAAAATCCCCCGCGCGAAAATCAGCGGATCACACTGAGGGAAAGATCCGACTACCACGGGTTCAGCCAGGTGAACCCGGGAGCTGCGGAGGTCCTCGCGGCGGCCGTGTCGGACATGCTCGCCGGGGAGCACGGGCACCTGGTGGACGCGTATTGCGGGGCCGGATTTTTTTCCAAGAAACTGGCCGCCCGCTTCAAACATGTCACCGGCATCGAATGGAGCGCGGGCGCCGTGCGGGCTGCGAAGGCGACGGCGGCGGAAAACGAGTCCTACCTCGAGGGCGCGGTGGAATCCCATCTCGCTCCGGCCCTGGAATCCTCGCCCTCCGCAGAAACAGCGCTGCTGCTTGATCCGCCCGCAGAAGGGATCTCCGCAGAGGTTGTCGAAATCCTCGGGAAATGCCGCCCGGCAACCGTCGTGTATGTGTCCTGCGATCCCGCGACACTCGCTCGCGATTTGAAGAAACTTGGCACTTGGTATCGCGTCGATTATATCCAGCCGGTCGATCTGTTTCCGCAAACCGCCGAAATTGAATCCGCCGCCAAACTGAAATTGCTATGATGCTCCGACGACGCTTTGGACGGACCGGGCTAGAGATGCCGGTCTTCACCTGTGGGGGAATGCGCTTCCAGCATTCCTGGAAAGACGAGGAGGAGATCCCCGACGACGGCCAGAAAAACCTCGAGGCCACGGTCCTGAAGGCGCTCGACTCCGGGATCAACCACATCGAGACCGCGCGCGGCTACGGCAGCTCGGAATACCAGCTCGGCAAGATCCTTCCCCGGCTTCCGCGGGAAAAGATGATCGTCCAAACGAAGGTTTCGCCCGAGGGGGGCGGCGCGAAATTCCGCGAGTCCTTCGAGCGCTCGATGTCGCTGCTGCACCTCGGCCACGTCGATCTCCTCGCCCTCCACGGGATCAACAACGCGCAGGTCCTCGAGGAAGCGCTCGCGCCGGACGGAGCGCTTGCCGTCGCCCGCGAAATCCAGAAGGAAGGCCGCGCCCGGTTCATCGGGTTCTCGACCCACGGCGACTGCGACGTGATTTGCAAAACCATCGACACCGGGGAGTTTGACTATGTGAACCTCCACTGGTATTGGGTGAACCGCTCGAACTCGCGCGCCCTCGAGGCCGCCAAGCGCCACGACATGGGGCTTTTCATCATCAGCCCGAACGACAAGGGCGGAAAACTTTACGAGCCTCCCGACAAACTCGTCCGGCTCTGCGAGCCGCTCACCCCCATCGCCTTCAACAACCTCTTCTGCCTCCGCCACCCGGACATCCACACCCTCTCGGTCGGCGCTGCACGGTCGTCGGATTTCGACGAGCACATCCGCTCGCTGACATTCCTCCCCGACGCGGAGAAGCATGTTGCCGAAATCGACAAACGCCTTGTCGTGGCGATGGAAGAGAGCCTGGGCGCGGACTGGTGCCGGCACTGGGAAAACGGGATCCCCAAGTGGGAGGACTGCCCGGGAGAAATCAACATCTGGGAGATTCTCCGGCTCTTCAACTACGCCAAATCGCTCGACATGGTGGCCTTCGGAAAAATGCGCTACAACCTGCTCGGGCAGGCCGGGCATTGGTTCCCGGGAAAAAACGCGGCGGATATCCCGGACCTTTCACACGCGCTGAAAGCCAGCCCGTTCCGCGACCGGATCCCCGGGATCCTGCGCGAGGCGCACGCGCTTCTTTTCGACAAGCCGGTCGAGCGGCTGAGCAAGACGGACTAGAGATCAGGCCTTCTTGTGTTTGAAGGCGATGACCGAGAGCGGCGGCAGGTCGAGCAGGATCGAGTGCGGCTGTCCCTGCCACGCCCAGTGCTCGTCCGACCAGCGGCCGCCGTAGTTTCCCACATTGCTTCCGCCGTAGGTTTCGGCATCGGTGTTGAGAACTTCCTCGTAGAACCCGTGGTTGGTGATTCCGACGCGATAGGCTCCGCGGACGACCGGCGTGGCGTTGACGATGAAAAGGATGTCCTCGCCGGTGCGTGACTTACGCACGAACGACCAGACCGTGTTGTCGGCGTCGTGAAAATCCACCCACTCGAACCCGTCGTAGGAATCGTCGAGCTCGAAAAACGACGGTTCGTGCGTGTAGAGCCAGTTGAGGTGCTGGACCAAGCGGCGCAAGCCGTCGTGGAGCGGAAAATGCGTGAGGTGCCAGTCGAGGCTGCGGTCGTGGTTCCATTCGAGCCACTGGCCGAATTCCATGCCCTGGAAGATCAGCTTCTTGCCCGGGTGCGCCCACATCCAAGCGAGGAACATCCGGCAGTTGGCGAATTTCTGCCACATGTCGCCGGGCATCTTGTCGAGCAGCGAGCCCTTCCCGTGCACGACCTCGTCGTGGCTGAGCACGAGGACGAAGTGTTCCTGGAACGCATACAGCATCGAGAACGTGATGTCACCCTGGTGGTAGCGGCGGTGGATCGGATCCTTGCTGATGTAGCGCAGGCTGTCGTTCATCCAGCCCATGTTCCACTTGAACCCGAACCCGAGGCCGCCAGCGTAGGTCGGCTTCGAAACTCCGGGCCACGCGGTGGATTCCTCGGCGATCATCGTGATGCCGGGGAAACGGTCGTAGCAGACCTCGTTGCAACGCTTGAGAAACGCGATGGCGTCGAGGTTCTCGCGGCCACCGAAGCAGTTCGGCACCCACTCGCCCGGCTGGCGGGAATAGTCGAGATACAGCATCGAGGCGACCGCATCGACCCGCATCCCGTCGATGTGGTATTCGTCCATCCAGAACAGCGCGTTGCCGATCAGGAAATTTTTCACCTCGTTGCGGCCGTAGTTGAAGATGAGCGTGCCCCACTCCTTGTGCTCGCCGAGGCGCGGGTCCTCGTGCTCGTAGAGGCAGGTGCCGTCGAAGTGCGCGAGCCCGTGCGCGTCTTTCGGAAAATGTCCGGGCACCCAGTCGAGGATGACCCCGATCCCTTCCTGGTGGCACCGGTTCACGAAATGCCGGAACTCGTCGGGGTTCCCGAACCGGCTCGTGGGCGCGTAGTAATTCACGACCTGGTAACCCCACGACCCGTCGAACGGGTGCTCCATCACCGGCAGCAGCTCGATGTGCGTGAACCCGAGTTCCTTGACATACGGGATCAGCCGGTCGGCGAGCTCGATGTAGCTCAGGAACCGGTCGCCGTCCTCGGTGATCCGCTGCCACGATCCAAGATGAACCTCGTAGATGCTCATCGGCGCGGCGTAAGGGTTCCGCTGCCTGCGCTTTTCCATCCATTCGGAATCCGCCCATGTGAAACGGTTGAGGTCAAAAACCATGCAGCCGGTCTCGATCGTGTGCTGCGCGAAAAACGCGTAGGGGTCGGTCTTCAGGAAGACCTCCCCGTGCGGCCCGCGGATCTCGAATTTGTAATGCGCCCCCTCGTGGACACCGGGCAGAAAAATTTCCCAGACTCCGGAGGGAACCATCTTCCGCATCGGGTGGACGCGGCCATCCCAGCCGTTGAAATCCCCGGCGACGCTCACCCGCTGGGCACTCGGAGCCCAGACCGAAAAATGAACCCCCGGCACGCCGCCGACTTCCATCACGTGCGCGCCAAGCTTTTTGTAAATGTCGTAATGCGTCCCCTCGTTGAACAGGTAAATATCCATCTCCCCGAGCACGGGGCCGAACGAGTAGGGATCGTGCGAGCGCCACTTCGCGCCGTCATGCCCGGTGAATTCCAGCGTGTATCCGAACTCCCCGGCCACGCCCGGCAGCACGGCCTCGAACAGTCCCGCTTCATGGATCCGCACCAGGTCGAATGCCTTCCCGTCTGCGGCCACCATGCGGGCTTTCGCCGCATCCGGGCGGAACACCCGCCCGATCCACTGGCCCTGAAATTCCCGCAGCCCCAAAATCCGGAACGGGTCGCAGTGCCGCGCTTCGATCAATGGGTAAAAATCGTCGTCCGGAAGGAGTGAGGGATTCATCGCCAAGCAGACTACCGCCCACCGGGGCCAATTGCACAGATTTTCTTGCCCGGGTGGCCAGCCGCCAGCCCTGGTGCCCCGGCTTTCCGAGTTCCAACCCAAGGCAAAACCACTTTCCGAAAAGTGGTCGGGGCGACAGGATTATCCCGGCTCCGCCGGGCTCTGCCATTTTGGCTTCGCTCTTGCTTTCGCGCTACCGCGCGGGCAATCGAACTGCGTTCTCATCCTGTCTCAAAAAATCGGGGCGACAGGATTCGAAGCTGTTGTCTTTCTATGGTAAACAAGAAATTAATTGCGTTAGGGCCAGTTTTAGGGCCAAAATGGAAAAATGAAGAAGCAGAAAGCCCCGGCGACAAGAGTTCGCGTTAAGGACGTGCGGTATTTCAGTTCCCCCATGACGGTGAAGGGAAAGCAATACCCTTCGTGGCGCATCACATATTACCGAGGCACGACGAGGATTAGGGAGAGGAGGAAAACTGAGGCGGAAGCGAAGGCGCGAGCAGCCGAGTTGGTTGAGAAGCTGGGAGACGGGACTATCCATTTCGATTTGAAATTAAAACCGAAGGACAACGTTGTCATTGCCGAAGCTTTGGCACTTTTGAAAGACGCAGGCGGGGAAACTGGGTTGCTGGAGGCGGTGCGTCAATTTACGGAGGCAAAAAAGGTTCTGGGTTCTCAGAGCAGCGTCATGCAGTCCGCGAGGGAATACAAGGCGCAACTGGATAAGCGGAAGCTGCCAGAAATTACGGTTCCTGAATTGGTGCCAATATTTTTGGCGGAGGTGGATAAAGAGGGGTTGACGAGGCGCTACAAGATGGACGTGGGGCAGAAACTGAGAGTTGCGGCGAAGACATTTACTGGGAAAGTGGCGGATATAAAAGTGCAGGATATTGATAATTGGTTGGATACATTGACGGGCGTATCCAAGCGGACGGCAATGAATTATCGGAATGCTCTCCGGACTATATTCAGTTTTGCGAGGGAAAAGGGGTATCTGCCAAGGCACCAGGACACCGAGGCTCGGTTTTCTAGGAAATATAAACCCGAGAAGCCCGTAATTGGAATATACACGCCAGAACAACTGAAAATCTTGCTTTTCCACATCACCCCGCGACTGGTGCCGTTTGTGGCAATTGGGGGACTGGCTGGGATGAGATCAGCCGAAATTGTCCGAATGCAATGGCGCAACATTCGATTGGACTCAAACCAGATTTTCGTTCCAGAGCGGGTTGCAAAGACAATTGCGAGGGAGATACCAATTTGCCCTTCTTTGGCAGAATGGTTAAAGCCATTCAAGAAAGCCGCAGAGGGGGATGACAAAGTGCTTGTCCGCATTTCGAACGGCTTCGCTTTGTCGAAGAGGTTTGCAGCAGCGGTTGCAAGAATTAAAGGAAAGAAAGGGCAGCCATTGTTGAAAATTGTGCATAATGGGTTACGCCACACGTATATTTCTTGCAGAGTGAAAATGATAAAGAATAAGCATGAGGTTGCGTTGGAAGCTGGAAACAGCCCAAGAATTATTGATTCAAACTATCTGAGAATTATTGAGAATCCAGAACAGGCGAAACAATGGTTCAATATTTTTCCGACCGAAGAACGGTTGAAGGAAATTACCGCCGCTATCGAAGAAGGGCTTTGAGGTCGGCCGCTTTGCTTTCCAAAGTCTCAATACGGTTCTGTTCCATCGTAGCCTCCAATTCAGAAGATTTATATCGCCGATGTTTACCGAGGCGGTAGCAAGGAACAATTCCACGGTCGGAATAGTCCCGCAGGGTCGAAACAGCTATTGCCAAGATTTTGGCAGCTTGTTTGGGGGTAATGTAGTTTTCAACCTTCGCTGCACCAGGGAGCGAAGAGACGAGCATGGAGATGGGCGCATACTTAACGCCCAAACTAGATTTCCGCATGTCAACGACTCCAGGCACATATACAGGATACGTAAGTGCCACAGGTTTTGGTCAGGGAGAGGCGTAAATTTTTTACATATTTTTCTAAGCTCCATTTTCACCGGATAATCCGCATATTCCGGTAGCCTCAACTTCCTAGAGTGCAACTCGCCACGCGTAGCATTATCGGGAGCAAGTGAGGGTTTGTATCTTTGCCGCCATGCGCGTGTATGTTCCAAAAGGCAGAAAAAGTTTCTATGTCCGGTTCAAATTCCGTGGACTTTCGATTTTTGAGAGCCTGCGCACCGCTGAAAAGGCGGTTGCGAAACGCCGGGCTCAAAACATCTATGATACGGCGCAAGAGCGCTATTTTGAAGGGCACCGAGGCGGTGAGAAAACCACTTTCGAGCAAATCGAGACAGCATACACGATTGCCCCGCTTGATTGTTCAGTAGCGGCCAAGCGGCATAATTTCAGCATTCTGTTGCGCATGTGCTGCCCCGGCATGGAACGCGCGGCCGCACTCAAACAGACGCTTACGCGCTGCACCGCTGCCGCGATTCAGCAATATCAAGCGGCGCAGCTCGCAAGGGGCAGACCGGCAGGCAGCATCAACAGCGACTTGCGACAGGCCAGGAGTGTGTTTTCACGCCATGCACGGCAGGCATATGAAGCCTCAAAAATCAATCTGCCGGGCGACATTCACACGTTTCTTGAACAACCTGGGCTGCGGGATCGGCGCCAGAAAACCGGCTACGTGCCAATACCTCGGGAGGCTTTGGCGGCTCTTGATGATGCGCTGATTGGGCTGAGGCATAGAAATCGTGACATGTGGCTTGTTATCACGCTCATGCGCAACCTGGGAATGCGCAATGGCGAGGTGTATCGAGCCACCGGTTCGCAGCTAGTCCGGCACCAGGGCCAACTTGCTATTGATTTGCGCAATAATGCCGAGGCTACCATTAAAAATGAGTTGGAAAATAAAACTTGGGGGTTCGAACACCTATGATGTCATTAATTGTCCACAACAATACACTTACCAGTTGGCTTCTTCACCGGCAGACTTCTTGAAGTTCAACGTAAGTTGATGCTCGATATGTTGAATGCAGAATCAATCGACCTTTCAGACACTCACGCTT
>Ga0118677_10009541_pt1 | contig 14329 bp, 15 predicted proteins | sample AliMusrvi5mmetaG_FD_86154 | JGI IMG/M metagenome (GOLD analysis project Ga0118677, IMG submission 86154) | reverse complement strand
GTTCTTCCAGATTATTTGATGGAAGATAACCTATTAATTCGCGGATCATCAGAAGTGCATGGTCCTCATTGTCAGCGGTCAGATGGGCAACCCCACTTTTGGCGTGGTGGGTTGAAGCGCCGCCAAGTTCTTCCTTTGTAACATCTTCGTGTGTTACTGCCTTAACAACATCCGGACCTGTGACAAACATATAGCTTGTATCTTTTACCCTCACAATAAAGTCGGTAATCGCAGGTGAATAAACGGCACCTCCTGCACATGGACCCAAGATCGCTGAAATCTGTGGAATTACCCCCGAGCTCATTACATTTCTGTAGAAAATATCGGCATATCCTGCAAGACTCTCAATCCCTTCCTGAATACGGGCACCACCAGAATCGTTCAATCCGATCAGCGGGGCTCCCATTTTCATCGCAAGATCCATGATTTTAACAATTTTATCAGCATTGGCACGACTCATCGTCCCTCCGAAAACTGTAAAATCCTGGGCAAAGGTATATACCAGACGGCCGTCGATTTTCCCATATCCAGTAATCACTCCATCGCCCGAAAATCTGGAGTTTTCCATTCCAAAATCGTGAGAACGGTGAACCACAAACTTATCTAATTCGACAAAGGTTCCCGGATCGATCAGTACGGCAATTCGCTCGCGTGCGGTTTTTCTACCTGCAGCATGTTGACGATCGATACGATCCTGGCCTCCTCCGGCTTCAGCCTCGAGGTTTCGCTCATTGAGCCTTTCATATTTATTCTGCTCTGATGACATATTTCTTTTTTTATTGCCGCGTTAATCTGTTCGCGCTTTTCAAACTGCCAGTCCTCACTGCGCGGGTAGGATCTGAAGGTAATAGGTTCCGTAAGGCCGCTTTCAAGCAAAGCGATTGTTTTCTCTTTGCCGATTAGGCTTTCGAGCAATTGCAGCGCCCGCATATCCTGAAGCGCATCGTAAAATACTTTCAGCCGCAGGGAGTTCAGCGGCGCGCCGTCTTCACCCGGATAAACAACATAAGCGTCGCCCGAGGGGAATGCCTTGCCGGCGTCGCTTTCCTCAAACGGGTTGACCTCCCGTTTTGAAAACTGCGCATACCAGAAGTTATGACCCCACTGCAGGAAACCTTTCACGTCAAATTTATACATCTGCATGCCGAGAACGCGGTTGCGCTGGGATGGCATGGAGAAAAAGCGGTTTGAAACATAGTCCTTATGCTGCCCGCAGCAGTAATAAGCCCACAATTCCGGCACTTTGCCGATAAAGGGTTCAATATGGTTGGTTGCGGGAATCGGTGTTTTTACAGCACCCTTTTTATAAAACTTAAAGTCGGATAGGGCGTCGATAACCGGGAACCCCGGGAACAGTTTTTCAACCAAAAGGCTTCTCTTTTTATAAGCGTTGTACTGCATGATAGACGGTTCATCGGAGACATGAAAGAAGCAGCGTTCTTTGATACCGTTCTCATCGATAAATGAATTTAGCGCTTTCGCGAATTCGGTTAAGAACTCCGTATATTTTTTGCTTGCCGCCCAGGTGTTCCAGCCGAAAATCTTTTGTCGTTTGCCATCAACAACCGCTTCCACCTTCGGCGCGTACCGTGCCCCCCATTGCGAGAACAGGTGGGACATCTCGAAATATGCCACGCCGCAGCGGTCGCACATCTCAACCCAGCGTTTCAGGTTTTTAAAATCAAAGCTGTATTTGCCGTTTTGCCTGGTTACTTCCACCAACTGCACGGTCGGGCGTTCGCCGCCGATGAGCGTATCCAGTGGCGGCGTAAACAGCGGGGTTAAAATAAAGTTAATTCCGTGTTGTACGGCGTTGCTTACAAAATTTTCAACTATCCGCCAATACTCTTCGCTGAAGACTTCCACCTTATACCAGGTTGAAAGGCAGTCGGTATGGAACCAGTTTGTATGGAGCAGGGTTTGTTTTGGCAAATCGACATTGATTATTTCGATTGTAATACGGTTTGAGGCAAGTTTTTCACCGCCGGCAAAGAAGGTGATTTCTATTGTGTACTCACCGGCTTCAATTTTACCGGCCGGGTCAAGCTCAAACCAGATGCTTTGCCACTGTTTTGGTTTTATTATAAAAGCGCCATCACACGGGCGCAGAAGGTCGGGGTATAGACCCGGCTTGTCGCGCAGAATATAATCGTCATGGTCCGGATAGACCGGCAGCGCGGACGGAATTGACTCAACCGAATAGCACATGATTGTATCGGCAAGAATTGAGTTTATTTTTATTGATATGTTCTTTTCTTCTTCATCCTCCGAAAACAAAGCCGTTTGAAAAGATACCCGCTCATTTTTAAGCATCGACATTTTTTTTAGCGGCGTGTTTTCAGGTGCTTCATCGGCAAAAACTTTTGCCAGGGAGCTCAGCGTAATACAGGTTAACATAGGTGTTCCCCTTTCACAAAGAAAAAGAGGCGCACTCGCATGCGCCTCTTTGAAGCTGAAAATCAATTGTTTTTCTTCAGGCTGGCGAGTTTCATATCCTTTTCAAGCGCGCGGTCAACCGCTTTGGTAATAGCGTTGGAAAAACCGAATTCCTGGAGGGCCGCTATCCCTTCGATTGTTGTCCCGCCGGGGGAACAAACACGGTCAATCAACTCGTAAGGATGCTCGCCGCTTTCAAGGATATACTTCGCGCTACCCAATACGGTCTGTGCCGCAATCTGCAACGAGAGTTTTTTGTTCATGCCGATTTTAACCCCGGCTCTCGCTAGTTCATCAATGAACATATAGGCGAACGCGGGCGCCGCGCCGGCGATAACGCCGAACATCGGGAAATATTTTTCGTCCAACGGGATGACCTCGCCGAAAGAAGAACACAGCTTTTCAACAAATTCAATCTGCTCCGGAGTCGGCTTGCCGTTTGTGCAGTAAGCGGACATCGCCTCGCCGATTGTGGCGTTGATGTTCGGCATAATACGGACAAGCGCGGGTGTGTAGGTGAGGAAAGATGAAATATATTCCAAAGAATTGCCGGCAGCGGTCGAGATGATAAGCGGATCTTTTGCTTTTAACTTTTCGTCAATCTGTTTAAGCAGATTCGGGAAATCAGCGGGTTTAATAACAATTAAAACAACACCGCACTTTTCAACCAGTTCTTCTACCGAAGCAGCTTCTTTAATCCCGTATTTTTGCGCTGCGGCGCTCAGCTTGACCGGATCAATGTCAAAAGCAAAAATGTTTTGAGCTTCAACCGCTTTGGCGTTCAGCACGCCTTTTATCATCGCGTTCGCGAGGTTGCCTGTTCCGATAAAACCAATATTCATCATCATTCAATTCCTAAACTTTTAAATTTTGTTTTCAAACTAATTCAATTCAGAGGTGCAGTTCGGGCATCTTGTCGCTTCAATGTTAATGGCTGATTTGCAGTATGGGCAATCCTTCGTTGTGGGAGCCGGTTCCGGCTCGGGTGTCTGCCCTTTTTTGATTCTCTTTTTGCCCGTTTCCGCAAGTTTGTTCAGAAATTTAACAATCAGGAAAATGACAAACGCCATAATCAAAAAATTGATGATTTTTGAAATGAAATTGCCGTAATTAAGCGTTGAAATGCCGGCTGCCTGTGCAAGGGCAAGTGTATCATACTTATCGCGGTTGGTAAGGTTAATAAAGAGATTTGAAAAATCAATACCGCCTGTTATCAGGCTGATTATCGGCATGATAACATCGGCCACCAGAGAATCCACAATGCTTTTAAAGGCAGCGCCGATGATAACGCCGACTGCCAGGTCAATCACATTGCCGCGCATTATAAATGTCTTAAATTCAGCGATAAAGCCTTTGCTCTTTTTCATAAATCAGTTCCCCTTTATCTTTCGCAGCTTAAGTGAATTAATTTTACCACAAAATACCGAAAATGCAACATCTATCCCATTAATAATACATAATCATACACAGAAAAGAAATGGACAATGCTGCCGGCAAGCACAAACACATGGAAAACCGCGTGAAAATACGGCAGTTTTTTGCCGACGCCGTAAAGAATTGCGCCGACGGTATAAAGCCCGCCGCCGATAAGCAGCAAATAAAGCCCCGGTCTGTATTCTCCGCTGAAAACCTTGAGCAATGTCTTTATGCCGAGAAGCAGTATCCAGCCGACGCCGATATATAAAACCATCTGAACCTTTTTAAATTTTTCATGGTTGATTGTAGTGCCGGTAATGCCGAACAAAGCTGCGCCCCAGGCAATCGCTAATGTCAGCCAGCACGCAAGCGGGTGCAATGGGCGCAGGGCAACAAGCGCATAGGGCGTTACGGAACCGGCAATAAGCAAAAATATCATGCAGTGATCAATGATGCGCAGCACTTTTTTTGCTTTGCCAGGCCTTAAAAAATGATATACCGCCGAACCGGAAAACAAAACAATAATCGAACAGCCGTAGATGACGGAAGATAAAATGCTCCACACTGAACCCGACTCAATGCTCCTGCGCACGCACAGCACCAGCGCGACAAATCCCAACGGCACGCCGAGCATGTGAGTGACAGAGTTTATCTTGTCCTCCGTGTTTGAATAATTCGGCAGTTTTACTTCTTGCATTTTCAATTATTTCAGTCCCCCTCTTGAGTGATTCCTTCCAAATTGAAGGCCGGAATGAATTCTTTGCAGGCGGAGTCAAGTTCCTGGACATAACCGTTCTCAAAACCCATATCCAGCATGGCGTTGACCGCCCTTTCATATTCCCGCTTCGTTATTTTTCTGTTGAGCGGAGGGTTATTGACCGCTTCGCCGTGAGGCGTATACTGGCTCATCAGGCTGATGGCTGTATCCCCGGGCAGGGAATCCTTCAGCCAGCGCATTATTTTAATTGTCTGCGTAACATTGCCGGGCAAAACCAAGTGGCGTACAATCAAGCCCCGAACTGCTATTCCATCTTCGTCAAGCTTTAAGGTGCCAACCTGCCTTTGCATTTCAAGAACCGCTTTTGACGCAAATTCAAAATAGTTTTCGGCATTGGCGTATTTTTTTGAAACAGCGCCGTCGAAATACTTTAAATCCGGCAGGTATATATCCACAAGCCCCTCTAAAGACTGAAGGGTTTCAACATTTTCGTACCCGCTGCTGTTGTATACAACCGGCACCGGTGATTTATATACGCGAAGAACCTCCGCGATTTTCGGGGCGAAATGAGTGGGGCTGACAAGATTAATATTATGCGCGCCCTGCTCAACAAGCCTGTCAAAAATCCGCATCAATTCATTGCCGGTTATCTCTTTGCCGAACCGCTCATGGCTGATTTCAGCGTTCTGGCAAAAGATACATTTTAACGGGCAGCCGGAAAAGAAGACGGTGCCCGAGCCTCTTTCGCCGCTGATACAAGGTTCTTCCCAAAAATGCAGCGCCGCCCTTGCCACGGTAATGGCTTCATTCATCCCGCAAATACCGGGCTTTATGCTTCTGTCAACCGAACATCCTCTCGGGCAGATCATGCAAATTGTCATCATACTATTCCTTTTGCGGTTAGTGTAAATATATTATAACAATATTTTTATTAAATTCAATGATTACGGGTTTGATTTATTGAAAATCCTGTAGTATAATGTCACATAAAGTAAAAACATGAGCAGAAAAGCAGCGGAACCGCAGAAAAATCGCACCGCTGGCCGCTTATTTCTTCGAACGGGGTGATCATGTGTTATTGGCAATTGATATGGGCAACACCAACATAACGTTTGGCGCGTATTTGGAAGATGAACTTCTTTTTGTCTCGCGGCTTGCGACCGACAGAGAAAGAACCAAAGACCAATACGCGGTTGAGCTGTTAAACATTTTAATGCTTAACAATATATCGTCAAAAGAGTTCAGCGGGGCAATCATCAGCTCGGTTGTTCCCGAATTAACCGCTGCAATTTCAAGTGCCGTTGAAAAGATTATTTCAATAAAGCCCATGCTGCTTGGCCCGGGTCTGAAAACAGGCATGAATATCCTGACGGACAACCCCGCGCAGGTCGGCGCGGACCTGATAGCCGGTTCGGTCGCGGCGGCTTCACACTACCGGCTGCCCTGCCTCATTGTTGATGTAGGCACGGCGACCAAAATCAGCGTTGTGGATGAGAACGGGTCCTTCTGCGGCTGCACAATAACCGCGGGCGTCGCAATTTCTCTGAACGCGCTGGCACACAGCACCTCCCAGCTTCCGCACATCAGCCTCACCGCGCCTCCGCATGTCGTCGGCAAAAACACGATTGACAGCATGCAGTCCGGCGCAGTTTTCGGCACAGCGGCTATGATTGACGGGCTTTGTGAAAGAATAGAGGATGAGCTTGGTGTAAAAGCCCGCACAATAGTTGCCACCGGGGGATTCGCAGCAGATATTGTATGCAGCTGCAAACGTAAAGTTATTTATAACGGTGAGCTTGCCCTTGAAGGATTGAAAATAATTTACCATAAAAATATAAAAGCAAAGTAAACAGCATTTATTTCCGCTAAATTTTGCGTTGCATCCCTGCTTGACGGGGAGCAGCAGCAAGGAGGAATATAAAAATGGCAAAGTCAACCACTCAGCGTAAAAAGATCCTGTTCCTGGCACAGTTTTCCATGCTCCTGGCAATCGAGGCAATTGTTTGCTTCACCCCCCTGGGTTCCCTCCCCGCGTTAGGTCCGATTGTTGCGACCCTTTCCCATATCCCGGTTATCATCACGGCTATTTTACTTGGCACCGGTGCCGGTGCGGCAATGGGCTTTGCATTCGGGCTTTTCAGTTTCATTGTGTGGACATTTACCCCGCCCGCCGCAATTGTTGCCTTCGCGTTCACGCCTTTTTACAGTTTAGGGGCAATGCATGGTAACGGCTGGAGCCTTGTGATATGCTTCGTTCCCCGTATTCTGGTTGGTGTTGTAACAGGGCTCTGCTTTAAGTTTTTTACAAAACTGTTTGCAAAACTTAAAAAGAAAGATGCTTTTGTTTACGGTCTCAGCGGAGTATTCGGCTCACTCACCAATACTTTTCTTGTTTTGGGCGGTATTTTTCTTTTCTTCGGCAGAGAATACGCAACGGCCATCGGCAAATCTTACGACCTTTTGCTGGGCGTAATCGGTACAACAATTCTTACAAGCGGTATTCCCGAAGCAGTCATAGGCGGGATACTTGCTTACGCCATATGCCGTCCGCTGAAAAAGATACTGGCGAAAGAATAAAAGCTATGCAATAATACTGAAAGGCGCGCCTCAAATTGAGACGCGCCTTGATTTATTTAGCTTATTTTTCGTTCTTCAGCTTTGCGAGTTCATCCATAAAGGTGTTAATGTCCTTAAACTGCCTGTAAACGGAAGCAAAACGCACATAGGCAACTTCGTCAATCGCCTTTAACTTTTCCATCGTCAGTTCGCCGATATGGATTGTGGTCACTTCACGGTCAAGCGAGTTTTGCAGGGCGAGCTCGATTTCGGATACGGCGGCTTCAAGCGTTTCAATAGAAACCGGGCGTTTTTCGCAGGCGCGGAGCATACCGTTCAGGAGCTTGTTCCGGTCGAACACCTCGCGTGATTTATCCTTTTTAACAACAACAATTGGCACGGTTTCGATTATTTCGTAGGTGGTGAATCTTTTGCCGCAGCTGATGCATTCCCTGCGGCGGCGAATCCGTTCGCCTTCGTCAGTCGGGCGTGAATCAATTACCTTGCTTTCTTCAAAGCTGCAAAACGGACATTTCACAAATATCACATCCTGTTACAAAATAAACATTTTTATAATTATACCATATATATAGCAAAATGCAAGAAAATTTCACAACAGATTGTCTATATTCACAAAAGGTTTTCCAAATGCTCCATATATTGCATGGATTTGACTATCTGGCTGTCGTCCCCGAAGTTGTGGCGGTAAAGCTCGATGATATAGTCCCCTTGATATTTTAAAGCTTTCATTTCCGCCAGCAGCCGGACAAAATCAAAATTCCCCTCACCGGGCGGCATGCAGTCCTGCTCATCGCAGCAGTCGCTGATATGGATATGCGCAATGCTTCCTGCCAAGATTTCAATAAATTCAAAAGGCGAATAACCCGCCCGCGCGGCCTGTTTTATATCAAGAATTATTTTAAAATCATCGCCGATGTATTTCTTCATCTCAAACAAAAGATTCGGTGACTGCGAACGGTAGTTCAAAACATTTTCCTGCGCGACAATGATCCCCTGCTCCCTGCCTGTTTCGGCAAGCTTTGCGAAACGCTCAAAAAACAGTTCATCGGAAACATAATTTGATGCCTTGCCCCCGTGCATGGCCAGTATTTTCGCGCCGAGGATATTCGCCGCTTCAAAATATTTTTTATAAAACTCCAAAGAGTCATAAAAACGGCGCTCGTATTCGCTGAAAAGCAGATAAGGTTCGCCGAAAGAGAAAAACGGATGAACGGACGGAATGCGCATACCGCAGGCGTCCCTTATCCGGCAAATCTCTTTTAAAAAGGGGCCTTCAAGCTCCGAAAAAGAGTTGAAAAAAATTTCGCAGGTTTTCACATTCAGCGCGGCGATTTTTTTAAACGCCAGCTCCGTTTCAAGCGGATAATAACAGGATGTTGAAACCCCGATGCTCATTTGCAGGCTCCTTCCGGCAGAATTCAATCATTTTTCCGGTTCCGGTATTTCATGTTTCTTTGCTTCGACTTCTAAAAATATCCGTCTCGCCGCCAGTGCAAGCCCCAAAATCATCATAAAATACTGAAGCACTTTGGCGCCGTATATCACGTAATCTGTCATACCGCAGGTTAAAAAGCCTGTTATGCTTGCGATTACCGCAACGCCGAGCGACCTGCCCTCTTTTGAGCGGATACCGAGTTTGACCATTTCAACAATAATAAATACGATTGCCGCGACGAAAATCGAAGTACCGATTATGCCGCCTTCGAGCATCAGCTGCAAAATAATATTGTGGGCGTGGGGCTGATTGATTCCGTAAGTGCCTACCAAAAGCTTGCGGACATTTGCAACGCCTGGGCCCATGCCGAAAAGCCATTTTTTCTTTAATATCTCGATGCAGTCGGCCCAAATTGCCGAACGGGTGTTTATCGAAATATCTCCGCTGCCAAGCAGCGATAGCAGGCGCTTAAAAACCCCCGTCGGTATCAGCAAAAGCAGCAAAGGCGAGACAGCAAGCATTTTAATGGCCTGCTTCCTGCCCATAAACAATAAAACAAACACGGTTACAGCGGCAGCCAGGTACGGCCCTCTGGAATAGGATGAGGCAACCCCGCCGGCAATCATCACGGCGCATACGAGGCTTATCCATTTTTTCCGCTTATCTTTCAGATAAAAGAAACAATAAGCGGCAAAGGGGAGCACCATCACAAGAAAACAGGCGAAGAAAACCGGGTTGGTAAATGTGGAGTTTGCCCTGGTGACAATATCGATCTGCACAACGTGCGGCAGCATACCGGCAACTTTTTTCGGCAATATCACCGTGTACAGCATTTTTACAAGATAAACATTCATGTTGCGCCAAAAAGGATTAAACATTGTCTTTAGAGGCTTCGCGATGTACCCGCCAAAATGGAAAAGCAAGATTTGACCGATGCCCATCGCGCCGGCAATCCCTCCGCTTAAGGTTGCGGCAAACAGAATTTTATCAAGCCTTTCCCTGCTGTTTATAAGGTTCGAAACAAAGATATATCCGAAAAACAACAATATCCCTGTCAGCGTGGTGACGATGCTGTCAACAAAACTTTTTGAATAAAATATGCCCACAATCTGCCAGCAGATAAAGGCAATAAAGATGATTTGCTCTTTTTCAAAAATCAGTTTCTTATTATCGGTATGCAAGGCTTTCAGGAATAAGCAAAAAGTAACCAGCGTAAGCGCGGGGGCAATAAATTCGGGTGAGAGCGGCGCTGACAAAAATGTCGCGGCCATCCAGAGCCAAGCCTTCTTTTCAGCCGGCAGTTTTTTCCTGTTTTTTATCGCGTATCCCTCCCCTGCGTAAATTTTTCAAGCGAATGCTATTGTACTTCAAAGCCCGTTTTTTTGCAATATTTTTTTGCTTCTTTACCTTATTAATTCAGTCGTATGCTGTTTTGAAAAGCCGCAATTTTTAAATCGATTTTAAAAATTTATGAAAATTTTGTTAACATTTGAAAAAGTTCTTGATTTTTGCCTGTAAAGTGATTACAATATGAATTAGCACTCGAACAGCTTGAGTGCTAATGTTATCCCTTCAAGGATTAGAGCGGTAAAATGCCATGCTCTGCCAATATATTATTTAGGAGGAAATTATATGACTATCAAACCACTTGCAGACCGCGTCGTTGTTAAGCTCATTGAGGTTGAAGAAACCACAAGCAGCGGCATCATTCTCGCAGCCTCTGCCCAAGAGAAACCCCAGATTGCGGAAGTAATCGCAGTCGGCCCGGGCGGACTCGTAGACGGCAAAGAGGTAACAATGTATGTTAACGTTGGCGATAGGGTTATTACAAGCAAGTACTCGGGAACAGAAGTGAAGCTCGACAAAGAAGAGTTCACCATCGTTCGCCAAAGCGACATCCTTGCGGTTGTTGAATAAGATTTAATAGGAGGAATTTAAAATGGCTAAACAAATTATTTACGGAGAGGATGCCCGCAAGGTTCTGCAAGCGGGTATTGACAAACTCTCAAACACGGTTAAAATCACACTTGGACCCAAGGGCAGAAACGTAGTGCTTGATAAAAAGTACGGTGCTCCCCTTATTACCAATGACGGTGTCACCATCGCGAAAGAAATTGAGTTGGACGATGTATTCGAAAACATGGGCGCACAATTGGTGAAAGAAGTCGCCACAAAGACCAACGATGTCGCGGGCGACGGCACAACCACAGCAACCCTTTTGGCGCAGGCATTTGTCCGCGAGGGCATGAAGAATGTCGCCGCGGGCGCGAATCCGATGGTCGTCAAAAAAGGCATCCAAAAGGCTGTTGACGCGGCTGTTAAAGGGCTGAAAGAACACTCCAAGCCGGTCAACGGTTCGGAAGACATCGCCCGCATCGCCACTATCTCCTCCGGAGACGCTGAGTTAGGCAGCATCATCGCCGATGCAATGGCGAAGGTTACCTCGGACGGCGTTATCACGGTTGAAGAGAGCAAGATTGCCGTAACCGATTCCGATGTTGTGGAAGGTATGCAGTTTGACCGCGGATATATTTCGCCGTACATGGTTACCGACACCGACAAGATGGAAGCGATTATCGACGACGCTTACCTGCTTATCACAGACAAAAAGATTTCGAATATCCAAGAGATTTTACCTTTGCTTGAGAAAATTCTGCAATCCGGCAAGAAGCTTGTTATTGTTGCCGAGGATGTTGAGGGCGAAGCGCTCTCCACCCTGCTTGTCAACAAACTGCGCGGCACATTCGTCTGTGTTGCTGTCAAAGCCCCCGGCTTTGGCGACAGACGCAAAGAAATGCTGCAGGATATCGCCATCCTCACAGGCGGCGAAGTCATCACAGCCGACCTCGGCCTCGAACTGAAAGAAACAGAAGTTACGCAGCTCGGCAAAGCCCGCCAGGTGAAGATTTCAAAAGAAAACACCATTATCGTTGACGGCGCAGGCGCTAAAGAAGCCATCAACTCCCGCATCGCCCAGATTAAGGTTCAGATTGAAAACACCACCTCCGACTTCGACCGTGAAAAGCTTCAGGAAAGGCTTGCAAAGCTTTCCGGCGGCGTAGCGGTTATCAGAGTCGGCGCGGCAACCGAAACCGAAATGAAAGAAAAGAAGATGCGCATTGAAGACGCCCTTGCTGCAACCAAGGCTGCTATTGAAGAAGGCAGCGTAGCAGGCGGCGGCGTGGCATTGCTGAACGTTATCTCCGAAGTCGAAAAACTTCTCAAAACAGAAGACGCTGACGAAAAAACCGGCATCAAGCTTGTTATCAAGACACTTGAAGAGCCCATCCGCCAGATGGCGCTGAACTCAGGGCTTGAAGGTTCCGTTATCGTCAACCACATCAAAGAATCCGGCAAACTCGGCTTCGGCTATGACTTTGCCAAGGATGTTTACACCGATATGGCTACAGCAGGTATTTTGGACCCGACAAAGGTTGTTCGTTCGGCTTTGCAGAACGCGGCTTCCGTGGCGGCAATGGTTCTCACCACCGAAAGCCTTGTAGCGGAAAAACCCGACCCGGCAGGTGACGCTGCGGCAGCGGCGGCTATGGCGGCGCAGGGCGGCGGCGGAATGTATTAATCCCTTCCCCTTTTTAAAATTGTTGGAGCGCGTCCGCGGACGCGCTCCTTTGTTTTACATTGAAAAAGAAAGATTTACTTCGCTGTCTGCAGTTTTATATTTATATTAATTTCACCGGCGACCAAACCGGGCATTTGAACAGCGCAGAGATGCGTGACAATATTGTTATCATCCGCATCTTTAAGGCTATAAACAAAATACTTGGTCTCTATAGATTTATCTTCCATTACCCTTGTTTCCTCAATTAAAACCAACTTACAGGATTTTGGAGCGTTAATAGCCAGCCCCGATTTTCTGCTTAATTCCTTTTCTTCGTATTCTTTTTGACCGATAACTTTTAAACTGTCCGTCAGAAACGAGATCTTAACATTTTTCAGCGGATCAACCACTTCAAAGCTGATTTCGAATTCTATTTCTTCTTTTTCAGTTTTTCCATTAACTGTTTCCGAGTAAGAACCCGATACCAATTGTTGGCAGCTTTGAGCAATCCAGCAACTATTGTTTTGATCCGAGTGAATTTCTCCGTTTGCGTCTTTATATAATTCTATCGCCTTTGCAAAAACCTGTTTATTGTTATTGAAATATACCTTCCCGCCGAATACATAAGAAGTTGCATTTTCGGTTGCATCGTCATTAACCTTGACATTATTATAAATATTTGAAATTCTGCCTTTTGAATCACAATGGTATACTTCGTCAGCAGCGGGTCTACTGACAGATAATACAATGGCATTCTTATTCTTAAACCCATTAGGATTTACGTCATCTCTTACCTTGCTTACCACAACCCATACACCGCACAGTTTGTCGGTATAACTTTTCTCCCGAGCTGGAAGCGCAAGTGAGCAACTACATAAAACCAAGCAAAGTAAAATAGTAGTTGTTACGCAAAACACTTTTTTAATCATCTTCATCGTCCTCCAAATCACCGTTAAAATCCAATATATCTCCGACATTGCAATTGAGGTAATAACAAATGCGGTTGATGGTTGAAAACCGGATACCCTTTACCTTGCCGCTCCGAAGCAATGACATATTCGCCTCTGTTATCCTTACTTTTTCACAGAGTTCTTTGGATGTCATACCTCGATTTTTTAATATATCTTCCAGATTTACCAATATCGCCATATTATCGCCTCACACAAACTGCTGATTTTCATCATGCAGCCGGTTGCTTTGTGAAAAATATTTTGTCAGAAACAGCATCACAAACGCAATCAAAATAATTGTAAGCGGAATGAGCATGTCTATATTAATGCTCACAGCATAATGGGCGTGCAGAAGCTGAATCAAATTATAACTTAAGGAACAGAAAAGAATAACAAATATTGCTTTCTTCGTACGTTTTGTTATTTGCTGTGATATTTTCACAATTTCACTTGAGTAAGAGTTTTCTTCCATAACAAAAAGCAATTTCAAAACGGGCGGCACAATTCTTATCAATGATAAAATAGGAACAGCCTTGGCAAACCAGCGGAGAATAATCAGAGAATACGTTGCAAATGCCTCGGTTGAAAGAGCCGGATTGTACCCGGGCAACCCGGACAGCACCGATGACGGAACCGAATTGGCCCCGGTTAAACCGGACAGCAAATCCGAATTATCTCTAACCTGTGCAGTAGAAAATGAAGTTAAAAGATTTGAAAACGCTATGAAGCAAATTGAAAAAATGCCCGCATATGCCAGCAGCAAAACAATAAACCTTATTTTTTTCAACACTCTATTCTGTGAAGATTCGCGAATTGCATAAACGATTATCGCCGTAAAAACGAATGAAATAAATAAGGTAAATAAAATATATTTATCCAATTCTCCATTTTTATCCGAATTTTGTATTTCATAAAAAATATTTGTTAAAAAAGCGGGATTAATTAAAATAAACAGATAGAAAAATGTATATATGGAAGTTGCAAGACAAATAACGTCGGCAATAATAAACTTTTTTTTGCGAATCAGCCTGTAACCCGGAAACCCAAGCGGTAAAAGCCCGATAAATATAAAAACTATCCACGCAAAAACATTCCCAGCACTTCCGGATAAAGACAGTTTCCGAAGGCCCTGCCCCAGCCAATCAAACGGAACTGTGATTGTATAAAGATAATTATTATCCTTTCCGAATTTAAAAAATAAAACGGATAATACAATACAAACAAAACCGAATGAGAAC
>Ga0118677_10010303_pt1 | contig 14333 bp, 13 predicted proteins | sample AliMusrvi5mmetaG_FD_86154 | JGI IMG/M metagenome (GOLD analysis project Ga0118677, IMG submission 86154) | reverse complement strand
CCGGTGCGCGGCGCCATGAAACCGTATCCCGTGTTGCCGTGAGAATATGACGAACGCAAATTTGGAACTGCGCGTTTCCAATGACGCGCGGGAGATCGTCTTGGTGGACAAGAAACGCGGTTGCGCGTGGCGGTTGGATCCCCGGCAACGCTTGGCCGACGAGACCGCGCTGCCGGACTCCGTGGTGGAAGCCGGACTCATTCATCGCTGGCCACATCACCCGGATGAAACCGTGCTTTTGACTGGGACGGTCGAGCCGTTGCCGGAGGGTTTTCGGATCACGCATCTGCTGAAAGCCGGGCAGCTTGTTCAGCGCTGGACGTTGGCGGACGATCACGTGCGCGTGGAATTGGAGAGCGCGCCGGCCACGGTGTCGCGGCTCAGCTTGCCGGGGCCGTTTCAGCCGAGTGAAGGCAAAGCGTCGTTGCTGCTGTCAGTTTATCAAGGCGTACTCTACCGGCCTAACGGTGAGCATTGGTCGGCCACGCATATTCCGGGCGGCCATGCGGAATTCTCGATGGCGATGAATGCGTTGTTGGGCGAGCGCGGCGGGTTGCTGGTGACGCAGGAGACAGTCACGGATTGGGATTGTACCTTTGGCGAGAATGAACTCGGCCCGTCGGTGTTTTTCTCGGAGGTGATCTGCCCGGTGACGGGTTGGTACCGGCGCGAGGTGCGGCTCTACCCGGTGGATGCGAACATCAACGCGGTGGCCAAGCGGTACCGCCGACGCGTCCAGGAACGTGGGGAGTTCGTGTCCTGGGAGGAAAAGATCGCGCGCAAGCCAGTCGTTGAAAAACTTTTTGGCGCGTTGTTTGCGTTTACCGGCTACAACCACGCGCCGGAAGTTGATTACGTCGCGGGCGCAAAGAAGCTGAACGAGATGGGGTTCGCCAGGGTGTTGTATTACCCGGTCCGCATGGCGCATTACTCGCTGGATTTCTTAATGGGTGGCGACAAACCGATTTGGCTGTCGGATGAGACCTTGCAGCGTCTGCATGCCGTGCCCGGCGCCTTGATTGCGCCGTGGGGATTTTATGTCGAAGGATTGGATGACGGCACGGAGGAAGTCCGTCGGCTCTATCGCCGCAAACCGGATGGGGCAGCGTACAAGGGTTGGGTCATTGAAGACCAGCAATGGTATCTGGTTTGCCCGGGCGAGCAGGTCGAAGTGAGCCGCCAGCGGTTTGCGACTGACCTGCGGGAGATGGATTGGATTCATTACGATGTCAACACCAACTGGCTCGGCCGCGAGGTGTGCTTCGCAACCGACCATCCCTCGCATCCGGGACGGCCGCTGACGAAAACCGATGACGTGAACCGGACGCTGCAAATTCTCGGCCCGGACGTAAACGGCAATCGGATCGTCTCCAGCGAAGGCTTTATCGACCGGTACACCACGAGCTACGAAATCGGCTCGACCAAACTGTTGGCGGCTTGCGGGCGGGACGTGGATTTCATCCCGGTGCCGCTCACAATGTTGGTGTTTCACGACAGCACGGTGCATAACTGGTGGGAAACCTACGGCTACAATCCGGTGCCCGGTATGCACGTTCAAAAAAACAATTTCTTCGGCCTGGTCGGTTCCGGCGCGGGTCCGAAAATGGCGGCGCAGGATGCGCTCTACGGTTCTCCGCCGCAAGTGTTCCCGTTTGGCCGGCAGTACGCGTGGATGGACATCCAGTCGCGCCGCACGTTTTCGTTTTGCATTCAACTGGCCGACCGCGAAGTGCAAACAGCTTTACAAGCGGCCTTGCCGGTCGCTCAACTGCACCGGCGCATTGGCAAACTGGAAATGCTGTCATTCGAGTTCGTCACGCCGGATGCCGCAGTTCAGACGACCCAGTTCACCGATGGCACACGCATCGTCGCCAACATCAGCGACAAGGTGCGCGAAACTTCGTACGGGAAGCTCGCAGCCAATTCCTGGAAAGAAGTGCCGGTATGACCTGCCCGAACGAGTAACTATATGCAAAACATTCACACGCACGCTTGGAATTACAATCAGCACCTGCAGGAGTTCACGATCCGCGAGTCGGATATCTCCCGCGGCTACCCCCTCGACCTCAGTGTGACGATCGCCCCGTTCCTCCAGGAAATGGCCCCATTTGAAAAAGTGGTCGTCTTCGGCTTGAAAGCACGGCTGACGGGTTATTGGGTGCCGGACGAACACATTGCCGGGTTCGTTGCTCATGCGCCGGCCAAACTCATCGGCTTTGCCGGCTGCGACCCGTCGCAGGCCAACTACATGGAAGAACTCCGACACGGCATCGAGACGCTGAAGTTGCGCGGCGTGAAGATCGGCCCGATCTACAACGGTGTTGATCCGCGCGATCCGCGTTGCGATGCGATCTACCAGTATTGCCAGAAGCGCGGCTTGCCGATTTTGTTCCATACCGGCACGACGTTTAACCGGGCGGCGGTTCTGAATTACGGCCGGGCGTGGTTGTGGGATGGAATTGCAGCCAAGTACCCGGATTTGCGGATGGTGCTCGCTCACGCCAGCCATCCGTTCTATGACGAATGTCTCTGTGTCATTCGCAAACACCCGCACGTGTACGCCGACATCTCCGCGCTCTATTACCGGCCCTGGCAGTTCTACAATATCATGCTGCTGGCACAGGAATACCGGATTCAGCACAAGCTGCTTTTCGGCAGTGACTACCCGTTTTGCAAAACGCAAGATCACATCGCCGGCCTGCGCAACGTCAACGCCGTCCTCGGCAACAGCACACTGCCGCGTGTTTCGGAACAGGCCATCGACGAAATTCTGCGGCGCGATGCCTGCGCTCTCCTTGGATTGAAACAATGAAAGCCTTGCGCCTCGAAGCAATCGGCCGGCTCGAACTTGTCGATATTGACATTCCTGTGATTCGTGAGAATCAACTGCTCATTCGCACGGGCGCCTCGGTCATCTGCACGTCGGACTTGGCCGATATTCGCGAGAATGTGTTCGGCATGAAATTGCCGTCGGTCATTGGCCATGAAGGGGCGGGCACAGTCGTAACAATCGGTGCGGCAGTCACCAAGTTTCGCGTGGGCGACCGGGTGACCTGTCATCCGGTGCATCCCTGCGGCCAGTGTGCCACCTGCCGGCAAGGCCACCAGCATCTGTGCACCGCCATGGAACATTTTGGAATCAATCTGCCCGGCACGTTTGCGGAGTATTTCGTGGTGCGTGAAGACCGCGCCCGTGTGATCCCGGCGGCGCTTCCATTTGCCGTGGCGGCGTTGGCCGAGCCGGTCTGCGTTTGTCTCGAAGCCTTGGAACGCGCCCGGTTGCAGCCGGGGAACCGGCTGCTCATCATCGGCGACGGTCCGTTTGGTGTGATGATCGCGCGGCTGGCACAATCCCGCCGGCCCGGCAAGGTGACCATCGCTGGGCGCCACGATTTTCGCCTGTCCTTTGCCGGTAATGCCGAAAAGATCAATACCAAGACGCAGCGTCTTGCGGGCGAGTATGACGCGGTGATTCTGGCCGTCGCCACGGCGGAAGCGGCGACGCAAGGTTTGGCGCTGCTCGCACCTCGCGGCCGGCTCGTGGTATTCTCCGCCATCACCGGCAAAGTGCCGTTGGATTTGTTTCAGGTCCATCTCAAGGAACTGGAAATCGTTGGCGCCTGCAACGACGCGGACATGTTGGATCAGGCCGTGCTCCAATTGCCGGCGGTTGCGGAATTGGTGACACAGCAGTTCCCAATCACTGAGTACCGGCAAGCATTCGAACTGGCGGGCCATGGACGCGATTCCGCCATGAAGGTGGCGCTGGTTTTTGAGGGAGAACACGCATGAAGATTACCGATGTCGAACTCATCATCCTGGATACCGGCAAGGATTATCAAAACCCGGCCGAAGCCGCCGAAGCGCACGGCGTCCGGTTCGTCAGTCTGCTGAAAATCACCACGGATGCGGGCTTGATCGGTTGGTCGGACATCGAGACCCAACCCCACGTGGCGAAAGCGATCGTCGATGCGCCCAGCAGTGGTGTCGTGGGGTTCGAGTCAGTCAAGGGCGCGCTGCTGGGCGAAGACCCGCTCGAGCGCGAACGGCTCTGGCAAAAGATGTATCGTTGTCTGGCCTATTACGGCCGGCAAGGGGCCGGGATGCAGGTGATCAGTGGCGCTGATATCGCGCTCTGGGACATTGCCGGCCAGGCGACCGGCCTGCCGATCTGGGCATTGCTCGGCGCGAAATACCGGGACCGCGTGAAGGCCTATGCGTCGACTCTGTTCCGCCCGACGCCCGACGCGATGAAGGTCGCGGTGGAAGGTTATCTCGCCAGCGGCTTCCGGGCGATCAAGTTCGGCTGGGGAGTTTTTGGACGCGACTTGAAGCTGGACATTGCGCTGGTCAAAGCCGCACGCGAAGCGGCGGGACCGGACATTGATTTGATGGTGGATGCCGGCTGGTACGGCGTCGAAAAGACTGAACCGTTCCGGCCGCGCTCGTTGGCGGATTGGGTGCGCCTGGCGCACGCGCTGGAAGAGTTCGACGTGTTCTGGTTCGAAGATTTTCTACACCCGGACAATTTTGCCGGCTACGCCTACGTGGCCGAGCGCGTGAACCACTTGCGGCTCGCCGCCGGCGAGCAACTGGCGGGCATCGCTGAGTTCGAACGGTTGGCCGGCGAAGGCCGCGTGCAGGTGCTGCAACCGGATTTGTCGCGGTGCGGCGGCTTGACGGTTGGACGGCAAATCGCAGACTACGCGATGCGCCGGCAACTGGAGTGCGCGCCGCACGCGTGGTTGACGGATTTGCTGAAAGCCGCGTCGTTGCACTTGAATGCGTATCTGATGAACTCGTTGTATTTGGAGTTCAATGTCTCCTCGGCTTCCCTGTTGAACACGCTATGCCGCGAACCGATTCGTTTGCGCGACGGATACATCCCGGTGCCGCAACAACCGGGCTTGGGCGTCGTGCCTGACGACGAAGTGATTCGGCGGTTTCGCATTGCCTGAAGCCTGTTAAAGGTAAAAATTCATCTGTTGCAAAAGCCACCTAATCACAGGTCACTGTAGTGGCTGCGGTGGCGTGGGGAACGGGACAAACTGGTGCGCGGCATCCTTGGGGTTTATCCCGGTCAGCCTCTATTCTGCCATCCGTTACAAGGAACGGCTGACGCTGTTGAAGCTTGGGGCGCTGGCCGCCGGGGTTGGCTGCGTGGTGGTCAGCGCGCTGACCAATTCCCATGGTGGCGCCACGCTCGCCTCACTGGCAAGCATGCTGGGATACGGGGCGGTGCTCGTGGCGGCGCTTATGTTGAACAGCTTGAACAGCATTGCGATTAAAACCTTGGGCATGACCGCCGGCCCCGCCCAACCCGTCCAGACTTCCCGCGATAACAATCTCTTCCTGCCGATCATGTACACGACCTGTTTTCTCGCGGCGCTGGCGGATCTGCTCTGGCACCACAACCCGAATCTGGCGGTCAGCGCCATGGTTGGGTTTGGCATTGTGGCGGCGTTCGGGTCCATCATTGGAATGGCGCTCGTAGCAAAATGCGCTAGCGCGCCGGCCGGCGTGGTCTTCACGCTCAGCGGAATCACCGGCATCTTAACCGCCACGCTGGTCTCAGTCTTATTTCTGGGCGAACACGCCGGCATTGGCTGGTACGGAACGATCGGCCTCGGCATCGTGAGCATCCTCTGCGGCGCTCTATCGTCAGATTCCAACTGACTGCCCGTAGGACGTTTTCAATCGCTGAAAACTACTGGTTGACGGATAGTAGAGGGTTGTTATCGGATAGTTAAGGACCGCTGACTAGTAATTATGGGCTGTGGATGACTTGTTAGAGGCGGTAGGCGAATTATTCTGGGCGGTGGATGACATATTTAGGGTCGTTGATGAATTGTTTAGGGCGGTGCACGACAAGAATAGGTCCGCAACCGAATCGTTAAGGGCGGTCGATGGACATATTTTGCTTGTCAAATATGTGAAATCAGGCGTAATAATGCAAAATCATGAGTGATACCATACCAATTCAAGCACCGTCGAACATCCCGATCCCTGATTATGCGAAGTTGGTTCCCATCCTTGGCAGTTGGCAAAAATGGCTTATTCTCAATGAGCTGATGAAGGAAGGCCAAGCCGCTGGCGACATCGCCCGACTGCTCAACACGGGTGTGTCCGGGGCCGTAAAGCAGATGACGGGATTGGTCGATGCCGGTCTGGTCGTGCAAGGCAAGGGACGCGTCTATCAAATCGCGCCCGCCTACCGCTCCAAAGACGGCCAACACTTCCTCGACTTCGGCCACGTCGTCCTCCGGTTCGGGGTGAAGACTGCCGGGGAGTGATTTTCCACTTTCTCGACATTGCCCGCATGGGGAAGCGCGCCGTCTGACGCGCCTCCCCGCGGCACAATTTTGCCTCAGCCGACTTTGACTTCGATCTGCTTCGGCTTGGCTTCTTCGCTCTTGGGAAGCGTGATCTGTAACACACCGTCGCGGACGTTCGCGTCCACCTTGCCGGCGTCAACGCTGACCGGCAATTGAACGGCGCGGGTGAAGGTTCCTGAAACGCGCTCCTGCGTATAAACGTTCGCGTCATGGGGTAGCTCGACATTGCGGTCAGCCCGAATCGTCAGGACGCCCTCTTGCAGGCTGACCTTCACGTCCTCCTTGCGCAGGCCCGGCAAGTCGATACGAACGACTAGTTTGTCCTTCTCCTCGTAGAGGTCGCAGGGTGCGTAATACTCCGCGTCTGGCGTGCGCCGTCCGCGCCGCAACGACGTATCGAACAACCGGTTCATCTCCTCTTGGATGTCAGCCAAGCCGGAGAATGGCTCCCAGAGGTTCGCTTGTGGGGTCCAACGGATTAGTGCCATATGACTGTCTCCTTTCTGGTTTAGTTGTTTGTTCTGCCAAGAATCCTGTTTAGCAATGCCGGTGCCAGATTTTCGGATATTTTCGCAACCCACGATCAGACCGATATTTTTGAAAAATCGTCGAACCAGCGGCGTGTTATTAGTGTGTCGTGTTGACCTGCCCGTGCTGTGTCAACAGAACTGCATTGCGACAGTCTGACACCGGTCGTGTGGCTGGGTTCGCAATAAAGCGTGTGGTTGAGCGGGTTTGGGGCTATAGTGCTTAGCTATGCCATTTCGCGCACTCGGTCTTGATACTAATATTCTGAAAGCCATCTCCGAAGCCGGTTACACAGAACCGACTCCGATTCAAACGGCAGCCATCCCGTTGATTCTTGCGGGACAAGATTTGATTGGCATTGCGCAGACCGGCACCGGCAAGACGGCGGCATTCACGCTGCCGATTCTGTGCAAACTGGCCGGCATGATCCACGCCGGGCAGAAACGCGGCATCCGCGTGTTGGTTTTGGCACCGACCCGGGAGCTGGTCGTCCAGATCGAAGAGAATATCCGCGCCTACGGCCGACATCTCCCCTTGCGCATGGCGACGGTTTACGGCGGCGTCAGCGAACGCCCGCAGATTCAAGCGTTGCATACCAACGTGGACATCGTCGTCGCCACGCCCGGCCGGTTGCTGGATTTGATGGGCCGTCGGTTTGGGGATTTTACGGGACTGCAATTTCTCGTGCTGGACGAAGCCGACCGGATGCTCGACATGGGATTCTTGCCGGACATCCGCCGCATTGTGAAACTGATGCCGGTGAAACGCCAGACCATGCTGTTCTCGGCCTCGCTCTCCCGCGAGATCGAACAGGTGACCCGCGAGTTTCAACATTCACCCAAAGTCGTTCAGATCGGTCGCCGCGCCAATCCCGCCGAGACCGTAACGCAACTCGTTTACGAAGTGCCGAAGCACTTGAAGACCGACTTGCTCGTGCATTTACTGGCGAACCCGCAACTCAACATCGTGCTCGTCTTCGTTCGCATGAAACACATTGCCGACCGGCTGGCAAACAGCCTGGAACGCAAAGGCATCAGGACGGCGACGATCCACTCCAACCGTTCCCAAGCCCAACGCCTCCGCGCCCTGAAGGATTTCAAGTCCGGCGCCGTCCGCGTGCTCGTGGCCACCGACATCGCCGCCCGCGGCATTGACGTGGACGGCATCTCGCACGTGGTGAACTACGATTTCCCGATGCATTCCGAGGATTACGTCCACCGCATCGGCCGCACCGGTCGCGCTCACGCTGTTGGCGACGCCATTAGCTTCATCACGCCGGCAGACTTCGGCGCGTTGAAAGCGTTGGAACGGTTTATCGGTCGCGGAATCGTCCGTAAACGGGCGGAAGGATTTGACTACAGTGTTGCCACGCCGCCGGGAGTTCATGACGATGAGCGCCGGCATCAGCCCAGACAACAGCAGCGGCAATCACAAACGCCCGCACAAGATAAACCGCGCCATGGTAGCGGCCAAGTTGGCCACCGCTTCAAATCGCGTTGGCAACGGTAAGTTTCAACACCCAATCACCGCCAGTAACCGCCAACCCACACGTGCCGGCCACCGCGGTGTTCCCAATATCCGCCGTGCCAGTACGCGCCACGGTATGGCGGATAGGCCCAGTGACCATGCACCCAACACCACCGCCCGCCGTACCACGTCCAGCAGCCATCAACCCAAACATAATCTGGACCCGGCGCTGGATAGATCGTTTCCTGATAAACTGTTGCCGGCGGCGCTTCCATGACCACTGTGTTTGGCGCCGGTGCCGGTACTGCGGTCACAGTCGTCGGGGTATTGATCATGAAATCAATAACCTTGGGACTCACACCGGCATCTTTCAGGTCAATAATCTCGGCGGTGCTGAGATGATAAATTGAGTGAGAGTTGCGAATCTGACTGATAATAACATCGTCGCCGATCCCGGCTTTGGCCAACGCCTTCACGTCAGCCGTAGCCAGTGGCTGCCCTTGCTCGACGCGTACGAGCGTAGCTGGTGCTTGCGCCCGGACCCTGTCGCGCGCGGCTTGATCCATGTTATTGCCAACAATTGCCCCTGTCATCAGACCAATAACACCGCCGATGGCCGCCCCGGCAGCCGTATTATGACCCGCAGCATTACCAATCAACGCACCCACGCCAGCGCCGGCCGCGCCACCCATCAACGCGCCGTTGGCCGTGCGATTCGGTTGGCTGTCGGGCGTATAACACCCGCTCAGCAACACGCCTGTTGAAGCCACCAGTACTAAAGCTAAATTTCGATAATTCATAATGGTTCCTTATTTACTCTGACACTAACACCGTCGCAAGCGTTGAGTTGCGCTAAAAACCAAACGCCCGGCCGGTGGGGCAGGCGCCGAAGAATTTCTTAGCCTTGTGCAGCGCGGCAATGAACACGTCCACTTCCTCGCGCTCGTTGTAGAGGTAAAAACTGGCGCGCGTGGTGGCAGTCAGGCCGAGCTTCTTGTGCAACGGCATCGCGCAATGGTGACCGGCGCGAACGGCAATGCCTTCCTGATCAAAAAACGTTGCTAGGTCATGTGGGTGGATGTCGCTGAAAGTAAACGCCACCAAGCCACCGCGTTTTTCCACATCCAGCGGGCCATAGATTTTGATTTCGACGAACTCCTGCAGCCGGTCGAGCGCGTAGCCGGTGATTTCTTTTTCGTGTTGCCGGATCTTATCCATGCCAATGTTGTGGAGATAATCCACGGCGACACCAAGCCCGATGGCTTCGGCAATGTTCGGGGTGCCGGCTTCAAATTTGTACGGCAGATCGTTGCAAGTGAAACCGTCCGCCCGGACTTCCCGGATCATTTCACCACCGCCCATGAATGGCGGCATGGCTTCGAGCAGTTGTCGGCGGCCGTACAGGATGCCAGACGCGGTCGGGCCACACATCTTGTGGCCGCTGAATACATAGAAATCCACGTCGAGTGCTTGCACATCCACCGCCAAATGCGGCACAGCTTGCGCGCCATCCACTAGAATCAACGCGCCGACTTTGTGGGCAGCGTCGGCGAGTTGACGGATCGGGTTAATCGTGCCGAGAACGTTCGAACAATGCGTGACGGCAACGAGTTTGGTGCGCGGGCTGATCTCCGGCATGACGAGCGTGCCGTCGGGATTTAATTCCATGCGCTTGATGACAGCGCCGGTCGCGGTGGCAACTTGATACCATGGCACGATGTTGCTGTGGTGTTCCATCCACGTGATCAGAATTTCGTCGCCGGCTTTGAGATTCGCGCGCGCCCACGAGTACGCGACGAGATTGATGGATTCGGTGGTGCCGCGTGTGAAAATGACGGTTTCCGGAGCCGGCGCGTTGATGAATTTCGCGATCCGTTGCCGGGCGAGTTCATACTCGCGCGTGGCGCGCTCAGCCAACGCGTGAATGCCGCGGTGGACATTGGCGTTGTAACGCCGGTAATAATCGTTCAGCGCTTCGATGACCTGCCGGGGTTTTTGTGACGTCGCAGCATTGTCGAAATAGACCAGCGGTTTACCGTGAACGGTTTGGCTGAGAATCGGAAAGTCGTCGCGAACTTCTTCGAGTTGGACGGCATCGAGCAGTTCATTCATCGGCTGACCTTTCGGTGAATCAGTTCGCTGAACTCTTTGTAAACCGGTTCGACCTTGATACGTGCCAAAACCGGTTCGAGAAACGCTTCAAGCAAAACGTGCCGGGCTTGTTCTTCCGGTAAGCCGCGCGCGCGCAGATAAAACAACTGATCCTCATCCAACCGGCCGACTGTGGCGCCGTGGGTGCAGCGAAGTTTGTTCGACTCGATTTCCAAAATCGGCCGCGTGTCGCACTTGACCTTGTCGCTGAGAACAAGATTGCGATTCGACTGGTAGGCGTTGGTACCGTTGGCGTTTTTCTCGACCTTAATCATGCCGGTGTAGTTGGTGACGGCGGAATCGCGCAGGACGTTCTTGAAGAGCAAATCGCTGACGGTGTTACCGGCCCGGTGGTGTTGCTTGGTGAACTGGCCAAACTGTTGTTGGTGTTCGGCAAAACAAACGCCGTACATGAAACTTGTGCCCCCTTCCCCAGCCATCTCGCATTCAATGTCGTAACGCTGGAAACTCGAACCAAACATGCCGATGACCCAATCAATCTCGGCATCCCGGCCGACGCGCGCCCGCTTAAGCGTGAAGTCGTACACGTTCGGGTTGAAATCCTGGTAGCTGATGTAGTGCAACCGACCGCCATCCTTGACGAAGACTTCCGTGCCGGCCGCGTGGAGACTGATGGCGCCATCGCCGCCGATAAATTTCTGGACGACCGTCGCTTCGGCGCCGGGCTCAATAACGATAAGCGTACGTGGAAAGCCGGCAACGTTCGTGCCGGACAGCGTGTACAAAATTTCCACCGGTAACGTGACTCGCACGCCAGCCGGAACATAAAGCAACGCACCGGTATTCCAGAGCGCGGCGTGCAGGGCATTAAACTTGCGCGGTTCGTCAGGCGCGATGAGCTTGCCGAGATAATCCTGCAGGATACCGGGATGCTTGGCGAGCGCAGTTGCCATGTCGCAGAAGATAACGCCGTCACCGGTAACGGACGAAAGGCGCTCGGTAATCGCCGGTCTGTCGCCGGCAAGCGTATCGAGCTTCAGCTTACGGATGTCGAACCGTTGCCAGTCGAGATCGCGTCGGGTTGGCGCAGGCAAGGCCGCGTAGGTTTTCCACGCCAGTTCACGTTGCTGCCGAAGCCAGCTCGGATCAGTGGTAGTGTCGGGTGGTGTCATCCGACTGAGCCTTCCATCTGCAAATTGATGAGGCGGTTGATTTCGACAGCAAATTCCATCGGCAGTTCCTTGACAATCGGCTCAATGAAACCATTGACGATCATGCTAATGGCGTCCTCTTTCTTAATTCCGCGACTCGTCAGGTAGAACAACTGCTCGTCGGAGACACTTGACACGCTGGCCTCGTGTTCCACCGTGACGAGCTCGCCGTCAATCTCCATGACCGGGTAAGTGTCAGACCGGCTATTTGAGTCGAGGATTAGTGCGTCGCAATTTACCTGCACCCGGCAATTGGGCGCTTCACCGCGGACTTGCACAAGCCCCCGGTAAGACGCACGACCACCGTGACCGCTGATGGATTTCGAATTGATCCGGGCCGTACAATTCGGTGCCATGAACACCATTTTCGCGCCGGCATCCTGCCACATGCCTTTATCGGCGGAGGCCAGGCTGAGCACTTCTCCGTGCGCGCCTTCGCCGATGAGGTAACAGGACGGATATTTGACCGTGCGTTTCGAGCCGAGATTGCCGTCCACCCATTCCATCACGCCTTTGGAGGAAACCATTGCGCGTTTGGTCACGAGATTGTAGACGTCAGTGCTCCAGTTTTGAATCGTGGTGTACCGGCAGCGGGCGCGGTTCTTGACAAAAATCTCGACGACCGCGGCGTGCAGCGAATGTGTCGTGTAGACCGGCGCGCTACAGCCTTCGACGTAATGGCAAAACGCGTCATCTTCGACGATGATCAGGGTGCGTTCAAACTGGCCGAATTGCTCGGCGTTGATGCGGAAGTAGACGCTCAGCGGGATGTCGCACTTCACACCTTTGGGAATGTAGACGAATGAACCGCCGCTCCAGAACGCCGAGTTGAGCGCGGCAAACTTGTTGTCCTCGGGCGGAATGGCGGTGGCAAAATGCTCCCGGAAGATTTCCGGATACTGTTTCATCCCCTCATCGCAACTCAGGAAGACAACACCCTTTTTCGAAAGCGAGTCCTGAATGTTGTGATAGGCCATCTCGGAATCGATCTGGGCACCGAGACCGCCAAGAAGTTTTTGTTCTTCCTTGGCAATGCCGAGTTTGTCGTAGGTTCGCCGAATTTCTTCCGGCACGTCTTCCCACTTGCGCGACGATTTATTGACCGGACTGAGGTAATAAGTGATCGCGTCGTAATCCAGATCCCGCAAGCCCGGCAACCACGCCGGCAGTTCGGTTTTCAGAAAAATATCGAGGCTGCGGTGGCGAAACTCCCGCATCCAGGCCGGCTCGCCTTTCACATCGCACATGTAATCCACGACCGAATGCGACAGGCCTTTCGGAACCGAGTGAATGGTTTTGAGGTCGTCGTGGAACCCTTCTTTGTAAGGGCCCCGCGCCAGCTCTGGTGACGGTGTGGTCAAGCAGACACTCCCATCGATTTATCACCGATAACCCAGTCGTAACCGTGTTCTTCCAAATGCCCGGCCAATTCCCGGCCACCGGATTTTACAATTTTGCCGTCCACGAGGATGTGAATAAAATCCGGCTGGATGTACCGGAGAATCCGCTCGTAATGCGTAATAATCAAGACGCCAAGGTTCGGGCCACGCAATTCATTGACTCCACGCGACACGACTTTTAACGCGTCAATATCCAGTCCGGAGTCGGTCTCGTCCATGACGGCAAATTCCGGTTCGAGCATCATCATCTGCAAAATCTCATGCCGTTTCTTTTCACCGCCTGAAAAGCCTTCGTTCAGGTAACGCTTCATAAACGCGTCGTCGATGTCCAGGAACTTCATTTTCTTTTCGAGCTTGTCGTAGAACTCCATTACTTCAAGCTCCTTGCCGGCCCGGGCGTTACAGGCCAATCGGAGGAAATTACTCATGCGGACACCCGGCACCTCGCAGGGATATTGAAACGCTAGAAACAACCCCTGCCGGGCGCGCGCATCCACGTCCAACTCCAACAGGTTATTCCCTTTCATTAAAATCTGGCCGGCGGTGACGGTATATTTCGGATTGCCGGCGATGGTATTGGCAAGAGTGCTCTTGCCAGAGCCGTTCGGCCCCATGATGGCATGGACTTCACCTTTTCGAATGGTCAGGCTCAAGCCCTTGAGGATTTCGCGCTCCTCAATTTTGGCATGCAAATCAATAATTTCCAGCGCATCAGTCATTTTAGCCCTTCATTGTCGAACAAGACAATAATTGTCCGATTTCAAGTCCACTATACCGTCTCACCAATTTCTGTCAAGTTCACTTCATCTAGTTTCGGTAGGATTCACTAGTGTGATATTTCCATCGCAAATGGAGCGCCAAGATTGACAAAAGCACACCGGGTCGGTAGCATGGTTGCAGTTGATGGGGACGTAGCTCAGTTGGCTAGAGCGCCTGAATGGCATTCAGGAGGTCGAGGGTTCAACTCCCTTCGTCTCCACCAAACTCTTTTTATTGTGCACAATCCGGTGGTTAGAATCTGAAGCCTACGCCGGCGTTGATTTTTTGCGATGTGTAACCGGAGCCGAACTCAGGGGAGTAGTTCAGGAATGTGCCCAGCGTCGGCGTCCATTGCACAGACACGCCAAGCCCAATCACAATGCTGTCCGCCCCGAGCGTCGAACCGCTGGAGGTGAAGGTATCACCGTTGCCGTAGATAAAATGCGAATCAATCGAAATCCCTCTGTCGATGTATTCATGTTGCCAGGCCACGTTGACATCCGGTGTAATGATTATCCCGT
>Ga0118677_10008149_pt1 | contig 14334 bp, 13 predicted proteins | sample AliMusrvi5mmetaG_FD_86154 | JGI IMG/M metagenome (GOLD analysis project Ga0118677, IMG submission 86154) | reverse complement strand
CGGGACATGAGGCTCGGATTGGGTGTGGCAGGAGGTGCATTGCGATACCCAAGCACTGTGGCAGCTCCGGCACTCAATTGAACCATGGCTGGCGGAGTTGCGGCCGCAAGCAGCGGTGAGCGGCTTGGGCTGCAACGCCACGCCCGTGTTTTGAGGAATGAGCTGCGTGACCCCCGCGGCATCAACGAAGACATTGGGAAAAGTCGTCCGGCCTGAACTAATGACCACATAGCGCCGGTCTGGTGCCGCCAGTCCGCGCAGGGCAACGAGCATCTGGGTCTCCGGATCGAGCCCAGCAAAAGGTCGTGTCTTGGGCGACTGGTCCGAATGGCAGTCTTGGCAGGAAATGCCAACCGCTTGTTCCTCGTGTGGATGGAACTGTCCGTCACCCATCACCTCGGACGCCAAATGACAGTCGGTGCAGGAAAGCCCTTTGGTGAAGTGAACATCGGCGGGCATTCGTTCAAAAACACGACCATCGGCCAAAACACGGTACTGGTTCTTCGCCCCCGGGGTCTGCGGCGCAGGTGCTTCATCGAGCGGAGTTTCGTGCCAGCCTTCGTAGTTGGTTGCAATCCGACCCGAACGGCTGTGGCAGCCGAAGCACGCCTCGTCGGGAATCCGAACGGAGATTAGAGGGTGGGCCCTGGGCGATAAAGGGGTCAGACCGGGCCGGTCTCGTCGGGCAAGTTCTTCGCGAGCACCTGAGCCGTAGTCGAGGTGGCAGGCCGAGCAACCGCCGCCCCGCGATGTTTCATCAATGGGGGCCGGTGCGGCCTTGTCGTTGCCGAGATGGCAGGAGGCACATAGTGTGCGCAGATGTGAATCAGCAGGAGAGTGGCCGAGTTGAGAGACGGCGAATGGCCGGTCGAGGTCGGGGTTTTCACCGAACACATATTTATCGACCGCAACCACGCCGCTCATCGTGTTCATGGGCGAGCCGCGCACACGTTCGCCAATGGCTTCATGACATGCCGCGGAGGCGCAGGTTTGGGGCACAATCGAAAGATTGCCGGGAGTGCGGGTCATGCCGGCGTGGGCAGCCTCGGCCGTATGGGCGCTGCGGTTGCCCATATGGCACACTGCACAGCCTATGGCTCTCGGTTCATGTCCGGCCGCGAAGCCAATCATCCCAGCGTGGCAATCCAGGCAGCCTTCGGGTTGACTCGAACCCGAGGAACGGGTTTGCGCGGATCGAAGATACAGGGGCAGGGCCACGGCCGCGACCACGGTCGTCAGCATTAGGCCGATCCAGATATATAGTTCCGCCCACACGGCAGATAACCGGTGGGGCGGCGGATCCAAGATTGGCCTCCTTTAGGAGTTCGACTGGCCTGAACAACGGAGGATGCCGTCGGACAGGATGCGGGCGCGCAGCCCGCCTCGCCCTCGCATCCAAACATTTGCTCCGGGGCCAACCGCGAGGTCCATCCAGTAGCAGGGCCGGCATTGCTCCGTCCCGAGAAAACGAATGCCTTGAAGGGTGAACTCGACGCCGATGAGCTCATTGAGATCAACCCCAGAAACCAGGACATTGCGCCTGGCTTGTTCGGGAAGGGCGTTCGATAGCCCGAGTTCATGGCGCAGCGCATCAAAGACTTCCGCCGAGAAGAAGGATATCTGCCCTTTATAGTTCGGTTCGTAGTCAAAGAAACGGTCGCCCTTTATCCCGCGGCCGGCGATACACTCGAGGGCGTCGACGGCCTGCGTGGGATGCTGCCCGGGCTCTTGGCCATGGCGGCCGAAGAAATTGTGGCCGGGTGATATGAACAGTCCGTGAATCACGGCGGTGGCCGCGGGTGCGCACAGAGTCTCGGCGTTCGCAGGCATCAGCAGCCCTCCTTCTTTTTTTTCTTGGCGGGCTGGGCGTTGTCGGGGGCGGGAGCCGTCGGGCTTGGCGGCGCCAATTTCGGCAGGACGGGGGCGACCGGGTTTGCAACTTCACTGGTCGCGCCGCGGGCAGAGCCGCCAAAGAATTTGGCCACCGCCATTCGTTTGGCGAAGTCGATCTGGTCCTTGGGCGCTGCGCCGGCTGCAGGAGCCCGGGGATACAACACCGCTTCCTGCCACGTTTCCAATCCCCCGGCGAGGATGTAGACCGAGGGAAACCCAAGGGAGCGGATCAGGAACCAAGCCTGGGCCGTGTGAATGGCGTTGTCGCTGTAGAACACGACCCGTTCGTTGCGCTGCGCGAAATCATGGTTCAGGCCGGACAGCGGAAGGTTGACGGCCCCGGGGATGTGATAGGCGGCGAATGACTGCGCATCGCGGACATCAACGAGCAGGTAATCGTTGCGCCCCTCGACAAGCCAGTCGGCCAACTGGTCGGCGGTCACTTGATCCGCGGCCCGGAGCGCGTCGAGCGCGAGTTGCTTGGTGTCGACCTGGGCGAGAGCGCTGCGGTACGGGCTCCCGGCAAAGAGCGCGACGACGCCCAGGCCGGTCAGCACGACGGCGAAGCGGCGGACTGGGGTGAAGGTGCGCACCGGTTCCAGCAAGGCGCCCGGGCCGGGTTCCTTGCCCCCGATAAACTTCTCGGCCAGCTCGGCCATGACAAAGGCGCCGAAGGCCATCAGCACGACCGCAAAAACCAGGAAGCCATAGGAGAGGTGGAATTGCCGGGCGAGCGTGATCTGGCCCATCGCGGTGATCTTGGTGAAGCGCTCGATCGAGGGATAGACCTCGGCGAAGCCCAGGAGGCCGCCGATCATGCCGGCGAGGTAGACCATGCCGTCGATGCGCCCCGTGGCTGCCGAGACGCACGAGGTCCCCGGACAGTAGCCTCCGATGATGAAGCCCGCTCCGAGGATCAAGCCCCCGGCAATCTGCGGCACCAGGAACGTCGGGGTCAGGTAGACGAGCGAAAGGTCGAGCAAGCCCAACCGCCCCAGCAGATACGCGCCCACCATGGCGGTGATGATGGCGGTGAACATGACCTTCAACACGCGCAGGTCGCGGAAGTAGAACTGGGCCGCGAGCAACCGGGCGTTGCCGAAGCCGGCGCGCTCGAGGAAGAAGCCGAAACCGATGCCGATGACAAACGCCACGACGAGCGACATTTCATCGCCGAACAAGGCATACTTGAAGAAAGGTGCGTTCATAGCCAGGCCCTCCGCAGGAACCAGGCGAGGCCATAGGCCCCGCCAAACACGCACATCATGAAGGCCCAGCTGCCCAGGTTGAGCAGCGCCCCTCCGGTCAAGGCCTGGCCACTGGTGCAGCCCAACGCGAGCTTGGCGCCGATGCCCATGAGGGCCCCCCCGATCGCGGCGAGCAAAAGGCGACGCGGGTTGGTGATGCGCGGCCCCTTTTCGATCGTGAACTTGAGCCGGTTGGCCAAAGCCCCGGAGAGAAAGCCGCCGAGAAACACCCCCAGCACCTCGAAGACGAGCCAGTCCTTGAGCGGGCTGGTGGCGCCGTCACCCAGATACTCGGCGTAAAAGGCGTTGCCCTCGGCGTGGGCGGGTGCGATGGCGTGGACGGTGGTGGCCACGGCGGTGGTGAAGGCGCCGGAGGCGCCCAGGCCACGGCCCATGATGACGAAGGAGGCCAGAAGCACGAGTCCGAGGCCGAAGCCGGCCCAATAGGGATTCATGTGCGGCTGCTCCGCGGGGGAAATTTCGGTGGAGGATGACATGGTTGGACGGGTTAAATTATTTCAGGGCAACGCGGTGGCCCAGTGGCTGGCCTGGCCGGCGGCCACCAGCACGAAGCGCAGCACCAGGCCGCCGCTGAGCACGAGGAGGGACGGTGCGATGGTGTGCCGGATGCGGTGCAACAGTTCGAGGTGCTGGATGACCAAGGGGACGAGAATGCCCAGGCCAACGACGAACACCCAGAACACGGCGGCGTAAGGTCCGGTCAGCAGGAGCCCGGCGGCCTGTTGATGGACTGCGGTCGAGGTCAGATGACCGATCAGCAGGAAACCGAGCAACCCGAGTTCAATCGTCAGAAAGCTGTTGTCGGCCTGGGCCAGCGTGGGCGCGATGCGGGTGTCGAGCGGGCGCGCTTGGGACCAGCGCGCCACCATCGAAAGCAGGAAGTCGGCAAATTGCGGGCGCTCGTCATCCGGCGTCGTGAGAACCAGGATCCCGTGCAACAAGGCCGCCGCTGTGGACAACCCGGAAAACAGAAACAGCGGGCCGAGCACCGCGCTGTTCCAGAGCGGCCGGGCGCCCATCGCGCCGAGGAGCACCCCCGTGTAGATGCCCAGGGCGACGCCGATGGCCATGTTGGCCAGGCCAATGCCCACGACGATGCGCGGCCGGGCCAGGATGTAGTCACTGATGGTCACCAACACGGGAACGCGCTTGGCCAGCGCGGGGATGGCCTCAGGCAGATGGGTCAAGGCGTTGGCCAGCAGTGCCGGGTAAACGAATAGCAGAATCCACGCGCCCCACGACATGGGCGAAGTCGGTTCAAAGGCGAGGTAGAGGCGCCAAACGTAGAATTTATGGCTGAGGTCCAGAAACAGCGCGAACATGCCCGCGCTGAGCAACACGAGGCCGATCAGGGGTCCAACCGTGCAGCAGACGAGGGCCTGCCGGGCCGTTGGGCGCATGATGAGGAGGCGGACGCCGGCGATGATCATCAGGCCGGCAACGAGGCCGCCGAGGAAAAGATAGACCGGTATTTCCCAGCCCCAGACATGCACCGCGGGGTCCAGCAATGGGTTGTGGCGATAAAGGGTGAACTCGGTCATGGGCGTGAGGGGTTCACGTGAGGTAGTAAATGCGCGGCTTGGTCCCGGCCTCGGGCAGGAGCGTGTGTTGCGGGCGGGAGGTCAGCAGCCGGCTCACTTCGCTCAACGGATCGTCCGCATCACCAAAATGCATGCAATGGGTGGGGCAGACTGAGACACAAGCCGGGTCCAGGCCTTTTTCCACGCGATGAATGCAGAAGGTGCACTTGTCGGCATAGCCGTCGGGATGGATGAAACGGGCGTCATAGGGGCAAGCCGCCAGGCAGGCCTTGCACCCGATGCACTCGTCCTTGTTGACCAGCACTACTCCACCACGCTCGTGGACATGGCTGGCGCCGGTCGGACAGCAGGAAACGCATGGTGGATTTGCGCACTGGTTGCAGCGCTCGGTGCGGATCTCCAGCCCGACTGTCGGGAACTCGCCGCACACCGTCTCAGTGATCCAATCACGGGTATAGCCTTCCGGGATGTTGTTCTCCGTCTTGCACGCCACCACGCAATCCATGCAGCCGACGCAGCGCCGGGTGTCGATGACCATAATGTAGCGCGCCATGGTTCAGGCCTCCGGTTCGACCGTGACGAAGTTGATGTTCATGCCCGTGCCCCCCATGAGCGGATCGGTCCGATAACGCGTGATGAGCTGGCTGTCGCTGGCGCCCTTGCCGAAGGCATGGCGCAGGCCCCGCGAGGTATGTCCGAAGCCGTGGACCAGATAAACGCATTCGGGCCGGATCCGTTCCGTGGCCTTCACCTTGATGCGGTTGCTCACCACGCCGTCCTGGTTGCGCAGCCGGACGTAGTCATCGGTCTTGAGGCCGAGGCGGGAAGCGGCGGTGTGATTGATCCAGACGACGTTCTCGCTCATCAAATCGGACAGGAGCCGATTGCTCTGGGTGCGGCTGAACGAGTGCATCGGGGCCCGCCCGAAGAGCAGGCGGAAGGAGCCGGCGGGACCAGGTGGGGGCGGCGTGTAGCGCGGCACCGGATCAAACCCGGCCTTTTCCAGCTGGAGTGAATAGAACTCGATTTTCTTCGACGGGGTGTCGAATTCCGCGGGGGCGCCTTCGTCAAAATAGAGCGGCTGTCGCGGGCCGTGGAGAATCCCCTTTTGTTTCAGCTCCGGGTAACTCAAGCCGGCCGCCGTGACGCGATACTCCAAATATTCCTCGATGTCCTTCCACGGGTAATAAGCTCCCAGGCCGAGCTTTTGCGCCAGACTCCGCGCAATCCACCAATTGGGTTTCTGGTCATTCGGCGATTCGACGACCGGCTGGCGCAAGGCGAGGAAGGGTTCCTTGAAATACTCGGGGTTCAGCTCATCGAAGCGCTCAAGATAGATGGACTCGGGCAGCACGACGTCAGCCCAGCCCGCGATTTCACTGGGAATGACATCGACGACCACCAGGAGGTCGAGTTGCTGGATGGCGCGGATGGTTTCAGCCTGGTTTGGCAGCGCATTGAGCAGGTTGGTCGCATAAACCATCCAGCCTTTGATGGGATAGGGCTGGCCCGTGAGGGTGGCGTCGCGGATGCCGGTGGATATGGCCTCGTGCGCGAACGGGAATTTGCGTCCGGGATTGTCTACCGTGGGCCGGCTTGCCTTCGGATAGTGCGGATACGGGTAGGCCGGTATGTCCATGCTCGAGGGCTGATAAAAGCCCCCCTTACGACCCCAGCTGCCAAGCAGGGCGTTGAGCAGGGCGACGGCGCGACTGCGCTGAGCATCGTCACCATACCAGTTTACGTGGCGGCCGGGATGGACCAGTGTAGCCGGATGGTAACGAGCCATTTCTCGGGCCGTGGCGCGAATAACCCCGGGCTCGATGCCGGTTTCAACAAAGGCCCACTCCGGAGTATAACTGGTCAACGAAGCGGCAAATTGCTCGAAACCAAAGCCGTATTTCGCCACGTAGTCGGCATCGTAGAGTTTCTCGGCAACGAGGACGTGCATCCAGGCCAGCAGCAGCGCCAGGTCGGTGCCGGGTTTGATCGGCAGGAAGAATTTTGCCTTGCTGGCGGCGACGGAGAAGCGCGGATCAACGACAATTAGGCTCGCCCCGCGACCCACCGCCGTGGCGAATTCCTGCACCTGCGTGTTGTGCATGTTCTCGCCGAGGTGCGATCCGATGAGAACGAGGCAGCCGGCATTCTCGATATCCGTGCGCTCCGGTGAACCCACGTCGTCCCCGAAGGTCAGCCGAAATCCCACGTCACGCGGACCACGGCACTGCGCGAACGAAGGCGCGGCGATATTGTTCACCCCGTAGGCCTTGAGCGTGTGCTTGAGGAAAGTCCCGCCAACCCCATGCGCAAACAGGGCCATCGACTCAGGCCCATGGTCCGAGGCGATTTTCTTCATGCGCGTGGCGATGTATTCCAGCGCCTCGTCCCACGTGACCTCCTCCCATTTCTCCTCACCCCGCTGGTTGGTGCGAATCAGTGGGGCCCGGAGGCGGTCGGGGTCGGTGTGGGCGCCGATCCCACCCGTGCCGCGAGGGCAGAGGCGGCCCCGGCAAAGCGGGTCGGAGGGGTTCCCCTCGATTTTCCAAAGTTCTCCGTTGCGCACGCTGGCAATCGCCCCGCACTTCCAGAAGCAGATGTCGCAATAAGTCGGCACCCGGCGGGTGCCAGAGGGGCCACCGTTCGCCGCCGCGGCGGCGGCCAAGGCGCGTGTGGCCCGACCGGCTACTCCTGCCGCCAAAATCGTGGTGGTGGCTATTTTCAGGAAACGGCGGCGCGAGAGAGAATTCATAACGATGAACACGAACTAACGGTGCCGTCTAGAAGTGGTAGCTATACATGAGCTGAACGTTCGTCTGGCTGTGGCTGACGCTGGCGCCCGAGCCATTGACCGTGTTGACCTTGAACCCATAGGTGAAGGACGCGTCGAAGGAAGACCGGGCATCGAACTTCCAGCCGAAGCCGGCGGTGAGGTGGTCCTTCACGATGGCCGGGAAGAGACAGTTGAGGTAGGTGTCCGGGACCGGGTTGTTGCCGAAGTTGCCGCCGAAGCGCAGCGTGAGTTTGTCGGTGGCTTGGTAGGCTGCGCCGAGTTGAACCACGGTTTGGTCGCTCCAGGACTGGAACAAAACGGCGTTGAGGTCTTGGCCGGCAAAGGGGCCATTGCTCGCGGCGGCCGAGGCCACGAAACTCATGTTAAATTCCTTCATCACGTTTTTCCAAAAGATCTCCCGCACATCCGCGGCGATCATCCAGCGCGGAGCCGGATACCAGGCGAGGCCGGCGCCGAGCATCGCGGGCCATTGAAAATTGTGGACGCGGAAGTCGCCCGTCAGCGACTGCGGAATATGGCCCATGCCGGGGACGTTGAGTTGGAAGCTGAGCGTATCACCCTTTGCCGTCATGTCGGACAACACGGACTGGGTGTGATAGGTGAGACCGAAGCTGAGGTCTTTCGACGGCGTATAGACGAGACCGATTTTTCCGCCGTAACCGTAGCTGCGGGCCTCGCCGGTGAACAGATTGCTGTTGGAAAAATTGAAATAGGCATAGTCTACCGAGGTGCCGGCTGGCATGGTGGCCAGAATCTGCCCGAAACTCTGGACGATGGCGCCAGAGGCGCGCCCAAAACGCTGGCTGGTGGGCATCACGAGGTCGAAAAACTGGTTGCCGCTCATGGCCATCTTCAGGTCCATGCCCGCCCACATAAAATCGGCCGTCGCCCCGATCTGCAGGGTGTCGTTCACTTGATAGACCAGCGGCACGATCACTCGCCCCACGGAAACTTCCGTGCGGTTCTTGAGGCCAAAGCCCAGACCACGCCAGGAGTCGGCGTCGTATTCACAACCCATGCCCCCTTGGCCGAACATGCCGAGTCCATAAACGAAATTGCCGCTGCGCCGCACATAGCCCACCGCCGGCATAAAGAATGCGTTGGCGGTGGAACTGGCCTTCTGGTTCGCCGGCACGCCGAAGATATTCGGTGTCGTGGACGGACTGGTAACATCGATGTGCGGTCCGAGGATGCCGAGGGCGAGATCGAGTCGGGCGTTCTCGGTCATGAGCCCGAGCGTTGCCGGATTGTTGATCAACCCGGCGGTGCCGTTGTCATAGGCGAAGGAGGCGCCACCCATCGCGGTGGCGACGGGGCCGTACCCTTCCATGTTCATGCCGTTGGTCGCATGCAACGTTGCGGGCGCGACGACACCAAGAATCGTCGCGGCAATAATCACGAAGGAGGAGGGGAGGGTTCTGGGTTTTGACATGGCAGGGTGCGGGGCGAACGCCGGAAATTGGCGGTCGATCCGTGGCCCCACTATCTGCCTAATGAAAAAATCCGGCTACGCATCTTTTGCTATAAGCTATGCAAATAACACATTATGCTCATAACTAGCTAAAGATAAGATAGAATATCTTGTAGGTTAAGATATTCTAATTATGCGCCGACCGGTGCTGCGCGTGAATCGTGTCTAAATATTGCTGGCACCAGCGGTCTGGCCTTCCACCTTCACCGCCAGTTATTATGAACCGGCTTCGGAGCACCTCAATGGCGGCTCGCAACCGCCCCGATCGCCTTGGTCTGCTTGACGAGGCGTTTTTCAAGGCTGCCGCACACCTGTTCGCATAGGTCGTAGATCGACGGGTCGGCGATCGCATAGAAAACCTGGGCGCCTTGCTTGTGGCGGTTGAGCACGCCGGCCGCGGTCAGTTTGTGCAGGTGGCGGGACACATTGGCCTGCAAGCCGCCGGTCGTCTTGACCAAACCGCTGACGTTTTTTTCCCCATCGATCAAAGTATGCACAATCTTCAAACGCAGAGGATCGGCCAGCGCTGCAAAATGGCGGGCGATCAGGCAGAGTGCTTCATCAGGGGGCAGCGCATGTGTTTGTTTCATGGGATTGTTTCAAAAAGCAGTAGAGATAAAAATTAACCGGCGGTGTGCGGCCGGGTCAAATCGGACCAGAAGGCGCGTGCTGAGGTGAAGCCCGAAAGTTGGACAGGACGGATCGTTAAGTCCAAACCTGAATCCAGCGATTCATGTCCAAGAAACGACGCCAGCACAGTGCCCAGTTCAAAGCTCAAGTTGGTCTTGATGTACTGAAGGGAATCGACCCGAAATTGCGGCAACCCATAGCGGTGAATGGCCCATGCCGGTGGCGCTACTTTTACGAATTGCGCCGGGATGAGCTACTCGTCGCAGCGGCTGGATTACCAGCATGCGATTTACCCTCTGAACGCGGCAACACAAACTCCCGCCGGTGAAAGTGCTGTCACTGGCCAACCGGAGTCCCCTCGCACACAGTCAAGGCAGCAAGGTTCATCTCGAAGCCGCTGAGCCGTGTGACTAATGCCAGCTATGTCAGGCATCGTTCTCCCGGTTCGCTTTAGCGCCGGCAAGGATCAAAGGGCTTGGCACACAAATTCATTGGTATGCGCGCCGGCTGTGATTGAGCAAAGAGATCGCGACGAGACCCGGCGTAAAGCTGCTCACGAGCGCAAGGGGCAGGGAAGTTGATAGGAAAGTGGAGGTGGCCGGAGATGAATCCTATCGATTCGGTACGGGTAAATCGTATGCGCCTCTCTGTGCGCCGCAACATTTCGCCCTTGCATAGGCCATTATCGAAACGTCACTTACGACTAGTTGTGACGAAGTTCGAATCTCACCAGCCCGACCATTTTCCCCCAACCGCATGATGAGGACGTCATGCGGTTTTTTGTGACTAGTTACGACAGTTCAGAGTACTTGCAAGATTTAGTGGTTTTTGGCGTTACGACTGGAAATGTCAGGAGGCGACCCGTTGCGGCCCCAGTTTGTGTGCTTTCTGTGTGCATCATTTATTAGGTGGATTTGAACTGCGATAGAACACCAACAGGACGCCGGCCACGATGAATCCCGCGCCAGCTACCGTGAACCCACCTGATGAATCCCATTCAGGAGGCAAAGCGGGCCCGTCTGGGTCCGGAAGCGAGGCAGGCTGGATAGCGTGTCCGCTCGGCAGGCAGTGCAAAATCACCGTGATCAATCCTGAGAGGAAGTTCGTGGAATGCCTCCCTCCTGAGAAGGAATCCTGTCCCCACGCGATTCCTTTCGGCGGTGCGATGTTTTGCGGCATGCTGCTGCACCGAAAATAAAGAGCAGCCGCCAAGCTAGTCCGGTGACAAGTCGCCTCTTCGCGCACCTGGAGAAGCCGAGCCGTGTAGCTCAGGCTTCGGGCCGCAGGTTCTTGATTGGGGAATTTTGCACAGGCCCCTTATGCAGTTGCGGCCTTCCCTATTCCAAATCTGTTCTACCGACGCTCAGCCCCCAACGAAGGCATTACATGACCCAAATTCGCGTTCAGTGCTTCACCCTTTCGCTTGACGGCTACGGCGCGGGCCCGAGTCAAAGCCTCAGCCATCCGCTCGGCCTGGGCGGGACAGATCTGCACCAGTGGCTGTTGCCCACCCGCACGTTCCAGCGGGGCTTGTTCGGGAAGGACGGCGGCACGACCGGGGTGGACGATGACTTCGCCGCGCGCGGCTTTGAGAATGTCGGGGCCTGGATTCTCGGGCGGAACATGTTCAGCCCCGATCGTGGGCCCTGGGCGGACCTGAGCTGGAAGGGCTGGTGGGGCGACAATCCGCCGTATCACGTCCCGGTCTTCATCCTGACGCATCATGCGCGTCCTTCCATTGAGATGGAGGGCCACACGACGTTCCACTTCGTCACGGGCGGCATCCACGAGGCGCTGCAACGGGCCCGCGAGGCCGCCGGCGGGAAGGACGTGCGCATCGGCGGCGGGGCGAACACCATCCAGCAGTATCTTCGCGAGGGCCTCATTGATGAACTGCACTTTGCGATCTCCCCCGTCCTGCTCGGCGGCGGCGAACGGCTGTTCGAGGGGGTCGACTTGCGGGCGCTGGGCTACACCTGCGCCGAATTCGTCGCCACGGAGAAGGCCACGCACGTCGTCCTGCGGCGTCAGGGACACGCGGCTCCGCGCTGAGAATCAGGCAGGGCCGGCGCGATTACGGACCGCTTTTCACCGGCATCGCCGGCGAGCCCCTGGGATAGATCCTCACCTCAAACGGGGCGTCCACGGTCATAACCACCTCGCCCGATAGGTAGCGGTTCAGCACCTCCCGGCGCTCTTCCAATGTGAGGCGCGGATTGTTGACCGCCCGGTTGATGATCGACCGGATTTTCTGTTCCGTGGTCGGGTCGCCCCGGAGCTGATCGGCGATGATGAACTTGGTGAATGCGCTCAACCGCGGGATCTCGATGTCGTTGGGATTTTCTCCCGTGCCCGCACTCGGTAGGGCCGTGCCTTCCCGCATGTAGATTCGCACCGCGGCCCGACCGGGTTTTCGAAAGTCGGCGAAGGACTGCACCACATCCACAGCCACGAGTTCATAGGGCCCGAGGGTTTGCCCGAGGCCGGTCAGCGAGTGCGCTTTCCCCCCGGCAATTGTGGCGAAAACCGCGAAGCCCTCCTTGGTCCCGAGGATGCCTTGAATCTCCGGCAACTCATCGCCCTTCGCCTCCGCCACGGCGGCCGAGACTCGGGGTCCAAGGAACAGCCCCAGCGAGGTCACGACCCCCAGCAGCAGCACCAGCTTCTTCACGGTGCGCGACCATGGGCGGGGACGGGCGATTGCTCAATCGCTTTCCCCTTGGTCACGAGCCTGCCAAGCAGAGGGAGTTGGCCACTAGTTCTTGATTTAGTTCGGAGAAACAGGCCATTTAACCGCCAGCGCTCCTACCCCACGCCAGCCTTGCGCGCGCGCCGATCGAACCCATGAAGACCTTTCTCCAACGCCGGTTTTACTTCGCGATGGCCGTGCTGACCGCCGTGGTGGTCGTCATTGGGTTTGTCCCGAAGTTCGGCGCGAGAATGCTGCACGCGCCGCATCCGGTGCCAGTCTCGCTCTGGGTTCATACCGTGGTGTTTTCGGGCTGGGTGATCCTCCTCCTCGTGCAGACCGGCCTGGTCCAGGCCGGCCGGGTGGCCCTGCATCGCACGCTCGGGATGACCAGCGCCGTCCTCGGCGTGGTGCTGCCGCTGGTGGGCGTGTGGGTGGCCATCAGCACGGGCCACGAGAAACTGCTCCGCGGCGAGCCGGCAGGGGAATCGTTCCTGCTCGTGCCGTTCTCCGACATGCTGTTCTTCGCGGTCCTCTTCGGGCTGGGCCTGTGGTGGCGGAAACGTCCGGAACTGCACCGCCGGCTGATGCTGCTGGCCTCCGTCAGCCTCACGGTCGCCGCCTTTGCACGCTTCCCCCGGTCCATCGTGCCGGGCGGTCACTTCAACATCGCCTGCGACCTGCTCATCCTCCTGGCACTCGGGCGTGACCTCGTGGTCGACGGACGGGTGCATCGCGTTTACCTGGTCGGGTTCCCGCTCCTGATCGCGGGACAGGCGGCCACCGAATGGGTGCGATCCACGGCCTGGTGGGTGGAAATTGCCACCGGTCTCTTGCGGTGACCGTTTGATTTCGTGATAATTTAGGAGATCAAGCCGCCCATGAACAACGTCGCGCCCATCACGCTCCGGGAAGTCGAGCCGGCCGATCTCGACCTCTTTTTCGTGCAGGCGCTCGACCCGGAGGCGATCCGGCTGGCCGCGTTCACGAGTGACGACCGGAAGGACCGGGCGGTGTTCAACGCCCATTGGGAGAAAATCCTGAAGTCGCCCCTGAACACCAATCGCACGATCGTGGCCGACGGCCAGGTGGCCGGCCACATCTCATGCTATCCGAACGAGGGAAACCCCGAGGCCACCTATTGGCTCGGGCGGGAGTTCTGGGGCCGGGGCATCGCGACTGCGGCGCTCAAGCAGATGCTCCAACTGGTGGTGCAGCGTCCGGTCACCGCCCGGGTCGCGACGGACAACTTTGGTTCGCTCCGGGTGCTGCAGAAATGCGGGTTCAAGATCATCGGATCGGACAAGGGATTCGCCCAGGGCCGCGGCGCCGAGACGGAAGAATACCTGCTGCGCCTGGATGCCGACTCAGCGAAGTGATGTAGGCCACCCGCCACGTCGCTTCGCCTTCGCGCCTACTCCGGGGAAAACCGCAGACCGGCGATCTGGCCGGCGGCGTTGTACACGCAGTCCACCGTGACCGTCTCATTTTCGTAGGTGAGCCGATAGCGGTAGATCCGGGCGTCCTTGGGGGTGCGGTGTCCCGTCAGCTCGATGGCCTGAAGTTTGCCGAAGGCCTGCAGTTGCTGGGTGAACGTCCCCGGCACCCCTTTGGCAATGATCGCCCCAAGTTCCGGGGTGTAAAGAGACGCGTCGTACCGGCCCTGCTGCGCCTCGGCAAAGATGGTCTTCACCGTTGCCGTGACCTCCGGCTCCTTGTCCGCGATCGGCTTGGGCGGATGATAAACCGGGTAATCCGGCCAGCCGTAGGCGGCGGCGATCGCGCTCATGATGCGGGGCACGGCGCTGGAATCCTCGTTCTTGTTGATCATGACCACCGCGCCCTGGCCGGAGTGAACGTAGGCGGTCATCAGGGCGTCGAAGCCCTCATCCCGGCCGTTGTGCCAGAAGCGCAGCCCCTTCTCCTTGCCGGCAAGGAACACGCCGAGACCGTCGTCCTGTTTTTGGGGCGTGAGCATGACCTGGGTCATGGCCGGTGAGATCACCGGGTGAGCCCGCCCTGCGAGTGACTCCTGCAGCGCGATGGCG
>Ga0118677_10010301_pt1 | contig 14335 bp, 14 predicted proteins | sample AliMusrvi5mmetaG_FD_86154 | JGI IMG/M metagenome (GOLD analysis project Ga0118677, IMG submission 86154) | reverse complement strand
CCCAGCTCGATGGTTGGCTCCGCGATGGCAGCGCCGCCTATGTCGAGTCATTGTGCCAGTGGTAGCGTAGGTTTATCGGGATTCCGGTCAGGTAAGTGGGTTCCGCCACCGAAGATCGGGAAACCGCGAGAAGTCAGAGTCTGTGGATATGAGTTCGCAGCCATGTTCCACTGCCAACGCCGCCAAGTGTGCGTCCGTGACAAGATTGGCGACAGCCTGCCCTTCACGAAGCATCTTCTGAAAAACATCCCAATGGCGCTGCGTCGGACTCACAATTCGCACTGGCGGTTGGTCAATCCAACTCTGAACACGACTGATCGCTTGGTCGAGCGAAAGTGGATGATCGAAGACTCGTGGGTTGGTGCCGATGCGGATAAATGCATTTAGAACGGTCCAGCAGAGGCTCACGGGGGAACGACCGGATAGCTGAGCGTCCCACCAGGCGCAAGCCGCAACGTGACGGGGACTGAGCTCATCTTCTGCATACAGGAGGATGTTGGCGTCGACGAGGATCACCGGTGCTCTTCCCCTTCAATCTGGGCGATTAGTTCCTGGATGTTATCCAGATTTCTTCCATTTTTCAGGCCTAATTTGTGAGCTGCTGTGCGATAGGGTCGGTTTCCTGCCGGTTCCTCAACCGCGCGCAGACCGGCTCGCAATGCCTCGTTCACCACGCGACGGAATGGTGTGTGAAGCCTTCCCGCGACCGCTCGCGCTCGATCCAACACGTCATCATCAATAGTCAGCGTTGTTCGCATGTTAGCATCATAGCATCATCGTTAATGATGTCAAGGCATCAACAACCTGTTCGCCGAGAAACTCTGGGGCGACATGACGGCATTACTGGAAGTGAATTACCGTTTTATTGTCGTCCCACGGTTACGCGGTCAACAGCTCAAAGATACAGGGAGCAGCGCACCACAGCATCGTGAATTTGCGGAACCCAATGCGGCGATTCGCCAAGGAAAACGCTTTGCTTGTCTTGACTATCATTTACCAGGAAAGAGAAATCCTCCCCATCCGGCGTAATTATCGAATCCGGACCGAGGCGTGCTTCGAGCAGTTGAACACGCTTGTCCGTCATCGACGTGTCATCTTGTTTGGTCATTGCGATCGCCGCTTCCCCCTCGGGCCGTCCTCCAGGCCACCTGTGAAAAGCAATTTCTATTATTTTCGGCGCCCCTGACTGAGCGGGGCTACGCTCTCGAACCGGAACCACTCCTGCGGGTTGGTTTCGTTTTCTTTTTCGCCTTCGTTTTCTTGCCACGCACGGTCCGCACCAGTTTCTTCTTCACCGCTTGCCGGCGGGCCTTTCGCGGAACGGGCACGATGGGAGCGGGCGCTGCCGACGCCCCGGCCTCCGGTTCGATCCCGAACACAGCCCCGACGTCTTCCGCCGACAAGGTGGGAAGAACCGCTCCGGTTTTTGTCTCGGTCAGGGCGGCAATCGAGTCCGCCTGGCTGACCAGTTCCTGATGGTCCACGTGCCGGAGGAGAAAGAGCAGCTCCGGCTTCTCATCCAGCCGTGCACCCACACCGTAGAGCACGGCCGCCACGTGTTTGCACATGTCGGCCCAGTCCGGACAGGAACAATCCAGCTCAATCTCCTGGGGAGTTGGAAACAGGCCGGTTTCCCGATGCGTCATAATTCCCATGACCCGTTCGGAAAGTTTGCCCTGCAGCAATTCCATCAGCGACCCGATACTGCCCGCCGCTGCGCGGCACAGGGCCGACCAGCGATTTTTGTCCACGGGTTTGATCTTGACCAGGATTTTGTACAGTGAGGAGCCGCTGACCAGTGCCTCGACCTCGCCCTGTCGGATGTCGAGATGCAGGACAGAGCCGTTACGCACATAGCTGCGGCCGCGCGGCATGCGGTTGGAGAAGTCGCTATACGACTCGAGATTCGCGCACCATGATTTCCCCCAAAACGAGCGGGCGATGGTCTTGCTATCCAGCCGCACCGGCGACAAGGTCTGACCCTTCTTGGTCAGTTTGGCGGCTTCTTTTTCGGACCGCCGACGCTTTTCAGCCACGGGCACGTACGGCGCAAAGCCGCCGTATCCATAGTCCCGGCTCGACCCTCTTCTTCGACTATACCAACTCATATTGATGCTCCTTTTTATCTCTCAACTAAATTGATACCCCTACGGCACTCCGGGGCGCCCTACTCGGCTTCACCAGCCCGGCTTATATCCAAGGAAACGAATTTCAGCAAATCCTGATTGCTCATCTCGGTCAGCAGCTTCGCGGCGCTCTCGCCGCCGAGCACCTCGTCGGCCAGTTGCGTCTTGCTCTCGATCAACTCGTCGATGCGCTCCTCCAGCGTGCCCCGGCAGACGAACTTGTGCACAAGCACGTTGCGCTTCTGGCCAATGCGGAACGCGCGATCCGTAGCCTGGTTCTCCACCGCCGGATTCCACCACCGGTCGAAGTGGATCACATGCGATGCCTCGGTCAGGTTCAGCCCGGACCCGCCCGCCTTGACCGTCAGGACAAAGAATGGCGGCCCGTTCTCGGCTTGAAAGGCTTCCACCAGCCGCCGCCGTTCCTTGACAGGCGTGCCGCCGTGCAAAACCAGACCCGCCCGCCGGAAGATCGAAGTCAGAAATTCGAGCAGCGGGCCGGTCATCTCTTGGAACTGGGTGAAGATCAGCAGTTTCTCCTGGCGCGCGGCAATTTCCTCGGCGAGCAGGCGCAGGCGCTGGAACTTGCCGCTGTCCGCCTCGGCGAACCCGCCATCCCGCAACCAATGTGACGGATGGTTGCAGAGTTGTTTGAACCGCATCAAATACGCCAACACCAGGCCCCGGCGTTGCATCCCCTCCGCCGCCGCCATGGCTTCGCCCAGTTCATGCACCGTTTGCTCATAGAGCGCCGCCTGCTTCGGCGCCAGCCCACACCAGACTTTGACCTCCGTCTTCTCCGGTAGATCGGCAATGACGCGTTTGTCGGTCTTCATCCGACGCAAAATATACGGCGTGGCGAGTGCACGCAGCGCACCCAACCCGCCCCCTTCCTGCGCCCGCGTCTTGATGAACTGCGCAAACTGTCGGGCAGACCCGAGCAGCCCCGGGTTGAGAAAATCGAAAATGGACCACAAGTCCCCCAGCCGGTTTTCCACCGGCGTGCCGGTGAGCACCAAACGCTGCTGCGCCTTCAGTTGTTTCACGGCGCGCGTCTGCCGGGCGGACGGATTCTTGATCGCCTGTGCTTCGTCCAAGGCGACGATGTCCCACGGCTGCTGCCGCAGTGACTCCCAGCGTGCGACCATGCCGTACGTCGTCAGAATCATGTCGGATCCGGCCACCGCCTGCTGAGGGTCCTGTTGGACCGCCTTCCAGTCGTCGGACGACAGATCGGACGGATGCAGAATCCGGAAGGTCAGCGAAGGTGCAAACCGCATAATCTCCGCTCGCCAATTGGCCAACAGCGACGCCGGCGCCACCAGCAGGCAAGGTCCCGTCCCGACCTGCTCGGCCTTGCGCGCCAACAGCAGCGCCAGCACTTGGATGGTCTTGCCCAATCCCATGTCGTCGGCCAGACAGGCGCCGAGCCGCAGTTCCGTCATAAAGCGCAACCAGCCGACGCCGGTTTTCTGGTACGGTCGCAACTCGGCCCGCAGTTCAGGAATGACGGTCGAGGCGTCCAATTGCGCGGGATCGCGCAACCGCGCCAGCGTGGCCTCCAGCCAGTCGCCCGCCTGAATGCCGCTCCACTCCGCTGTCACCGCCGCATCGCCAGCGGCCGCCGGCCCATTGTCAACCGACACACCTGACAGCATGCGCATGGCTTCGGCGAAGCTGACGCCGCCACCGGCCACGCGTTCCGCTTTCTTCCAGTTCGCCAGCGCTGCCGCGAGTTTCTCCGGTTCCGCCTCGACCCAGCGGCCACGGATCAATACCAACCCGCCGGCCGAGGTCATGAGCGTCTCCCACTCCGCATCCGTCAACGGTTCGCCATCCAAGCTCTTCGCGACCTTGAAATCCAGCAGCGCCCCCATGCCAAATCCCGTTCCTGGCGCATTGCCCACGCGCACGCTGACCTGCGCGCGCGAGGGGCGTCCGCCGCGCCACAAGTCCGGCAGCCGCACCACCACGCCGCCCGCATCGAAAGCCGGCGCGTCTTTCAGAAACCGATACGCCTGAGACGGCGTCCACGCCAGGGGTTTGAACAGAGCGCCGGTGTCCACGAGTTCGCGGGCCAGCGAACTTTTCTCCGCGGCCGCATGCACGGGCGCGAGCAGGCGCAACAGGGCCGCCTTGTTACGTTCGCCCGCATACTCGTTCAGCGCTTCCGCCAGGGGCCGGTATTTCACCCGGCCCTGCTCCGACACGCCTGTCGCATAGGTGGCCAGGAAGGCAAATGGGTAATCCGGGTTCTTGCGATTTTCGGCGAGATGGAAGCAAACCCGTCCCACCCTGTGCCAGACCGGGTTCAACGACTTTAGATAATTGGCCGGACCACCGGGGTGCGCGGCGGCTGCCGTCCGCGCTTGCGCATCCAACCCACTCCAAAGGCCGGCCAACGCCGCGACGTCCAGATACTCCCCGCCTTTTATGGGTGGCAGCCGTTCCAGCCACAAGCGCCACTCGGCTTCCTCAACGGGTGGGACGGTGACAATCTCCGTGGTACCCGGGGCGACCCCGTGACAGAACCGCGACAGGTAAAGCCGTCCGAACTCCCGCCAGAGCGCGACCGCCGCCGGCAAGTGGCTGTCCAGCTCCCGCGACGCCAGGTGCAACAACCCGTGGGGAGTTCCCTGCGCAAAGGCGTTGCCCACCCGTTCCACGACCGTTGCATCCTGCCACGCTTCCTCACCGCCCACGGCATCCCAATACAGATGGCCATGCGGGTTGACCGCCAGCGTGGGCTTTAGAAATCCATCCTTCATCCGGGGCATGATGCGAGTTTGCGCTCCCGGCCACAATTTAAAAATCGGGATCTTTGTCCATCCCAACCCCGCAGTTCGGCGCCAGCCTCGACTGGCATCCCGAGTCGTGTTCAGAATTGAATGCGAAGTTGACCCCGATGGCAGAAATGATTAGTGTGAACTGTGCCGACGGTTGCATACATCAAGGGCTATTGATTCGACAGAAATGGCATGAACACTTTGACAACTAAGACCGCGTCCGCCCAAGCCTGCGGACTGTACATCGGCCAACACGAGTTCGCCATCCTGCTCCGCGACGGGCGACGACTGGTGGTTCCGTTCGTCTGTTTCCCCCGCCCAGAACAGGCCACACCCGAACAGCGCCGGCACTTTGAACTTTATTCCGACGGCAAGATGTTGCACTGGCCCGACCTCGACGAAGACATAGAAATCCAACACCTCGTAGACGGACGTCTGCCAGTGAAAACCAGCGATCCGCTTGCCGCTGCCTGCAACTGATCGGAAATTGCTTTTGCCGCCCAAATCACGGTTACGTCAAGGGGGGGGGTAACCCGACCGCCCCGCAAAAAACTTCGGTGCCGATGGCCCCCGCAGGGCTACGGTTAACCTGCCTGACCGGATTGACCGACAATTTTCCGCAAAGCCGACAAATCGCAAAGGTTGTCATGCTGAGCGTGTCGAAGCATCTCTTCGCTTGGTGTTTGCGTGCAGTGTGGATTCTGCTGAAAAAAACCCGATTTTATGAAATTAGGATTTTTCTCGACCATCGGAATCTCCCAGCCCGTTTCGAGATCGTGCAGCAGCGGCGATTGTAGAGCTAAATATTTCGGGTGTTTTTTGGGCGCGGAGGTTTTTCAGCAGAATCCAGTGTGGGTGACCCTTCGACCGGCCACGAGTCGTTATTTCTCTTTCAGAAGCTTTGTCCACTGGCAATCCAAAGCCCGCTGAATGCGGATTACAGTTGTCAGAAGGATATTGATGTTTCCAGCCTCGATTTTCTGGACGGTGCGAATATTCAAGTCAACAAGCTCGGCGAGGCGTTCTTGTGTCAACCCGTTTTCGACACGCTGGCGTCGAAGGTTCGCGCCGAACTGCTTCAATTCTTCTTTGGCCTGTTTAACGAGAGGCACGCCCCAATAAGGCGTCAGAATTGGTTTGACGTAAACGGCCTATTGGGGCGTAATCATCGAAGAGATCGAATATCTAAAAAAGGGAGTAATGTGAAAAGGAAGGGTTTCACTCTTATCGAACTATTGGTGGTCATTGCGATCATTGCAATACTGGCCGCCATGCTGTTGCCAGCGTTGAGTAAGGCGAAGGAAAAGGCAAGGCGTGCTCAATGCGCAAATAACTTGCATCAACTTGGTTTGACGTGGGCGATGTTCCTCGATGATAATAACGGACTTTATCCGAGTTATTGCGCCGGTCAAAGTTGGTACGGTTCGTTAAAAATACGCATGGCGAGTTCCAATGTATTCTTATGCCCAACGGCAAAAATCCAAGCGCTTAATCCGCAACAACTGGCATATGGCTACAATTACAGAGTCTTGGGAGATAGCTGTAGTTCTGCCCCTGTTGTAACTAAAGACACTTCCATTAGAAATCCATCTGGTAACATTGTGAATTCCGATAGTGATGAGGATCACCTATGGGACTCGCTTATTGCTCCGTACGATCTCGCTACTGTGCCGCCGTATCCGGTCGGATCACGCCATGATTTAGGAGCAAATATTCTATTCGCAGACGGTTCAGTTCATTGGTACCTTGCTGCCTTCATAACCGCGCAGGTATCGACCAATTCCGACAACCTTTGGGATACTCGGTAGCAAAACATCCAGCGCAAGTCTCCGACAACACTGGCACTCGACCGCCTCTCCTATTCGGGATGGCCACCGGCTTTTCGATCGCGGCCAGCCTGCAGCCATTGCACTTTATCTCGGGGAAAGGGTCATATCTCGGGAAAAAGTCTCCACACGTGACAGATGTGCTGATCGAAAATTGTTTTTGACGCCCGAATCACGCGTGTGCAGGGGGGGTAAAATCAGGCTGGGCAACCGGCGGCGACTCAAAAATCGGCATTGACATCTATTTCAAATGATACTATAAATAGTATCATATGAGCGTAACATTGACCAAACAACTGTCGAAGAAATCCTCCGGCGCGGTGGTCGCACACCGCAAAAGCGGCCCGTGGGGTGTGAAAAACAGGTGTGACGGCGTGGTCAGCTATTGTGTGCATGGGCCGACGGGCAAAATCACTTTTCCTCCGTCCAAACTGGTTGAAATGCTCCAGGCCGGTCTCCCGGTGCGTGAGTTGAACGACCTGCAAGCCACCCTCGCCGTGCCGATGGAGAAACTGGTTCCGCTGCTGGGCATTTCCAAGGCCACGTTCCATCGTCGCAAATTGGCCGGCCGGCTGGATCAGGCTGAATCTGACCGCGTTCTCCGCTACGCCCGACTCATGGGCCGGGCCATCGAAGTCATGGAAAGCCAGGAAAACGCCCGCCAATGGCTGACGTCGCCGCAATTCGGATTGGGCGGTGCTGTTCCGCTCAAATACGCCGAAACCGAGGTCGGCGCGCGCGAGGTCGAAGACCTGCTCGGCCGCATTGAATACGGAGTTTATTCCTAATGACCGGAGCTTGGCGCATCGTCAAGGCGCAGCAAGCCGCCACTGCGTTCACCGGGGAAGGCGCGGCCAAGACCGGTGGTCGCTGGAACTCACGCGGCGTGGTCGTGGTCTACACGAGTGCCACAAAATCGCTTGCGACCTTGGAGAACTTGGTGCATTTGAACCCGCCGCGCCTCTTCAAGTATGTCGTCTTTTCTCTCAAGCTTGATGCGGCATTCGTTGAAATTTTCCCAAACAAATCGCTCCCTGCCGACTGGCGGATCGAACCACCGCCGCCATCCACAAAAGCGATTGGTGATGCCTGGGTGAAAGCGGCGCGATCGGCGGTGCTGGCACTACCCAGTGTCATTACCGGTGAAACCAACTTTCTGCTCAATCCGGCGCACCCAGATTTCAAAAAAACCATCATCGGCAAGCCTGAGCCGTTTGTGTTTGATCCACGGCTTCTCTCGTAAAGTTGTTGCAATTGCATGCGGCGACACAACTGCAAGAAATGACAGTGCCGCCGGGTAACCACTTGGCGTATTGAAGGGGGGCGGCGCCGGGCAGCACAGCATTCGGATCAACGATTAACCTGCCTGACCGGATTGCCGCCACGACGGGGCGTTTTTGACTGTCGCGGGGCGTTTTTGACTTGCTACCCGCTGTCTGCAACCGTAAATCATGCTCAAGAAAAGCATGAATACCAATGTCACCGATCATGCGTGTGGTGAGATCCCCGCCTGCAAACCGGCGCCGACTTCCGATCCGAAACCAAACGAAATCGTTATGTTTGGTGATTCCACGACGGCCAACCGGCCCGGTGCGGTGCAGCAAGTATATTCCGTTCGGGTCGCGGCGGCACTGCAGAGCATCGAATCAGGTCTCTCCGTCCACAACGCCGGTGTCGGCGGCAACACAACACACGATGCCCGCAACCGTTTCGAACACGACGTACTGCGTCACAAACCGAGAGTGATTGTCATGCAGTTCGGCATCAACGATTCCGCCGTGAACGTGTGGAAAACTCCGCCTGCCACTAAGCCGGTAGTGCCGCTGGCTGAATATCTCGACAATCTGCATTGCATGGTCACGACCGCCCAGCAACACAAAGCCAAGGTCATTCTGATGACGACCAACCCGCTGCGGTGGACACCAAAACTCAAAGACCTGTATGGCAAATCGCCGTACGATTTTTCCGCCGAGGACGGGTTCGATTCGCTGCACCTCGCGGCCTACAACGACGCCTTGCGCAAGTTCGCAAAGAAACTGAATGTGCTCCTTGTGGACGTCCGCGCTGCCTATCCCGCTTTTGCCGCGAAACACCAGACCAACATTGACGGCCTGCTGCTCGACGGCATGCACCCGAACGACTTGGGTCACCAACTCGTCAGCGAACTTCTTGTCCCCGCAATCCGCGCTGCGCTGCGAATAAAATTACCCCGCCTGCGCAAGCGTGATTCGATTCCCAAAAAGCAATTGCCGATCAGTTCGGTTGGCAAAGGATCGGGACGTCCTCTGGCCGTCGAAGGAACCCTTCCATGACCAACAAATCTGCCGCTTCCATCCGCGTTGTCTCGACCGGGATCATCTATCGCAATCCCAAACCGTATCTTCGCGCCGTTCACACATGGCATCCGACGGTGGCGCTGCTGAAAAACGGTGAGCTGCTGGCGGCGTTCGACTGCGGCCAGGGCGCCGAGAGCCTCGATTACCGCAGCTACCTGTCGCGATCCACGGACGGCGGCAAGACCTGGAGCGAACCGCAACGATTCTACGGCGACCATCCGACTCGACAAACCTCCAGCATCGCGCGGATCAACGTGACCCGGGACGGGACGGTGGTGGCGCTGGGTGCGTACATCTTTCGCAATGACCCCGAACAGGGACTGTTAAATCACCAGACGTTCGGCTACGCGCCGATGCAGATGTTTGTGATGCGCAGCGCGGATGGCGGGCGGACTTGGGATGCGCCGTCGTTTATCGAACCACCGCTGGTCGGGCCGTCCTTCGAGCTCTGCCACCCGATCCTCGAATTGTCGGACGGTCGCTGGCTCGCGCCGATGTCCACGTGGAAGGGCTGGAACGGCGAGGCGCCCAACGGCATGAAGGCCATCGCCCTCATCTCCACCGACCGGGGGCGGAGTTGGCCGACGTATCTCGACGTGATGGATGATTACGCAAACGGCGTGATCCATTTTGAGCAATCCATGGTGGAGCTTCCCGACCGCCGGCTGCTCGCAGTCGCTTGGGCGTACAACGAGAAGACGGGGCGGAGCCAGCCAACCCCGTATGCGATCGCGAACGACGGAAGGAAGTTCTCGCCGCGCCGCCGGACCGGCCTGCACGGGCAGACCGCCAAAATCGTCTGCCTGCCCGACGGGAGGATTCTGTGTCTTTACCGCCGCGACGACAAGCCCGGCCTGTGGGCGAACCTCGCCTGCATCGAAGGCGACAACTGGGTCAATCTCGCCGAAGCGCCCGTGTGGCAGGGGGCTGCATCCGGCATGCAGGGGGAAGCGGCGGCGGGCGACGAGTTAAGCAATCTCAAGTTTGGATTTCCGCGCTTGATTGTGCTTCCCGATGGCGATGTGTTCGCGGCGTTCTGGTGCTGCGAGGACTGTGTGAACAACATCCGCTGGATGCGGCTGCAAGTGTGACCGGCGAATCAATGCCGGCGTATGCCAACCTCACTCCGACCGTGCTGGAAGAGGTCGTCGCCGCCAAGCTGCCAGACCGGCGGCAGCCGCAAACAGCCGGCCCAATGATGATCCGCATCAAGTCAGGACCGACTGAATGGCCACCCGCAACCGGTCGCGATCCCCTTCGGGAATCTCCAACCCGGCATCGTCCGTGAGATAAAACACGTCACCGGCCCGCTGGTTGTCGGTCGTGATGATGGAATGGGCAATGTTGACGCGATGGTCGGCCAGCGTCGTAAAAATGTCGGATAGCAATCCCACCCGGTCCGGGGCTTCCACCGCCAGCATTGTATATCTCTCTCCTGGACTAACGGAAAAATCCACCGCCACGCTGCCAGTTGTCTTTGGCCTCACTTGACGAGCTGGCACCGCTCCACCCGGTTTGAGCGCTACCGCCAACAAAGCCGCCATGTGCTTTAACCGGGCCTCATTCTGGACCGGACTGCCGACCAGTTCCGCCACCTGAAATACGTCGAGAACAACATTGTCCGCCCGTGTGAAAACATCAGCACGGACGATGTTAATTCCCACGGCAGCAAACGCACCGGCAATCTTGGCCAGCAACCCCAGCCGATCCCACGTGCAAACCTCCACGGTTGTCAACCCGCGCTTGGGCAGAAGTTTCCAACGGACAATGCAGGCTGTCCCCGCTTCATCCGAACTGTTCAATCGCAGGAAAAATTCATGAATTAATTCCAGGTGCCGGGCGACTGACTTCAGTGTGCCCTGCTTCCAGTACCGCGCCGGCATGTGTGTGAAATGAATCTCAAGTTCACTGGGATCAAGCTGGCCGGCAAATTTGGTCGTCAGCGCTTTCAATAACACCAAGCGGCGTTGCCGGGCGGTCCGATCCAACAAACTGTCGGGCCGGTCTGGGAGCTGCTCACGACGCGGTAGTTCTGTCAGTCTCATGCCAAGCTGAATTAGCAGGGAGCGTGCACAGGGATTTTCAAACCAGCTTGGCAATGCAAAAAACACAGCCCGGCTTGAAGATTCTGATTGGCGATTATTTTTATTAACCCAAACCAGTTGCAGCATTTTGCTCAGTCTGCTCACAGTGAATCAAGCCAGGGGGCGGAGTGCCTAACCGAAATTATTCATGAAAACTTCAATACGCCGGCTGGCTATCAGAATCCGAACTGGAGGGTGAGCCTCCCGGCGAACCGCTGTCAAAGGGGCGAATCTTGGCACTGCCGCTGATCGAGCGCCCTTCCGGGCGCGATCCCCGATGGTTCACGTCGACCGGTCGCGCCCGCCTGCGTGGCCGAAGCCACTTCGGCGCGGCGAAGGCCCGGAAGGGCGCTTACCAGCTACGGCAGTGGAATGGCGGCAGTGCCAAGAAATGCCCTCGTCAAAGTTGCACTGCGACTTTGTCTTGTACCAACCTCGATTGTTCATTACTCTACAGACCCAGTGAAAACCCCGTCAATCGACAGCACAGTTCCCCCGACGAAAGTTGAATTCCTTATGAAAAAAACATTCCTCATCTTTGCACTGCTCGCCATCATTTGCGGGCCGGCGTTGGCAACCCAACCGGCTTTTGCGATCAAGGATAATGACACATGGGTGATGGCGGGCGACAGTATTACCGCCCAGCGGCTCCATACGAATTACCTCGAAGCTTTCTTCCGCACGCGCTACCCGCAATTCCACCTGCACTTCCGCAACTCCGGCATCGGCGGGAACCGGACCGGTAATATCCTGGACCGCTTCGACTACGACGTCGCCGCTTGGCAGCCGACGATCGTCAGCATCGAACTGGGAATGAATGACGTTGGCGGCGCGAACCCCGCCAGCACTAATTGCGCGGTCGGTTACATCGCGGGAATGAAGCAGCTCATTGAAAAAATCCGCACCCTCAACGCCCAGCCGCTGCTGATATCTTCCAGCCCGGTCAACGACGGCAGCGTCATGGATGCCTGGAATTCAATCCGGTGCCAGACCATCCACCCTTTCACGGAAGCACTCAAGGCACTCGGCCAGAAAGAAAACGTGCGGGTGGTTGACCAATATCATCCGTTGCTCGCGTTGTGGGGGCCGAACAAAACCATTGAGGATGCCAATGCTTTCGCGGCCCACATCCGGTTGGTGAAGCCCGAAAACAATATCCCCGACCTCAAGACCTTGCAGACATTTGCCGCGGCGTGGGGCAACAAGACGGGGGTAGTTACACTCGGCGGCGATAGCGTGCATCCCGGCTCGGTCGGCCAATACACAATGGCGGCCACCATTCTCGCCGCGCTGGAGGTGGATCGCGAAGTCAGCTCCGCGACGATCAACCCGGCCGGCACCGTGCTGGATGCCAAGAACTGCAAAATCACCGACATCGTCGCCAAAGACGGCAAGCTGGCATTCACCCGTCTGGATGAACGCTCGCCCTGGCCCATTTCGACCAATGCGCTTTCAGCCGTTACGCTATTGCCTGAAATCGTCGACCTTTCCCGTTATACCTTGACTGTGCCCGGCCTGGCGGCCGGTCAATTCAGCGTCACGCTGGATGGGATTCTCGTCGCCACTCTCAGCCACAAGGAACTGGCCAAGGGTTGGAACATCAGCACCTGCCAAGACGGGCCACTGGCGGCCCGGGCGGACAAGATCAACAGTCTGATCGCTGATTTGCAGGGAGGGATTAATAATAATTGGCGCCTGGCCAGCAAAGAGAAAAACCAGGAAAAACTCGCGGCTGCCCAAAAAGCCATCGACGAGACCGAGGCAAAACTGCAAGTCGCCGTTCAGTCCGTGCCAATTCATTTCGAGATCGCTCCGGCAAAGTAAAAGAACGGCACGGGAACGAATCGCGACAACCTATGACCATGTTGGACACCGCCATTGAAGCCGCCGCCGCCGCCGGAAAGCTGCTGAAACAAAATTTCGGCACCAAACTTGATGTCAACGCCACAACCCACCACGACATCAAGCTGGCTCTCGACGAGCAAGCCCAGCAACTCATCACCCGCGTCATCCACGCGGACTTTCCCGACCACTGCATTCTCGGCGAGGAAGCCATTACCGGCAACTCGCAAGCGGACGTCCGCTGGGTCGTGGATCCACTCGACGGAACCGTAAATTATTTTTACAATATCCCGCACTATGCGGTGAGCATTGCGGCCCAACAACGTGTCGGCGACCAGTGGGAAACTGTGGCCGGTGTCGTGCTCGACCCGGAACTCGACGAATTGTTTACCGGTGCCAAGGGGCAACCACCAGCCTTGAACGGCCAACCCATCCGCGTCAGCACCCGGGCCGATCTGGCGCAAGCGGTGGTGAGCATCGGGTTTTTTAAAAACGCTGAAACCATCCGCAAAAGTCTGGCGAACTTTCAGAGCCTGGTCGGCCGCGTGCGCAATATGCGCTTGATGGGCGCGGCAGCACTCGACGTCGCCTACGTCGCCTGTGGCCGGTATGATGCTTACATCGAACACGGTATCAAGATCTGGGACATTTGCGCTGGACAATTGATTCTTGAAATGGCCGGCGGCCAGGCCGGGGTCGTTCCGACCGCGGAGCTCCACACGTTTGACGTGCGGATGTGGAATGGCACCTTACCGGTCGCGGAATTGATGTGATGACCGAGCCAGCGCTCTGGTCGGTCCTGCCCTTTGTGGTGTTGTTGCTGGCAATGGCGCTGCTGCCGTTCATCCACCGTCACCATTGGGAAAATCATTACCCAAAAATCGCCATTGGCCTGGGAGCGCTCACAACACTCTATTACGGAATCGCGCTCCAGAATCCGGGACGGATGGTAACCACTGCTGTCGATTATCTGGGATTCATCGCGCTAATTGGCGCGCTCTATATTATTGCCGGCGGCATTCACATCAACCTGACCGGCCACGCAACCCCCGCTTTGAATACCTGCCTGCTGGCCATCGGTGCCGTCCTCGCCAACTTCATCGGCACGACCGGTGCCTCCATGCTGCTGATCCGGCCATTTTTGAAGATCAACCAGGACCGGGTCGCGCCGTATCACGTCGTCTTTTTTATCTTTATTGTCAGCAACATCGGCGGGGCGTTGACCCCCATCGGCGATCCCCCGCTGTTTCTTGGTTATCTCAAGGGGGTACCAGTTTTCTGGCTGGCAACCTCCCCGCCCGTGGTATTGGCCGGGCTCCTGGCCTGTCTCTTATA
>Ga0118677_10008534_pt1 | contig 14335 bp, 12 predicted proteins | sample AliMusrvi5mmetaG_FD_86154 | JGI IMG/M metagenome (GOLD analysis project Ga0118677, IMG submission 86154) | reverse complement strand
TAAAATTGTTAGAGCTCTTGTAACCAACCCCTCTAAAATACTCAAAAATCCCCTGCTTGAGAATCCTCAAACTCAAGTTACTTTTGGCTGGCCCGCACTATTTGCCTATTTGGATCTAGAATCGATCTTCACTAAGCTCCCAGTATTTGACAAAACTGACTCAATTTTCGAAACATGTCTTACTATTTTACATACCTCAGAAGATAGGAATACTCTACTGAGTTTATACGACCATCTCTTTGCAAAAAATTTAAGTGAGATTAAGGATCTGTCTGAAATAAATGCCCCTTATCTTGTAGAAGCGATAAAGAAATCCCGGGAGAAAAGCTCATTTGCACTTATTGAAAAAGTAATCTCTTCCGTCCTTACTCACTATGAAACGGCCTTCGTCGAAAACACCTCTCACACGATGCACGATCTCATCCTAAATCTAGGCTGGAATAGGACGTGCACCTGCATGAGGCATCTATTTGACTTTCCCTCTGCTGACGAGAAATTCATAGGGGGACTTGCCATTTTAAGGGGATGCTTAATCGAATCGTACAGCCATATAAAGCTGCAGAGAAAAACATCGCCTAGCATCTACTGGCTGATAGAGGCTCTTTTTTTCATTGAAGTAAGAGAAGAAAATCTCCAAAAGCATGCGGCCGATAAGTGGTCCCTACTTTCGGAGAGTTTTCCACTTATTGAAAAAGAAAACAATTTCGCAGATTTTCCCTATATCGATGAGGCAATACTCTCTAAAGAAACTGCAGAAGAAGACCCTTCTACTTGTTATTTGACTTTAGAGTCCACAGCTGCCGTGGAATCACGCTTAACCCTAGCCCGCTATATGATACAAAAAATACAGGAGCTAGAGCCATCTTGGAATTTCATACTAGAGCCTAAAAAAATCGTCAGCCTTACCTAAGACTTTTTCAAAAAGCAAGTTTTGAGGACGATTGTACTTTTACCATCTCTACATTCCACTTCTTCCTCATTATTTGTCAGATGGATGTTTTTAAATTTCGTCCCTCTTTTCAAATTGATAGTAGATCCTTTAACTTTTAAATCTTTAATCACTTGAACGGAGTCTCCCTCGTTTAAGGGATTGCCACAGCTATCTTTTGTGCTCATATTTTCCTCATTGGGTCAGTAACTCGACCTTACCTAAATTGCGAGACTTATTTCTACTTGAAACTTGCTTCGAATGCATTTTTGTTTTTCAAATTTTCTTGTTTCAAATTTTCACTCATCATATGGTTTTAATAAAAAATTTACAATTGAGGCATTTCTTGGAAAATAGCTCATTAATGCAAAGTCATGGATCGTTTGAAAATCTAAAAAAGATTAACCACCATGGGATCGAATATTGGAGTGCGAGAGAGATCCAGTCCTTCCTCGGTTATTCAGAGTGGAGGAAATTTAAAAGTGTGATTAAAAAAGCCTTGAATTCTTGCACTGAGTCCGGAAATCATCCTAACCATCACTTTGTCGGCGCCGACAAACCGATCCTTGGGGGCAAAGGATCGGTTCAAAATGTTGAAGATTATCATCTTTCTCGCTTTGCTTGTTACCTCGTTGCTCAAAATGGAGATCCCCGGAAGCCTGAAATCGCTCATGCGCAAAAATACTTTGCCATTCAAACACGTCGGCAAGAACTTTCAGATGCGTTGATTGCTGATCTTGAACGTCTAGATTCGCGCAGACAAGCATCTGAAGAGTTTAAAGCATTATCTGGAGCTGCTCGAGAAGCTGGAGTGCAAAACAAAATGTTTGGAATGTTCCATGATGCTGGGTACAAAGGGCTTTATGGCGGGCTCGGCTCTGAAGCAATAAAGGCTCGCAAAGGCATTTCTCCAAAAGAACAATTAATGGATCGGATGGGAACCACAGAACTAATCGCGAATCAATTTCGCATGTCACAAACAAGAGAAAAACTTAAAAGAGAAAACATCAAAGATCAAAGAGCTGCAATGCAAACCCACGAAGAAGTGGGAAAAGAAGTTCGCTCTACTATTGCTAAAATCGGTGGCACCCTACCTGAAAATATCCCCCCTGCGGAACCTATCAAAAATGTAGAAAAGCGTCTCAAAAATGCAAAACCTGTTCTTGTCTTAGAAACTGAATCTACAGGATTCACCACAAAAACAAGCAAATAGTTTCTAAGGATTTTGCTGCATGAGCATTTTAAACGCGTTGACATTGGGAGGCCCATCTCTTCTTATCGCCTCATTACGCCCTATAATTTGCATAGGATCTGATATCGCTTGGATCTTAGCATTCGACATCAAATACACCTTCTCTACGCGAGCAAGCCGTCTATTTTTAAAATCCTGTACCAGACAGGCAATCTCCTCTTTAGTTACTCTATCTGTAAGCAGATCTTGAAGAACGTAGGCATCCTCAAAAGATTGAGCGGCTCCATTTTGTAACATCGGGCCGCATGCATGGGAGGCATCTCCCATAAGAAGAACACGAGAAAAGCCGTCGAGGGTAAATCTCACGCTATGACTCTTATACATATGGGAATGATGGAATTTAGTCTGCTCTCTTTCGATGGCATCTATAACCTCTGGAACATCCCCTCCAAAAGAGGAAAACTCTTTTGAAAAGGGCCCTACATCTGAATCTTTTACCGGCTGAAAAATATGCCCGTAAACATACATCTTATTATTTACCATAGGATAAAGGAGAACACCCCGATCAGATCCGAGCATATACGTCGGCATAGCAAGATCTAGAGAAGAACTAACAATTGCTCTCCATACAAAAAGACCGAGAAATATAGGCAGCTCCTCCGGGTGTATCTTGCTACGAAGAGTAGAGCGTACCCCATCACAGCCAATCACTAAATCATAGAACCCAACCCTTCCATCAGAAAATACCACCTTTACCTGAGACTCCTCCTCTGAAAAATGGGTAATGGTCGTTGATGTTTGGATGTGCGTATTTTTATCTAGACTTGCAAGGAGTGAATCCATTAATTCATTTCGGCTTAGAGAATAAAACTGAGACCCATCGGGGTGGATGGTATCGACTCTATCCTCTGCAAGAAGATTCCCTTGATCATCCGTGAACTGCATTTTAGAAATAATTAGAGCTTTATCTGAAATATCTATTCCCAGTTTTTCTAAAGCCCAGCTGCCATTTGCAGGAACGGCAAATCCAGCCCCATCGAAAATAACACGAGCCTGCTTTTCAATAATATCTGGATAGATGCCTCTATTTTGTAATGCCTTAGCAACGCTCAGACCAGCAGGACCGGCCCCCACAATGAGTACATTTAAAGATTGTTCTGATTCGTTAGAATGGCAGTCTTGAGAATAGGAGGAAGCAAAAAAAACCAGAAAAAATAATATAGAGTACTTACTTGGCATATTTCCACCCGTTCCTATTAGACTAAACCTCTGACTTTTTTTACTGTAAAGCCTTCCTTTAAGCTACTGGTCTTAAAGGAAGGTTTAAAAAAATTAACAATGAGGACAAGAGTGCTTCAGAATCTCACAAATCTGGATACGGTTCCCAGCGGGATCTATCACCGTTTGCATTTTAACATGACCCGGGATTTCTATGATTTCTCCCTCACATTTAGCTCCCTTCTTAAACATCGATTCTTTCATTTTTTCAAGATTATCGACAGTAAATGTCACCACGGCATTTTGGCCGGCTTTTACAATTTCTTCAGGACTTTCCTGGGCAATACCTAGAGAGGCTCCCCCATTTTCTCCCTCAAGCTCTGCCCATCCATACTGCTCATTGAGCTCACGGACTTCTAAACCCAAGACCTCTGTGTAATATTTAAGGGCTGCTTTAAAATCTTTTACCACAATCCAACTAAGACCAATTTCTTTTACTTTCATGAAAAATCCTTTGTAATTTCGCACTAAGTATAAGAAAAATGATGCAAATCCACAAGGATCTCCTTTTCCTTAAATTTAACATAGGACAAGAAATTTTCTTTCCTCCATAAATTAAAACATGAAAAATGAAAAAATATTCTTTCATCCGATAGATGGGTCAGCCTCTTTATCAATTTCTTGGACTACGGGATCTAAAGGCGATGCTATAGAAGCAACGAAAGGATCGGGCGTCGGCTTTTTTTTCTGATGCAGGAGATTTACTCTGTGTAATTTTTGATGAGGTAATATCTTCTCAAGACCACCAATCTCTTGAATTCGATCAGTACCTTGTTGAGATTTCCGTAAAAAATAGCAAAGTCACCTATACGGTTTCCAAGACTTGAACCGAAGGCTTTAACTGCAAAAAAACGCATTAAGCGAAGATCTCTTCTCTGATACCACCTCTTTAAAAAGATCCAGCGGTTTTTACTATAAAAAAGGAGTCTGCTGCAAATACTACAAGAATCTCCTTTCTCTTAAGCCTTTAAATATAGTGAGCATCACTTCTATTATTTCTTTTGCAAAAACACAGAAAAAATATAGGGAGAGGCCGCTGAATCTGCTTGAGTATTCGTATTACCGAGCGTACTTTGAATGCCCCCTACAATATACCCTAAAAGAGTCCTTGATGACCCTAGGCTATCCAAGGAAATGACTCCATTAGCAAAAGAGGGAATATTACTCACAGGAATAAACCGAGCCTCCGCTCCGAATAAAAGGACGTTGCCTGGATTGGCAAAATCTGAAAGAATAACTGGATAGGTATTATCCATTAGATACTGCCCCATATTCCCTTGAGAGTCTATTTTTACGGTCGTAACGGTATTAACAAAGGGAATCTCTACATCGGTAGTTTGATCTGGAAGAAGATAACTCATTCCCCCAAACAGCAACATAAACATATCCCCAGTCTTTTTAGAAAACAGCCCTAGATGCGCGCTGCTATAATTATTCATACCCTGCTTAAAGGTATTTGCATTCGAGGGGTCCGGCATAAAGGAACTTCCATCTCCGTTAATTACCACCGGAACCGTCCAAACTCCAGAATCTTCGGTAAAAACACCGGATAGAACAACTGCGGCTGAATCATAAGAAGTGGATCCTGTTTGAATGATGGGAATAACATTTAAATCTCTACGGCGATAATTTGGATTGGGAGCCTGCTGCTTGCCGGGCAAAATGTACAGTGTATTGCCGTTATCAACAATTTGGAAGTTCCTTACCTGCTGTGTATAAAAACCATTAGAACTTGATGTATAATACCCTGGAAAGTTTTGCCCAAATACCAATAAGTAAGGACCATGAGAATTGATCTTTGTTAAAAACCCTCCCGTGACTTGAAGAAGGGGATGGGAAGTTTGGCGAATACATTTAGCGGCGGACTTTTTAGGATTGCCTGTCTCCACCCAATGGATGAGCCCAGGGACATCTATCGCTGTCAAAGTAGACTTAGTAGAAAACTGACCGGTTGCAGTATCAATTCCGTAGCCCCCAATGAGATATAGTGTATTTCCGGACTGGTAGTACTGAGGGGATGTTACTGATAATGTGTCGATTTGTCCCTGAGTTAATTTAGAGGAAGATTCTAATAGATCTCGAACAATAACACTCCCATTACTTGGATCTACTACGTAGACCAAAGTATTTTGATTTACAATGGGAAATGCCGGAGGAATTTGACCTGCTGGAAATCCATGTTGCCCACTTGTCCTTCCCGCAAGCAGAAGCCATTTACCTTTATATTCTGCATGGATAAAAGACTGCAGACCAAAGTCATTTAAGGGGTCGGATGGCAATTGAAAACCGGCAAGCTCTATGCTTATCTCATAGGGTAAAGAATTTGCAGACAGGACGGGACTTATATCATCTGTCTGATTCGCAGTTGTATTGCAAAATCCTGAGGAGGCTATAGTAAGAAATGCAGTGATAAAAAATATAAACATAGTAAATTCACCTTAATGTAAGTTTTCTGGCATTAAAAAATCGGCAATAAATATTTGGCTCGTATTATCCCCCCTCTTCGAGGTCCACAAGATTTTTGTTCCATCAGGACTAAAAACCGGCAAGCCATCAAAGCTTGCATTATGTGTCAGGCGATACTCGGCCCCAGTGATAATGTTCAGTAAGTAGATTTCATAGTGTCTATGCCCATGAATAGATGTAGTATAAGCTATAACGCTTGCATTGGGATGCCAATAGGGAGCCCAGTTTACCGCCGAGTTATTTGTCAGCGGCCTTTCACTAGATCCATCACTCTGTATAAGATATATCTGTAGGTAGTCAGGAATCTCTCTATCAGAGCGAAAAATGATCTGCTTGTCATCTGGAGAAAAAAATGGCCCTCCGTTGTAGCAATCTTTTGTATGAGTGATTTGGCGCGCATTCGATCCATCTGCCTCGCAGATAAAAATATTCATGCTCCCCTCTTGATTGCTCGCATAGACAATTTGCGATCCATCGCTTGAGTAGGAACACTCTGCATGGTAGGCAGGGCCTGAAGTTAACCTCCTAAGGTTGCTGCCATCAGGATCTGCCTCATAGATATTCATATAAGGAGTAAGATCCCACTTGTATTTACTGCTGCCCTGTGATTGTTGATCTCTATCTTCACTCTCCGGACTTTCATGGCTGGATGCAAAAATGATCTTTTTGCCATCAGGACGAAAATAAGCACATGTGCATGCCCCTTTTCCTGTACTGACGATAACAGGAATTCCCTCGTCAATATTCATTTTGAAGATCTGAAAGCTCTTTTGTCCCAAGGGTACCGCTTGAAAAAGAATCTCCCTTCCATCTGGAGAAAAATACGCCTCACCAGCTCTTGCAAAAGACATGCTAGGAAAAGTCAGCTGCCGAATATTTGCTAAGCACTCTTTCTCTAACTCTTGATTAAATAGTTCCTCTGAAAACAAAGGAGCAAAAAATCCACAGAGACCTACGCACAAAGATCGGAAAAGATTTCGCATAGAACACTCTTAAATTAAAAGTTATGCAATGCTGCGTAAAAAAAAATTGCCTGTCAACTCCTTTTGCCTCTTTTAAAATTAAGAGTTGCCTAATTTAGTAGCTATGCTTAGGATTTCGTAACATCTATAATTGAGGATTTTCTATGAAGATTGTAAAAACGAGTTTATTTTGTGCTTCTCTTTTTTCTGTTGCGACACTACTAGCAAATGACCCAATACCTCAGGCCCCGCTTTATCCCAACCCTCCCGGCAACTGTCCCTCATTTTTTATGGGTGGAGATGCAAGCATTGCTGTCGATTATTTCCGTAGCTTGCCAGATGGTAGTTGGACTGGTAATGGCGGCGCATTTGGCAGTGTAAATCTAGCCTTTGGGATACCTAAAGAGAAGTACGGATTCGGAGCTCAAGTGGGAGGAAGCTACGGTCTGTATGATTGGGATGCAAGAGGATCTAATACCTCTGGCAATACAAAAGCGCTACAGCAGCAGGGATATTTAACTTTTGGATTTTTTAGACAAACCCCTTCCTCCTCTGGTGTTAATGCAGGCGTTGTGTATGACGTGCAGTTTAATAAAGAATTTGGTGTCTTTTCCTTAAACCCGATCATTGCACAAGTGCGCGGGCAATTAGGCTATGTCATTGTAGGACGCAACGAAGTCGGCGCCTGGGCTAGCTACGATACCCAAACTTCCCATAAGGAATACCAAGAACTTCCTGTGACATTTCGCCCGATCTCTCAGGCAAACATATTCTGGGCCCACTACTTTAAAAACACAGCCCAAACAATGCTATGGGCAGGAACCCCCTATCGTAGAGGTTTAATGAATGGCTCAGGACGGGCTGGAAGATATATTTTAGGAGCAAACTTTAGAGCTCCTCTTTCTAAAGCCTTCAGCATTGTAGGGCACGCAGCCTATATGGCGGCAAATAGCGGGCCTGCCAGCCAAAAAAGCAAAAATTATGCAGCAAATATCTCCTTTGGCCTTAACTACGCCTTCGGAGGCTGCAAAGCAGGACAAAGGCCATATATGTCTTTAGCCGATAATAGCAACTTCCTGGTCGATAGCAACGTCAACTTCTAAAAGAACCTCTTCTCACAGTAAAAGACCGGATCAGAAATCTGGTCTTTTAGTTGTGATATCGATTTAAGAGATCAGGAAATTCCGATAATGGTATTTGAACAGATGCTGATCCTATCCTTTTGCATGACCCTATAAAAATTAGTAGAATAAGTGAGATTCTTAGCTTTTAGGCTAATAATGGCATTTTTTACTGTGTAAGATGAACTTTGGGAATATTTTTAGGCATAAAAAAAGCCGGGATAAATCCCGGCTTTTTTTATTCTAACACGAGCGGAGGGAACGCCCCTCCGATTCATTTAGAATAGTGTTACTTCAGTCGCTTCTGGACCTTTGCGTCCTTGACCTTCTACGTACTCAACTTTTTGTCCTTCGCGCATGGAATCTGCATCCCCTTGAACGTTGTTTACATGAACAAAAATATCTTTTCCGCCTGAATCAGGTGTAATGAAACCAAAGCCCTTCTGAGCATTAAAAAACTTAACTGTACCTCTAGATTTTGACAAAATATCCTCCTTGTCTCTGTTTACGAATTTTTCGTAATACAAATTGATTTTACTATCAGTTATGTCCTAGTTTATACAGTAATGCCGAATTCTGAAAAAGATTAAAAATGTGCTCAGCGAATTTTTTTTTCGGACGCCCCCTAAAATACACCCTATTCTCATAGAGAAAAGCTTCTTTTTTAAAGTAAGGACCTTTTTCAAAAAAGGTGAATTTTCCACCCTAGGGCTGAAAATTCACCGGTCCTTACTGAGCTAATTTTAAATAGGTTAACCGCTAGAAATACGAAAAAAACTAAATCTGCGGTTTTGTGCCCGAAATAAGTTTCTTCACTTTTTGGGTAGCTAGGCGAATGCCTCTTGTCTGAGCTCCTTTAACCAGGATATTCTTTAAAGAAACGAGCTGCGACTTAATTTTTTGTTTCGCTTGAGGGGCAAAATGAAGCTCTACAGCTGCATCTGGATGGGTCGAAATATGCAAAAGCTCGGACTTTTCCTCTAAATAACGGTAGGTTTTATCAAGAATGAACTTCTCTACGATAAAACGCTTACCCCAAGGTTGGCCTGTCTCTTCATTCTTATAAACGACATTGATAATTGTTTTTTTATCCGCTAAATCTACCCAGGCAATATTTTCAAAATACTGCTTCTCTGGGATATTTATCGCTTTATAGGTCCCATCCTTGAAGAATACGAGCATTTTATCAAAGTTTGTACAAGTCAGCTGCAAGGAGCCTGATACCTTTGTCCCTACAAAGCCCGTCTTAGGATCAAATCCCACCTTAATATCTTTAGTTTCTATTGCGCGCCGATCAATCTCTTCTATTGCCTTAAAGCGGGTTTTGCGAGGAAATTCACTGCCGTATTTTTCAAGCAATTTCTTTAAATGAGAGATAGCGTATTTCTTTACATTCTTCAGGTTTTTCTCTACCTCTTTCAAGGTTTCATGCATGATCTCGATCTCTTCTCTGTTCTTATCGATATCAAAACGGGAAATACGACGTATAGGAATTTGGAGAAGTTTTTCCCGATCGTCATGAGTCGGCACGCGAAGAAGCTTTTTCTGGTAAGGTTTTAATGCTGATTCCAGTGTTTCATGGATCCCCTCGAGCGTTTTTTCCGTCTCAATCTTCTTATAAAGGCGGTTCTCGATAAAAATCCTCTCAAGAGTCTTATAAAAGATTTTTTCATTAAGCCGATCTCTTTCAATTACGAGCTCTCTTTTAAGAAATTCGACAAGCTTAGTTGCATTGTACTCGAGAATCTCATGGACATTGGTTTCCCAAGGATAACCATCTTTGATAACGATGATCTGAGAACTCAAGGAGACTTCGCATTCAGTAAATCCATAAAGAGCATCCAAAAGCTCTTCTGCATACTGACCTCTAGGAAGCTTAATTTCAATTTCTACATCTTCTGAGGTGTAGTCATTAATAGCTTCAATCCTAATCTTACCCTTTTTAGCCGCTTCATCAATAGACCGGATAAGGCTCTCTGTGGTTGACCCATAACAAATCTCTCGAATCACAAGAGTCTTGGCATCCTTAACCTCTATTTTAACGCGAAGCTTGACCTTGCCATTGCCTTTGTCATATTGACTCTTATCCATGATTCCCCCTGTAGGAAAATCAGGGAAGAGTTTGAAATTACGTCCTTCTAAAAAGGCAATTTCCGCCTCGAGAAGCTCGGAAAAGTTATGGGGAAGAATATGCGTGGCCATTCCAACAGCAATCCCGTCAGCACCTTGCATGAGGAGCAAAGGAATTTTTGCCGGTAGCGTTACCGGCTCATCATTCCTTCCATCATAGGAAGGGATCTTTTCGGTAATATCGGGATTAAATAGAGTTTCTCGAGCTAAGGCTGAAAGGCGAGTTTCTATATAACGAGCCGCAGCTGATGGATCTCCCGTATAAAGACTTCCAAAATTCCCCTGCTTATCGAGAACATAGCCTTTATTTGCCAGATTTACTAAAGCCTCATAAATTGCAGCATCACCATGTGGGTGGAGTTGCATTGTCTGCCCAACGATGTTTGCCACTTTATGGAGCTTATCATCGTGCTGTCTCCAGAGAGTCTCAAGAATACGTCTCTGCACAGGCTTTAGACCGTCGACAACATTAGGGATTGCCCGATCCAAAATAACGTAGGAGGCGTATTTGAGGAAGTGCTCCCTCATCTGCTCTTTTAGATCATCCATTTTCACTTACAAGGTTTTTCATTATAAAGTTTTTTCGTCCGGGGGTATTTTTACCCATATAAAATTCTAGTGTTGGCTTAATATCTGAGAGGTTTTGGATAATCACAGGGAGAAGTCGAATATCTTTTGAAATAAATTGTTTAAACTCTCCGGGAGAAATCTCTCCTAGTCCCTTAAATCGTGTAATCTCGAGTCCCTTTTTAAGCTCAATTGCCGCAATATTTTTTTCTTCTTCAGAATAACAATAGATCGTCTTTTCTTTATTTCTTACTTTGAAAAGCGGCGTCTCGAGAATATGGAGATGTCCATTGAGAACGAGCCCCTCAAAATACGTTAAAAAGAAAGTGACGAGCAGGTTACGGATATGCATACCATCCACATCAGCATCGGTTGCTAAGATGACTTTACTATATCGAAGGTTAGCTAGGTCCTCTTCAATATTCAGCGCTGACATGAGGTTGTACATCTCTTCATTTTTATATAATTGATCAAGCTTCATGCCGTGGACATTAAGAGGTTTACCTCTTAAGGAAAATACAGCCTGTGTTAACGGATCTCTTGTCATCACGATAGAAGCGGAGGCAGACTCCCCTTCTGTAAGAAAAATCACAGAGTTATTCCCCTCTTTACTTCCATCGCCAAAGTGGTATTTGGAGTCTCTAAGTTTAGGAATTTTAAAAGAGATCTTTTTCTGCTTTTCCTTAGCTTCTTTTTTAACAGCGGAAAGCTCCTTTCTGAGCTTTTCGTTGAAAAGTATCCGATCGACAATTTTTTTTCCGGTCTCTTCATGCTTATAAAGAAGAGTTTGAACTGCATCTTTCACTTCTTGAACAATAGGACCTCGGATATCACTATTTGAAAGCTTGTTCTTAGTTTGCGATTCAAAAATAGGATCTTTTACTTTAACAAGGATCGTTCCAACAATCCCTTCACGTATATCGACACCCTGGAAATTCTTCTTAGCGTATTCATTTACCCCTTTAAGAATCCCTTCTCTGAAAGCGGAAAGGTGGGTTCCCCCATCTTGGGTATACTGTCCATTAACGAAAGAAAAATAGGTCTCACCATAGCTTGAAGAGTGGAGAAAGGCAAATTCTACAGTTTTTCCCCTGTAATGAAGAGGCTCATATAGTCTGTCCTCTTTGACTTCATCATTTAAAAGATCGAGGAGGCCATTTTTAGAAAAGAATTCCTCATTATTAAATAAAAGAGTGAGCCCCGTATTCAGGTATGCATAGTGCCAAAGGCGCTTTATGATCATTTCCCTATGAAAGGCAAACTTCTTAAAAATCTCAATATCCGGAGTAAACTCTACCCAGGTACCGTTTTCATCTTTGGTTTTTCCTTTCTTCTTATCTTGCAAAATCCCTTTAGAAAACCTTGCTTCAACAAACTCCCCATCACGGACAGATCTTACGATAAAGTGAGAAGAAAGAGCATTTACCGCTTTAGTACCAACCCCATTTAATCCGACAGAAAACTGAAAAACGTCGTCATTATACTTAGCACCGGTATTGATTTGACTTACGCATTCGATCACTTTGCCAAGAGGAATCCCTCTCCCAAAGTCCCGTACAGATACGGTCGATGTTTTTTCATTAAGCTCTATAATGATTTTTGATCCATTACCCATGATGAATTCATCGACAGCATTGTCTATGACTTCTTTAAGCATTACATAAATACCATCATCAGGATGTGATCCATCCCCTAACCGACCTATGTACATGCCAGAGCGCAGCCTGATATGGGCTAGAGCGTCTAGGGATAAAACTGTGCTTTCATCGTATTTTTTTGCCATAAATTCAACTCATAGCACGTTTGGTTTTTATTTGCTCATTTGTTTTTTAAGAAAGTCTTGCAATACTAACAGAAGTTCTTCCAGAGAGTATGTCAATTGTCTCTTCTCCTTTAAATTGCATTTCGGGACTCCCCTTTAATCCAAAAAATAAAGTTGCTGTAAGTATGTTAGATTTTGTATTCACACTCACGCCCCACCCCCTTTCCTCATTTTGGACCCATTCAGTGATATTAGGAGAGACCGCTTTATCTTGCATTAGAGCCTCTACATCTTCTAGAGATCGAGGCTCTATCGTGGAAAGCCCCCCTGCATCTCCATCATAATCCCTTGAAAACTGTCTATTAAAAAGCAAATCAGCCATTTTGTTAATCGGAGTGGTAATACCTTGTTGGATAGAACTTAAAATTCTCATTCTTTGAGGAGCTTCCACTCTCTGAAGAGACCTTACCACCCAATCTTTTATAATTTCTGAAGATGAAGGGGGCGATCCTTCGCCCTCCCCCGCTACTGCCTTTGAAGAGGGCAGCTGCCCATCAATGCTTAATAACGCACGTCTATCATAGTCTTTAGCGATTTGTTTTATAAATGCAACAGTGCTCGTAGCCTCTGAAATGCTACTTAGTCTTGTTCCTACCGGATCATCTGGTAAATGCTCTTCCACCCATTGAGCTAAATAGGGTTGATAATCTGAAAATTTACCCAATTTTGGAACTTCAGGAAGAGGAATCCCAGCGACACTTGTAAGACTCCCATCCTTCCATTGATTTGTTATGGTAGATAGGACCTTTATCCGATCTAATTCTTTAGGTTTTCCAATGACGTCAACTTCGGGATTAAGCGCAATGGTAACGCTAGATCCTGGTGCGGGAAAGGCCCTTTGTAAATTAGTAAGATATTCCATATCTGATTCCGCAGCAGAAGGCATCTCATCTACTCCAAGAGTTTTCATGCCCATCTCTGATTCTGCCCTAAGCGTTGTCATAGAAGTCTGTTTCAGGCGAGCTGGAGATGCTGATGTAACTGTACTAGCACTCCAAGCTCTAGATCCTGGAGTTGAAGCTTCTCTAGGGGAAAAAACACCAGATGCGATAGTTGCCATTCTACTGAAAAATCCTTTTGATCCCAGAGGCTGCGTTATTGCCCTGTCAGAGAGCGTAGAGACAGGAGTCTCATCTCGAGGAGTTACTAAATCAGACATAGCTTGGCATCTTGGAGTTAAGTATGGACTCCCAATCTCTACAGTTAAGTGCCTTCCTGAAGGCAATGCCATCCCAGCTTGTTTAGAAGCCTCAGCTCTACTCCTATCATCTTCCGGACTCTGTCCATTTTCAACTCTGCGTATACTCATGCGACCTAATTAATTATAGCACTTAAACCAACAATAAAACACAAAATCATTAAATTCAATATTATTAATTAATAAGAAGCGTAAATAATAAAAAAAGCTAAACAACAAAACCCATTACAGGAAAGACAATTAATTACCTCCCGTAAAAAGCAAAAAGGCCGGGGATTGCCCAGCCTTTTTTTTCAAACTACGACTCTTAAATCTTGCGATTATTGAGCTGTCATTGTCTGCGCCATGAATGTGAATCCACGGTATGTCAAGAAAATCCCTACAGCTAACATGACAACGCACATTGGCCAGAAAAATTTAGTGAGCATTTTATTGCCGATTTTTTTCACTTCTGATGGGAAGGCAAAACGCATTGCACCTCTTACGATCAGTAAATATCCAATAAGTGTAATGAGCCCTCTCAAGCAATAATCCCAGATTGAATGATCGATTGCGATCACTAAACCGACAATTAAACTGAATTCAGCAGAAATTGCCAAGGCGCTCTTAGAAGAGACAACTTCTTTTCCTGTTAACTCAACCTGACGTTTTCTAAATACACACAAAAAAGT
>Ga0118677_10010300_pt1 | contig 14336 bp, 14 predicted proteins | sample AliMusrvi5mmetaG_FD_86154 | JGI IMG/M metagenome (GOLD analysis project Ga0118677, IMG submission 86154) | reverse complement strand
TCTGTTCTGTGTTCATCGGCGTTCATCCGTGGTTCGGACAAGGCGGGCGGGTTCATCCAGAATGGCGAGAAGGTCCGTGGCGCAGTAGACACGGTCCCGTTTGGCCTTTCCCACTTGAGCAACAATCGACAGGGACTCCAGACGGTCCACGGCGCGTTGCACAGTGGTAAACGCCACATTCAAAATCTTGGCGGCCTTTGTCACGGTAAGAAAGGGGTTGTCCGCAAGCATTTCCAGAATCAGAACCGGTGTGCGTGACGGCAAACCGGCGGCGGCCAGTCTCCATTTGGCAAGACACTGGTTCATGCGATGGGTACGGTTCAGAGCATCTTCGGATTGGCGCGCCACACCATTCAGGAAATACTCGATCCAAGGGGCCCACGCTCCGCGGTCCGTTACCCCGCGCAACAAACTGTAATAGTCGGGACGGGTCGCCTCAAAGAACGCCGACAGGTGGAGAAGCGGTTGCGGCAGCACGCCGCGTTCGACCAGGAAGAGCGTCACGAGCAGGCGGCCGACGCGTCCGTTGCCGTCGAGAAATGGGTGGATGGCCTCGAACTGGTAGTGCGCCATGGCGATCTGAACGAGCGGTGGCAACGACCGTTCATTGAGGAAGGTTTCCAGTTCGCCCAGGCACAGCATGAGTTCGTTGGGGGGCGGCGGAACGTAACTGGCGGTGGCGAGGGTGCAACCCGCAGGACCGATCCAGTTCTGGGAGCGCCGAAATTCGCCGGGGGTGGCGTGGTCGCCGCGGACACCCTTCATGAGTTTCGAATGGACTTCCCGGATCAGACGCAAGGAGAGCGGGAGCGACGGCAGGCGGCTGATGCCGTGTTGCATGGCGGCGACGTAGTTGGCAACCTCGCGCAAATCGTCGGGGCTGCGCTCGACCGCGGCTCCGGCCTCGGATGCCAGCAATTCGCCCAAGGTCGCTTGCGTGCCTTCGATCCGGCTGGACAGAACCGCCTCGCGCGCCACAAAGGGGCGAATCAACAGATGCGGGTTGGGCAGACCGTGGCCTTCGCCGGCCAGACGCCCGATGAGCCGGTCGGCATCCGACAAGGCACTGACAAGGGAGGGGGTCCACTCCAGTTTCGGCGGCAGGGGGGCGGGCACGAAGGCAGTGTACGCCCCTTCGCAGCGTACCCGGCGGCCTGGTATGGTGGAGTTCTCTTTCACGGCCCGATCTCCCTATTTGCGACAGCGCAAATAGGAAACACCATTATTAGCGACAAAGCAAGCAAATGAAAATAACTGATCGGTTACGGAAATTTCCTTTCTTTTCCGCCACGCAAAGAAAAGATGCGCCCCACCGCTATTTGCGCGAGATCCTTTGCATCAGCGGGTGCAGAGGGTCGCGAGCAGGAACCAGCGAACGGTGGGGAAAACGGCGGCTGACACAGCCGCCACTACAACAATGCGTGCGGCGGGAAGACGGAGAGTTTCCGCCACAGCGCGGCGGAACGAGAAGGACTCGCAGAGTTCGCCCCTCCAAGTTCCATGTTTGCCAATATGGTGCATGCTTACGCCAGCCGGAAGAAGGCCGCAGCATCCAGCAGGGCGACTCCGTGCTGCTGCAGGGCCTGGGCGGCTTGTTCGGGATTGTCGACCCGGATGATCATCACCGCATTGCTGCCGCGCTTGAGCGTGAAGGCGTACATGTATTCGACATTGACGGCGCTCGTCTCCAGAATCGACAGGATGGCTTCCATCCCGCCGGGACGGTCCGGAATCTCGACTGCCAGCACGTCGCTGACGTTGACCACGCAGCCGATTTTTTCCAACACGGCCTTGGCCTTTTCCCATTCCCGGACCATGACCCGCAGAATGCCGAACTGCTCGGTGTCGGCCAGGCTGAGGGTCAGGATGTTGATGCCTGCCGCGGCCAGCGCCTTGCACGGCTGGCTCAGGCGGCCGGGTTTGTTTTCCAGAAATACCGACAGTTGCTTGAGCGTCATGGCGTCGATCCCTCCTTGCGTTGATCCAGCACCCGCTTGGCCTTGCCCTGGCTCCGGGCAATGGATTGGGGTTCCACGAGGCGGACATTGGCCCGCAGCCCGATCACATGCTCGATGGCATGCGCCATCTTCTTCTGCAGTTGTTCGAGCGCGCTGACCTTGTCGCGGAACATCGCCTCGGTCATCTCCACCTGCACCTCCATCTGGTCGAGCCCTTCCCTCCGGCTCAGCACAATCTGGTAGTGCGGGAGCGTTTGCTCGACCTTGAGCAGGGCGGCCTCGATCTGGGACGGGAAGACATTCACGCCGCGGATGATCAGCATGTCGTCGCTGCGGTGGGTGATCCGGCGGATGCGGCGGATCGTCCGACCGCAGGCGCAGGGTTCCGGGTGGATGGACGTGATGTCGTGCGTCCGGAACCGGATGACCGGCATGGCCTGCTTGCTGAGCGTGGTGAGGACGAGTTCACCCTCCTCGCCGTCCGGAAGAACCTGACCGGTTTTCGGATCCACGATCTCCATCAGGAAGTGGTCTTCAAAGACATGCAAGCCGTCCTGCCGGCAGCATTCGGCGGCCACGCCGGGGCCGATGATTTCCGTCAGGCCATAGATATCGTAGGCCTTGATGCCGGCGCGCTCCTGGATATGGGCGCGCATGGCGTCCGTCCACGGCTCCGCACCGAAGACCCCGACCTTGAGCTGGAGGTCTTTAAACCCGTTGCCGCTGGCCTCGATGGCCTCGATCAGGTGCAGAAAATAGCTTGGGGTGGAGCAGATGGCGGTGACGCCGAAATCCTGCATGACCATGATCTGCCGTTCGGTATTGCCGCCTGAAATGGGAATCACGGTGGCGCCCAGCGCCTCCGCGCCATAATGCGCGCCGAGCCCGCCGGTGAACAGGCCGTACCCAAAGGCGTTCTGAATGACATCGTGCGCGCAGAGACCCGCGGCGGACATCGTGCGCGTCATCACGCTGGTCCACACGTTCAAGTCGTCCCGGGTATACCCCACCACGATCGGTTTGCCCGTGGTGCCGCTGGAGGCATGCAGCCGGACAACCTCGCTCATCGGCCGGGCAAACAGGCCGTAGGGATAGGTGTCCCGCAAATCGGTCTTCTGCATGAACGGCAGCAGGGCGACATCGGCCAGTGTCCGGATGTGCTCCGGATTCAGGCCGCGCTCCTGCATGCGCTGGCGGGTCAGGGCGACGCGCTCGTACGAGGCGCGCACGACCGTCTGGAGGCGGTGCAGTTGAATGCGGTGCAGTTCACCCGGCGTCAGGAAGTCCGCATAACTGTCGGGATGGATCGGGTATGCGCTCATGGGTCACCTCATTTCGGCAGATTCCGGCCGGCATCGAATGCGTTCACATTCAGCGCCTGGTGCTTTTCCGGAAAAACGGCCTGGATCACCTGATGCCAGGACGCCACCGGAATGTCGAGATGGCGGCTGAGGGCGCCGAGCATGGCAATGTTCAGACTCTTCCGGTTGGGAAGCGCGATCGTGTCAAAAATCCGGGCGTCAATCAGCACGCCGCCGGGGCGCAACGCCGCCCGATGGCTCTCGATCTCCTCCGGCGCCAGAACCAGGAGAAAGTCGATCTCGCCGTCGGGAATCATGGGGCTGAGGATGTTGCGGCCGAAGCGGATGTCGCTGGCCACGGAGCCGCCGCGCTGGCTCATGCCGTGGACCTCGGCCTTCTTAACATCGTAACCGGCCTGAAACAGAACCTCGGCCAGAATCTGGGAACTTTTCAAGATGCCCATGCCGCCCAGTCCGGCAATGCGGATGTTGATGGTTTTACTTTTGTTCATACGCTCGAATCTGCCGGGCGGCCAGCAGGCAGGGCTGGCGCGCGACAATCACGGTCAGGTCGTTCGATTGCAGGGCCTGGACCACCGCCGCCTCCAGTTCCGCCGCCTGGCGCACCGGATCCAGCACCAGGACCGTCGGCACGCCCATGGCGGCGACCACCTTCTCGATCCAGATGCGGGTGGTCGGCGTGTGGTCCAGTTTCCGGCCGGTGGCGGGATTCTCCTGCTGCCCGGTCATCGCGGTGATCTGATTGTCCAGGACGATCAGCACATGTCCGGTGGGGGGCGGATTGCAGACCATCTCTGCCACCCCGGTGAGACCGCTGTGCATGAACGTGCTGTCGCCGATGACGCTCACCACGCGGCGCGCCTCGGCTTCCGGCAGCACATGACGAAGTCCCAGCCCCACGCCGATGCTGGCGCCCATGCAGATCTGGGTATCCATGGCGGACAGCGGCGGCAGCGCCGCCAGGGTATAGCAGCCGATGTCCCCCGCCACGATGCAGTCGAGTTTTTTGAGAACTGCAAAAACATGCCCGTGCGGACAACCGGCGCACAGGCTCGGAGGCTTCCCCCGTGGCGGCGCCGGTTCCGGCGTGGCGGCGCCCGCCAGGATTCGCAGCACCCGCGCCACGTTCAGCTCGCCCATCCGGTATTGTTCGGGATTCCAAGGGACATCGCCGCCGTTGGCCCGGATCTGCTCGACCAGGAAAGGATCGTTCTCCTCGATGACGAAGCGACGGGCCTTGTCCTTCAGAAACCCGAGGATCAATTTGAATGGCAGCGGATACGTCATCCCCAGCTTCAGCAAGGAGGCTTCCGGGCAGGCTTCGCGGGCGTACTGGCTGGCCACGCCGGACGAGACGATGCCGACCGGAGACGCGCCGGGCAGGATGCGATTCGGCCCCTCGGTTTCGCACCACGCCTGAATCTCCGCCAGTTTGGCGCGCAGCTCGCGATGCTTGAGCCGGGCATGACCCGGGACCATGACCCGGCCGGGAATGTCACGGACAAAATGCGGGTTGGCTGGCGTTTCCAGCGCATCGGAGGGTTGGACAATGCCGGTGGTGTGGGATACGCGCGTGGTCATCCGCAGGATGACCGGAATCCGCCAGCGGGCGGAGAGGGTGAACGCCAGCCGGGCATAGTCATACGATTCCTGGGAATCGCCGGGTTCGATGATTGGCACGCCTGCGGCAATGCCATAGCGCCGGGTATCCTGCTCGTCCTGGCTGGAGGCCAGTCCGGGATCGTCGGCCACCACGAACACCAGGGCGCCCTGGACGCCGCTGTAGGCGGCCGTGAACAGGACGTCGGCGGCCACATTGAGCCCCACGTGCTTCATGGTGACCATGGCGCGCGCGCCGGTAAACGCGACGCCGAGGGCGACCTCGGCGGCGACCTTCTCGTTGGGCGCCCATTCGGCCGGCCCGCCGATAGTGTCGTAATATTCCAAAATTTCGGTCGAAGGCGTTCCGGGATATCCGGTCCCCCGCGCGCACCCCGCATGGAGCGCGCCCAGGGCAACCGCCTCATTCCCGCTCAAAAGTTGTCGTGTAGCCATAACGTATTCCAAATCCACAAAACAACAATGCCTCAAGTAACCCCTCAGTTACGGGGGGCGGCGACCCCCGCGGCCTTGCGCCGCGGGTGAAGAAGTTCTGGAGAAAAGGCGGATCGCACGCCCTTTCTCCAGAACTTTCGGTCCGGCGGGGCAAGCCCGCCGGGGCCGCCCCCCATAACTGATGCATTACAGCCTCAATTGGACGCCTTTGCGCCGTGGTTTCTTTTCTTTTTCCCGTATTCGACGCGTTCCTCTGCAACCGCCAGAGTTCCTACCTGCTGGAAAGCTGCCCTTCCTGCGGCGCGCAGTTCCGGCGGACCCTGGCGAAGGCATCCATGGCGAAATCCAGTTCGGCGCGCGTATGCGCCGCCGAAAGCTGCACACGGATGCGCGCCTGACCGTGCGGCACTACGGGAAAGGAAAATCCTACCACGTAAACGCCCTGTTCGAGAAGCTGCGTCGCCATGCGGGTCGCGAGGTTGGCGTCGCCGAGCAGGATCGGCACGATCGGGTGATCGCCTTCCGGCAGGACGAACCCGCGGCCGGCCATGCCTTCCCGGAAGTAGCGGGTATTCTGCGCCAGCCGGTCGCGCAGTTCGGTCGAGGCCTCCAGGATGTCCAGCGCCGCCAGGGTTGTGGCCGCAATCGCCGGGCAGAGCGTATTGGAAAAGAGATAGGGCCGGCTCCGTTGGCGCAGCAGGTCGATGACCGGCCGCGCGCCCGCCGTAAAACCGCCGGACGCGCCGCCCAGGGCTTTGCCGAACGTTCCGGTTAGAATGATCCCACGCCCCATCACGCCGAAATGCTCCGGCGTGCCGCGGCCGCGGGGGCCGACGAAACCGGTGGCATGCGAATCGTCCACCATCACGGCGGCATGGTGCTGGTCCGCGAGCGCGCAAATATCGGCCAGCGGGGCGAGCGTGCCGTTCATGGAGAACACGCCGTCGGTGGCGATCAGCCGGACGCGGGCGTCGGCGGCTTCCCGCAGGCGCGCCGCGAGATCGTCCATGTCGCGGTTTTTGTAGCGCAGCCGCCGCGCCTTGCACAGCCGGATGCCGTCGATGATGCTGGCGTGGTTGAGTTCGTCGCTGATCACGGCGTCTTCCGGGCCGAGGATCGTCTCGAACAGTCCGCCATTGGCGTCGAAGCACGAGCCGTACAGGATGGCATCCTCCGCGCCGAGGAACGCGCTCAGCCGCGTTTCCAACTGCTTGTGCAATTCCTGCGTGCCGCAAATGAAGCGCACGGAACCGAGCCCGTAGCCCCATCGATCCAGCGCGGCCTTGGCAGCAGCCACCAGCCGGGGGTCGTTGGCCAGCCCGAGATAGTTGTTGGCACAGAAGTTCAGCACTTCGCGCCCGTCGGCCAGACGGAGCTTTACGCCCTGCGGCGTGGCGATGATGCGCTCATTCTTGAACAGGCTGGCCGCACGGATGCCCGCCAACTCGTCCGCCACCCGTGCCAAAAGCCCGCCGTCGCCATCCTGTTTGTTCGTATCCATTGGCACCCTATCGTTTTTTCCGGCCCATGAGGCTTCTTACTTCTCCGCCCAGTCGAGCACGACCTTGCCGGACTGGCCGGAGCGCATGACCTCGAACCCCCTGGCGAATTCCGTGTAATGGAACCGATGCGTGATGGCGGGCGCAATGTTGAGGCCATTCTGCAGCATCATCGTCATCTTATACCAGGTCTCGTACATTTCGCGCCCGTAGACGCCCTTGATCGTCAGGCCGTTGAACACGACCTTGTCCCAGTCAATCTCCGCCTGCCGCAGGATCCCCAGCAGCGCGATCTTCCCGCCGTGGGCCATGGCGTCCAGCATGCCGCGAAAGGCGGCCGCATTCCCCGACATCTCCATGCCGACGTCGAACCCTTCTTTCATACCCAGCCGCTGCATCGCGTCGGCAAGCGATTCCGTCCGGACGTCGATCGCCTCGGTTGCGCCCATCCGGCGGGCCAGTTCCAGCCGGTACGGGTTCACGTCGGTCACGACAACATGCCGGGCGGCGGCATGGCGGGCGATGGCCGCGGCCATCACGCCGATCGGGCCGGCGCCGGTGATCAGCACGTCCTCGCCGAGCACCGGAAACGAGAGCGCCGTGTGCGTCGCATTGCCCAGCGGGTCGAAGCAGCTCAACACTTCCAGCGGAATGCCGGGGTCGCAGGGCCACACGTTGGTCACCGGCAGGGAGAGATATTCCGCGAAGGCGCCCGGACGGTTCACGCCCACGCCGCTGGTGTGGGGGCAGAGGTGCCGGCGGCCGGCCATGCAGTTGCGGCAATGGCCGCAGACGACATGGCCTTCGCCGCTGACGAGATCGCCCTTCCGGTAGTCCTGGACATTGTCGCCGCGCGCTTCGATGACGCCGACGAATTCATGGCCGACCGTCATGGGAACCGGAATGGTCTTCCGAGCCCAGTCGTCCCAGTTCCAGATATGCACGTCGGTCCCGCAGATGCTGGTTTTGAGAATGCGGACCAGCACGTCGTTGCGTCCGATTTCGGGAACCGGCACATCCTCCAGCCAGAGTCCAGTCTCGGGTCTTGCTTTTACCAATGCTTTCATGCTTCCTCCCAAGGCGGATTGACGCCGTGCAATTTAGACTCCTTGCAAACTACGGCACCAAAGCGCGCGTGACATTACAGGCAGGCGTCGTGGAACTCCGTCCCCCATCCGGGGAGTGTCACAAGTGGGAGGGGCGAGCGCTGCGAGCCCTTTTTTTGGAACAGAACTTAATCAGGAGACCACCGGCAAGCGCTTGGGGTTGACGGTGGCGCCATTGCTGGCAATGACCTTGCGGTACCAGCGGGCGGAATCCTTGAGCGTCCGTTGCTGTGTTTTGTAATCCACATAGATCAGGCCAAACCGATGTTTGTAGCCTTCGGCCCACTCGAAGTTGTCCATGATGGACCAGTGGAAATACCCCTTCACCGGCACGCCGTCGTGGATGACGCGGCGCAATTCGGAAAGATAGCGCTCCATGAAATCGATCCGCAGGGGGTCGTGAACGCGTCCGTCCAGACTGACCCAATCCATGCTCGAAAGGCCGTTTTCGGTAATCACGATGGGGCACTTGTAGCGTTCGTAGATCAAACGCGGTCCCCAATAGAGCGCGCCGGGCGTCACCTTCCACAGGAAGAGCGTATGCGGATGACCGGGGCGCAAATTGACCGTTTCATAGGGCGCTTTTTTCGCTGCGCGCAACACTTTGGCGCTGTAAATGTTCATGCCGAAAAAGTCCATCGGCTGGCGGATGAGTTCCATGTCGCCGGGTTGGACCTTGGGCGCCAGGTCGCCATAATGACGCAGGCCGTCCTCCGGATAACGGCCGAAGAAGATCGGGTCCGACCACCACGTATAGCTCCACAAACCGTTCCCGGCGTTGACGTAGGCCCTGGCTGCGCGAATGTCGGCCGGCCGATCGGTGGCCGGCACGCCGACGTTGCCGCAGGGCGCCCAGCCGATCACCGGCGCCTGGCGCGCGGAAGACCGGATCGCCTGCACCGCGCGGCCATGCGCCATGAGCGCGTGATGCGCGGCGGTCAGGACTTCGTGCGTGCCCAGTTTGTCGCCCGGCGCATGCATGCCGGTTTCGAGGCCGAGGCCAATGAAACAAGGCGGCTCGTTGAGCGTCATCCAGTGCGTGACGCGATCGGAGAGTTTTTTGACCACCACGTCCGCGTACGCACCGAACCACTCCACGCTGTCGCGATTGAGCCATCCGCCCCGGAGATACAATGCGTGCGGAAAATCCCAGTGAAACAGGGTAACCCACGGTTCGATGCCGGCCGCCAGCAGGCCATCCACCAGCCGGTCGTATAAATCGAGCCCCTTCCGGTTCACGGCGCCGACGCCGGACGGCATCACGCGCGGCCACGAAACCGACAGCCGGTACGCCTGCAGGCCGACCTGCTTCATCAGGCCGATGTCCTCCTTCCAGCGGTGGTAATGATCGCACGCCACATCGCCGGTGTGCCCCTCCCAAATGCGGTTCGGCCGACGGCACATCATGTCCCAGACCGACAGCCCCTTGCCGTCCTCGCGCGCCGCGCCTTCGATCTGGTAGGACGCCGCCGCCGCGCCCCAGGTGAAATTCTTTGGAAACAGCTTCGGATTGGATTTCATCGTTTTTCGCGTCCTGTACCTTTCCGGGAAGTTCCGGAGCGACGCACATCATGTCGAGTGCGTGTGCAATGGTCAACTGCCATTCTGTCAGGTAAATCACGCTTGCGATCCGGAAAGGCCAATGTTATTCTTTATTTCCTTCAAGGAGTGAATGGACATGGCTAGGGTTTGCGACATCTGCGGCAAAGGCCCGCGAACGGGCAATACAATCGTGCGGCACGGTCTCGCCAAGTACAAGGGCGGCATCGGCATGCACACAACCGGCATCAACAAGCGCCGGTTTCTGCCCAATCTTCAGCGGGTACGCGTGAAAGATGGCGGGACCACCAGTCGGCGCGTCGTCTGCGCCTCCTGCATCAAGCAGGGAAAAATCACCAAGGCGTAAGGGGTCCGGTGGTATGTGGTATCGCCTGGCGCAGGAAGTGCTCCCTGCGCGAATTGCATTGCGCAAAGGAGGGCGAGATGACGACAGCATCACGGTCACCCAAAGATACGCAGAAGTTGCATGCCGTTGACGCCACGGAAGATGCCGACATCCGGCCGACCGACATTTTGTTCAACTGCCCCCATTGCGGGCATAGTCTTTGCATCGATTGCCGCGGCGCCGGCCTGCTCACCAACTGCACCGAGTGCTCCAAAGAGATCCTGGTTCCGATTCCGGAAGGGATGAATGTCGAGGATCTCGACCTGACCAAGGACCAGACGATCGGACAGCTTTTTTACACGCGCCGCATGCTGGCGCGCGCCGAACAGCGGATCTCCGAGCTCGAGGAAGTCATCGCCAGTCTCAAGGAACGGCGTTCCGCCATGGAAAAGATGCGCATGACGACGCTGCATCACTGCGCCGACATCTCCAATCTCTGCCAGTCGATCCAGCGCAGCCAGGCCGAAACCGCCGCGACGTTGAACCGGATGCTGGAAATCATCGCCAGCGAGCAGCAGCACTAGATTTTCCGTTCCGGAAAATCTCCTCTTTTCGCATCCGTCTTACAGTCCGTGCAGGTGCGGGTTCGTCCGCCGTTCGTCGCCGATCGTAGTCAGCGGACCGTGCCCGGGAATAACGCGCGTGTCATCCGGCAGGACCGTTAATTTTACCAGCGAACGCTTGAGCCGGCGCCAGTCGCCGCCCGGCAGATCGGTGCGGCCGACCGACCCCGCAAAAAGGGTGTCGCCCGTCAGCAGCAGCTTTTCCTGTTCCAGATACAGGCAGATGCACCCGGAGGTATGGCCGGGCGTGAAGATCGTTCGGGCCTCGATTCCGCCCCCCGCGAGAGTTCCGCCATCGGTGAGCTTCGTCTGCAGCAAGGTTGGCAGACACGGCGCCTGGGGATAGGCGGGGGGCAGACGGTTGACCGGCGAGAAAGCCCATTTCGCGTCATCGGCATGCATCCAAACCGGCGCGGGATTGGTTGCCAGCAGATCGTCCAGCGCGGAAACGTGATCGATATGGCCATGCGTGCAGACAATCTGCGCGACCTGAAGCTTGTGTTTGCGGAGAACGTCGCGAATGCGGTCGACGTCCGCGCCCGGATCCACGACCCACGCCTGCGCCGGGTCCACCCACAGCACCACGCAGTTCACCTCGAATTCGCCGACCGTCAAGACTTCCAGTTGCATGGGGAAATAGCATAGAATGACTGTAACGATGGTGCAATGGGTAAGGCGTGGGAACAGTAAACGATACTTTACCCGTTGCATCCGAAACGCCAGACGCCACCAGCCACGGAAAGGATTTGATCATGACCAGTCGTGAGCGCATCTTGTGTGCCATCGCACACCGTGAATCCGACCGCCTCCCGATCACATTCGATGCCGAACCGGAGGTGATCCGGGTTCTGCAGCAGCACTTCGGCGTCGCCACGCGCGATGCCGTGTGGGATGCACTGCACGCCGACACCCGGCTGGTGGGCGTAGACCACCATTACCGTCACATCCGCCAGGAGGGGAAGGTCGTTTACGATTTCTGGGGGATCGGCTCCACGCCGCAGACTTACAGCGGCGGCTCGTACAACGAATACACACACTGGCCGCTGGCGAAAATGACGACTCTCGCGGAACTCGACGCCTACGACTGGCCCACGCCGGACGAGTTCACGGTGGAATCGCTGCGGCAGGCGCGCGCCGCCAATCCGGACAAGGCCATCATTGCCCACATCACGCACGGCGCCTACTTCAAGGCCACGCACATGCGCGGTATGGAGAACTTCATGATGGACCTCGGCCTCGAACCGGAGTTCGCCAATGCCATCATGCAGCGCATCCAGCGCTACCTGATCCCCGCGGTCGAACGCCTCTGCCGCGAAGCCGGCGACGCATTTGACATCTTCTACATGGCCGACGACTACTGCTCCGCAGACGGCCCCATCATCTCGCCGGACGTGTTCCGTGCGCAGATGCAACCCTACCTGACCGAGATCGCGCGCATCGTTCATCGTCACAACAAAAAGTTCCTGCTGCATGTGTGCGGCGCCGTGCGGCCGCTGCTGCCGTACATCCTCGATGCGGGCGTGGATCTGCTGGAGCCGATCCAGACCTCGGCCGCAGGCATGGCCGTGGAAGGACTCAAGCGCGACTTCGGCGACCGGCTCACGTTCTACGGCTCCATCGACCTGATCCGCGTGCTCTCCCGCGGCACGCCGGAGGAGGTGCGGCAGGAGGTGTTGAAAAACTTCCGCGTGCTGGGAAAAGGCGGCGGGTTCATCGTCGGCCCCGGCCACACCTACATCCAGCCCGACTGTCCCTTGCCGAACATCCTCGCGATGTACGAAACGGCGTTTCACGAGTGCCGGTACGCGTGAGGCGCGGTGGATGGTGGAGCGAAAGGATGAAGCTTGATCGTAATCTTCGTCCGATTAGAATTACGATTAGGATTACGATTGAAATCGGGATCAAGACCGTGTCGGCTGCGGTAGTACAAGTTCAGCCCGAGGTTGGCGCAAGAAGGAAGGAGAAGACGACCATGCTGGGAGCCATTGCTGGCGATATCGTCGGGTCGGTCTTCGAGCACCATCCCATCAAGACGAAGGGGTTCCTGCTGTTCAATGACGGCAGCCGTTTCACGGACGATACGGTCCTGACCGTGGCCGTGGCCAAGGCAAGTGGAGCCTGAAACCGCAGACGCACGCGGATGCGCAACTGTCCGCGCATGCAGCCCCGGTGGTGATTTCGCCGGTGATCGGCCAGATGCATGGGTCGGCGGTTTGGAACGCTATTATTTCCGAACGGCAGGAACCAATCGCTGGACGTGTCCCCTGCTTGCCTGTCGGACGCAGGACGGTTATTCTCTGCGCCATGAATGCCTTCGACCTCATCGTCATCGGCGCCGGACCGGGCGGCTACCCCGCCGCCATCCGCGCCGCGCAACTCGGCAAGCGCGTCGCCATCGTGGAGCAGGAAGCCTTCGGCGGCACCTGCCTCAACTGGGGGTGCATCCCCACCAAGACGCTGATCGCCTCGGGCGACCTCTTTCACCGCGCCGGCCACGCCGCCGCCCTGGGCGTGAATGCCGCCGGCGTCACGTTCGACTACGCCCGCATGGTCGCGCGCAAAAACGAGATCGTCGGCCGCCTGACCAAGGGCGTGCAGATGCTGCTGCAGGCCAATGGCGTCACGCCCGTCGCCGGACAAGCGCGCTTCGAGGACCACCACCGCATCTCGGTCCACGCCGCCGACGGCAGCGTCCAGTGGCTGACGGCCGAGAACATCGTCATCGCCACCGGCAGCGTCTCGGCCATGCCCGGTTTTCTCCCCAAGCATCCGCGCGTGCTCGAAAGCCGCGCTTTTCTGGACCGCACCGAACTCCCCGCCAGCCTGGTGATCCTCGGCGGCGGCATCATCGGCTGCGAATTCGCCTGCCTCGCCGCGCAGCTCGGCGCGCGCGTGACCGTGGTCGAGATGCTGGAGGACATCGTGATCGTGCTCGACCGCGATGTGCGCCGTGTGCTGAAGCGCCGCATGGAATCCCTCGGCATCACGCTCCTGACCGGCGCGCCGCTCACGGAGATCGTGGCGGATGACCGCCAGGTCGCGGGCAAGTACAAGGATCAGACCGTTTCGGGCGATCTCCTGCTGGTGGCGGTCGGACGCAAGCCCAACACCGAAGGATTGGAACTGGAGCGCGCCGGCGTGAAGCGCAACGAGCGCGGCCAGATTCCGGTGGACACCCACTGCCGCACGAACGTGGCCTCAATCTTCGCCATCGGCGACGTCACGGCTGGCAGTACACAACTTGCCCATGCGGCGACTTCACAAGGAATTGTGGCCGCCGAAAACATCTGCGGCATGCATACATCTTGTTCGGCCACAATTCCTGCGTGCATCTTCACCTCGCCCGAGGTTGGCACCGTGGGGATGAGCGAAGCGCAGGCGCAGACCGCAGGGCGCGCCGTGAAGACCGGCATGTTCCCCTTTGCCGCGCTCGGCAAGGCCATGGCCGCCGGCGAGACGGACGGCTTCGTCAAATGGATTGCGGACGCCGCCACGGACCAGTTGCTCGGCGCACAAGCCGTCGGCGCGCACGCCACGGAACTCATCGCAGAGGCCGCGTTGGCCGTGCGCAGCGAACTGACGGCCGAGGAACTCGGCCGCACGATCCACTCCCACCCGACCATGTCCGAGGCCTGGATGGAAGCCGCGCACGCGCTCCACGGCGACTGCATCCACCTGCCGCCGAAGAAACGATGACGGTTTGGGCATGGCGAAACCTGTTCGATGGTCTATGGGGGGGAGTTCGTTTTGTAAAAACGCCTTTTCAGTCGCCGCGTGCCTTGGTTTTCGTGGCAGGTGGAGGGAATGCTGCGGGCTGTCAGGGGAACAAAAGAGAACAAAAAGGAACACATTTAGCGAAATTCCGTTTCTGAAAATATTACGTAATAT
>Ga0118677_10010299_pt1 | contig 14338 bp, 12 predicted proteins | sample AliMusrvi5mmetaG_FD_86154 | JGI IMG/M metagenome (GOLD analysis project Ga0118677, IMG submission 86154) | reverse complement strand
CCCGGAACGCCTCCGCCCCTCGCGGCTTCGTCAGCTTCTCGAGCTCTTCTCCTTCCTCGGTCCAGCGCGCGCGGGAGAGGACCGTCCGTCCGCTCCGGACGCGCGGAAGGAAGGGGGCCGCGGCGAGAGGTCCCCACCTCCACGCGAGGCCTCCGGCAACGCCCTCTTCCTGGAGCTGGCAGAGGAATCTGTAGAGCCCCAGGCCGAACGCCCCGTAATTGTGGGCCGTCGTCATCCGCGGGAGGACCCGTCGGTTCAGCCGCCGGGATCGAAGGTGGACCTTCCCCCGGACCACCGAGAGCATCAGGTCGGTCGCCGGGAGCTGCCGCTCCTCCGGGGCTCCCGACACTCCGAGGAAGGGAATCTCGTATTCGCGGAGGACCGGGCGGAGAAGGACGTTCCCGGCTCGCGCGTCGGGGAGATGGACCACTTCCGCGAGGATCGACTGCCCCTCGAGCGCTTCCTCCCTTCGCAGGTGCTCGCGGACGAGGGACTCCATTTCCGGGTTCCTCTGGCAGAAGCGGCCGAGCAGCCGGGCCCCGGACGGGCCTCCCACCCATTCGAGAAGGATCTGGAAACGGCCCGCCGCGAGGTCGGCGTCGGAGGCGGTGGCCACCTGGACCATCGCCGCGAACGCTCCCGGGAGCGGGCGGGGCTCGCGCGCCGCCAGCGCCTCCAGGTCCTTCGCGGAGAGGACGATCTCCGTCTCGCCCTTCTCCGCCGCGCCCGTGACCTTTCTCAGGAGGAGACTTTGCACGCCGCCCCACCCCTCCGGACCGCCCCGAAGGGGGAAGGCGAGCCCCTGCAGGAGCGGCGCTCCCTCGGCTCCGTCTTCCGGATGGGGCGGGAACCCGATCCCCGACTCGTCGTCGAGGGCCTCGACAAGGGGAATCTCCCGCTCCTCGTAGCGCTCGACGAACGCCTGCCGGAAAGAGGCCAGGAGCGGGTTCTCGCCCGATCCGAGGCGCCACAGCCGCTCGACTCCCCGCCGGACCTCCTCGAGGACCGCCTTCCCTACGGTCGCTTCGGGAGAGGCCTTCGACAGGTCGACCTGGAAGAGGCGGGAGAGCTCCGGGCGGACCGGAAGCGCCGCCAGCCGCGAGGCGAGAGTCCGGTAGCGTTCCGGAGGATGACCCGAGACCGAGGCATCCAGGAGCTCCAGCTCGTGGCATGCCTCCCGGAGAACGGTCGAGACCGCCGTCGAGGTGGGGTTCGCCCCGAGACGATCGGCCATCGAGGCGGCCAGCTCGGGTCCCGTCAGGACGAAGCCGGTCTCGGGGACGAGGACCTGGGCGTCGAGGAGCTCGTCCAGGTATTCCTTGGCTTCGGCAAGGCTCGTCTCTCCATCGACCAGCGCCCCGGCCAGCTCTCCCGCGCGCGCCCCGGGGCGGGAACGGAGCAGCGTCGCCGAGTGATGAGGGGCCGGCTCGACCGAGACCAGGTGGAAGGTTCGGTTGCGTCCGTCGACGCGCGCCTCGACGTAGCGGATCCGCTCCCCGACTTCGTAGAGAGTCGAGTTCGGCCTGAGGACGAGGCCTTCGCGGAGGACCCGGTCGCGCGCGATCGCGTCGTGGAGCGCGAAGAGGAAGTCCGTGTCGAGGCGGGAGCGCCGCGTGCTGGCTCCGGTCTCCTCCAGCACGAGCCGCGTCGTCCCGCCGGTCCGGCCCGTGGAGGTCCCCGCGAAGAGACCGAAAGGGGTGGCGCGCCCCGTCATCCGGGAGAAGTACTTGACGATCGCCCGTTCGGCCCGCTCGCCCCGATCGCTTCCCGGGGCCTCGAGCCAGCGGGGGATCGCTTCGTCGAGGTGCAGAGACGCCGCCAGGGCCGCTTCCAGCTTCTCCGAGTCCTCGACGACGGCCGCCGACGAGAGCCCCTCGCCCCAGCGGAGGAACTCGTCGAAGGGGAGGAGCGGCGTCCGGATCGCGACGAAGCCGGAAGGCTCGAAGGGAGGGACCCTCTTGCGGTCCGGCGACGTCATCTCGAGGCGAAGGCCAGGTGGGTGAGATCCGACGACGTTCCGCCGAGACGGTCCACTAAGACTTGCACCCGCCGATCTGATAGGTCGGGGCGACCACGAGACACCCGGGGGTCGCCGAGTTTCCGTCACACACGGGGCGGGTTCCGCAGCACGCGGTCGGGCTGTTGGACGGGGCAGGGGAACACGGGTTCATGGCTGCCGCGGAGACCCGGGCCCTCTGCATTCCGCCGTTCACCGCGCCGAGCTGGTCGTCCCCGAGTTCCCCGGGCTCGCCGGGGCCGCGGCCGAGGTCCTTGACGGTCTCCTTCTTCAGCGTGAGCTTCTTCACGCTCTTCTCTGCCCCCGTCCCTTTTTCGTTCGAGTTCGTCATCTCCGTTCCCTTTTCTCTCCGCCGGCTCCCGCCCGATCAGCAGGTTCCGCCCCGGGTTCGTTTTCGGAAGGACCAAGAGCGTGCCGTTTCCCTCACCCTGCGCGAAGCGTCACGGCACGCCGTTCCCCGGCTGGAGGAGCGACCGCCGCCGCGTGCGGCCGACGGCAGGAACCGGAAAGCGCGGCTCGCGAATCGGGCGAGGGGCTCCCCACAGCCGCGCCCGTCGTGATCAAGGCGTCGCCGCGGGGCGGCCCTCCTAGGGCCAGTGGCAAATGCCGCCCGGGCTCGATTCCGGGATGCACGCGGGACGCGTACCGGGAAGCACGGGCGGCTTTCCGACACAGGCGTTCGACGGGCCCTTGGGAATGAGGTTCGGGTTCTGCATCTGCCCGCCGTTCACCGCCTCGAGCTGGTCGTCGCCAAGTTCCTTCCCGTTCCCGCGTCCCGAGTCGAGGTCCTTGACGGTCTCCTTCTTCAGCGAGAGCTTCTTGACGCCTCCCGGCGGCATCTTCCCTTCTTCGTCGGATCTCGTCATTTCAAGAGTCCTTTCCCCGGGGCGTTGTGCCCGAATTGTCCGTCTTGATTGCCGACTCGTCCGTGGGCCACCGCGATCGGTACCGCAATCGAGATGCCAGGGAAGGCCGTGGGCCATCCGGAGCCCCCCCGGGGGGCGTCACGCGGCACCGCCGCCGGAGAGGAGGAGCATCCTGTCCCATCCCGGCTCCACCGGGGTGGCCGCGGCGAGGAACGCGAGGGCGATGCCGGCGCTGCCCGTGAGGAGCCCGGGGAGACCCTTCCAGCGGATCGTTCCGTCGTCGTCCGGCCACCGGCACGTGTAGCCCGCCAGGCCGCTTCCGGGCTGCCGCATCTCTAGGGCCTTCTCGAGCCAGAAGATCCCGGCGCTCCGCAGCTCCTCGTGGCCCGTGAACTGCCAGAGGCGATTGAAGACGTGGCCCAGGCCCGCGGCTCCGTGGCACAGGCCGGCGTCGAGGACCCCGGTCTCCTCCGACCGTCGCCGAGCCGCCCGAAGGGCGATCCCCACGGCCTGCCTCTCCCACTCCGATTCGTCCGCGCTCTTCGCCGCCACGGTCAGCGCCGCCGCCACTCCGGGATCGCCGTAGCACCAGGCCGAGCGGCAGTCGCCCGGCTCGACGCCGGGGACGAGCCAGTACGGGAAGCGGGATCCCTCGCCGGACCGCCCCTGCCCCAGGAGCCACGCCACAGCGCCGTCGAGGAGTCCCCGTGCCTTCTCCCGCGAGATGTCGGCCGCCGTGATCCGTCCAAGGAGAGCGATGACGCCCGGGACTCCGTGGGCGAGGCCGAGGTTGTAGTGACCGCCCGGAGACGATTCCACGTGCGAGGGAGGCAAGAGGCTCGGAGGGGTGTGCCAGGTGAGCTCCGGGCCCTTCCGTTCCGCCCTTTCCGAGAGCCTGTCCACGATCCGCTCGAGACACCTGACCGCGGCCGGGCGGGGGAGTCGTTCGAGCGCGTAGACGCCGAAGCCGACGAGGCCGCTGACGAGGTCGTAGTCGCCCGTCCAGGGCGAGTCATCGACGACGGAGAGAAGCTCGTCGTCTATTTCGGCGGCCGGGTCGTCCGGGCCGTCCACGGGGGTCGTGACGTGCGACACGGCCCACGCCAGTCCGCTGTAGCCGCTGTAGAAGGAAGGACCCATCACGACCGAAGCAGCCGCGTCGGCCGACTCGTTGAGGAGCTCCGAGGCCTTCTCGAGGCCGCCCGGATCGACGCCGCACTCCGCCAGGTACGCGAACAGAACTGCGAGACCGGCCGTTCCCCCGGCAAGGGACGCCGGTCGCGTTCCCCCTCCCCCTTCCGCGGGACCTTCGATCGGGTCCCAGTCTGCCAGCGGGCCGGCGAGCGTCTCGCCGATGGACCGTGCGGTGTCGAGGGCTCGGTCAGCCAGAGCTCCGTCGAGGACGGGCCTCCACGGCCTCCCTCGATTCAGGGTAACGGGAAGGTCGGGCATTGCACGGTGAACACCTGAGCGGTCGTCTTCGAGAGGGTCGGGCATCGCTCCGGCCCGGGAAGCACCGCTGGACACACCTGGGTCACCAGGGGCCTGCGGCCACCTGGTCCGACGATTCCTCCGCCATTTACTCGGTCGAGCTCGCCGTCTCCGAGCTCCCCGGGCTTCTTCCGCCCCGCGTCGAGGTCCTTGACCGTCTCCCTCTTCAAGGAGAGTTTCTTAGGACCAGCGGCCTTCTTCGTCACGTCAACCTCCTCGGAACCCGGATCCCCGCAGGGGGGCACGTCGTCGCTCGTCATCTCCCCCGGGCTCGTTCTCGCAACTCCCGGACCACGCCCCCCGGCCCCGCCGGGAACGCCGTCGGGGCTTTGCCCGTCCCGATTCGAGTCGGCCCGCCCCGTTTCGAGCGCCCTATTTCAGGGCAGCCAGCTTCCTTTCGAGGGTGGAGCGGGAAACTCCGAGGGCCTGCGCCGCCCGGGTCTTGTTCCCTCCGAGCGCGGCCAGGGCCTGGCGCACGTGGGCCTGCTCGGGCGAACGGAGCGACTGGACCGGGCCCGGACTGGGCGCGGGAGGAGAGGAGGGACCGGCCGATTCGTCCGCCGCGCCCGGTAGGAGGATCGCCCGCTCGTCGATCACCTCGCCTTCCGTCAACGCCACCGCGGCATGGATGACCTGGTCCAGCTCCCGGAGGTTTCCCGGCCAGGCGTAGGTGACCAGCGCCTGGGCCGCCCCCTCCGTGAGCCCGACGATCACGCGGCCCTGCGAGCGGGCTGCGCTCAGGACGGCGGCGGCGGCGAGGACCCGCAGGTCGGTCGGCCGTTCGCGGAGCGGGGGAAGGGTGACGGTCAGCCCGGCGATCCGGTAGAAGAGGTCGGTCCGGAACTGGGCGGAGTTCACGAACTTCGCGAGGGGGTAATGCGTGGCCGAGATGAGCCTCACGTCGGCGTCCCGGAGCACCTCGGAGCCCAGCCTCTCGAACTCGCCGCACTCCACCGCGCGGAGGATCTTGGCCTGCGCGAGCGCGCTCATGTCCGCGATCTCGTCGATGAACAGGGTCCCGCCGTCGGCCTGCTCGAATTTTCCCCTGACCTGCTTCTGGGCTCCCGTGAAGGCCCCTTTCTCGTGGCCGAAGAGCTGGCTGTCGAGGAGCGTGTCGGAGAGCGCGGCCGCGTTGAACGAGACGAACGGGCCGGAGGCCCTCCGGGAGGAGTTGTGGATGGCCCGGGCCAGGAAGGTCTTTCCGGTCCCGGACTCCCCGAGGATCAGGATGGGAAGGTCCGTCCGACAGGCGGAACGGGCCATGGCGAGGCAACGCGCCATCGCCGAATCGGACGTCTCGAAGCGGTCGAGCGTCAAATGGCCGGAACCGAGGTGGTTGGCTCTCGTCACCGGCGGGACACCTCCGGGACGGGACGGCCCTGCGGGGCGGGTTCTCGCGGCTCCACCGGACTCTTGCTGCGTTCGACCCGGCAGGTCCTCCCGCGCTGCCGCATCGTCACGCCGTTCCGAGGTCCTTCACCAGAGAGAGGTCCCGCCGGCCCAGACCCCTCTTCTCCGCCTCCGTGATCCACCCGAGCGACGACGGCTCGAGCCCCATCTGCGTGACGCCCCACGCCTCGCAGAGGACCGGGTCGATCCCCGCGAGGACGGCGTTCACCGCCTTCACGTCGGAGAGGCTCCCCCCCTGTGGGCCGTTGGCGAGGAGGACGCGCGTCGCGTCGACGACGGTCAGCGTCGGCCGGAAGGTGGCTCCGAGCTCCGCGACCGCCCTGTCGATCCCCTGGTGAAGCCGGTTCCGGCCGCGGCCGAGGACCCCCATCCAGTTCTTCATCCCGACCGTCGCCCGGGAGAGGCCGTGGTGCTTGACCACGGGGACGTTGATCACCCGCTGGCACGAGAAGAGGAGGTCGATCACCTCGAGTCCCGCCGAGGAGCCGGAGAGGGAGGCCTGAACCAGCTTCAGCGACTTCCCGTCCAGGACCTCGGCCCCCGCCGCCTGCGCCGCCTCGCGCAGGCCGGAGCGGGTCAGCGACCGGACCGGGTCGTTGACGGAGAGATCGGCCACCACGACCCGCCTGGCGCCCGCCGCCCGGCAGAGACGGACCAGCTCCGCGACCACGTTCGGGTCGGTGTTGGCCGCCTGCTCCGGGAGCCGGTCCCAGCCGGCATTCGGCTTGATCAGGACGCTCTCCCCTCTCTTCACGAAGGCTTCCATTCCGCCGAGCGCCGCCACGGCCCGTCTCACGTTGGCCGCCGGGTCGGCCCCCCGCGCCGCGGCCCCCTTCGGAGCCGCGTCGGACCGGGGAACCCGCCAGTCGGGGATCTCCGGGGCGGCCGCCTCGAGCCGCCGCCGGTCGTGGAAGAAGAGGGCGCCTCCGCCGATCGCCGCCGCGGCGATGCCGGTCGAGGCGAGGCGGGAGGCGATCTCGCGGCGGGTCGGCTTCTCTTCGTAAGGGTCCAGCGAGGGGAGGTCGGTCATGGCGTCTTCTCCTGGAATGTGGCGCGCGCCAGGGCCTCGAGGCGGGTGGCCGCTTCGGGCCCGGGAGCGAGCGAGGTGAGCTTCAGGTAGTCGCGACCACGGACCGCGAGCAGGACGTTGCCGTCCGATACGGCGTCGGCCGGCCCGGCGACCCGCACGGCGGCCGACGGCCGCTCTGCGTCCCGCTGCGCTCTCGCCCCGATCTCCGTCTCGAACCGGTGGAGCTCGGCGGAGATCTCGGGGCTCTGTCCGGGACCGCCCGAGCCCGGGTAGGTGTAGACCGCGATCAGCGCGGAGACGAAGCCCCGCGCGAGGTAGCCGTCCGCGGCGCCGTCGATCGCCTCGTAGAGCGACTCGCGGTCGTAGCGCGCCGGGTCCGACCGGGAGGCGCTCCCCGCGGCCACCGCGCCGGGGAGGAGAGGGCCACGGCTCGCCCGGAGAGCCGCCAGGACGGCGCCCCGGTCGGGAGTGGCTCGCTTCCCTTGCTGCCAGACCCAGCCGCCGAGAGCCAGGAGCGGCAACAACAGGAGGAAATGCAGGGCCCGGGGCCTTTCTCGCACCCCCTGAGCTTACGCCCGAGAGCCTGATCAGGGCCTCGTCCCGAGCGCTCCAGACACCGGCCACGACCGAGACCTCTTGCGTTAACGCGGCCCCTTCCCTCCGGGGTATTGCTCAGAGACAGTGTCGCAATTTGGGCACTAGTCGGTTCGAAATCTCATCTTGGGTACATTTTCGCGTTGGACCCGGCCGGCTCGGGTGCTACCCTTTCCCAAAACGATCCATCCAGGAGGTGTGAGATGACGCTTTCCCGGCGAGGTTTCCTCAAGGCAGGGACGGTCGGCGGAACGATCGCCCTCGGCTTCGACTTCTCCGAGGCCCGGGCCGAGTTGCGGGACCTGAAGATCTCGCGAACGACCGAGACCCGCTCCACCTGCCCGTACTGCTCGGTCTCGTGCGGCGTCATCATCCACACGCTGGGAGACAAGGCCAAGAACGTGACCGGGTCGGTCGTCCACGTGGAAGGGGACCCGGATCATCCGATCAACCGGGGGACCCTCTGTCCCAAGGGGGCCACGCTCAAGGAGGACATCCGGAACCCGCACCGGTTGATGGTGCCGCAGGTGCGGCGCCCGGGGTCGAGCAAGTGGGAGGAGATCTCCTGGGACGAGGCTATCGCCGGGATCGCGGGGAAGGTCAAGGAGACGCGCGACAAGACGTTCGTCACGAAGAACGGCAAGGGGCAGACGGTCAGCCGGAATCCCGGGATGGCGGTCATCGGCGGCTGCACCGACACGAGCGAGTTCGCCTACCTCCTCTGGAAGAGCTCGATCGCGCTGGGGGCCGTCTACAGGGACCACCAAGCACGGGTTTGACACGGACCGACGGTGGCCAGTTTGGCCGCCACGTTCGGTCGGGGGGCGATGACCAACGGGTGGGTCGACATCAAGAATGCCGACGTGGTCTTCGTCATGGGCGGAAACCCCGCCGAGAACCACCCCTGCGGCTTCAAGTGGGCGATCGAGGCCCGCAAGGCGCGCGGCGCCAAGATCGTCGTCGTCGACCCGCGGTTCACCCGGACCGCCGCCGTGGCCGACGTCTACGCGCCGCTGCGCGCCGGAACCGACATCGCGTTCCTCCTCGGGATCTGCCGCTACGCGATCGAGAACAAGAAGGTCCACGAGGAGTACGTCAAGCTCCACACCAACGCGTCGGTCCTGGTCAGCGACAAGTTCGCCTTCGACGAGGGGCTCTTCTCGGGCTACGACGGCGAGAAGCGCGCCTACGACAAGGGGTCGTGGGCGTTCCGGGTCGACGACAAGGGGATGCTCGAGACCGACCCGACGCTCCAGAACCCGCGGTCGGTCTTCCAGCTCCTCAAGAAGCACGTCGACCGGTACACGCCGGAGATGGTCGAGAAGGTCTGCGGCACGCCGAAGGACCAGTTCCTGAAGGTGGCCGAGGCGGTCAGCTCGACCGGGAACGCCCAGAAGGTCGGGACGATCCTCTACGCTCTCGGCTGGACGCAGCACTCCACCGGCGTCCAGATCATCCGGGCGTCCGGGATCCTGCAGCTCCTCCTCGGGAACGTCGGGCGGCCCGGCGGCGGCGTGAACGCGCTCCGCGGCCACTCCAACATCCAGGGCGCCACCGACATGGGGGGCAACTTCGACGTCTACCCCGGCTACCTGAAGGCCCCCCAGGCCACGATGCCGGCGCTGAAGGACTACCTCGAGGCGAACACGCCCAAGGCTCTGACCACGGCGTCGATGAACTACAGCCAGAACACCCCGAAGTTCATGACGTCGCTCCTGAAGGCGCTCTACGGAAAGGCGGCGACGAAGGAGAACGACTTCGGCTACGGCTGGCTCCCGAAGGCGGACGGCAACTACTCCTGGCTCTTCATGTTCGACGACATGCTCAAGGGGAAGTCGAAGAGGGCCGACGTCGAGGAGGCCGCGCCGGAAGGGCTCTTCGCCTGGGGGATGAACCCCGTGGCGACGGGACCCAACTCCAAGAAGATGGTGGCGGCCCTGGCGAAGCTGAAGTGGCTCGTCGTGGTCGAGAACTCCGAGACCGAGACCGCCGGCTTCTGGAAGGCGCCCGCCGAGTACGAGGGCCCCGAGGCTTCCAAGATCCCCACGGAGGTCTACCTCCTCCCGGCCGCGAGCTTCGCCGAGAAGGACGGGACCTTCACGAACTCCGGCCGGTGGGTCCAGTGGAAGTGGAAGGCGGTCGACCCGCCGGGGAAGGCCAAGGCCGACCAGGAGATCCTCTCGAGGATCCTGCTGGCGGTGAAGGATCTCTACAAGAAGGAAGGGGGCGCGTTCCCCGAGCAGGTCCTGAACGTCGCCTGGAGCTACACGAACCCGGTCAGCCCGGACCTCGGGGAGGTGCTCAAGGAGATCAGCGGCAAGGCGCTGGCCGAGCTCCCCGACCCGAAGGACAAGACGAAGATCCTCAAGAACCCCGGCCAGCAGCTCGACGGGTTCGGCCAGCTGCAGGACGACGGGACCACCTCCTGCGGCAACTGGATCTACGGCGGGGCGTTCACCGAGGCCGGGAACCTGACCCAGCGGCGCCTGGCGACCGACCCGATGGGCCTCGGGGCGTTCCACCAGTGGGGCTTCTCGTGGCCGGCGAACCGCCGCGTCCTCTACAACCGCGCCTCGGCCGACGCCGACGGCAAGCCGTGGGATCCGACCCGCTCCGGGATCTCCTGGAACGGCGAGAAGTGGGTCGGCGACGTCCCGGACATCAAGCCCGACTCGCCCCCCGGCACCTTCGGCGCCTTCATCATGAACCCCGAGGGACTCGGCCGGCTCTACGCGCCGAGCCTCGCCGACGGACCCTTCCCCGAGCACTACGAGGCGACGGAAGCCGCCACCGACAACGTCCTCCACCCGAAGGTGACGTCGAGCCCGGTCGTGAGGGTCTGGAAGAGCGACAAGGACGCCCTCGGCAAGAAGGAGGACTTCCCGATCGTCTGCTCGACCTACCGGCTCACCGAGCACTTCCACTTCTGGACGCAGCACAACCCGCGCCTGAACCAGGTCCAGCCCGGCTTCTTCTTCGAGATCCCGGAAGGTCTCGCGAAGGAGAAGGGGATCGCCAACGGCCAGCAGATCAAGGTCTCCTCCGCCCGCGGGTCGATCACCGCTCTCGCCATGGTGACGAAGCGATTCCGCCCGCTGAAGGCGAACGGGAAGGAGATCTGGCAGATCGGCCTGCCGATCCACTGGGGCTACGCGGGGAACCCCGACCACACCGGCCCCCTGGCCAACTTCCTCACCCCGACGACCGGCGACCCGAACACCCTGACCCCGGAGTTCAAGACCTTCCTCGTGAAGGTCGAGAAGGCGTGAGGGGAGAGCGATGACCGCCAATCTCGAGATCGTCCGCTCCTCCGCCAGCACGTGGGGAGGGGCCTCCGGCCTCCGCTCCCTCCCGGTCGTCTCCAAGTACATCGACACCTCCATCTGCATCGGCTGCAAGTCGTGCGAGGTCTCCTGCGCGGAATGGAACGACCTCCCTCCCGTCAAGACCGTGCAGACCGGCACCTACCAGACGATGCCGGAGACCCACGCCGCGTTCTGGAACCTGATCAAGTTCCGGGAGCAGGAGCACGAAGGGGGCTTCGCCTGGCTCTTCCGGAAGGACCAGTGCATGCACTGCTCCGACCCGGGGTGCCTCACGGCCTGCCCGGCACCCGGCGCGATCGTCCAGTACGCCAACGGCATCGTCGACGTCAATGCCGATCAGTGCATCGGCTGCGGCTACTGCGCGACCGGGTGTCCCTTCGACATCCCGAAGTTCCACGAGAAGACGGCGAAGATGCAGAAGTGCACACTCTGCGTCGACCGGAGCCGCCTCGGCCTGGAGCCGGCCTGCGTCAAGAGCTGCCCGTCCGGCTGCCTCCACTACGGGACGAAGGAGGACATGCTCCTCCTCGCGGCCCAGCGGGTCGCCCATCTGAAGAAGACCGGCTTCGCCGAGGCCGCCCTCTACGACCCGCCGGGGGTCGGAGGGACGACGGTGGTCACGGTCCTCGCCTTCGGGAACCACCCGGAGTGGTACGGCCTCCCGAAGGACCCGTCCATCCCGTGGACCGTCAAGCTCTGGAAGAACGTCCTCCGGCCGTTCGGCTTCATCGCGATCGTCGGGGCGATCATCGGCGCGTTCGGACACCATCTCTACCATGGCAACAAGGGGCACATCGACCCGGCGCCCCTCGACGACGAGCCGCCGCAGGCGTGAGCGGGAGGAAACGATGAGCAGCGTTCGTCACCAGATCGGCCTCGACGTCGGAGCCCTCGAGGCCCGCGACACGGAGGACGTCGTCGTCGGCAAGGAGATCATCCGCCACCGCCTCTCGTCGCGGGTCATCCACTGGCTGGTCGCCGACTTCTTCCTCCTCTGCGCCGCCACCGGCCTCCCGGTCTTCTCCCCCGTGTTCGGCTGGCTCGGCAGCCTCTTCGGGGGCCTGGCCGTCTGCCGGGTCGTCCACCCGCTCGCCGGCCTCGCCTTCTTCGCCTCGGCGGCCGTCATGTTCCGCCACTGGAGCCAGGAGATGGAGATGACCGCCCAGGAGCGCGGATGGGTCGGCCCGAAGCTCCTCGAGTACCTGCGCGACGAGGCGAATCACGACCAGATCGGCAAGTACAACGGCGGACAGAAGGTCTTCTTCTACACCGCCGCCCTCGCGGCGCTCGGCTTCCTGGGCTCCGGCGTCGTCCTCTGGTTCCCCCTGACGTTCCCGGGGGTCCTGCGCCAGATCGCGATCCTGCTGCACAACCTGACGTTCATCGCCTTTTTCACCTCGATCGTCTTCCACGTCTACCTGGCCACCATCGCGGAGCCCGGCACCTTCAACGCGATGACCCGCGGCACCGTCTCGAAGGCTTGGGCGCGGATCCACCACCCGAAGTGGTACCGGGAGCTGACGGGCTCCGGGAAGTAGGTGACAGTCGAGGAGCGGTTCGCCCGGCGCGCCGCACGCGCCGGCGAGCTCGGGAAAGGGAACGGGGCCGCCGCGGACCTCCTGGGATTCGCGGCGGCCCTCCTCTCCGCGCAGGGGCGGCTCGGCGCCGCCTTCAGCTCGCTCCACGCCCTGGAGCCTCTCGTCGGAGGGCTTCCGGAGGACCTCGACCGGTTGATGCCGAGCCTCTCGCCGTTTCTCGAGCTCGTGGCGAGGAAGGCCCCCGACGAGCTGGCCGCCGAAGCGTCCCGCCGGGCAGCCGAGCCGGCCGCCGGCGCGAGGACGAGGCTCCTCGGCTGGTGGTCCCGCGAGGGAGAGAGCACAGAGGACTATCTTTCCCGGGCGTTCCTCCGTCCCTACCTCGAGCTCCTTGGGGCCTCGGGACTGACCGCCTCTCGGCCGCGGGCCGTCGGCGGGTGCCCGGCCTGCTCGGGACCGCCGGCACTCTCGGTCCGGCGGCCGGAGCCGGAGAGTCAGGCCGGGCGCCGGTTCCTCCTCTGCGCTCACTGCGGAGAGGAGTGGCCGTTCGCGAGGATCAGCTGCCCCTCCTGCTCCGAGGAGGAGCCGGACCGGCTCCCCTCCTTCCAGGCAGCGCAGCACCCGGGCGTGAGGATCGAGGCGTGCGAGAGCTGTCACCGCTACCTGAAGTCGATCGACCTGACGCTCGACGCCCGGCCGGTCCCCGAAGTGGACGACCTGGTCTCGGTCGTCCTCGACCTCTGGGCTCAGGAACAGGGGTTCACGCGGATCGAGCCGGGGATCGCGGGCCTCTGACCGGCGAAGGAACTCCAGCCTAGCGTGGCAGGGGCGGGCTACCCTCCGCTCCCCGCTTCGCCAGGACGAACTTCTGGATCGCCAGGGCGACGAGCGCGAGCGCCAGGGCCAGCCCGACGAACGAGGCGACCCGGGAGAGCCCTTCGAGATGCGCGAGGTCGTGGAGGAAGGCCTTCAGGATCGTGACGACGAGGAGGCCGATCGCCGCGATCCGCGCGGCGAAACTCCGGAGGAAGACCCCCGCGAACAGGAGCGCAAGGGCGAAGAGCGCCCACGCGAGCGTGTAGGTGAGGTCCTCCGCCTGGGTGCGTCCGGCCCAGTGGACGCCGATGGTGCGGCCGGTGGCGAAGAGGTCGGCGACCTCGAGATTGACCAGGACGAAGAGGAGCACGGTCCCCATCGCCGGGAGCACCCTCGAGGCCCGGAGTCCCCCGAGGTCGAGGAGGTCTTCCGTCGGCCTCAGGAACCACGCCGCGGCGAAATGGGCGGCGGCCGCGACGCCATAGGCGTAGAGGAGCCAGTTCACGATCGGCGTGCCGCTCCGCGGGTGGTACTCGAGGACCCCCGGGTTGAGGACGAGCCGGACGAACGCGGCGAGGAGGAGCCCGCTCGAGGCGGCGAGCAGCCCCCGGTGCGGAATCCGCCCGAACAGCCAGGCGAGGGCCGCTCCCTCGAGCGCCCAGCCCAGCGTGACCCACTCCCGGTCCAGCTGGAGGGGCACGGCGACGGTGACGAACGCGAGGAGAGCTCCCGCCACGAGCGCGAGCCGGCCCGGGTCCCGGTCGGCGGGGGTCTCGAGACGGAGGAGCCGGACGAGGAGGAGCCCGAGGAGCGCCGCCTGGAAGAGCGGGAGGAGACCGATCGCCGGAGAGTGCCCCGTCGCGACCAGGCCTCGCCACGCGATGAAAAAGAACGCGACGCTCGCCAGGACGGCGCCGAGGAAAGGTTGAAGGAGTTTTTCCGCCCGTCTGCCGAGGAGGAGCGGACTGGCGAGATACACCGCGTAGACCGCCGCCGCGAAGAGGAGCCGGCCGTTCCAGCTCTCCTCCGGCCGGGCGGCCGTCCATGTCCAGGCCGCGAAGAAAGCCGGGGTCAGGACGACGAGCGGGATCGCGTGCCTCCCCGTTCGCCACGAAAGGCCGGTCGCCGCGACGAGGAGGGCCAGGTGGGCGGGGACGAGGATCCCGAGCGGCAGCGTTCCCGGCACGTGCCCGGCGGCGACGATCGCCACGAGCTGCGCCAGGACGATCGAGAGGACCGCCGCCGTGCCGAAC
>Ga0118677_10010296_pt1 | contig 14339 bp, 7 predicted proteins | sample AliMusrvi5mmetaG_FD_86154 | JGI IMG/M metagenome (GOLD analysis project Ga0118677, IMG submission 86154) | reverse complement strand
TGCCACAGGTTCACAGGCCAAGAGACCACTCAGACTGCGGGCTGCCGCTATCTATCCGATATTGAAATTAAAGGACTGACCCCAACCATGACCCCAACCAGGTTGTCACGGGGACGCCGTAATCTTTACCCGGCCGAAGCGAGTCGATGAGGCTGGAGCGGTGTCCGTGACGGTCACCCGTTCCCAGTCGCTATCAATGGATTCCACGGTCTCGGTTCCCGTGGCGGCGGACCAGGCTCCGTCATCAAGGACAGCAGAAAACTGCGGGGTGTAGATGAGGCCGGGATTGGTGGAGGCCTTGCGGCGGATGTATTGAATCGACAAAGTCGGGCCGTTGGCCCCTTGCGTTGTGGTGATCAAGGGTAGCCCGGCCGTTCCGGTGCCAAAGGTCAGGACGGTTGCTCCAGCCTGAAGCGGGTTCAGATTGAATGCCCGCTCTATCAAGTTAACAATCCCGTCGTGATCGGGATCGGCATCCCAGTCGGAAATCGCGGGATCGCTTGCCAGATCACCAAATTTCTCATCGTTCCAGAGATCGCCCTGAGTCGCGAATACTTTGATTTGAAACGCTTGCTGGCCACTGCTGCCAATCGCGTTCCAGGCTTCAAGCTCGAGATCGTAGGTTCCCGCCTGCGGTGCGGCTTGCAGCAATCCGCTCACGGGATTGAACGACCATCCGGCTGACAATCCGTTGGCTGCAAATGCCGTGGCGGCTGGTGTGGTCGCAAACGTATGTTGAATTGTCTGGCCTTCGAGAATCCGAATCACGGTATCGCCAACAAAGGCGGGGGTTCCGGCAGCAGGCGAAATGACAAAGGTCACGACAATTGATTCTCCGGTTCCGTGGGCGTTCACGCCCCACACCTTCACTTGATGGGTGCCGGCCTCCACCGGCATTCCGGAGAAGACTCCGGTTTGCGAATTCAGGGAAATCCCGAATGGCAGGGCCGTGGCATCATAGAAACCCACTGCACCGGATGCGGATACGGATGCGCTGAAAGAAACCCCCACCTGACCGGCAAAATTGCCGGCGGGTGGATTCATGACCGGGGTGCCAACGGCGGCGGCGCTTGCAATGGTGAACTCCTGGGTGTTGCCCTGCCCCAAGGCGTTGAATGCCGCGATTTGCAGCTTCGTCTCTCCCGGGCGGTCAGGCGTACCCGAAAGGCTTCCGGTGAAGGGATTGAAGACAAGCCAGTCCGGCAATGCCTTGAGGTTATAGCCGGATGGGGTTCCGGTGGCGGCGAATTGCCAGGAGAACACGCTTCCCGCCACGGCCGATGCGTTGGATAGGCTGGTCATTTCCGGCGTACCGTCGGCGGCGGCAACCACCAGACTGATGATCACGGGTTGGCCGCTGACGCTTGTGCCTATGGGTGTGACGATCAGATCAAATTGTCCTGGTGTTAAAGGTTCACCGGATACCGCTCCCGTGTTCTCGTTGTAAACCAATCCATCTGGCAAACCGGTGATGCTGAAACGGACTGCAACTCCGGTGGCTTCGAATTGGTGAGAGAATGCCTCGCCAACTTTTGCGTTCAAGCTAAGCTGACCCGATTTTCGCAGCGGCGAAGAACTGGCCAATGACCCGCCTGTGACAATGGCCGGGGCACCCGATGGAGGTGAAAACACCATGGTGATTTCCTGCGTCAGGCTCGCACCAGCGGCATTGTAAGCACGGGCAAGGAAACTGATCACTCCGGACTGGGAAACCGTGCCGGAGAAGGCTCCGGTGGAGGCCGTGAAAACCAAACCGGAGGGCCAGAACGGAGACATGGCGGTGATCTCGAATTTGGTTGGGGCGCCGGATGCGGCAAGGGTTTGAGAAATCGGAACACCGGCGGTGCAATAGATCACAGAAGCAGACTGAATCGCCGGAGCTCCAGCGGCTGGAGCGACCGTCAAAGGCAAGCCACCGAGCATCCCCCACGTCCCGTTATTTGCACCCAGATCGTAGAGGCTTCTACCAGGAAGTAATGTGCTTGCCGGAATTGTAAATGACGGAATAGACTCAGTCTCATATCCGTGCGATCCACTCGGCTCGCTATAGTGAAAATAGTAGCAACTTGCCGCGCGATCTGCGCTAATCGTAAATGAAAGGTTCGTTCCACTTGTCGCGGACAACTGAAGAGGTCCTGTAATCACCGGAGAATTCGTGCCGGAATAATCATCGAACCACATCGTTTGCGCAGGGCCTTTGCCACTGCTATTCACTCCATAGAAGCTAATTGAGAAACCTCCCGCGGAAGCAGGAAAGCCGCTCAAGATGCCCGTTGCCGGGTTCAGTGCCAAACCACTGGGGAGGCTATTAGCGAATATTCCGATACCGGATTCCCATGGAATTGCGGTAGGAAGATTGGTTGCTCCGAGTTGGATATTGATGGGGTACGCACTGTCAAAACTCGAGTAGTCTGGAATCAGCATCACCGGCACAGCAGGATTCGGTTTCACCTGGATCTGGAGCGTAAGCGGATCACTCGCTCCATTCACATTCGAGGCACCCAGGACGACTTGATAGATTCCTGGCACAACGGGCTTGCCGGAAATCATGCCGGTGCTTGCGTTCAACGACAGACCGGCAGGCAGACCGCTCGCTTGATATCCGAGAATGGGTGGATTGGTGGCGGTGATTTGATAGGCGAGGTCAAAGCCTTGTTGTTGGGAAACCGAAGCGGAACTGGTAATCTTGGGCACGAGAGGGCCGGCTCGCACCTGCAGATCGAGGATTTGCTCCGCGCCCACTCCGGCCGCACTTGATGCCTTCAGTTTCACTGCAAACAACCCGGTCACGGTCGCCGCTCCACTGATTTCTCCCGTGGTAGAGTTGGCAGATAGACCATCGGGTAGTCCGGTCACGGTGTAGGAGGTGACCGGAAGGAGGCTTATGGTTTGAATCGAATATGAGAACGGCGAAAGCGCGTAGGTTTGCTCCAGCAAACTACCGGTGATTACCGGCGTGTCGGGTTTGGAAGCAATCGCAAGAGTCATGACAAGGGGCACACCAGGTCCCGACGCATTCGATGCCTGAAGGGTGACTTCAAAGCTGCCGGTGGCGGTCGGAGTGCCGCCGATCATTCCAGTGGTTGTAGAGAAGGTCAGGCCGGCTGGTAGGCCCGTTGCGCTGAACTGTGCGGCGGGCTTGTCCACGAGTACTTGATAAGAGAACGGAACGCCAACATAGCCGGGAGGCCCCGGAGTAGCGGGATTTACGTTGGTGACAGGGGGCGGAATAGCAATTGGAAATGGGATGAGTGGCAATCCTCCAGGTCCTCCAGTCCCTTGGCTCGGAAAATCCAAAGGATTCGCAACTACGCCCGAGGTCGAATTGTTTGAGCCTCCGGAGTACGCGAGCACATTCGGGGCGTTCGGATCATACTGGACGCGCAACACCATACTCTGGGACGGACCCGCGCCATCGGCATTGGTTGCCTTCACGGAGAAACTGAAACTTCCTGGCGTCGCCAGTGTGCCGGAGATTTGGCCAGTGGTGCCGATTTGAACAAGGCCGGCGGGCAGGCTGTCGAAGGTGAACGAAGTGGGTGAATTCGTGGCCGTTACAGTCGTGGAAAAACTGGAGCCGGCAATCGCTGTGAACGAAGCCGCGCTGCTGATGACGGGAACTTGCCGTGGGGGGCCGAGGACAATGCTCAACGGAGTGGAGACGCTTTGCCCGGACGCATTGCTCGCAGTGACCATCACATTGAACGTGCCCTCGACCGATGGAGTGCCGGAAAGGAGTCCGCTGGCAGCCGTCAGGGTGATCCCTGTCGGCAACGAGTCCGGGATGACATACGACGTTGCAGCAGGACTAGCCGCCAATTGGAACGAGAATGGATCGGCTTTCCGCCCGCGAGCCTCGGCCAGGCTGGTGATCACCGGCGCATTCGGATTCGGCGCAATAGAGATGCTGAGGACGGACCATGCGCCCGGTCCCGTGGTATTGCTGGCGCGGACCTGCACCGTCACGGTTCCCGGCACCACTGGAGTGCCCGACAGCACGCCGCTTGTGGCATTGATGCCGAGCCAGGCGGGACCACTCTGAATGGCAAAGATTGGTGGGGTGTTGCTTGCCGTGAGTTGGTATGAAAACGGCTGATTCGCCGTCGCTGCGGCAAACAGCGGGCTTGTGATGACCGGTGGCGGAATCGGCGGGGCGATCACAAGGTTCAGCGTTTGCTGGCCTGTACCTCCGGCATTCACTGCGGTGACTGCCACGGCAAATGTTCCATTCACGGTCGGCGTGCCGGAGATAAGCCCGCTTGAGGTATTCAGGGACAGCCCGGATGGCAGATTGGCAGCGCCATAGGTCGTCGGATTCTGCGTAGCGGTAATCTGATGGGAGAATGGATCATTCATTCTGCCGTTGGCGGTATCCGCGCTGGTAATGACAGGTTTCGGCGGCGTGATGGTGAGATGCAGGCTGGCATTCGATGTGCGGAAATAATTCGCCGCATGGACGTTGAAATCCCAAGTGCCCGCGGCGGGAGGCGTGCCATTCAGCCAACCAGTGCTTGGGTTCAGCGTGAGCCATGCCGGCAGGTCGGTGGACGAGAACGTCAGAGGCCCGAGAGTCGCCTGCACCTGGAAGCTGAACAAAACTCCGGCTTGGCCGGCAAGATTGGGAGAACTCGTGAAGACCGGGAACCGGGGATTAACCGTAACAATAGCCGCCATGCTATCCGCGGAATACGATGCATTGCTAACGCGCACCCAGAACGAGGTCGTCGCCAAGAGATTTCCTGTCGCCAATGTTGCGGAGTTGGTGCCTAGCGGATTCGCCGTATTCCCGGCCGGGCCGGCATACCATTGATAGTTCAGCGAGCCGCTTCCCACGGCTGATACGGACAGGTTGGTTGCATCGCCTTCGTAAATGCTGGCTGCGGACGGTTGGGAACTGATGTAAAGCGGACTGGTGCTGCCCGTCAGCGCCAGGGTGAAGGGGTTTTCGTCCGGATCGTTGCTGGCGATGGAGAGCGTCGCGGATTTCGAACCGGGGGAAGTGAGCGAGAAACGGATCGTGAATGGAGCGGATGCACCTGCGGCCAGCGTCGCGGGTGGCGTGGAAACCAGCAAGAACTGCCCGGCGTCCGGCCCGGTGATGCTGGCGGCGATGGTGGTGAGGCCACTGCTGCCGGTATTGAGAACGGTGAGTACCTGGTCTGTGGTTTGGCCGGGCGCGATGGGGCCGAAGGCCAAGGTGCCGCTGCCATTGTTGACCGCAGTCCCTGTCGGCGCTTCCAAGGCGATGTCGGGTACTCCAACCGTGGTGAAGCTGAGGATGGCACCGGATTGCGGGACAGTATTCTCCGCATTGCTGGCGAGCACGCGGAAGTAGTAGGTCGTGCCGGGCTGCAGGCCGGTGACGTTGGCTTGCACTGCGACGGGCGTGGTGCCGGCGGCGAGAGTGCCTGCGCTCACAGAGTTGAAGGTCGCGAGGGTGGAATCGGTACCATACTGGAAGGAAACGGGTGTCGCATAGCCGTTGGGATTCACCGTGCCATTCAAAGTGGCGCTGGTGGTGGTCACATTCGTCTGGGCTTGGCTCGTTACGGTGGTTCCCATGCGCAGGCGGAAGATTTGGCCGCCGCCAGCGAGTCGGCCGTCCGGAGTCGATCCGCCATCTTGTGTGGTTCCATAGAGGTTGCCGTCGCTGCCCTGCACCAGTCCGGCTTGGGGATTGCTGCCATTGGCTCCGGTGAAATTCACCAAGGTCGTGAGCGTGCCTGTGGACGTCATCTTGAACAACGTGCCGGTACCGGAGATGCCGCTGCTGCCGCCGTTAGGAGTTGTCCCATAGAAATTCCCGTCGCTGCCCTGCACCAGTCCGGCTTGGGGATAGCCGCCGTTGGTGCCGGTAAAATTCACCAAGGTGGTGAGGGAGCCGCCGGGCGTCATCTTGAATACCGTTCCTAAGCCGCTGCTACCGCCTTGCTGAGTTGTCCCATAGAGATTGCCGTCGCTGCCCTGCACCAATCCAGCGTAGGGAAAGTTGCCATTGGCTCCGGTGAAACTCACCAAAGTCGTGAGCGTGCCGCTGGCCGTCATCTTGAACACCGTACCAGAGCCGGAGATGCCGCTGCTGCCGCCGCCAGAAGTTGTCCCATAGAAATTCCCGTCGGTGCCCTGCACCAGTCCGGCTTGGGGATAGCCGCCGTTGGTGCCGGTAAAATTCACCAAGGTGGTGAGGGAACCGCCGGGCGTCAGCTTGAACACCGTGCCGTAGCCGCTGCTTCCGCCGGAATAGGTCGTGCCGCCGGAATAGGTCGTCCCATAGAAATTGCCGTCGCTGCCCTGCACCAGGCCGGCAAAGGGATTGCTGCCATTGGCTCCGGTGAAACTCACCAAGGTGGTGAGGGAGCCGCCGGGCGTCATCTTGAATACCGTTCCTAAGCCGCCGCTGCCACCTTGATTGGTCGTTCCATAGAAATTCCCGTCGCTGCCCTGCACTAGTCCGGCTGGGGGACTGCTGCCATTGGCTCCGGTGAAACTCACCAAGGTGGTGAGCGTGCCGGAACTCGTCATCTTGAACACCGTGCCGGAGGCGCCGCTGCCGCCCTGTGAAGTTGTCCCATATAAATTCCCGTTGCTGCCCTGCACCAGGCTGGCTTTGGGATGGCTGCCATTGCTGTAGTAGTCGATATCCACTACATCCACTAAAGTAGTGAGCGTGCCGGTGGGCGTCATCTTGAACACCGTGCCGTAACTGCTGCTGCCATGGGCGGTCGTTCCATAGAAATTCCCGTCGCTGCCCTGCACTAGTCCGGCTTGGGGATAGCTGCCAGTGGCTCCGGTGAAACTCAGCAGCGTCGTGAGCGTGCCGGCGGGTGTCATCTTGAACACCGTGCCGTAGTTGCCGCCAGTTGTCCCATAGAAATTGCCGTCGCTGCCCTGCATCAGTCCGGGTGTGGGATAGCCGCCGTTGGTGCCGGTAAAATTCACCAAAGTGGTGAGGGAGCCACCAGGCGTCATCTTGAATACCGTTCCTACGCCGCTGCCGCCGGTGCTAGTTGTCCCATAGAAATTGCCGTCGCTGCCCTGCACTAGGGGGCCGGCACTGGGATAGGGATAATAGGTGGAAATGGGTCCGGTGAAACTCACCAAGATGGTGAGCGTGCCGGTGGACGTCATCTTGAACACCGTGCCGTAGCCGCTGCTGCCGCCTTGGTAGGTCGTTCCATAGAAATTCCCGTCGCTGCCCTGTACCAGGCTGGCTTGGGGATAGCTGCCGTTGGTGGAGTTGAAATTCACCAAGGTCGTGAGCGTGCCTGAGGAGGTCATCTTGAATACCGTGCCGTAGCCGCTGGTGCCGCCATTGTAGGTCGTTCCATAGAAATTCCCGTCGCCGCCCTGCACCAGTCCGGCTTGGGGATTGCTGCCATTGGCTCCGGTGAAATTCACCAAGGTCGTGAGCGTGCCGCTGGCCGTCATCTTGAACACCGTGCCGTAGCCGATGCCGTTGTTAGAAGTTGTCCCATAGAAATTGCCGTCGCTGCCCTGCACTAGTCCGCCTTGGGGATTGCTGCCATTGGCTCCGGTGAAACTCACCAAGGTGGTGAGCGTGCCGGTGGACGTCATCTTGAACACCGTGCCACTGCCGGAGAAGCCGCCGTGAGAAGTTGTCCCATAGAAATCCCCGTCGCTGGCCTGGAGCAATTTTGAATCTGGAAACCTAGGACCGAGCACGAAAGCCCGCAGCGGTTCGAAGACCGGGGTGGCGTGCGCTTGGAGGGCGAAGGCGCAAAGCAGAAGCGCCGGGAGCAAGCCCCGGCAGGGGCGGTGGAACGGGAGTGTGAATGAACGGTTCATGGAATTGACAAGGTTGGGATTGGGGAGATGTGGAGGAAGTGCGGGATTCTCGGTGATGGACGGGAGCTTATGGATATTTCGGCTCGATGAAGCAATCTGCGGAGAGAAAGACTAACGGGGTAACAATCTGAATAGAGATTGGAGATGATTTCGCGGCGGTCTAACGGACAGCCTTGAGGCGGACGAAGCAGGTTGGGCCGGTGGAGGAAATGGTGACGGTCACTTGTTCGGTCGCCGCGTCCACCGGGCTGGTGACAATGGTGACGCCGTTCTGGCCATGGACGGCGGTGGTCCATGGGGAGGCGAGGTTTGCCGTGAATTCGACGGTCTGGGTCACGCCGGCCGCCGCGAGTTTGCGGTTGTAGCGGAACACCAGGTTCTGGCCGCTGACATGCGGGGAATCCAGCTTGGGAAGAATGCTGGTCCCGGCAACCGTCGGGTTTCCGCCGAGCACGAATTCCAACAGATTGGAGATGCCGTCGTGATCGAAGTCATAACCGGGCGCGCCGGTGGTCAGGGGATCGAGGCCGTAACCGGACACAAAGGCAAGAAAGCCGTCGGCGATGACGATGGGCGGAGTGGTCACCGAGCCGACGTCGTTGCTGACCGTGCAGGTGTAGCTGCCTGCATTGGCCGCCTGGAAGTTTGTCAGGGCAAGGCTGCTGGCGGTCTGACCGCTTAGAATGGTGCCGTCCTTGCGCCATTGGTAGATCAGTCCGGTGGCCGAGCCCGCCACGGGTGTGCCGGTGGCGGTGACCTGGAGGGTAAGGTTGCTGCCGTAGGTGAGCGTTTGCCCCGCAGTCTGCGAGGTGATCTTGGGGAGGATGTAAACCGCCACGGAGAGGTACTTGCCATAATAGGCGATGGATTTGGCAGTGGTGATCGCATTGCTGGAGCCGACCACCGCGTCAAACTCGGCATCGATTTCGGTCACCTGGTCGTTAGGGAGGGTGGCGGCTGGCATGTTGCGGCTGGCGGAGTTGGCCGCCGGACTGGCACTGGCGAAGGTCTCGGCACCGTCGCCGTTGACCCACAGTCCGATGTGGCCATCGACATTGGAGTTATACTGGCTGAACACATTGGTGATGACGGTTAGGGCGTTGGCGGCATCCATGGCATATTTTCCATTCACCCATGTGCCGCCGGTCAGAGTGAGCTGTGGAGTGTTCGGGTAGGCGTTGCCTGTCAGGCTGAGGGGAACGGATGTCCCACCCACGGAAAACGTGTAGGTGCCGTTCGGGAACTTGGCATCGTTCGCAGCTTGGGTGGTGATGCCCCAGTCGTTGGCATTCGGACCATAGCGCCACGCTGCGGAGTCCACGTCATAGTAGAGATTGTTGTAAAACGGATTGCCGCCGGTGTTGGGAGTCCCGGTCGGAGGGGTGATCGTCGGCGCGGTCAGCAGGTCCATGTGCAGACCCTCGACGTGTGCACTGAAACCATAGGGGCCGCCATATAAAGCGTCCAATGGTCTGGGATCCACAACCACCGTGGCGGCGTCGGTCTGCACGTATTGGACGTCTTTTCCGACGAGAACCATCTGGGTTTCGGGAACGACGCTGACGGTGGTGATGGCGGAAAAATTGTCAGCGTACAACTGACTGCTGGTAATCGTGGTGCCCTCGGAAATGCCATAGATGGCCACCTGAAACGGTGCCGTACCGGAAAGCGCCCAGTTTACATTCTGTGTGCCGCCGGAGCCGTTGACTCCCATGCTCGCATACTCGGTCCATGAGTAGCCGTTCGCGGCGCCGTCCGCGTCATAGTAACTATGGAAGACCTTGGTGGTCGCATTATAGACCAACCGGATGGCCCCTGCGGTCGTGGCATTGGGAATCCGCACGTCATTGACTCCATTGGTGTCCTCGGCGCGTGAGGCGATGAATCCCTTGAATGCCACGGAACTATAGCGATCGGCCGTCATGCCCGTCAGATACGATTGAACGAAAGGATCGACGGGAAAAACGATCAGACCCACTCCGGAGTTCCGCGTTCCGGAGGTGAAGCTGCGCGTGTTGGTAAGATCGATCGTGACTTCGAAGCTGGTGCTGTAGTTCGCCGCATTCAGGATCCATGGGCGCAAGCACAGGCTTTGGCCCGAGGCGGACGCGCAGGTGTATTCCAGATGTTGGCTGGCCTCCGTAAGCACCCCGGCGGAACCCTGATTGTTATCCGTCCCCCAGTTGGAGGTGTTCTTCGAGTTGTCGTTGAAATCATCGGAACCACCGATGTTGGCAAACGAGATCGGGGCGAACGCGGCGGACATGAGGAGAATGAGACGAAGTGGCGTGGTGTTCATGCAAAGTTGAGGGTTTGGTGGCAGGATTTCGCGATTGTCTGAGATATGGTGAGGCTGGCAAGCAGAAAATGCGTCGAAAATAGCAGGATATGCGGAGAAAAGACAGGCGTTGACGAGCGCTAGACTGTTGTCACGGGCGATCACAATGCGCTAGTCCCCAAATGCGGGGTGTCCCTGGGGGAGGATCGTGGCGCTCTTGCTCCACGTAGGCGCATTCGTCAGAATGCGGGGGGACGAGACCCGATCTCCCGCTGCCGCCACCTCTTTCCCCAACGCGTTGTGACCAACGCGCCTACAAGAGGCGTCCGGCGGGGGCGAGGCCGCAGGTCTCTGCTGGCCATCACTCGGCGGATCCCTCGGTGATGGGCCAGCCATTGGCTCTCGGCTTTCCGGCCTGTGGTTAGGTGAATCGGGCCAACCAAGGCGCCGTCAGCTCGCCCCCGCCGGACCGTTTGGAAAACGGTCCCTGCCGGGTGTCCGGGCCGGCTGCCGCGGCCGCTGCGGTTCAGGCATTCCGGCCGTCGCCGCGGGTGAAGCGGGCGATGAGTTCGGCCTGTGAGTGTACTTTGAAATGGGGGTAGATTTTCTTCACGTAGCCGTTGACGGTCAGTTCGCTGAGGGGTGAGGTTTCGTGCATGAGCAAGGGATGGCGGGAGGTTTCAAATCGCAAGGTCCAGACGGTCCCCGCCATCGCCCTTGGTCAGGCGTGCGATGAGTTCGGCCTGGGAGTGGACGCCGAAGTGCTTGAAGATGACCTTCAAGTAGCCGTGGACGGTGTTGATGCTGAGACCGAGATGATCGGCGACTTGCTTGCGGCCCCAGCCCTCGGTGAGCAGATTGAGGATGGTGCGGTGGCGCGGATAGAGGCGGGTGATGTCCTGGCTTGCCTGGTCTGGAAAAGCGGTGAAATGCAGCCATGGCACCTCGCTGAGGATGATGTGGACGATGCGGGCCTCGCGGGCGTCGAATTGAGGTTTCCCCACCGAACGATAAACGGCGACTCCGGAGACACCGCCGCCCTCCATGGGGCGCTGGGAAAGAATGATCGCTCCGATATCCGCCCTCGCCCACGCTGCTCCGAACGCGGAAGTTTCAAAAACCATGGCTGGATCGATCTGGCGCAAGGTGCGGGTGAGATGGGTTCTTTTCTCCCTGAGTTCGACCGACGACCGATGGGTGATTTCACCGTGACCGGGGTGGTTCATCGCCTCAATGTAGCGCGCGAAACGTTCCTCGTCGAATCCGCCGTGCTCGAAGCCGATGAACGAGGGCGGTTTGTCCGGGTCAAACTCCGCCATGCACCACGCCCACGAGGTGGCATCGACCAGCTCGCAAAGCCCATCCATCAGAAACCGCCGCTTGGCCCGGATGTCACCGGGCGCCGCGATAACTTCGCCCAACAGGCGGACCATGGCGCGAACATCCCTCTCGGCGAGTGAAAACTCAGGTTCCAACGTGACATTCATCCGGGATTCTATCCGAGAATCTGCGGATTTCAAGAATCTTTTTTCATTATTGCGGACCATCCGTCCCCCTCTCCAGCCGTCATTTGAGAGCGGGTACCTGGCGGACTCCGCGTGGAGTCCCGCAGATTTCGGGCAGCGCCCTGGGGGAAGCACGCCGTGGATTGGCGGAAAATTGTCCGCATCCCCCGGAAAATGGTGACCGTTCCCATTCCGGAAGTGCGTTTGATCGCCCTTTGGAATCACTGCGTTCTGAGTGCCCCGGGTTCACCCTTCGTTGATAGCGGGCTGATAGATGATCGCGGATTCGAGATCTCCGGCCTGGATACAATCGAGCGAGTTATCGCTGGAGCTGACTGATGCCACTGAAACCCACTGAGGTCACTGATTGATTCATATTTTCAGTGTGATCAGTGGCTCTCAGTGTAATCAGTGGTTCTCTTGGTCCAAATATCTAAAATTTTCCACGTGAAACCCTCAGTCACCCGCCGGGATCTGCAAGCGGAATTCAGGGATGCGGGCGAAGATCCACTCGCCGGTGGCCGTTTCGCCGAAAAACGCGCCGGATACCCGCGCGTTGCGGGCGACCACATGATAGCTGTTATAGGAAAAATGCCCGCCCGGATTGATCAACGGGGTTTGGCCGACCACGCCGGACCCTTCCACCACGACGACCTCGCCACCGTCCTCTCGCACCACCCACTTGCGCCCGCGTATCGTCACCGCAACCGCCGAATCATTGTGAATTGAGATGAAATAGACGAACGGATGCGGTTTTTCCGGGCTGGCTTCCAGGCCCGGCATGTAAATCACGTCATCCACGCTCACGTGGAGATCCTCAAATTCGCGGAGCGTGCCTGCCATGGCGCGGATGTTTCCGCCAGACCGCGCCCCTGCCAAGCACGAAAACGGGTTTACCCCGGCCAATCGCTCCGCTATGAACACACCCATGACACGCACGCCGCCAGTGGCATTGACAATTGCAGGCTCGGATTGCTCCGCAGGCGCGGGCATCCAGGCGGATTTGAAAACCTTCCAGCACTTCGGCGTGCACGGGCTCACCGCGCTCACCTGCGTGGTCTCGGAAACCGCCGCCATCGTCCGTGCCGTGCATGCCGTGCCGGTGGCGCTGCTGCGCGACCAGATCACCTTGCTGTTAGACTCGTTCCCGGTGGCGGCGCTCAAGACCGGCATGTTGTTTTCCGCGGCGCACGTCCGGGTGGTGGCGGAATTGCTCGCCGCCCATCCGGCCTTGGCGCTGGTGGTGGACCCGGTGATGATCGCCTCCACGGGCGCGCCCTTGTTGGAACCCGAGGCGATTGTCGCCTATCGAGAGCATCTGTTGCCTCTGGCACGCGTGATCACGCCGAATCTTCCGGAGGCCGAAGCCCTGCTCGGCAGCCCCATTCCTAACAGATCCGCGCTGGAGTCCGCCGCCCGCCGTCTGGCGGAGATGTTCGGCACCGGCATCCTGTTGAAAGGCGGCCACCTCGACGGCCCGGACTGCCTGGACCTGCTGGTTGCGGACGACGTGCTACATACATTTTCCGCGCCGCGACTGGCGGTGGGCGCCTCGCACGGCACCGGTTGCACGCTCTCCGCGGCCCTAACCGCACGCCTCGCCCTGGGCGACACCCTGCCGGCCGCCGCCGCCGCCGCCAAATCCTATCTCAACGAGACCCTGCGGCATTCCTACGTGTTCCACTCACCCTGCGGCGGCTCGATTCACGCGCTCAATCAAGGGACGTGTTTGGAACTCGATCAACGACTCCGCATGGGACAATCTTCCCGATGAAACGAGACCCCGACAATTCTAACAAACCACCCTCCGATGACATCCATCCCACTTGAAGACACTTTTGCCGACATCGTCGGCAAGGCCATGCGCGGCCAGCAACTCGTCGACTCGCAAGTCGCCGCCCAAGCGGGCGTGACCGCGGCCGCCGTCGCCAAGCTGCGTCAAGGGCGCTACGATGAGACCACCACACGGGCGATCGCGCCGGTGCTAGGCCTCGGGGCCGAGGCGCTGGTGGCACTCGCCCGCCAGGCGTGGCGCCCGCGACCGGCGGCGGTCGCCGGTCTGGCCTGCTTCGACACGCCGTATGCGGACATGTCCGTCAACAGCTACCTGGCATTTGACCGCGACAGTGGCGAGGCCGTCGCCTTCGACACAGGAGCGGATTGCAGCGGCATGTTGGAGTTTCTCGCAAGTGAGGGACTCACGCTCAAACTCATCCTAATCACGCACACCCACGTCGATCACATCCTCGACCTCGCGCGTTTGAAGCAACAAAGCGGCGCGCCAGCCTTTGTCGGCGACCGCGAACCGCCGAGCGCCGCGGAACCCTTTCCGGCCGGCCGGGAATTCCGCTGCGGCACGCTGCGCATCGCCTCACGGCTCACCTGGGGCCACTCGCACGGCGGCATCACCTACGTCATCGGCGGCTTGGAAAAACCGGTGGCCGTGGTCGGCGACGCCGTATTCGCCGGCTCGATGGGTGGCGGCGGCGTGTCCTATTCCGCCGCGCTGCGCTGCAACCGCGAGCAAATCCTCACGCTGCCCGCCGCCACCGTCCTTTGCCCAGGTCACGGGCCGCTCACCACCGTCGGCGAGGAGTTGGTCCATAACCCGTTCTTCACTGCCTAGAGTCCTCCCGACTAACTTGGCTGTTACAGGCGGCGGGCAGGATGCCCGCGCCACGTGGCCCGGGCATCCTGCCCGGAGCCTCCAAACAAAAGTTTCTTCCAATTCCACACCCAGCACAGCGCGG
>Ga0118677_10010295_pt1 | contig 14339 bp, 7 predicted proteins | sample AliMusrvi5mmetaG_FD_86154 | JGI IMG/M metagenome (GOLD analysis project Ga0118677, IMG submission 86154) | reverse complement strand
AGACGTCATGAGCGACTACCAGGCGGACAGCGAGCTCATGCGCCTCTGTGACCAACCGTTTGGCACGCCGGTTCCTGTGAGCAGGGATCTGTTCGATGTCCTCCAGCGTGCCCAAAAGATGTCCAAGCTCTCGGACGGGGCCTTTGACGTCACAGTTGGTCCTTACGTCCGCCTGTGGCGGTTTGCCCGGAAGCGGAAGGTGCTCCCTACACCCGCTGAAATAGCGGCTGCGCGGGCCGTGGTGGGTTGGCAGAAACTCCGGCTGGACCAGCAGGCACATACCGTGACCTTGCTCGTCCCGAACATGCGGCTCGACCTGGGTAGCATCGGGAAAGGCTACGCCGCCGACCAGGCCATGCTGGTTCTAAAGGGCAGAGGAATCGATCGCGCACTGGTGGCAGCCAGCGGTGACATCGCTGTGGGAGATCCGCCGCCGGGACAGCGCGGATGGAAGATAGCGATCGCGGCCTTGGACCACGCCACGAACCAGGCCCCGCGAACGGTCTTGCTTCACAATGCCGGCATCTCCACTTCCGGCGACACCGAGCAGTTCATCGAGATCAACGGCGTCCGCTATTCGCACATCGTAAACCCGGCCACTGGCCTCGGGCTCACCAATCGCATCCAAGCGACAATTATCGGACCGGACGCCACCACCACCGATACCATGGATACCACCGTGAGCCTGCTAGGCGTAAAACGTGGCCTGGCATTAGCCGATGCCTTGCCGCATACGGCGGCCATAGTTGTGACGAAAGATGAAGGGCAGACCCGCACCTTCTTTTCGCGCCGCTTCCCGCGGATCCCGCAGCCGCACTGAATCACCAATCAAGGAGTTTTCGATCGGGCACGTGCTTTGGCCACCGGTCGCCGTGTCGTGCGGGCAGGGGTCTTGGTTTTGGCTTTTTCGAGCTCCTCCAACCGGTAACTGAGCGTGTTGTAATAACGACGCCTGAGCCCTCGTTTCTTCCGCTGGCGCTCGCGCGCCTTTATCAGGTGTTTCAAACACCGGGAGCCTTGCACCGCCGGCTCCCCGCATTCCGTGCACCGCTTGTCACGCAGCATGCGTAATTGGTATTTGCGCTGCCTCGATATCCCCAGTTTCGTAAACTCGTCTTTGATCCGCTTTCTCATTTTGGTATTTCAACGTGCCTGTCAATCGCTTTCGGTATTGATGCCTACTGCCGGCAACTGCTCGGATCACGCTGCCCCAACCTTCCGCCTCAACCACCGAATTGTCAAGTCCCGTTGAAGATCGCGCCTAAGCACAGGCGAGGTTTTGGAGTACCACCGTCACAAGTGGGCATAAATCCGAAATCCGAAGCTCGAAATCCGAGACAAATTCAAATTCCCAATGAGCCAATGTCCGAAACGCCCTTGCGCCGAGTCGTTTCGGTCATTTCTGGTTTGCTGCTTTAGATTTGTTTCGGATTTCGAGCTTCGGATTTCGGGTTTGGGTGAATGGCACCTGGTGGTAATGCTGATTTGCGCCCCCGAGCACCGAGGAATCCCAGCCCCCGCGCTGGACGCCCCGCCACGGCCTGATAGACTTGGCCGCATTGATGAACTACGAACCCATACCCGCTCAACGCTTGGAGCCCGAGGTCTTTCCATGAATAAGAGCCGTCAACTCCCACGGCGTTCTTTCCTCAAGGGCCTTGGCCTCGCGGCGCCAGTGGTCATGGGTGGGCAGGGTCTTGTTCTCACGCGGAACCCGGCTGGCGCGACCTCATCGGGCGCAGCAAGCAAGACTCCGGTCAAGGAGCTGGCTGCCGACCTCGTGATCATCGGCGGCGGTCTGGGGGGCTGTGCGGCAGCGCTGGCGGCGGCGCGGAACGGTTTGCGCGTCATCATTACCGAGGAAACAGACTGGATTGGCGGCCAGTTGACGGCCCAAGCGGTGCCGCCCGATGAGAATCCCTGGATTGAGACCTTTGGCGGCACGCGCAGCTTCCTCAACCTGCGTCAGCAGATTCGCGAGTATTATACGCGCCATTATCCCCTGACCGCCGCGGCGCGTGCCAACCCCCTTCTGAATCCCGGCAACGGCTGGGTCTCGCGCCTGTGCCACGAGCCGCGTGTCTCGCTGGCCGTGCTGCAACAGCTCCTGGCACCTTACCAGAGCGCGCAAAAGATCCTGGTCTTGCTTCGTCATAAGGTGGTGGACGCCGCGACTAACGGCGACCGCGTCGAAGCAGTGCGAGTGCGTAGTCTTGAATCCGGCCACGAAGTTGTCCTGCGCGCGCCTTACTTCGCCGACGCCACCGAACTGGGTGATCTGCTCCCGCTTACGAAGACGGAATACGTCACCGGCGCCGAATCGCAAAAGGAAACCGGCGAGCCGCACGCGCCAGCCGAGGCCGCGCCGCACCACATGCAGTGCTTCACGTGCTGTTTCGCGATGGATTACCTGCGCGGCGAAGACCACACCATCGAAAAGCCCCGCGAGTATGCCTTCTGGCGCGAGTTCGTGCCCACCCTCAAACCGCCCTGGCCCGGACGCCTCTTATCCTGGGAATATGGCGATCCGGTCAGTTCCAAGCCGACGACGCTGGAGACCGATCCCGAGAAAGGCATCGGTTTGTGGACTTACCGGCGCATCGCCGACAAGGCGCTGTTTGCCGAGGGCACTTACCCCGGCGACATCTCGCTGGTCAATTGGCCACAGAACGATTACATGCTCGGCAACCTCTGCGAGGTGTCCGCCGAAGAAGCCGCGCGCCATCTGGACCGGGCCAAACAGCTCAGCCTCTCTCTCCTCTACTGGCTGCAGACCGAAGCGCCCCGGCCGGACGGCGGCACGGGCTGGAAGGGCATGCGCTTACGGCCGGATGTCGTCGGCACCGAAGACGGGCTGGCCAAGTATCCATATATCCGCGAAAGCCGGCGCATCCGAGCTGAATTCACGATCGTCGAGCAGCAGGTCTCAACCGAGTTTCGCATGAAGGAGACCGGCACGACGCTTGAGGAAGTGAAAGCAGCCGAATTCAAGGATTCGGTGGGGATCGGCAGTTATCGGATCGACCTGCATCCGAGCACCGGCGGTGACAATGCCATTGACATCAGTTCCCTGCCATACCAAATCCCCCTGGGAGCGCTGCTCCCGCGGCGGGTCGAGAACCTGCTGCCGGCATGCAAGAATCTCGGGGTGACGCATATCACGAACGGCTGCTACCGGCTCCATCCCGTCGAATGGAACATCGGCGAAGCCGTAGGCACACTGGCGGCCTTTTGCGTAACCCAGAAGCGGGTGCCGCGCGAGGTGCGCAAACAGAGCGCGTTGCTGAAGAGCCTTCAGAGCCTGCTCAGCGGTCAAGGGGTGCCGCTCGCTTGGCCGAAGGTCGGGCCGCTGTGAGGAAGCTTCATGGGGCAACGCCTGGCTGAATCCCGCCCAGGCGCCGGAGAAATATCATCAACAGCCACGACAGGGCGGTGTTTACTACTTCATATAGCCCCTATTCTGCAGCCCAATCCGGACTTGGGGGGAAACGCCGTGGCTTTCAGGCCTACGGCCTGTCTCATACCAGCCCAGGGCACTCGCCCTGGGTTCCTGGCCCTCGATTTCCCAGTGCAGGCCAACGGCCTGCTTCATAGCTTTGAGGCGGATGCTCTTGATGTGGAGGAAGGAGGAGTCGTGCCTTCCGCGCTGGAAATCGTGGTTGGGGCCATGAACAGAAATCGGCGATGCCAAGGAACAACCCTCTGGACTTCGCTGGTGGTGGGAGATTCTTCGCAGGTTCATAGTTGACACCTCCCTGCAAAGCGCATAAACCCCCGTGCTATGGGACTATGCAGGCAGCGACACGTGTCGACGGAGCTAAGACTGATCCGTAGCCAAGGTCACGCTGGGCTCCACCAGGAGCGAAGACGCCATTATCCAAAAGAGGCACTGGGCGTACACTATGAGGACTTCGATCTAGGCTGGCCAGAACGGTTGCCAAAGACTTATGGCTCCAGAACTCCTCCACTTGATGTTTCTGCATCGAAGATGGCTACCTTGCCTGCACAAGCTCTCGAGGTTTTTGATCGCTTAACCGATCATGATAAAACGACAGTATGGGACTATGTTTGCACTGCTTATGCTCTGAAAGAGGTGGTCTCGCCAACACGCTGGGCCAAGACCGCTAGTTGGAAAACTCCTGGCCCAGGCGTCTCTGATTCGAAGATAGCTTCCACACCGGCACAAGCTCTTGAGGCTCTTGATTGCCTGTCTGATCATGACAAAACCACAGTATTGGATTGCATTCGCACTGCTTATGCTCTTGAGGCTGCCCGGGAAACAGAAGCAAAAGAGTTGCCGGTATGGTCGATGCTGGCGATGTTATGGATCTTGCTCTTCACTTTTTACAAATCTTGGTCTTGGTGGGCTTCATTTGTCACAGACAATCAGTAGATCATACCACCAACCCAGAAGAAACGATGACAGCTTAAGGTCTTGCTTTGCCTCTGCTCTCCACCGACTTCCAGCGGTGGAAGGCGCCTATCACTTCCGCTGAACCGTGGAGGGAGCAGGCAACACGGTCGGTCCTGGCGAGAGGCTGGACTTTTTACCGCCCCGGATCACCGATGTACAACCTGACGAGATAGCTGGTATCAAAGTAGAGCATCAGGCACGGTCCTCCCGGTCCTCGGAAATGCCTATTGTGCTGTCAGTGCCTCCCAGCCCCAGCCGGCCGCTTTCAATCAGCCTTTTCATTCCGGGGCTGATGTACCGGCGCCGGGCGAAATAGGGGACTTGGGCCGGCGCGGCTTCCGGCAGAATCTTGGCGACAATCCGGCCATTGTCCGTTACTCGAATTTCGCCATGCTGTGCGGCTTGCCTGACCAGTTCTCCCGTCCGGCTGTGCAGTTCCCGAATCGTAACCGTCTTCATGTGTCTCAATGTGACACCGCTTGACTCCGGCTGTCAATCAGCACGGCGGGGCCGGGACCGGGCGTGCACACCTTGGAGCTACCATCTTTCTAAGTGGGCATAAATCCGAAACCCTAAATCCGAAATCCGAAACAAACTCAAATACCGAATCCTTCAATATCCGAAACTCGCCAGGCGGGACAGTTTTGAGCATTTGCATTTGCTGCTTTGGATTTGTTTCGGATTTCGGGCTTCGGGTTTCGGATTTGGAAGACCGGCTCCCGGTGGTACTGTTAACATTCGCTCCCATCCGGCCCCCCGCGCTGGACGCCCTGCCGCGGCCTGATAGACTCGGCGGCATTGATGAACTACGAACCCATGCCCGGCCGGCGGTTGGAGCCTGAGGACTTTGACAGCGTGGTCAGGTTGACGCCGCTGGTCGCGATTGACCTGGTGGTTCGCTCCCCCGACGGGCGGGTCCTCGTTGGCCGCCGCAATAATGAGCCGGCCAAGGGCTGGTATTTTGTGGCCGGGGGCCGCATCACCAAGAACGAAACCCTGGCCGATGCCTTCAGGCGGATTTCTTTGGCGGAACTGGGTGTGGAGAAGCGAATCGAAGAGGCTCGGTTCCTGGGACTGTACGAACACTTCTATACGACGAACAACCAGGAGCGAGCCGGATTCGGCACCCACTATGTTGTGCTAGCCCACGAACTGATCTCCCCCATCCAGGACTTGCCGTTGCCCATGGACCAGCATGGGGAATTCGCCTGGATGACGGAGGCGGAGTTGCTCCTCAACCCGGAAGTTCATGCGAACACGAAGGCCTATTTCAACCGCTAAAAAGAAGCAGGCGATGGTGCTTTCGATCTTCGGTCCTCGGCCTTCGGCCTTCTTTCGGCCTTCGGCCTTCGGACTTCGGATTTCCCGGGTCCCGTCCCGGCGCACTCGCCTTGATCAAGAGCCCGGCGAAGTTCCGCCCTTACCCTCCTAAAACCCAAGGACCCGGGCCACTTCTGTCTCCGTCGTCAGCCCGGCCTGCACCAGCGACCGGGCGCTTTCAGCCAGTGCGGGCTGGGCGGCCAGGCCATCGAGGTCGCGCGCGGCAATACGGCGGCGGAGGGCGTCGTTGAGGCGCAACCACTCGACGAGGGGCAGCCGACCACGGTAGCCGGTGGTCAGACAGGAGGGACAGCCCTTGCCGGAGCACTCGGCGCAACGGCGGCGGAGCAGGCGCTGGTTCAGGACCAATTCCAGCGAGGAGGCCACTGCTGAGTGATCCGAGCATAGCACGAGCAATCTCTCGAATACGCCCTGACATGAGCCGGCGTGGAGCGTGGAGATGACCAGGTGCCCGGTGAGCGCGGCGCGAACGGCAATGTTGGCCGTCTCGTCGTCCCTGATCTCCCCGAGGACCAGCACCTGCGGGTCCTGGCGCAGCAGGTGACGGGCTGCCTTGGCGAAATCCAATCCGAGCGCTTCGTTGACCTCGGTCTGCATAACGCCGGGGATGATTTGCTCAGCGGGATCCTCAACGGTAATGATGTGGCGGCCGCCCTGCTCTGCAAGGTGCCGCAGGCAGGCATAAATAGTGGTCGTTTTACCGCTGCCGGCGGGGCCGGTCAGCAGCAGCAGACCGGCGGTCTGACGCAGGAAGCGTTCCAGTTCTGAACGGACTTCTGGGGAGAAACCCAATTCCGCAAGGGGCCGGATGCCGGAGGAGTCAAAGAGGCGCAGGACGATCTTTTCGCCAGTCACCGTAGGGTAGGTCGCTACGCGGATGTCGGTGCCGGTATTCAGGGCGGCCTTTTCAATGCGGCCATCCTGGGGCAAGGACTCCTGGTAGGTCTTGAGCCGAGCCAGAAACTTGATGCGGCCAAAGACGCGTTCGGCAACGGTCGCCGGCAAATCCGCCGTGGGTGTCATCACCCCGTCGAGGCGAAAAGTCACCGAAGCCGACCCTTCGCGCATGTGGAGATGAATATCACTGGCCCCGGCGCGCTCGGCCTGTACCACGAGCTGCTCCAGAATCTGCGGCGCGGATTGATCGTCGCTTTCAGTGTCCCCGCCAGGCATGGTGCGAGATTTAGCCACAACGTTTCTGATACGATCATCGCATCCTGGATGGCGCGTAACAACCAGAATACTGCTGGCACAGTAATGGATTAGGGCTGGGAAAAGCTCGGAATAGAGCGTGCCAGCGCGGGGGGCGGAACTTGCCAGAACCACCGTGGACCAGACCTCCGGGTCTGACGGCTGCGGGGGCCTCTGGCCCCGTGAGGACTCGGAGCTCCGCTGCCTGCATAGTCAACATTCTGTTTGCCCTGGGAGCGCGCGGCCATCATGCTGCGGGTCGTTAAGTCGCTGTATCATCAGAGCAGTAGCAGGAAATCAAATGTGCCTTGGACGACAGCATGACATGTTTTTCTGGAGAAGGCTATGCGTCCGCCTGATCGCCACCGTTTTGGTTCTGTCCTCCGCCAGTGCTCTGGCTCAGACCAACGGTGTCCTGCGTGAGGTTTATTACAACATCGGCGGGGGAGCCGTGGCGGACCTGACCAGCGCGCCGAACTACCCTAATAATCCGGACGAGGTTTTCGTTGAGAACGCTTTCGAGGCACCCTCCAATTTCGCCGATAACTACGGCCAGCGGATGCGGGCGTTGCTCCTGCCGCCGGTAACGGGCAGCTACGTGTTTTGGATTGCCGCTGACGATGGCTCGGCCCTTTTCCTGAGCACGGATGAGCAGCCGACGCACAAACGCCAGATTGCCTACGAGACAACGTGGACCAATCCGCGGCAATACAACCTCTACGCTTCGCAGAAATCCGCGCCGATTACGCTGACGAATGGGCTGCGGTATTACATCGAGGCCCTGCAAAAGGAAGGAGGTGGCGGCGACGGTCTCGCGGTGGCCTGGCAGAAGCCGGGCGACGCAGCACCAGCCGATGGCGCCGCTCCTATCCCCGGAACCTATTTGACACCATGCGGCCTCGGGCCTCCAGTTATTTCCGCTCAACCCACCAATGTGACCGTCGTCGAGGGTGGCAGCGCGACATTTGCGGTCAAGCTGGCACAAAAATATGGAGCGACCTATCAGTGGCAGCGCGGCAGCGGGGCCATACTTGGCGCCACGAACTCCTCATTTCTCGTCACGCCTGTGGCAGTGAGCGACAACGGGAGCCGGTTCAGTTGCTGCATCACCAATGGCTACGGGAGCACCAACAGCACCACGGCCACGCTCACCGTCAACCCTGATGTTGCCCGGCCGGCCCTGACTCTCGCCAACAGCCTGGATGACCCGCGTGTCCTGGTGGTGGTTTTCTCGAAACCGGTCGAGGGGGCCAGCGCTACGAACCCCGCTAACTATGCGATCAACAACGGCATCACTGTCCTGGCGGCCGCCTTCGGCATCGACACCCGCACGCTTATCCTGACGACTACCCCGATGGTTGCTCAGACGATTTACACGCTGACGGTCAACAACGTCCGCGACCGTGCCGCGAGACCAAACGTCATCCTGCCTAATGCCTCGCGCACGTTCACCCTGGATGCGACACCACTGAGTATGGCCCTGCTTCGTCCGCCACTCGAACCGATTGGACCTTCTTCGCGCCGCGGACCAGTGGTCATTTCCGAAATCATGTACCACTCGGCTAAACGGGAGGATGGCAAGAACCTCGAATACCTCGAGCTGTACAACTCGAACCCGTTCTACGAAGACCTGAGCGGTTTCCGCATCACCGGCCAGGTCGAATTCACTTTTCCCTCGAATACGGTGCTATCGGCGCGCAGTTATGGGGCGCTTGCGGCCGCCCCGGCTGACATCCAGAGCGTCTATGGCAGCGTCAACGTCATTGGCCGCTACACCAACCTGCTCTCGAATCATTCCGGCACACTGCGATTGCTCAACCGGGAGGGTGCGGCCGTGTTTGAGGTCAGCTACTCGGGCGACCCGCCCTGGCCTGCCGCCGCTGATGGGGCGGGGCACTCGCTGGTGCTGGCGCGTCCTTCTCTGGGCGAGGGCAACCCGGCTGCCTGGGCGGCCAGCGACGTGGTCGGCGGCTCGCCCGGTTTTTCGGAACAGGCTGGCTCCAACCCATACTCCTCCGTGGTCATCAACGAGCTGCTCGCACATACTGAGCCGCCCGACTACGATTTCATCGAGCTGTTCAACTACAGTTCTTCGCCGGTGGATTTGTCCGGTTGCATTCTCACCGACAACGCAGCGACCAACCGGTTCTCCATTCCCACCGGCACCGTGATTCAGCCGCAGGGATTCCTTAGCTATGATGAAATCCAGTTGGGGTTCCGGTTGAGTGCGGCAGGAGAGACCGTCTTTCTAAAGGATCCATCCAACACACGCGTGCTCGACACCGTGCGCTTTGATGCCCAGGAAAACGGCGTATCGCTCGGGCGTTATCCTGATGGCGCATCAAGTTGCTATCGGCTGCAAATAAAAACACCGGGGACTGCCAACGACCGCCCACGCATCCCAGACGTGGTCATCAATGAAATCATGTACGATCCGATCAGCGGAGACGACAACGATCAGTATGTTGAACTCTATAACCACACGGACGCGCCTGTAGATGTAAGTCGGTGGAACTTCGAGGCTGGAATCAAATACAGGATCCCTGCCGGCACGGTCATCCCTGCCAACGGTTATCTGGTGATTGCCAAGAGTGCCGCGCGCCTGTTGTCGAATTATTCCAATCTTACGGGCGCCAATACGCTCGGTCATTTTCAAGGCTCGCTGGCCCACGGTGGCGAGCGCGTGGCGCTGGCAAAACCCGGCGAGATTGTCGGCACTAATGCCGTGGGTCAACTGGTGACCAACCAGCTTCACATCGTTGTGGACGAGGTCACTTACGGCACCGGAGGACGCTGGGGCCAATGGGCACACGGTGGCGGCAGCAGCCTGGAACTGATCGATCCACGCAGCGACCGGCGCCTGGCGCCCAATTGGGCCGACAGCGATGAATCCGGCAAGGGCGGTTGGACCACGATCCAATATACCGGCGTCTTGGATAACGGCACCGGCCCGGCCGACTCGCTGCAATTAATGCTGCTGGAGGCGGGCGAATGCCTGGTGGACAATGTCGAAGTGTTTGCCGCCGGGGGCGCGAACCGGGTGACGAACTCCACGTTTGAATCAGGCCTGGACGGCTGGGTGGCGCAAGGAGATCACGATGCCTCCAGTTGGGAAGCCGGCCAGGGTTACAACAGCGCCCATTGCCTGCACGTGCGCGCTACCGACCACGGCGACACCGGCGCGAACCGAATTCGGACGACGCTGACTACGCCACTGAGTCCGGGCCAGACGGCGACGATCCGCGCCAGGGTCCGCTGGCTGGCCGGGTGTCCGGAGATATTGTTGCGTTTGCGCGGCAACTGGCTCGAAGCCACGGGGAATATGCTGACCGCTGCCAATCTCGGCACGCCCGGAGCACCCAATAGCCGGACCCGGACCAACGCCGGCCCTACGATTACCGAGGTCAGACATTCACCGTTGGTGCCTGCAGCCAACCAGATTGTGAGGGTGATCGCGCGAGTGAGCGACACCGACGGCCTCGCCGGCCTCTTCCTAAAATACCGTGTGGATCCGGCCACCAACTTGAACATCGTGGCGATGGTGAACAATGGCGCGGGTTTATACAGTGCCAACATCCCCGGCCGGGCGGCCGGCAACCTGGTGGCGTTTCAGGTGCAGGCGCTGGACAATTCTCCGTCCCGCACCTCCACGCAGTTTCCCAGCGACGCACCGGCGCGCGAGTGTCTCGTTCGCTGGGGTGACACGGTACAATCCGGCAGCTTTGGCACCTACCGGATCTGGATGACCCAAGCCACGTTTAACCGGTGGGCCAACCGCGAGCGCCTGAGCAATGAGCCATTGGATTGCACTTTCGTTTACGGCAGCTCGCGGGCCATTTACAACATCGGCGGCCAGTATGAGGGCAGCCCCTGGCATGCGCCCTATTGGGATTCGCCCATAGGAAGCTCATGCAACTACAAGCTCGTGTTCCCGGACGATGATCAATTCCTGGGGGAGACTGGCGCCATCCTCAAGTGGCCGGGCAACGGCGGCTCTGACGCCACCTGCCAGCATGAACAAACGGCTTACTGGATAGGCGAGCAAATCGGTCTGCCCTATTGCTACCGCCGTTACGTCAACCTGTTCGTCAACGGCGTTCGACGCGGGGAGATGTTCGAGGATATTCAACGGCCTGACGGCGATATCACCGGAGAGTTCTTTCCCAGTGGCGCTAACGGTGATCTACACAAGGTCCAGGTTTGGTATGAGTACGACGACGCCGCAGCCAATTTTACAAGCGCCAACGGGGCCAGCTTTCAGAATATCACCACCACCGGAGGTCTGAAGAAACTCGCGTCTTATCGCTGGACCTTCGCGAAACGCGCGGTGGAAGGCTCAGCTAACAACTACACGAATCTCTTCGCGCTTGTTGATGCCGCTAATTTCAACGGCCTGGGGGCGGCTTACCGGCGGCAGCTTGAAGCCACGCTTGATCTCGATAACTTTCTCAAGACCTATGCGGTCGAGCACATCGTCGGCAACAACGACAGCTTCGCCTACGGCGGCGGCCAGAACATGTATGCCTTCAAACCGGTCGGCGACACCTGGAGAATGCTTATTTGGGACATTGATTTCGCGTTTTCCTCCCTGGGTCCGACTAATGACGTGTTCCAGGGGATCGGCCGCAGCAACGGCATCAACCTGGGGGAACCCGCTTACTTACGGCGCTACTGGCAAATTCTGCAAGACCTCGCTAACGGCCCGCTTACCGGGACGAAACTCAACCCGCTGGCCGACGCCAAATATAACATGATGGTCGCCAATGGTCGCACAGTCGAGAGTCCGGCGGCGATGAAGAGCTACGTCAGCCAGCGGCGCACTTATCTGCTCAACCTGATCGCGCGCAGCGTGCCGGCTGCTTTTTCCATCACGCTCAACAACAGCGCGGGGTTCAGCACGAATCATAATCTGATTGGTCTGACTGGCACTGCGCCGATCGATGTCCGAACGATCACCCTGAACGGTGTGGCCTTCCCAGTGACGTGGACTTCGGTCTCGAATTGGACCATGCAGGTGGCTTTGTCCGCCGGGGACAATGCCCTCAAGGTCCAGGGCTGGAACGCGTCCAGCAACCTGGCAACGGGCGCCAGCGCCACCCTGAATGTCAATTACAACGGGCTAGTCGAGCTGCCGCAAGACAAGCTCATCTTCAACGAAATCATGTATCATCCCATCGCGCCCGGCGCCTCTTTCATCGAGTTGTTCAATACCTCCATCAATGAGGCCTTTGACCTCTCCGGTTGGCGCTTGAATGGTGTGGGCTTCACCTTTCCCGGCGGCACGATCATTCCCGCGCGCGGTTTCCTGATGGTGGCGGAAGACCGGCTTGGCTTCGCCGCGGCCTACGGCGGATCGATTCCCGTAGTCGGCGAATTCAGCGGCAAGCTCGACAACGGCGGCGAGACGCTGCAATTGATCAAACCGGGGGCGACACCCGAGCAGGACGTTGTGGTGACCGAGGTGCGCTACGATAACACGGCGCCCTGGCCGGCTGCGGCCGATGGCATGGGCGCCTCGTTGCAGTTGATCGATGTCACGCAAGACGATGATCGGGTGGCTAACTGGACGGCAGTTCCCACGAATAACGCCGGCTTGGCGCGCTTCACGCCTGGCACGTTCAATTCCATGCGCGCTTACCTGCCACCGCTGCCCAGACTCTGGCTCAATGAAGTGTTGCCCAATAATCTGGGCGGAGCGACTGATCGTTTCGGTCAGCGGCATCCGTGGGCCGAGCTTTACAACAGCGGTTCGACAAATCTGAGCCTGGCAGGGTTGTTCCTCGCCAACAGTTATTCGAACTTAACCCTTTGGCCGTTCCCGGCGGGCGCAACGATCGCCGCCGGCCAATTCCTCACTGTCTGGCTCGACGGCAATCCTGGCATTTCCTCCAGTAACGAGCTGCACACCAGCTTCACCGTTCCGCCCAACATCGGGTCCCTGACCCTGGTCAGCACCAACGGCGGCAGGACCAACGTCCTCGATTACCTCAACTACAACCTGGCCCAGCCAGATCGTTCGTACGGCGCGTACCCCGATGGCTCCGCCAGCAAACGCCAGACCTTCTATTACGCAACGCCGGGCGTCTCGAATAACCCGGCCTCGCCTTGGCTAAACGTTTTGATTAACGAATGGATGGCAGATAACAAAACCACCCTGGCCGACCCCACAGATAACGGGTTCCATGATTGGTTTGAATTGTACAATCCTGGCAATACGAGTGCTGATTTGTCCGGCTTTTACCTTGGGCAGGGCATGACCAATAAGACCAGATTCCAAATCCCGGATGGCTATACTATCGCGCCTAATGGCTTCCTGCTGGTCTGGGCTGATGATGAGAGTTCCCAAAACAGCTCGAACCGGACCGCCTTGCACGCGAATTTCAAGTTGTCCAAGGACGGCGAGGCTATCGGCCTCTTTGCAGCCGACGGGACGGTCATTGACTATGTTTCCTTCGGGCCGCAAGAGACCGATGTGAGCCAGGGCCGCTTTCCCGACGGCTCGACTTACACGCTCACGTTGACCCAGCCCACTCCGGGCGGCGCCAATTTCCTGGCCTTGACCAACACGCCGCCGGCCCTCGGTGCCATCGCCGACAGCACCATCTTCGATGGCCAATTGACGCTGTTCAACGCCTCGGCCACGGACGCGGATGTGCCTCCCCAGCGGCTCACCTTCAGTCTGGATGCTGGTGCACCTGCCAACGCCGCTATCAACCCGGACACCGGCCTCTTTTCCTGGCGACCATCCTCGACCCAAGTCCCCTCCACCAATTCCATCACCGTGCGCGTCACCGACGACGGCGCGCCGCCCATGAGCACGGCCGCGACGTTTTCGGTGCGTGTTGCGTGCCGTCCGCAGATCATGTCCGTCTTGCCTAACCTCTACGGTGGCTGCTCGCTTACTTTCGGAACAATACCCAATAGAACCTACCGTGTGGACTTCAAGGACTCGCTATCCGATGCAGAGTGGCAACTTCTGGCACCCAGTACGACAGCTACCGGCGAGAGCCTCACGATCAATGACAGCCTTGGCGGCAAGGCCCAGAGGTTTTACCGGATTGTGGTGGTCGATTAGTTCTTAAGTTCCGTGGCGTATTATTGCGCCGTGCCGACATTCTCCGGCGCGAAGCGTATGGAGTGCGTCCAGCTTGCTGGCGCTTTCGCTAAAGTGAGGCGCACTGAAAGCGCCAGCAAGCTGGACGCACGCCATACGCTTCGCGCTATATGAATGCCCAGTCCCATAAACGTCACCGCATTTACGACCGCACGTATTTAGTGTCTGAGAGAAAACTCCCAATTCTCAAAAAGGAGCCGCCTCGGAAACCGGAATCTTTGCTTTTTGGGGGCTTTTGGATGACCAGTTTTGTTGCCTTTGGCCTGGTCGGCCCCTACC
>Ga0118677_10010294_pt1 | contig 14339 bp, 10 predicted proteins | sample AliMusrvi5mmetaG_FD_86154 | JGI IMG/M metagenome (GOLD analysis project Ga0118677, IMG submission 86154) | reverse complement strand
CCGCCGATCATGTTGGCCGATCCATGCAGCAGCAGTTCCGTGGTAACGCCGCCCGCCAGCGCCTGGTAGAGCGCCTTGTCGCGGTTGTCGAATGCGTCGATCATGTGCATGGACGGCGTGACCGGGCTGGTGGCCTCGTTAACGTCTGAGTCCAGCCCGGAATGCGAATGAGGATCGATGATTCCTGGCGTCAGCCACAACCCCGTCGCATCCACCACAGCAGTTCCGGCCGGAGCGCTCACCGTGTCACCCACCCCGGCGATTTTGCCCGCATGCACCCACACCGACCCATGTTCGATAGTTCCGTGGCTGGCCGTCATCACCGTGGCGTTTTTGAAGACAATATCCTGCGCGGGTATCTGTGCCTGCTGTGCGGCGGCGGCCGACACGCCCAGGGCCGCGCCGGCAACGGCGGCGGCCATCAAGCCGGCAGTGCGTCCTCTGGCGTGCGCCAGGAGCAAAACAACCGGACGCGATGGCTCAAAAGTATGCATCAAGGTTCCTCCACAATGGATGGGAAATTGTTGGGGTAATCAGAGGGTGAGCGCGAACAACGAAAGTCCTTGCCGAAATGGTACAACAGTCCAGCCGAAGACAGGCTAACTCCGGGCGGCCTTCGAGGTGAATTTCCCGGCAGAGGGACGGTGTTCCTGGCCAGAAGCGCAGCTTGGGTTGATGGGGCGATTGCGACTGGCAGCCTCGCCCCGGTTTACCGTCAGCCGCGTCCATTCCCCATGCTGGCCGCCGCTTGCACTGAGCCGTTGACCGCGCTGATGATGGCGTTCAGCGAAGCGCTGACAATGCTGTTGTGCATGCCGACGCCAAAGACAGGCGGCGCATCGCACACCTGCGCCTCAACAAAGCTGATGGCAAGCGCGCTGGCCCCGTTGCCGATGGCATGCTCCTGATAATCAGCGATGCGCACCGGGATTCCAAACTCCTGCTTGAAGCCGTCAATAAACGCTTCGAGGGGACCTTTTCCCGAGCCTGAAATAAGGTGATCCACGCCGTCCCTGGTTACCTTCGCCGTCAGTCTATTCGTATCTTCATCGGAATCGTCCTGGTGGCCGCGGAGAATGAACGGAGAGCGCCGATCGAGGTATTTCGCCTTGAATGCGGCCCAAATCTCCTCAGAGGTCACCTCTCCGCCCTGCGCGTCGCTGATTTGCTGAACCACGCGGCTGAATTCGATCTGGAGGCCGCGTGGCAGCCGGATTCCGTAATCGCGCTCGAGCAGATAAGTGACGCCGCCCTTACCCGATTGGCTGTTCACACGAATCACCGCTTCATAGCTTCGCCCAAGGTCCTTGGGATCGATGGGCAGGTAAGGAACCTCCCACATACCATCTTTCAGTTGGGCTGCAAAACCTTTCTTGATGGCATCCTGGTGCGATCCGGAAAAGGCGGTGAAGACCATCTCACCGGCGTAGGGATGCCGCTGATGAACGGGAATCCGATTGCAGAACTCCACGCGTTCGATGACTTCGTTGATGTTTGAAAAGTCGAGGTTGGGATGGATGCCCTGCGTGTAGAGGTTCATCGCCAGCGTGACAAGGTCCACATTGCCGGTCCGCTCGCCATTGCCGAACAGCGTGCCTTCCACGCGATCGGCGCCCGCCATCAGGGCCAGCTCAGCCGCGGCCACCGCGGTTCCCCGATCGTTATGCGGGTGAACGCTCAATACCACCGATTCGCGGTTACCTATCGCGCGGCTCACCCATTCAATCTGATCGGCGTAAACATTGGGCGTGGAAACCTCGACCGTGGCAGGCAGATTGAGAATCGCGGGGTGAGCGGGTGTCGGCTGCCACACGTCCATGACCGCCTCGCAAACTTCAACTGCATAATCCATCTCTGTTCCCGTAAAGCTCTCAGGAGAGTATTCAAAGACCCAGTCGGTCTCCGGGTATCGGGATGCGTAATCCCGCACCAGGCGCGCTCCCTCCGCGGCCAGCATCCTGACTGCGTCGCGATCCATTCCGAAGACCACGCGCCGCTGCAGCGTCGAAGTCGAATTATAGACATGTACGATGGCTCGATGCACGCCGCGTATCGCTTCAAAGGTGCGCTCCATCAGGTCCTCGCGAGCCTGCACCAGCACCTGTAGTGTCACATCGGCGGGGATGAGCTTGCGGTCGATCAACTCCCGGCAGAAATAGAAATCCGTCTGGGATGCCGATGGAAAACCAACCTCGATCTCCTTGAAGCCGCAGCCAACCAGCAGATCGAACATGCGGAGTTTGCGGTCGGCATCCATCGGTTCAATCAGGGCCTGGTTGCCGTCGCGTAAATCGACACTGCACCATATGGGCGCCTTCTCGATTGTGCGAGAAGGCCAACGCCTGTCATTGAGCCGGAAATCGGCAACGGGCCGGTATTTTGTGCTTGGATCTTTCAGCATCCCTTTTTCTCCTGCCGTAAGAAGTAAATGGCCGCCAGCGGTTGTTCCCGCTGGCGGCCTCTCAATCTCGTGCCTTGAGCAGCCTCAGCCGGGGACCTTAATAAGGCCCAGCAACAAGCTAAGAACGAGGGTCGTCGAGCCCGTCATCTTCGCCGGGATGCTCGCTGACTCGCCTTCGCGACACGAAGAAATAACCATGATGTGTGAAATATATCGCTCTAGTCGGGTGCGGTGCAACCCGGGACCCCTTCACCGGTGCAGTCTGCCGATGCTGCGAGCGGCCGAATCCCGGGCGCCTCAACAGCCGCGATCCCGATGATTCTTATGGTCTCCTTCCCTTCGCTCAATTCAAATGAATTCTCAAAGTCCGGTCATTTTCAATACGGCTTCCGGAAGACGTGCTCCTTCGAGCTTCAAACCGGAAGAAGCTTCGTTGATCTGTTTGAGGTCAGCCTCGGTCAGCTCGAGGTCCACCGCGCCGAGATTCTCTTCAAGCCGATGCAGCTTGGTCGTTCCCGGAATCGGCACGATCCACGGCTTCTGCGCCAAGAGCCACGCAAGCGCGACTTGCGCAGGGGTTGCGCCCTTGCGCTCCGCGACACTCTTGACCAGTTCGACCAGAACCATGTTGGCCTTGCGCGCCTCAGGCGTAAATCGGGGCACGAAGTTCCGGAAGTCGGTGGGATCGAACTTCGTGTTCTCGTCGATCTTGCCCGCCAGGAATCCTGCTCCTAGAGGACTGAATGGCACAAAGCCAATACCCAGTTCCTCAAGTGCGGGGAGCAGTTCGGCCTCCGGGCCACGGTAGAACAGCGAGTACTCGCTCTGTACGGCGGTCACGGGCTGCACCGCATGCGCCCGGCGAATCGTTTGAACACCGGCCTCCGACATGCCGAAGTGTTTGACCTTGCCCTGTGCAATCAACTCCTTCACCGCTCCCGCCACGTCCTCGATTGGCACGCCGGGATCGACGCGATGCTGATAGAAGAGATCGATATGGTCGGTGCGCAAACGCCTCAGGCAAGCGTCGGCCACAGCCTTGATGTGGTCAGGCTTGCTATTGGTCCCGCCCGTGCGCTGGCCCGTTTCAAGATCGATGTCGAAGCCGAACTTGGTGGCGATCGTCACCTGCGCGCGGATCGGCTGAAGCGCCTCGCCCACCAATTCTTCATTCGCGAATGGCCCATAGGCTTCTGCCGTATCGAAGTGAGTAACGCCAAGATCGTAGGCGGCATGAATCAGCTTGATCATCTCGCCCTTATCCGCTGCCGGCCCGTAGGCCGAGCTCATGCCCATGCAGCCGAGGCCGAGAGCCGAGACTTCGAGATCCTGTCCGAGAGTACGCTTTTGCATTGCTGCTCCTTTGTGTTGTGTCAGTTCTTTTTCCCTAACGATTGACAAGGCTCTGAAGCTGAGCAGGATACTCCGCGAGCGCCCAAGTTCGCTGCAGATTCTCTCTCTCGACGTTTGTGGCTATTTCTTATTGCTATCCATTTTGACCGGCCTAAGCAGATGCGAGAACGTGAGTTGGGCGAGCGTCCACTTGCCGCTTTCCTTGATATAAACCTCCGTCACCATGAAAGGATTGGCGACTTCGTGCTCACCGACTGCCGCCTGCAAATCAATGTCCTCCAGCAGGATGGCCGTGTTACCAAATATGCGAGCGTCAACTGCGTACACTACAGCCTTTTTGTACCAGATGCCCCCGCTCCTAATGGTGGCCAGTTCCTGGGTTTTCCCCCAGGTTCCGCCCATGTGAGTAAACATGGCTTTGTCATCAAAGAGTGTCTCTAAGGAATCGACCTTCTTGTCTGCCATCCAATTCCATTTCGTGCTTGAGAGGTTGATGACTTCTTGTTGCTCAGGCGTTTGACTTGCGGCGGTTTTAATCGTTTCCGTTGGTGGCATTGGCGATTGCTGCGCGTTGCACGATGGCGCAATCAGTGCTGACAGAAACAGACCTAACATTAAGGTTTTCATGGCTCTCCTTCGATTTGTGTGGTTGCCCCTTGGAGGAACTTGAAGTAGCGTGGTTGATCGGTATTCCCCTACATTAGCTCTAATCCGATCCGCGCGCCCTTCCAGACCCGCCAAACTTACTTCCGATCGCGCCAATCTTGCCTGGCGCGTTTCGCTGGCATTTTGGCGCGTTCTGAATTGTGGATGAATCCGAAATCCGCTAAGCTTTCAGGTGGAGGATTCTGCCATGCTGAAGCGTTTTCGGGTTCCGGGCCGCCTGGCCCTCAAGTTGAAGGAGCACGGCGTCTCGGTTGCCGCAGTCCTGCGCAGCGCCGGCCTTCCCAGGGGTCTGTTCGATCAGACCCGTGTTCTGGTCTCTACCGAAGAGCTCTTCGCGCTTTGGCACGCGATCGAGGTGGTGAGTCCCGATCCGCTTATTGGTATCAAACTGGGCATCGAGTCGAGGACAGAGCGCTTCCATCCCATAGCTATCGCCGCGCTCTCGACGCAGAATCTGGTCACGGCCACCGACCATTTGGCTCGCTATAAAAAGCTCACTGCGCCAGAAGAGATTCTTGCCAAACTCGGCAAGCAAGAGTTCAGTGTTGCGTTCCGTTGGCTGCTTGCGGTCGAGGACGAGCCCCAAGTGCTCACCGACTACTGCTTCTCCTGGATGATCTCGCTCGCCCGGCACGGGACCGGGACGCAGCTCAATCCTCTCCGTGTGGAGTATGTGCAGCAGCCTGCCAACTTGCGTCTGCTTGAGCGCAGCTTTGGCTGCAAGGCGATGGGCGGCGCCGCGCGCAACGCGATCGTCTTCCGCGCCTCCGATGCCGCGGTGCCCTTTGTGACGCGCAATGCTGAACTGCTCGAACTGCTTGCGCCGCAGTTTGAAGAGCAGATGCGCCAGAACAAGGAAGAAGACAGCTTCATCGAACTGGTGCGCCGTGCTATTCAGGACCGGCTCACCGGCCAACGCCCTTCAATTGACGTGATCTCCCTGGCGCTTCATATGAGCCCTCGCACGCTGCAACGGCGCCTGCAGGAATCCAATTCCAGTTTTCAACGCGTGCTGGATAAAGCGCGGCACATGATGGCGCGGTATTACCTCTCCAATTCTGTCCTGGAGTTGAATGAGGCTGCATACCTGCTTGGCTTCGAGGACCCAAATTCGTTCGGTCGTGCCTTTCGCAGTTGGGAGGGCGTGCCGCCAAGCGATTGGCGCGAAACGCACCGCATTTCTGCTGCGAATTAAGCTGAGATATGCAACGCGAAGCCCTGCTGCACCGCACTACGCCATTAGGTGCGGCATTGAGGCGAAGACTATGGGTTGCGCCGCTTTGACTTGGCGGAATCCGTTGACTACATCCCACGCGCCCGACAGATGCATCTGTTCCCCAAGAGACGTCTAACCCTTTGAGAGGCGAATCATGGCGACTTCCGATCTGCTTGCGCCAAGTTCAAGGCGTTTCAGATTCAAAACCGTTCTCTGGATCTTCCTTGGTCTCACTGCGCTCTTTGTCTTCATCACTTCAGAAGTTCTACTCTTCACCGATTACTCCATGTACCACGCCTACCGTCTGCAGGTCATTGCCGACCGCGGCCTCCTTATCCCGCACACGCTCGCCGGAATCTTCGCTCTGTTGATCGGCCCCATCAATTTCTCCTCGCGCATCCGACTGCGGTACATGAAACTCCATCGAGTCCTCGGGCGCATCTACTTCATTTCAGTCTTTGTCGGCGCCGCAACCGGAGTCGCGCTCGCCGCCGGCCGCCCGGGCTTCCCCGGAACCTCCATGCAGGCCGCAGCCTGGATCGTTTGCACCACCGCAGCCTTAATCACCGCGCGGAACCGCCACATCACTCAACATCGGCAGTGGATGGCCCGTTCCTATGCCGTCACCTTTACCTTTGTTTCCAGCCGGGTGCTCAACCTCTGGCCCCGTTACTGGAGCCACCTCGGCGACACCCTCGCCGCCGTCGGCGTCATCGCCTTCACCCTCGCCTCACTGCTTATTGTGGACCTCGGCCTCAACTGGCGCGAACTCACCACTCATCGTGATTGATGGCCATCAGGTTCACAGAGTCATCAAGAACGCGAGCGATCCACGTGTCGCCGTTTCGATTTAGCTTCGCGAGTTTTCTACTTTCCGAAACTTGTCCCCTCCAACTCCGAACTGAGCACAGGCCCGTAACCGCCTAACTGTCCGACGACCCTCACCACTTCAGGCTGCTCGCCCTCTAGTACCCACACCATCACATCTTTCGGCTGAAGGCCAAGCAGGCGAGCCAACACGCCGAGGATTCCACCCAACTCCGGATGGATGCGAAACACGGTCGCCTTAAGGGTCTGTCCCGTCTTTTGAAACGGTTGCTCGCCCTCCTGAGAGATCAGGATCCGAATCAGTCGCCCGCCGCCGAATGGCGTCAATAACCCCACCGAAAACGGCGCCGTATTGGGCGGCACATTCAGCAGCAACGTTCCAACGAACCCATTTGCCAGGTCATCGGGCAGGGTCATGTGCTCGCTCTCGACCTGCATCCTGTCCGCAGTGCGGCTGGTCGCCATGCCGGTAGCTGCTTCTACCGCAAAGCCGACGGGCTTCGCGAAGTACGGCCCTTTCTGTATGTGACGGCTGCGTACCAAGCGAAACGTGCCCTGCTGTTTATATGTCGTGGTTTCATCGTCAATCGACCCATCCACAAAGCGATAAGTCAGGCGCATCGTCACTTCATCGCCCTGCACGACCTGCGTGAAGTCAACCTGGGCAATGATTCTTCCATTCTCCGAGCGCGCCACCATGGTCGCATGCCTCGGGAGTTGGATATGCTTTACTGGAATTCGTTCTGCCTGCGCTGCGGTGGCAAACGCCACTGTCAAAAGAAGGGCTATAAGGAGTCTGCATCGCCGCAATCAAATACCTCGCTCGAGCAATCAGATGTATGAGATGCCAGTTTTGCAGGAAATGGCCCACTGCAAAGACGGGCGGGGACGCACTGTCTTACTTCCAACGCCCCACGCACAACCGTCCCGGCCGCCAATGTTCTACCGTCACGGCCTCTCGCGGAACCTCAGCCGATGTCAACAACTGCACCCAGTCCTCTTCGCGGAAGGCGCGGCGGAAGGATACCGGCCCATCGTGCCGAACAAACCGGTGCCAACCCGCCATCCGATCCAACCACCCAAACATCCGGGAATTACGCTCCGACCGTTCCAGATCGTTGATGAACCAACCTGCCTGCGTGTTCGCTTCCATCCAGCGCAGCAGCGCGACGATCTCTTCATCTTCGAGATGGTGCGCCATCAGCGAACTCATGACGATATCCACCGGCTTCTCAGGCTGGTATACGAGGGCATTGCCGGTCACCCACTCGATGCCGAAGTCCTGCGGCGTGGACGCCGCTGCCGCACGCGCTGCATAAGGGTTCAAGTCGATCCCCGCCAACTGGACGGCAGTGCCGCGTCTTCGCGCCCAGACCGCAATCTGTCGCAGCAGATCACCGCCGCCGCTGCCCACATCGACAATGTGCAGCGGGGCACGCAATCCATGATTACCCAATGCAGGCGGCAACCGCTTCAGCCAGACCAACGTCGGTCGATAGCCCAGTAGCCAGCGGTTGATCTGCTCAAGGCTGCGCAGGCAGCCGCGGAAATCTTCATAGCTGCATGCGCCATCCATCAGCTCCGGCAGATCGCGCGGAGAGACCCGCTGCCTGAATTCAATCTCCGTACTAGACCGCATGGAAGCGCATCGTCTCTGCCGTCAGCCCCGGGCCAAACGACATTGCACATCCGCGCTGCCCCGGCCGCGCCTGCTGCATGATTCTCTCCAGCACAAACATCACAGTGGCCGACGACATGTTGCCGAAGCACGACAAAACATGACGCGACGCCGCCAGCACTTCGGCCGGCAGTTCGAGTCCGTTCTCTACCGCATCCAGAATCGACCGTCCGCCGGGATGCACCGCCCACAGGTCGATGCATTCGCGCTCGGCCATCAGTTCGCCCTCATGCAGCGCGCGGCCCAACTCCGCCGGAACATGGCCGGAGAGAAACATGTCGAATCCCAACCCACGGATCTTCCACGTAATCAGCTCCCTCGTCCCAGGCACCATCATCGCCTTGAAGCTGTCAAGTGCAATGCCCTGCTCGCGCGCCGTGATCAGGCTCGCCGCAGCGCCATCGGCGAAGACCAGAAACGAGAGCACCTGCTCCAACTCCTGCGTCTCCTGGAAGTGCAGCGAGCACAATTCCAGGTTGACCATTAGAACGCCCGCCTTCGGGTCCGAGCGCACTATGTGCCGGGCCAGCTTCAGCGCATTGATTGCGGCAAAGCATCCCATGAATCCGACCATCGTGCGCTCCACTCCCAGTGCAAGCCCGAGGTGATCAACGATCTCAAAGTCCAGCCCCGGCGCATAGAGGCCTGTGCAGCAGGTGACCAGCACGTGAGTAATACCCGAGCGCTCCTCCTCAGTGAGGGCAAGCCGGTCCACTGTTTTCCGCATCAGCACCGGTGCGTTCTCTTCAAACAGTTCCATGCGCCGCGCCGTATCCGGAAAACACCCTGACCGATAAAACGCGCGAGCGTCATGCGACGAGAATTGGCCTGGACCTTTATTTGGATTGAGGAACGAGTAGCGATGCGCGATGTCGGCGCGGCTGGCCATGCGGCGGAAGACCGCGCGCAACCGGGGGTTGGCGAGCATCTGCTCTGCGAAGATGACGAAGCTGTCATGTACATCGTGATCCGGTACGGCAGTGGCGATGCGGTTCAGATAAGCGATAGTCAAGCGCAGTGGGTCCCCAGCCCGGATTATGGAGTTAGACGTTGCGCGCGCTGCTGGGGAAGCCTGACCTGAAGTGTTCCGTTGACGATCATGTGCAATAAGCACCGCAAGCCGGGACTCACCTTCTTTGCCTCCGCCTAGTCAAACGGTTGTGGCAGTCCTGTGGACCTCAATTTGCACCACTACCCAACTACAGCGTTGGTTATGCTACTGATCGGAGCGAGACAATTCCAGTATCGAAGCCCGAAAAGGAGATTCCAGTTACAACGTACCCTTCGAATCGGATTCCTTTGCAAAGTGAAGTTCTCGTCCTCGGTGGTGGAGTGGCAGGCTGTGCCGCTTCTATCGCGCTGGCCCGCAAGGGACGGCGCGTCACACTGATCGAACGCGAAGCCGCCCCGCGCCATAAGGTCTGCGGTGAGTTCCTGAGCGGTGAAGCCCTTGATGATCTGCGTTTACTCGGCATCGACGTGGCTTCGCTCGGAGCCGTGCCTATCGACCACGTTCGCCTCTCAGCTGCAAAGCGCGCGGCGGAAGCTCCCTTGCCTTTTCCAGCAGCGTCGTTGACGCGCAAGGCGCTCGATACAGCGCTCATCGCCGAGGCCATCCACGCAGGAGTCCGCGTTGAGCGCGGTCGCAGCGTGCAGGCGCTCAGTCGTACCGAAAGCGGCATGTGGCAAGCTACGCTCAATGACGGCGCCACTCGCGAAGCTCCAACGGTTTTTCTCGCCACAGGCAAGCACGATCTGCGCGGCTACGCGCGTCCGGAGGACCCGCAGCGATGGGTCGCCTTCAAGATGTATTTTCGCCTGGCTCCCGCTCAGGCCGCTGAGCTTGCGCACGCCTCGGAGTTGATGCTCTATCCGGGGGGGTACGGCGGTATCCAGCCGGTTGAAGGCGGCATCGCAAACCTCTGCTCTGTGGTGCAACAGAAGTATCTCGCACGTGCGGGTAATCGATGGGAGAGCTTTCTCGCGAAGATGCAGCAGGACTGCCCGCACCTTGCGATGAGGCTTGCCGGCGCGGAGCCACTGCTGGCCAAGCCCATCGCCGTCACGCATATCCCGTATGGTTACATCCGCGCAACAACCGAGAAGGGGCTCTACTGCATCGGCGATCAGGCTGCGGTCATTCCCTCGTTCACCGGGGATGGCATATCGATCGCGCTGCACACGGCTCGTTGCGCCGTCGCCGCGTATCTTGCGGCCGAGTCGGCCCCGCTCTTCCAGGCCAGCTTGCGGACCGCACTGCTGGCGCAGATGCGGCTTGCCGGGCTCGCTGCCGATGGCTTGAACAACTCCTTCGCACGCGCTGTATTGCCGTTCTGTCTCAGGGTCTGGCCCGGCGTGATGCGCGTGACGGCAAAGCTGACGCGCGTCGCCCAGAACGCCGGTGTTGCTCCCATCCAACTGCCAGCTGAAATCTAGCTACTCTAAAAAAGCGATTCTCAGCCGTTAAAACTCCATCGGAGAGATGCGATGAAATCTTTCACAGCCTTCGCCCTCGCTGCCCTGCTAGCTCCTGCCGCGCTCGCCCAGCATCAGACATTTGTCGTCAATCCAGAGGCGAGCGAGGTCAAGATCACGCTCAAGACAACACATGAGGTCGTCAACGGCGCTTTTCACGTCCAATCCGGATCGATTGAGTTTGACCGCAGCGCTCCCACGTTGCAAGGTGCGGTGGTCGTCTTCGCCGGCAGCGGCAAGACCGGCAATGACAGCCGCGACAAAAAGATGAACAAGGTCATCCTCAAGGTCGAACAGTACGCAACTGTCTCCTTCGAGCCGAAGACCTATACCGGCACCATCGCTAATTCAAGCGACTCGACCATCCAGGCAACCGGCATCTTCACACTCCTCGGCACGCCTCACGAGATCACCATTCCAATCCTTGTCCATCTTGAAGACACGGCCGCGACGGCCAAGTCTCATTTTGTCGTACCATACGTCCAGTGGGGACTGAAGAATCCAAGCTTTCTGGTTTGGAAGGCGGACAATGACGTCGTGATCGACCTCCTTCTTGCCGGCCGCCTTTCAAAGTAGAGAACCGGCTTCGTTACCCGCAACCTCCTGGTTCGCCAACGGCGGGCGCGCGACTTCGTTGCTGAGCGCGGCAGTGGGTTGCTGCGTCCAGAGGGATAGTGGCAGGCGTTCGAAGACAGTTGACGACACGAGATCAATGAGGGAGTGACCGGTCTGTCTGGAGGCAACTGCTATCGGCATCTCGTTGAAACGGTGTCCTTTCCCCCGGAGTGGGAGTTCTGCTCAAAGCCGGGCCAACAACGCAATGACCAGATTCTCAGCCGCAGCCAGGTTCTCTTTTGCGCCGCCGGTCTCCCGCCATCGGTAAGGCTGCTTTGGCGGGAAACCAGTGGGACTTTTGCACCTCATGAGGAACGCGCTATGCTAGGGGGACTATGAGCGAAGAGACTCATGGGTCAGAACGGATGGACCTGCGGTTTTCCTTCGAGCCGGACGCGGAGTTTGTGGAGGTGGAAGTCCGGGAACGGCCAATGGAACAGGATGATCGTACCGATTGGCAATAGGCCATTCAGAGGCACTATAGGGTAAGCGGATCACGCGGAACAGGTACCGTCCCAAAATGATCTCACGTCAGAAAACGATCATCGCCTGGTGTGCCGTCATCGCCGCTCTGTCGGCGATGACGATGGGATGCGGCGTCAAGGCATGGCATTACGTTAGTTCCCGTCTTTCCAGCGATCGCGTGGTATTCAGCCGCGATATTCGACCCATCTTCAATCAAAACTGCGTATCCTGCCATGGCGGGGTGCGGCAGAGAAACGATGTTTCGTTCATCTATCGCGACGAAGCGCTCGGAGTCGGCAAGTCCGGCCACCGAACGATCATACCCGGCGATCCCAACGCTTCCGAACTGATGGCGCGCCTCGCCGCCAACGATTCCGAAGAGCGCATGCCTTACCACGCCCCGGCCCTGACCAAACAGCAGGTCGAGCTGATTCGCAAGTGGATCAAGCAGGGCGCCCCTTGGGACGATTATTGGGCCTTTGTTCCGCCCAAGCCGCAACCATTGCCGGGCGTACAGCGCGCCAACTGGGCCCGCCAGCCCTGGGATCGCTTCATTCTTGCGCGCCTTGAGAAAGAAGGTCTGCAACCCTCTTCTCAGGCCGATAAGGCTGCGTTGTTGCGCCGCGTCTCGTTTGATCTCACGGGCCTACCGCCCACCACCGCCGAGGAGCAGGCCTTCCTTGCCGATGCGTCGCCTGACGCTTATGAAAAGCAGGTAGACCGTTTGCTTGCGTCCCCACGCTACGGGGAACGCTGGGCCTCAATGTGGCTCGACCTGGCCCGCTACGCCGATACCAAGGGGTACGAGAAAGACGATAGCCGGCCAGGTGTATGGCCTTACCGCGACTGGGTCATCGACGCTTTTAATCGCAATCTGCCTTACGATCAGTTTGTCATCAAGCAGATGGCCGGCGACCTGCTGCCCAACGCGACGTTTGAAGATCGCATTGCAACGTCCTTCCATCGGCAGACTCCCAATAACGACGAGGGAGGAACCGACGACGAGGAGTTTCGCCTTGTCGCGGTGATGGATCGTGTGGCCACCACATGGTCGGTATTGAACGGCGTGACCATGAACTGCGTGCAATGCCATTCCCACCCCTACGATCCGATTCGCCATGCCGACTATTACAAGTCTCTTGCCTTCTTTAACACGCAGGAAGACGCGGACCTTGACGACGACTCTCCGAACATGGCCGTCCCCAAAGACAAAGCGCGCTACCCTGAGGCGGCGGCGATCCAAAGAGAGATGGACGATCTGATTCACAAGATCGAGGAGTCTGACCGCCAGATCGTTGAGAAAACCAAGTGGCAGCCTCTGCCGGTGCAAACGGCCGATGCGAATGAGGTGCCGGCGCTCGATAAGATCGTTCCCAAACTCAAGCGCTCGCTGGAGCCGGTTCAGCAAGATAAGAAGCTGACGGCGAAAGCAAAGGCCGAGGCGATACTCGGACTGCGCGAAGCGATTCACGAGGCGGAGACGAGACTCGCTCGGGCCAAGGTCACGGGGCCGGCGAAGACATTCCACATTCAAGGCGGGGAGGTCTTCACCGATGCCAAGGTTCCTCCGCAGTCTTTCTACGAATTGACAGCGAATGCCAATCTGCCTGTAGTGACGGCGATCCGGATTGAGGTGCCGCCCGTCGATGCCGAAAAGGCCCGCCACACCCCGGAGAACGGCTTCATTGTCGATAAGGTCGAAGCCTGGCTAGTCGCGCCCGGCGGCGCTCGGGAGAAAATCGATTTCCGCTGCTTCGCGCAGGATTCTGAGCCAAATCTTCGATCGGCGATTTTTTCCAACGTGTTGCTCGACCCAAAGCCCGGCAAAGCATCTTCCAGCCTCGAAGAGGTCGATCCCGTCCCCAGTTCGTTCGCGGCGCTTCCCAAAGTCTTCCGCACGCGCTGGGTCGTTGGCGTTCCTGCACAGCCATTGCATGTGCCGCCCGGCAGCCGCGTTGAGGTTGCAGTCGAACAGACCCAGGAGATTGACTCCAAGCCAGCTCTAATTCAGCGCGTCCGGCTCTCGGCAAGCGGCGATCCCGGCTGGACAGCGCAATCGCAGAATCCGCAACGCGTCCAGGGCCTCGCCCGCCTGCAAGATCTTTACAGGCAGCTTGCCGCAATTCCCAGCGTTCAGATTCCAATTATGGTAGAGCAGCAACCCTACGACCAGCGGGCGACGCACGAATTCGAACGCGGCAACTTCCTCGACAAGATCGGTCCTGACCTCGCGCCCGACGTACCGAGGATCTTCCCCAAGCTGCCCGACGGCGCCCCGCGCAACCGGCTGACACTTGCAAAATGGTTCTTCCAGCCCGGCCAGCCGCTGACCGCGCGCGTTGCCGTCAATCGCTATTGGCAGGAGCTTTTCGGAACCGGGATTGTTGAAACGCTTGAGAACTTCGGCAGCGTGGGCGAGGAGCCCAGCCACCCCGAACTGCTGGACTATCTCGCGCTCCATTTCCAGAACGATCTGCATTGGGACATGAAGGCGCTGTTGCGTGAAATGGTGACTAGCGCAACCTATCGCCAGAGCGGCGCCACCACGCCGCAGCTCACAGCGAAAGATCCTCGCAATCGCCTGCTGGCGCGCGGCCCACAGCAGCGCCTTACAGCAGAGATGGTTCGCGACCAGGCGCTGC
>Ga0118677_10010293_pt1 | contig 14341 bp, 13 predicted proteins | sample AliMusrvi5mmetaG_FD_86154 | JGI IMG/M metagenome (GOLD analysis project Ga0118677, IMG submission 86154) | reverse complement strand
GCCACTCGTTCACGATGCACTCGAGCGATCTCGGCAAGGCCCAGGCCGCCCTCAAACCGGTGCTCGCCGCCCTCGCCCCCCACTCGAAAATCGAAACCGAAGCGGGCATCGCCAAACTTTCGGCCGTGGGCATCGGCATGCGTTCGCACTCCGGCGTGGCGGCCACCATGTTCAAGGCCCTCGGTGCCGCAGGGATCAACATCGGCATGATTTCCACCTCGGAAATCAAGATCGCCGTGACCGTGGACGAATCGTTCATCGAAGACGCCGCCCGCGCCGTGCATGACGCCTTCGGGCTCGACCAGCAACCGGTCTCATGCGGCGGCAGGCTGTGACCGTCGCGCGTTTTGGCGAATGACTTTTCAGGGTCAACGGCCCGACATCATGCCGCTCCATGGCAACGCCATGATCGTTAGACCCATCTCCGCCCCACCGGTGCGGGAATGGAAACAAACCAAGCGGAACATCTCCATCCCGGTGGGATGTAAGCATGCAGTTCCAAAATCCGCCCCGCGCTTACGCGAGCGTCAGGAGTTTTGCCTTGAGCTGGTCCTTGGTGACGCTGGTGCCGAGGATCTGCTCTTTGACTTCGCCGTTCTTGAAGAACAGCAGCAGCGGAATCGAGCGCACGTTGTATTTCACCGCGAGATCGCGGGCGTCGTCCACGTTCACTTTGCCGACCTTGGCTTGGCCGGTCACTTCGGTCGAGAGTTGGTCGATGACCGGACCGAGCATTTTGCACGGGCCGCACCATTCGGCCCAGAAGTCCACGAGAACGGGCAATTTGGAGTCGATTACTTCGGATTGGAAATTCGTGTCGGTGAGTGTTATGGCCATGGGCGGAATTTGGAACGGATCGGGTGAAACGTCAAGAACCGCCATGCGGAGAATGCATGACGGTTCTTGGCGCGAGGAAACAAGGCGTCTGCCAGGTATCAGATGGGCAGCGCGGCGGCCGCATACGCGAGGTAGACGACGGCGGCGGCGAGCAAGGTGTTGATGATGGGCCAGGCCATGGTGGTAAAGTGGGTAAGGGTTGATTATTGGATGAGGCGCAGCCAATCGCCGGCCTTGTTGGTTTCCACGTGGGCCGGATCTGGATCATCGACGCTGATCCAGGTCTTGGCGATCATGCCCTGGGAAACGAGCACGGCGACGGCCGCCGCGAATCCCAGACCGGCCAGAATCTTGTTGAGGCCGGCGTTGGCTTCCTCTTCTTCATCGTCTTCCACCTTGAGGGAGCTAACCTGCGCGGTTGGGAATGACGTGCCCAGTGGTTGGGTGGGCGCTTGGAGTTGGACGGTGGCCTTGGGCAGGGTTGGCGCTCCGCCGCCAGGACGCAGGGCGCTGGTGGCCGAGGACGAGGCAAGTCGGATCGTCGGCGCTGGCGCCGCAGTCGGTGAGCCGACCGGACGCAGTGGAATCGTCGGGGCCGGGGCCGTCGGGACCGGTGGCGCACCGGGCACCGGCGGGCGCACCGGCGGAGAAATCGGCATGGTGGCGGATGGGACGGCAGGCGGAGCATCGGCCGCTTTCAAGGTAACGCGAACGGTTTCCTTTTTGAGGGGCACGCTCGACGTTTGTTTGGTGAGTGGCACACTCGACGTTTGCTTGGACGGAACAGGTGGTTGATTTTCGTTTTCGGGCATGCGCGTGCGGGATTTTGAATGGCTAACGCGGGGATTAAGGCAAGTTTCCCGGCCCCTGTCAAACCTCCAGCGCAGGAATTCTTTGCTTTTTTTTTGATGCTCTTTGGTCCGCGCCATGATTCCTATCTCCGCAGCAACCATGTCCACCGAAAAAACAGCCATCACCCCGACCCGTGCCCAGGATTTTCCCGAGTGGTACCAACAAGTGATCAAAGCCGCCGATTTGGCCGAAAATTCGGAGACGCGCGGCTGCATGGTCATCAAACCGTGGGGGTACGGGATTTGGGAACTCATCCAGCAGCAGCTTGACCGGAAATTCAAGGCCACCGGCCACCAGAACGCGTATTTTCCGTTGCTCATTCCGTTGGCCTATTTGGAAAAGGAAGCCGAGCACGCGGAAGGTTTCGCCACCGAGTGTGCCGTGGTCACCCATCACCGGCTGGAAGCCGTCAAGGATGAAATCACCGGCAAAACCAGGTTGATTCCGGCCGGCGAGCTGGCCGAGCCGTATGTCATCCGTCCGACTTCCGAAACGATCATCGGCGCGGCCTTCGCGCGGTGGATCGAGTCCTACCGCGACCTGCCGTTGCTCATCAACCAGTGGGCGAACGTGATGCGTTGGGAAATGCGTCCGCGCTTGTTCCTGCGCACCGCCGAGTTCCTCTGGCAGGAAGGCCACACCGCTCACGAAACCCAACAAGAAGCCATCGACGAAACCCGCATGATCCACGGACTCTACGAGGAATTCCTCCGCGATCACCTCGCCATCCCGGTCGTCGCCGGCGAAAAAACCGAAAACGAACGCTTCCCCGGCGCCGACATGACGCTCACCGTCGAGGCGATGGTCCAGGATCGCAAAGCCATCCAGGCAGGCACCTCGCATTACCTCGGCCAGAATTTCTCCAAGGCCCAGAATATTTCCTTCGCCGGTCGCGACGGGCAGATCCAGCACGTCCACACCACCTCGTGGGGAGTGTCCACGCGGCTGATCGGCACGCTGATCATGGCCCACTCCGATGACGATGGACTGGTTCTGCCGCCCCGGGTGGCCACCCAGCAGATCGTGATCCTGCCGATCACGCCCAAGGAGGACACGCGCGAGCCCGTCATCGCCTCCTGCCACGCCCTGGCCGAAATGCTGCGCCACCAATCGTATCACGGCGATGCGATCCGCGTCCATGTCGATACCCGCGACCTCAGCGGCGGCGTCAAAAAGTGGGAGTGGATCAAAAAAGGCGTGCCTGTCCGCATCGAAATCGGTCCGCGCGACATCGAAACCCGCAAAGTCTGCGTCCAGCGCCGCGACCAGGCGGTGACCGCCAAGGAGTTTCCCGACAAGGAGGACTTCATCCGCCGCGCCAGCGAAATCCTCGACGAAATCCACCACAACCTGTTGGCGCGCGCCACCGCTCTGCGCGACGCCAACATCCAACCGTGCGATTCGGCCGACGCCTTCGACGCCCACTGGGCGCAGGACAACCCGGGCTGGCTCGCCACCGCCTGGGCCGGCACCCCGCAACAGGAAGACGAACTTTCCAAAAAACACAAAATCACCATCCGCTGCATCCCCGTGGCCGGTGCCTCCCTGCCGGCTTCCTTGCCAAGTGGCGGCAAGTGTTTTCTAACCGGAAAGGAAACCGCGACCCGCGCCCTCTGGGGCCGCAGTTACTAGGTTGGTTATGGAAAATCCGCCAGTGCCACATAGGGCGATTCATGGATCTCGGCCCGCTTGGCACCACTGAGGATGCGCCACCATTGCCACGCGCAGCCCAGGGTGATGAGTGCCACGAAAACCAGAAAGACCACCACCACCACGATGTCGAGCCGCGCGTTGAACAGGGAGGTTTCCACGGCCCGCAGCTTGTCCGCAGGCACGCCGGCGGCCAATTGCCCTTCCAGCTTGCGGATCGCGGGAAGAAATCCGGCCGCCCGCGGCGAAAAAATCTTCATCCATCCGGCCGTGAAGGTGACGATCGTCAGAAAAACCTGCGGCACCAGCGTGACCCAGCAATAGCGGGTCTTGCCCGACTTGATCAGCAGGGTGGTGCCCAAACAGAAGGCGATCACCGCGAGCAGTTGGTTGGAAATGCCGAAAATCGGCCACAGGCTTTTGGCAATGCCTTCGGGATCGATCGCCCCTTGATAGAGAAAGAATCCCCAGGCCGCAACCAACAGGCCGGTGGCGGTGATATTGCCCAGCCAATTGGCGGTTTGGCCAAGCGGTTTCCAAACCTGGCCTAACAGATCCTGCAAAATGAAACGCCCCACCCGCGTGCCCGCATCCAGGGTTGTGAGAATGAACAGGGCCTCGAACATGATGGCGAAGTGATACCACAGCGAGATCGCCGTCCGGCCGGGAATCACCTTGGCAAACATCGCCGCCATGCCCACCGCGAACGTCGGCGCGCCGCCGGTCCGCCCGATGAGCGTCGGCTCCTGGAGGTCGGCCGCCAATTCCTTCATTTCACGCGCGCTCACCTGATAGATCGGACCATAGCTGTTGATTTTAGCGATTTGGGATTCGATTGCCACCGGGTCACGCGGGTTGATCGGTGAATTGATCGCGAGGTATTGGCCCGGGGGCAGGGCGCAGGCGGCGATGATGGCCATCAGGGCGACCAGCATTTCGGTGATCATCGCGCCATAGCCGATCAGGCGGATGTCCTGTTCGCGGCCTAACAGTTTCGGGGTGGTCCCCGAGGAAATCAGCGCGTGGAACCCGCTCACCGCGCCGCAGGCGATGGTGATGCAGACAAACGGGAAAACCGGACCTGGCACGACGAAGCCGCTGCCATCGATGAAGCGGGTCACGGCCGGCATGTGCAGCGGCGGCATGGCGATAACGATGAACACCCCGAGCACCGCCACCGTGCCGAGTTTCATGAACGTGCTCAGGTAATCGCGCGGGGCCAGCAACAACCACACCGGCAGCACCGACGCGGCGAAACCATAAATCATGATCGCCCAAGCGAGCGTGGTGGCGTCCAAACGCAAGGCATGGTTCCAGCTTTCCGGCAAGTATTTCCCGGCCACCACTGCCAGCAACAAGCCGGCCACGCCGATGACCGACACGCCGGTGACCCGCATCACGCCGGATCTGAGCAGCACCCCCATGACCATGGCCAGCGGAATGGTGGCCGCGATCGTGAACAAGCCCCACGGACTCTCCGCCAGGGCCTTGACCACCACCAACCCGAGCACCGCTAACAGAATTGTCATGATCGCCAACAGCGAGATCATCGCCACCACGCCCACCACCGGATGGATTTCCTCCTTGAGCATCTGGCCGAGCGATTTGCCGTCCCGCCGCATGCTGGCAAACAGCACCACCGCGTCGTGCACGCCGCCACCCAGCGTGGCCCCTATCAGAATCCACAAGGTGCCCGGCAGGTAGCCGAACTGCGCCGCCAACACCGGCCCGACCAAGGGCCCGGGTCCCGCAATGGCAGCGAAATGGTGCCCGAAAACCATCCACCGCGGAGTCGGCACAAAATCCTTGCCATCCGCCCGCGTCACCGCCGCAGGTGCCCTCGACGGGTCAATCGTCAGCACTTTCGCCATTAGCCAGGCGCTGTAAAACCGGTAACTCACCGCGAATGTGCATCCGCCCGCGACCACCAACCAGATCGCGTTGACCGGTTCCGCCCGCTGAAATGCCGTCACCGCCACGGCCACCGCCCCGAGCAAGGCTACGGCCGTCCAGATGAGCAGGCGGAGCAGTCGGGACATCGTGAGGGAGGTTTAGGGAAACGGAACGCGTGTGCCAAGCATGAATCCAGAATCCGCAGGTGAGAAGCGCAGCACCGCTTCAACGAAGCGGATTCGTGAAATCACCCGAAAATTAGCCCAAGCTCAACCTTAAATTCGCCTTCCTGCCACGCGTTCGGCGCTCCCTTTTGTGCTGCCCAACGTCAAAGGTGAGGCGGCGGCTTGATTGCTGTATTTTGCAATCAAGCCTGGCGGTGCGGGGAGAGAGTAATGGGCTGAACTCATTGGAAATTCCGTTAGAAAAAGCAGGGTTCAGTTTAGGAAGATGATTTGTCACCATTTGTCGCCACCCGCTATCATATAACCCGGTTGACATGGCAACCATGGGCATGGACACCTCCCATCTGGACTTGACGGATGCGGAAGGCAAGCGGGTGTTCACTCCTCGCCATTCCAACGACTGGGATCTGTCCCTCACCCAATCACCTGCCAGATGACCAACCGCCCGCAAAGCGCCATGAACTGGCGCGAAGGCAGGACGGCCGACAACTTTCCGGCAGGCTTTGGCCAGACCGATGGCGACACCTGAGTCCTTGTGTGACAAAAATGTCACACAAGGGATTTTGCACCCCCGCTGGGATTTCATTCATCATGTTGCTGGCCGGGGGAAAATGTGCGGCGGCGGGAAAACCGGCAGTGAATTCGTCCTGCCGGCATCATCCCGCCAAAGCGCCTCACCAGCGGTCTCCACAGCCTGGTCCAACGTCGTGCCCGGGTGCGGCGGTTCCCACATCCGTTTTTCATGCACTCCACCCCTACCCACTAACAGTCAGTTATGACCACGCACCTTGAGGAATCCATGCAGCGTGAGGTTGACCGTATCCGCAGCAAACTCACCGAGATGTCGATGCTCGGCGAAAAGGCCCTGCGGGACTGCGTTGCGGCCCTGGCAGAACGCAACCGCCAGACGGCCTACGCGATCATCCTGCGCGACCAATACATCGACGAACTGGAGAAAGAGGTGGACCGTCTTTGCCTGGAATTCATCGTCCGCCAGCAGCCGGTGGCCGGTCTGCTGCGATTCGCCTACGCCACCATCAAGGTCAATCTGGAACTCGAACGCGTGGGGGACTACGCCGAGAGCATCGCGCGGCAGACACTTAAGCTGTTGGACCAACCGGTGGAGTTCCCCCTCGACCGCATCCGGGAAATCGCCGACCTCTCCATTCCGATGCTGCGCGACGCCACACGGGCGTTTGTCAACCAGGACGTGGAGCTGGCCCGCAAGACCATCGAAATCGAACAAGCGGTGGATCTGCTCAAGAGCAAACTGAACCGCCATTTGATCGAGTTGTTCCGCGAGAGCAAGCTGTCCTTCGAGGCGCTCAATCCGCTCATCATGATCAGCCGCCGCTTCGAACGCGTCTCCGACCAGGCACGCAATATCTGCATGGAAACGCTCTACATGTGTACCGGCGAATATGTGAAACATGCCGGAGCGGAGGCGTTCCGGGTGCTGTTTGTCGATGAACACAACTCCTGCCTCAGCCAGATGGCCGAGGCGATTGCCCAGTCGCTCAACCAAGCCAAGTTCATCTTCACTAGCGCCGGCTTGGATCCCCAGCCCATGGATCCGATCACCCTCGATTTTCTACGGGACAAGGAGTTCGATGTGGCGCACATGGCATCCAAGTCCATCCGGCAGGTGCCCAATTTGGAGCATTATCATGTCATCGTGGGGTTGTCGCCCGAAGCGCGCAAGGCATTCCCCCAGAAACCGCGCAAGCTGGCGTTCCTCGAGTGGAGCGGTGACGACCCGTCGCAGGCCCGTGGCACGCAGGCCGAAGTGGCCGCCGCCTACGAAAGCACCTGCCAATTCCTTCACCAGCACATCACCGATCTCGTCGGAGCCATTCTCGGAGAAAACACCATCAACTGAACCTACAAACCACATGACCATGAACCACAACATCCTTATCAAACCGATTTCCCGTGCGGGGCTGCTGATCGCGGCCGCCACCTTGATTCTAACAGGCTGCGGCAAGAATGACGGCGCCGGCGGCAAAAAACAATCCATCACCAATGTCGGCTCGGACACCATGGTGAACCTCGCCATCGCCTGGGCCGACGCCTACTCGAAAGTGGAGCCGGCCGTATCCGTGGAAGTCAACGGCGGCGGCTCCGGGCAGGGTGTGGCCGCGCTCATCAACAATTCGTGCGAGATCGCCAACTGCTCGCGCAAGTTCGAGGAAAAGGAAATCGCCGACTTTGATGCCAAGCATCCCGGCAAGCAACCCAAGGAATTCATGGTCGGCTACGACGCCCTATCCGTGTTTGTGCACAAGGACAATCCGATGACGGAAATCTCCATCGAAGAACTCCAGCAACTCTACATGAAGGACGGCAAAACCACCAAGTGGTCCGAACTGGGGGTGAACAATATCCCGGGCGCGAAAGGCGATGAGGTCGTGCTCGTCAGCCGCCAGAACAACTCCGGAACCTATCACTACTTCCGTGAAGCCATCGTCGGCAAAAAAAACGAAATGCGCCTCGGCACTGTGGATATGAACGGCTCCAAGGATGTCGTCGATCTCATCGCCAGGACCCCCAATGCCATCGGTTTCTCCGGCATGGGCTACGCCACCCCGGCGGTCAAACACCTCAAGATCGCCAAAAAGAAAGGCGAGACGGCCGTCGAACCGACGATCGCCACCACGCTGGACAAAACCTATCCGATCGCCCGCCCGATGTTCATGTACACCGCGGGCGATCCCGCGCCGCATATCAGGAAATACCTCGCTTGGATCATCTCCGACGCGGGGCAGAAAATCGTCGAGCAAACCGGCTACGTCCCGCTTCCCAAATAGCAGGGGGGGGTTCCGATTGCCGAGCGCTGCGCAGGTTCCGGCCTGACTCTCCCGTGGGTGCTATGGTTAACCTGAATGGGAAAATGAGAACCACTGATTAAACTGATTGAACTGATTTGGAATACCTTATGTAGCCAGGTCCATGCACCCGAAAGGTGAATTATCTCACTGCTATGCCCAATCCATATCTTTCAGTGAAATCAGTATAATCAGTATAATCAGTGGAAAGTGCCTCCCAACGAACCGATACCATTTCCCCATTTAGGGTTAGATGATGCGAACCATTGCAACCGATAAGCGGACCCCGGTGCCCGGCTCGGCCGCCGCCACCCGCCTGAAGCAACAGCGCGGGCGGGTGGAAATGGTGGTCGAGCGCGCCATCGAGGCACTGATCCACCTGTGCGGATTCAGCGCGATCATTTTTGTCTTTGGCATCTTTTTCTTTGTCTTTCGCGAAGGCGCGCCATTCCTTGCGAAACTCAATATCGGCGAGTTCCTGTTTTCCACCGAATGGTTTCCGACCTCCCAGACCCATGCCAAATACGGTGTGGGCGCGCTGATCGTGGGCACACTGAGCGTGACCGGCCTGGCGATGGTCATCGCCGTGCCGTTTGGTCTGGGGGCGGCGGTGTTTGTCTCGGAGTTCTGCTCCGGCAAGGCCAAGGAGACGCTCAAGGTGGTCATCGAACTGTTGGCGGCCATTCCCAGTGTGGTCTGGGGCTTCGTCGGCCTTACTGTCATGTCGCCCATCATTATAAAAACCTTCCAGGTGCCCATCGGCGTGAACATGTTCAATGGGGCGCTGCTGCTCGCCCTGATGAGCGTGCCGATCATGGTCAGTATCGGCGAGGACGCATTGAAAGCCGTGCCCGACTCCTATCGTGAAGCCGCTATCGCAATGGGTGCCACCAAGTGGCAACTCGTCTGGCGCGTGCTATTGCCCGCCGCCAGGAACGGCCTGCTCGCCGCAGTGCTGTTAGGCGTGGGCCGCGCCATCGGGGAAACGATGGCCGTACTCATGGCCACCGGCCACAGCGTGCGCATCCCCCACAGCATATTCGACCCGGTCCGCACGCTCACCGCGACCATCGCCGCCGAATTGGGCGAAACCAGCAAGGGCTCCGACCATTACCAGGTGCTGTTCCTGATAGGAATTCTGCTCTTCACGATCACCTTCGTCGTGAACCTCGCCGCGGATCTGATCGTCAAAGGCGTTAGAAAATGAAAAAATTTTAATTTCAACCAGTGTTTACCGAAACCCCCTTTGCCCGCAAGAAGCGGCGCACCGAAACCATCGCCAAGTGGTTCTTCGGCGGCATGGCTGCGGCCATGGTCATCCCGCTGATCCTCATCGTCGGCTATGTCATCATCCAGGGCGCGCCATCGCTGAGTTGGGAGTTCCTAACGACCAACCCGCGGCTCGGCGGCATCCGTGGCGGTATCTGGTCGGCCTTGGTGGGAACGATCTACATCGTCGTCCTTTCACTCTGTGTCAGCGCGCCCATCGGGGTGCTGTCCGCGGTTTATCTCAACGAGTATGCCAAGGACAACTGGTTCACCCGCATCGTCAACCTCGCGGTGGTCAACCTGGCCGGCGTGCCCAGCATCGTGCACGGGTTGTTCGGATTGGGCGCGTTCGTCTATGCGGCGGGCATGGGCAAGAGCATTTTGTCGGCCTCGCTCACGCTGGCGATCATGACGCTGCCGGTGATCATCGCCTCCACCAAGGAAGCTCTGGCCGCGGTGCCGGTCAGTTTCCGCGAGGCCTGCTGGAATGTGGGCGCCACCCGCTGGCAGACGATCCGGCGCATCGTCTTGCCAAATTCGATTAGCGGCATCCTCACCGGCGTCATCCTGCAGGTCAGCCGCACCGCGGGCGAGACCGCGCCGGTCATGCTGACCGGCGTGGCCACGTTCAAGGCGATCGAGGGCACCGGATTGTTCCTGTACAATCCGGTCAAGGACCAGTGCATGGCTCTCTCCATGCATCTTTATTATATCGCCACCCAGGCCAACAACGCGGCGCACTCGCTTCCTTATGCCATCGCCACGGTGCTGTTAGGCGTTGTGCTGACGGTCAATGCCACCGCGATCGGCGTGCGCGCCTACCTTCGCTCCCGCAAGAAATGGTGAACTGACCATGACCTCCCAACCGAAAATCGAAGTCCGGGATCTCCGCCTCAGCTATGGCACGCGGGAGGTCATCCACGGCATCTCCTTCGACATCCGCGAAAACGAGATCTTCGGCATCATCGGGCCGGCCCAATCCGGCAAGACCTCGCTGCTGCGGTGTATCAACCGCACCATCGAGTTCAATGCCAACGCCCGCGTTTCCGGCACGGTAAAGGTGGATGGGGAATGCGTCAGCAAGGTGAAAAATGTCTATGAACTCCGCCGCAAGATCGGCATGGTCGCGCCACTGCCCGTCGGCCTGCCGTTATCCATCCGTGACAACGTCGCCTTCGCTCCGCGCTGTGCCGGCATGACAGCCCAAAGCGACCTCGACGGGTTGGTCGAGCAATGCCTGCGCCAGGCCGCGCTCTGGGATGAGGTCAAGGACCGTCTCGATACGCTCGGCACCAAGCTTTCCGGCGGCCAGCAACAGCGCCTCACCATCGCGCGCGCACTCTCTCACCAACCGGAGATCCTTTGCCTCGACGAGTTCTCGATTGCTATCGACCCGGTCACCACGATGCGCATTGAGGAGGTGCTGAGGGAGTTGCGCAAGGAGATGACCATCATTCTGGTCACCAACCTGACCCAGCAGGCGCGCCGCCTGGCTGACCGCACCCTGTTTCTGTGGAACGGGGAGATCATCGAATTGGACACCAGCGAGGTCATCTTCGGCGAACACCCGCGGGACCGCCGGACATACGGCTATGTGATGGGGATTTTCGGGTGAGAAAGGAACTTGGCAATGAGCGACACCCCGGCATTCAGCATCACCACCCGCGACCTGAACCTCTGGTATGCCAAGTTCCAGGCGCTCATCAACATCCATGTCAATATCAAGCAGGGTATCATCACCTCGCTGATCGGTCCGTCGGGTTGCGGCAAAACCACGCTCCTGCGCTGTTTCAACCGTGTCAACGAACGCTATGGCTACGTCACCACCCGCGGTGAGATCAAAGTGTTAGGAAAAAACATCTGCGATCCGGATGTCGCGCTGGTGGAACTGCGCAAGTCGGTTGGCATGGTGTTCCAGCGCCCCAATCCGCTGCCCATCTCGATTTACGAAAACGTGGTCTTCGGCCTCAGGATTCACCACGAGCGAGGGTATCTGTCCCGCGCCGCACTCGATGAAGCCGTTGAAAAGGCACTCACCGAAGTCGGTCTGTGGAATGACCTCAAGGACCGCCTGGACCAGCGCGCCACCGGCCTGCAATTGGAACAACAACAAAAGCTCTGCATCGCCCGCCTGCTCCCGCTCAAGCCGGAGATCATTCTGATGGATGAACCATGCTCCGCTCTCGACGTCGAGGGCACCCGTGCCATCGAGGAACTGATGTTTGAGCTCAAGGGACGCTATACGATCGTGATCGTGACCCACAACATGGCCCAGGCCCGTCGCGCCAGCGACGAATGCATCTTCATGCTGATGGGCGAATTCATCGAACACCGGCGCACCACGGACCTGTTCCTGAGTCCCTCCCACCCGCAGACCGCCGAATACATCGAAGGCCGCTACGGCTGAGGCCGCCCCAGCGCAACCGCACGATAGCCGATGCCGCGGACAGTTTCGATCCACCGACCGTAGGGGGTGAGTTTCTGGCGCAGCCGCTTGATATGGGTGTCGAGCGTGCGGCTGTTGGTGTCGTCAGCATAGTCCCAGACGGCACGCAGGAGATCGTTGCGATCCTGCGGCTGGTCAACGCGCTCGCAGAGAAACAGCAGCAATTTGAACTCCGTGGAGGTGAGTTCAACCGGGTTGTCGTCAATGTAGAATCTAAACAGATTCCTGTCAAAACGGAACGGCCCGTGAATCAAATCGACCGCGCTTGGTGGGGCATCCACACGTCTAAGGACGGCCTGGATTCTCAGCACGAGTTCCTTCGGGCTGAAGGGTTTTATGAGATAATCCTCGGCACCGGCTTTGAGTCCCTGGATGCGGTCCTGAGTCTGCGAGCGGGCGGTAAGCATGATGACGGGAATGGCGACCGTTCGGGCATCCCGCCGCAATTCACTCATCACCGCGTAGCCGTCGCGAAGCGGCAGCATGATGTCCAGGACAATCAAATCCGGACACTCCCGCCTGGCGGCTTCAGTGCCCTCAATGCCGTCATGGGCTTTGATCACCTCGTAGCCCGCCCGCTCAAGATTGAAGCCGATCATGTCCGCCATGTCCAATTCATCTTCCACAATCAGAATGCGCTGCATTTCCCCGGCATCATTGCGGCGGATCCCAGCCGGACGAAGCGATCAATTGTGGCGGTTTCGTCACGACTGACCCTTGCCGACAAGGTTGCCAGGGGCGGCGGGGCGGGCAACGCCGATTCCCAGGTTTCATGGCCGGGCCTCGAATGCGGCGGAATTCTCGTGTGACACTATTGTCACCAAACGCCGCCGCCCCTTCGGCCCGTCCGCTGTTAAGATGTTGCCAGGAAGAGGGGAAAACACCTGATGCCATATTTAACAAAGGTATCACCCATATCCGCGTCCATGCGCATCGACATCGTCACCGACACCTTCGCCCCGGACATCAACGGCGTGATAAAGAATTTCGAAAGCCACCTCGAGGCGGCGATCTCCGCCAAGCGCGGCCGCATGACCGCCACCGGATTTGCCGGCAAACGCCATCGCAAGGATGGCAAACTCCGCGTGCGGACCGTCTTCATTTCCGATGTCCACCTCGGCTCGCCCGACAGCAAGGCGCGCGAGGCGGTGGATTTCCTGAAACATGTGAAATGTGAGAAGCTGGTGCTCAACGGCGATATCATCGACGCATGGTCCCTGCGCCGCGGCGCGAAGTGGAGCAACAGCCACACCAAGTTCGTGCGCACCGTGCTCAAGATGTCCGAGAAGGATGGTGTCGAGGTGATCTATCTGCGCGGCAACCACGACGACATCCTTGACCGGTTCGTGCCGCTGTCTTTAGGTCCGATCAAATTCGTCCGCGAACACATCCACCAAAGCGCCACCGGCCAACGTTATCTGGTCGTCCACGGCGACGGTTTCGACAGCGTGTCGTCCCACCACCGCTGGCTGGCCGTGGCGGGCTCCATCGGCTATGACGTACTGCTGCGCATCAACCGGATCTACAACCGCTGGCGCACATGGCGCGGTCATCCCTACTACTCGCTCAGCCAGAAAATCAAGGCCCGGGTCAAATCGGCCGTGAGTTATATTGACCGCTACGAATCCCAGCTCCAACAGTTCGCCTTGCACCGCCACTGCCAGGGGATCATCTGCGGCCACATCCACACGCCGGAGGACCGGCAGATCGGCGACGTGCACTACCTCAACTCCGGCGACTGGGTGGAAAGTCTCAGCGCGATCGTCGAACACCTCGACGGCCGCTTCGAGCTGATCCGCTACGAGGATTTCCTCGACCGCATCGTATCCGAACCCGGGCCGCCGCCCGCCGCCAAGCCGCGGAAAAAATCCGGCAGCAGGCACCTGGCTGGCGCATCCAGCAGCCGTTAGATCCAGGCCCGCCGGATTGTGAAGAAATTGCGACAATGGGAATCTTGTTCACGGGACGGCACGTGGCACCGTGCCATCGAATGTGATGTCTTGGTTGTTGTGGCTGCGGTCGCGGTCAGGCGGGAATCTAGCTGCTAGCCGGACCTGCGGCGAAGTTTACATCGTGACGATGTTGTGACATGAATTGCGCGGTTTGCGAGACGAACAACTGATTCTGATAGATCCGCGCGATCCCAATGCGTGATGGCGGGGTTGGCACAGCGGGCACGATGCCAGCGGTTCTCATGATTGTGACAGGAATGTCACAGCGGCGCACTTGTTGGGGTGCGGGTTCCGGGCGGATGTTGCGGGTGGCCCGAATTGGGGCCACCGCATGCTGGTTAACCGCTCAATATCCGCAAGGGTGTCGCACTGGATCACAGTGCGTGCGGCATGCTGTGGGATCGGGCTGTGGGTGGCCATGCCGGTCATCAC
>Ga0118677_10010291_pt1 | contig 14342 bp, 14 predicted proteins | sample AliMusrvi5mmetaG_FD_86154 | JGI IMG/M metagenome (GOLD analysis project Ga0118677, IMG submission 86154) | reverse complement strand
AATTAGAGCAGCAAGGCAATTAATTAGAGTCACAGCCGATGATTTGGCCTCTAAATCTGGGGTTGGGGTGGCCACAATCCGAAGATTTGAATTAATGTTTGGTGTGCCCTCTGGAAATGCGCGTTCAGTGGAGGCAATTCAAGCAACGCTAGAGCAAATGGGGGTGGAATTTATCGGAACCCCAGAGGATCGCCCTGGTGTTCGCTTAAATATCTCTAAAAAATAATCATGACCTCGTTATCTAAATCTCGTCGTTCGGGTGGGCCAAGAACTGCCGAGGGGAAAATAGCCGCTTCTCAAAATGCCCTCAAGACAGGTGTCTATTCAAATCAAGAAGTTTTACCAGGCGAAAATCTTCAGGAGCTTTTAGAGCTTGAGCAATTCTTTATAGAAGATTTTTCTCCACAAGGCGTTACTGAGTCAGCCTTAGTGCATGACCTTACTGTATTGGTTTGGAAAAAATTACGCTTGGAGCGTCTTGAGTATCGACGACTTCGAGATAAGCTCAATGAGCCTCTAGATTATTTTGAGGCTGAAAGTATTGGATTTAGCATTCCCGCTCAGGCTCAATCTTATTTTGATGATCCAAGCTTAATAGCTGAGTGTGATTTGAGTTTAGCTTCAGAGCAACTTAAGCATTCCAAGAAATTAAAAGCGGCAAAGTTTGCGATTACCGCTCTTGAGCAAATGCATGCCGAATCGCTCAGTACGTTTTTAAAAATTAAACGCAAGATTGAAGATTTAGGCGCAACAGTTTCTACTGCCAAGAGCATGGTGGATTGCAAATATAGCGATTCAACCGAGACCACGCCACTCCAAGACGTAACGAATAATGTGATTGCAGAGTGCGAAGCTATTGTGTGGTCATTCGAGCGCTACGATCAAATTTTACTGGCAAAACAAAAAGTTCGAGATAAAAGACTGGTAAGTGCATTGGGTTTTGAAAAGGGTAGGCGAGCTGGTGATGATCTTGACCGGTTTTTCTTTCGAACTTTGGGGGAGCTGCGCAAACAGCAAGAGTGGCGCTACCGCCGTGATGCCATTGTGATGGCAGAGCAAGCACCCCCAGTGCTTGAAGATCAAAAAGCGAAGTAAGCGTTTTTACAAAACGGACTAATTCTCAATTGGGGTGGCAGGGAAGCGGGTAAGGGCGCTAATACCTCATAGCGTGCATAGGTCCTATTATTCTTTTAAGGCACCAAGCTTAAGAATAAATACTCAAAGAAAATAATGAGATGGACTATTCCTTGCAGCATAGTAGTCCTACCAATTGCTAAGGTGAGCGCCCCAATAAAGAAGGACAGGTACATCAGTACCATATTGAGTTCACTAATTCCTAGGCTAAGTGGCAAGTTAAAGAAGATGGCAATAGCCGCCACAGTTGGAATAGTCAGACCAATACTCGCTAGCGCTGATCCCAGCGCTAAGTTCAAACTACTTTGCAGGCGATTGGCTCTAGCTGCTCTCACGGCCGCATAACCTTCGGGCATTAATACTAAAAGGGCAATCGCAATACCGACAATCGTCTTAGGAGCTCCGGCAGCATCGACTCCAGCCTCAATCACAGGGCTTAGTATTTCTGCTAACCCCACTACAGTGAGTAAAGAAATCAATAGCAAAATACAGCTAACTAAGGTTTTGAAGTTGCTGGGTTTTTCAGCATGAGCATTGTTATTGGTTTTTTGGTTCTTTGCTTTGGGTAAGTAGTAATCGCGGTGCGTAATGGTCTGAAAAAGCAAAAAGGCAATATATAAAGCAAAAGAAGCAACCCCCGCAAAGGCAAGCTGACTCTTGGTGAAGTCTGGCCCAGGAGTACTAGTAGTCACAATAGGCATCACCAAAATAAAAGTCGCTAAAGCGGTGAGTACAGCCAGGGCGGAATTGGTTCCTTCATTACGAAAGACCATTTCATGATGCTTGATGCCACCCATAAAAATACAGAGTCCAATCACGCCATTGACCACAATCATGACCGTTGCAAATACGGCATCACGAGCGATAAATTCTGATCCTTCATGGCCTGAAAGCATCATCGCAATAATGAGAGACACCTCAATAATGGTCACGCTAATGGAGAGTACCAAGGTGCCAAATGGTTCACCCGTTTTATGGGCAATCACCTCCGCATGATGAACCGCAGAGAGAACGGCTCCAATCAAAATGGCCGCGAGTAGGGCAATAAACCAGGAGTGGGTGAGTAAGTTGGCCATAAGATTTGGAATCAGTTGATGTATCCGCTTGAGTGAATGTGAAGAATGCTAATAATGAGTAATATAGAGCAATCCCATCTTAAGGCGTTTAGAGGTATGAAGGCAATTATTCTATTTGGTCATGGTGCACGTGATGCCCGCTGGCGAGAGCCATTTGATCGTTTAGCTGCTCTATGGAAGGCTCAGCACTCGAGTACCCCAGTTCAGTTAGCCTTTTTAGAAATGATGGAGCCGAGCTTAGAAGTGGCAGTTGCCAGCCTTGTTAGCGCAGGCGCTTCTGAGATTGTGGTCGTTCCGGTATTTTTTGGTCAGGGTGGTCATTTGCGTAATGACTTTCCAGTACTGCTCAACTCTTGCCAGGAAAAGTTTCCCCAGGTGACTTTAAGCGCGACGCTTGCTGTTGGCGAGGATGAAGCTGTTTTGCAAGCCATTGTCGACTTCGGTGCTAGGGCTCTGTAAACCTTCTTTTACCTTTGCATGAGATTTTTCTTGTAGAGCCTCACCAATCATAATCAGTGCCGGTGAGCTAATATCAAACCAGTGATCAGCTGCTCCTTGGGCCAATTCTTCTAGGGTGCTTGACCAATGTCGCTCTCTTGGGGTGCTTACTGCCTCCAGAATATGCACTGGTGTTTTGCTTGTGTGGTTTGAATGTTGATTGATGAGTTGCTGGGCAATCATGGCTGCATCTTTTCGTCCCATGTAATACACCAAGGTATCTGCACTAGGATTGGCAATCGGCTGAGTTGTAGTTCCCATATTTTCTGTAGCTTGTGCCAAAGTAATAAAGGCCACGCTTCTCGAGACACCACGCAGAGTCAATGATTGCTGCAGGCTCGCTGCACCAGCTAATGCCGCGGTGATGCCAGGAACTACTTCTACTGCAATACCTGCATTCTTGAGCGCTTGCAATTCTTCATCGGCTCTACCAAAGAGCATTGGGTCGCCACCTTTTAAGCGCACGACCGTTTGATGTTGTTTGGCAGCATCTATCAGGCGCTTATTAATAAAGTGTTGAGCAGAGGAGAGTTTCCCGCAGCGTTTACCAATAGCCACTTTAATGGCTTGGGGACAAAGCTCAAGCATCTCTGGTTCAACCAAGGCATCATGAAACACGATATCGGCTTGAGTCAAAAGCTTAGCACCCCGCACAGTAATGAGATCCGCAGCACCAGGGCCGGCGCCAACTAAGTAAACTTTTCCGAGGGTATTGTTGTTCATGAGATTGTTATGAGCTGTGCTTAGGCTTCTAGCAAGGTTCTTTTCCCACGCCAACTATTTTGAGTTGTCACTGAGAACAAATCAAATTGCTGAAGACCTATAGCCAGATCTTGATCTGGGCGCAGTTCAAATGCATCAAAACCAACACGCGCACCCTGGAGCAATTGATCAATCAGTACGTCGCCAATGGCGCGTACTTCATTGTCCCAATAAAAGCGTTGACGTAATAGGGCAGCGGTACTAAAACTTCTACCATCCCTAAAAATCGGAAAATGCGCCGCCACTACCGGCCACAAGGCTTTGCCTGCTTCGATAATCTCAGCATGCTTGAGGATGTCATCATCCGCGGCAAACCAAACACCGATTTCACCTTGTTTGACACGCTCCATGATGTCGGTATTTTTATGATCTGCGTTGTAATGACTGCACCACCAATGAAACGGCACCAGCACCTTATTGAATCCATGTTCTTGATTTGGCGATTGCAATAGAGCACCTTCATCACCTTCACCATCCCATACTTGCCACTCATTGACTGCTAGGCTTGCCTGCCCATCTTTAGGAAAACGAATAATTTGCTTGTTCATGATGAGCTCGCAGCACTTTCCGTTTTATCTTCCGCCCTATCTTTTTTCTTAGCGTTTTTATAGGCGGCCTCTTTGAAGGGCGCCACACCAATTCTGCGATAAGAGTCGATAAAGGATTCATCATCCGTGCGATGTTCAACATAAGTGTTAATGACCTTGGTTATCACATCGGGGATTTCATCGGCGTAAAAAGAGGGTCCAATCACTTTACCAATGGCTGCATGATTGCCTTGTTCGCCACCTAGGGTAATTTGATACCACTCCTCACCATCTTTATCGACACCGAGCACGCCAATGTTACCTACGTGATGGTGGCCGCAAGAGTTAATACAGCCTGAAATATTTAAACTGATATCACCTAGATCAAATAAGTAATCTAGATTATCAAAACGCTCTTGAATGGCTTTAGCAATTGGTAAAGACTTAGCATTTGCTAAGGAGCAGAAGTCGCCACCAGGACAAGCAATGATGTCAGTGAGTAGTCCAATATTGGGAAGGGCAACATGTTGTTGTTTAGCTGCTTGCCAAAGTGCCAATAGTTTGGATTGCTCCACATCCGCTAAGACTAAGTTTTGCTCATGCGTGACACGTAGCTCACCAAAGCTATATTGGTCTGAAAGATCAGCAATGGCATTCATTTGGGCAACCATAGCATCACCAGGCGCAACCGTGCCATGTGGCTTGAGAGATAAAATCACGCTTGCATAGCCTGGCACTTGATGCGGCTTAACATTGCGCTCGAGCCAGCGAGTAAAGGCGGAGCGCTCAGATTCTGGAGCGCCTGCAATGATTTGTTGTTGGCTTAAAGAACTCAGTTGCTTGTATGCGGGTTTAGTAAAGTGCTTTGCAACACGGTCCCATTCAGCTTGGGTAAAGTTGTCATCACCATTTTTGATGTGCGCCCATTCACCTTCAACTTGACGGGCAAACTCTTCTGGTCCTAAAGCCTTTACCAAAATCTTAATGCGTGCTTTGTAGAGATTGTCTCTGCGACCAAAGCGGTTGTATACGCGCAGCAGTGCTGTTAAGTAACTGGGAAGCAACTGCCATGACAAGTCTTGTTTAATCAGTTGACCTAGTATTGGCGTACGACCCATACCGCCGCCAGCATAGATATCAGCAACGAGTTCGCCTTTGGTATTTTTCTTAAGCTCAATACCTACGTCATGACAGAGCAGTACTGTGCGATCTTCTTTGGCACCATTGATCGCAAATTTAAACTTGCGCGGCAAGTGTGCAAATTCAGGATGCAAGGTTGACCATTGACGCAGCAACTCACAAACCGGGCGGGGGTCAATGTATTCATCACCAGCAACACCAGCAAAGGCATCACTCGTAATGTTGCGAATGCAGTTGCCAGAGGTTTGAATGGCATGCATTTCAACCTTGGCAAGTTCAGCCAAGATATCGGGAGTTTGTTCTAACTCAATCCAGTTAAATTGAATGTTTTGACGAGTAGTGAAGTGACCATAACCACGATCATATTTTTCCGCAATCAGAGCCAAGGTGCGCAATTGCTTTGCACTTAATAGACCATAAGGAATGGCAACGCGCAGCATATAAGCATGGCGTTGGTGGTAAAGACCATTTTGCAAGCGAAGAGGGCGGAACTCTTCCTCGGCTAAAGTGCCATTCATGCGTCTGGCTACCTGGTCTCTAAATTGGGCAACCCGTTGATCTACAAGGGTTTGGTCGATAGCGTCATATTTATACATAGCGGATGATTGTCGTAGATTTGGGGTATAACTTCAAATACTCAAAAGTCTCGTCTATATATCTATTTACGTATATAGATGGGGTTTTGGGGAATGCAGTCTATTTAGTTATTTCTAGTGACTTTAATGACTTAGGTTCTGGGAGCTACTGCTCTTAACCACATTCCTTCAACCTGTTTGGTCATATTTTCCGGTATCAGCTCAATGTCAGGATGTTCTAAGGTGTAAACGCGAAAGATTTCATCGGCAAAAGCTTGACCAATTTCTAGGACATCAGCGAAATTAAGAACTACTGTCTTGAACCGATCAAATCTTGCAATGAGTCGCTTTGCTTGGGATCTCGAGACCAACTGCTCATCGCCATATTGAACTAACTTCATTGGCACGACAGTTTTGGAAAACTCAAAATCATCGGGTGCATTGGTGAACTGGGCATATACATCGTTAGCGGTTCGGGTGCTATTCAAAGGGATGCTCATAAAAACAAGCGTTCCATTAGGGAATATTCCCTTAGCTTCATGCAATATGTCTTCAGCGAGCTTGGTGTTGTGATGAAACTCTAGCTTGTTAGCATTTATTTCAAACCAGTCAAACATGCGAGAAGTAAAGAAAACTCCTTCCCCGCTATGTTTACTGGGGTCGCTGGTAAATTTGCCCTTAGATAGTTCGAATAAGGCTTGTCGTATATCCACCAATTGAAGTGCGCTGGCAATTTTTGCGAATATGCCAACGCCATTGTCTGATATGGCTAAAGTGAATCGAGCCTCTGTTTGTCGAGCCCAAACAAATACTTCACTTCCACCAGAATGGTCAATAGCATTGTTGAGCATTTCTGTAAATCCATGATTTGCGATATTGAGGATATTTGATGGCAGACTAAAGTATGGTCTAAAGTCTTTTGCCCAAACAATGTCCTCTTCAAGATTATTAATCTCATAGAGTTTTGATACCTGTCTTTGATAGCCTGGGCTAAAGACAGGTCTCGTAGAAGGACCACTACGCGCAATCCACCCACTTTTTTCAAGCTGCTGGATGTAATTATTGGCTCCAACCCGAGAAATGCCTAGTTGAGCCATGTAATGGCGTGTCAAATCCTGAGGATGGGTGACCACATCCTGTGTGACACTGGAAATCAACTGGTTGATTTTTGATGGTTTTGCCATATCAATACACTGCCAAGTTAAGTTAGCATCACTATAAACTTAAATATAGGTAACTGTAAAGTTATTCATAAGATTCAGTCCGTCGTATATCAACCCGCGCGTGATCCACAGCCTTCATGGTGTATTGCTATATTGGATCTATTGGTTTTAAAGGGGGCGAGGTCAGAAATAGACCCACAAACTTGGTTTTTATCTGTTAATCAGTCAAGCGTTAGTTTGAGAAGCCAAACGGGAGCCTATACATTTGAGGTCAATGAGCTAGTGAGAGATCAAAAAAATACATTTGAATAAGATGGGCTAATATCAGAAATCAGCAGCAATTAAAACCAAGAAGAATTTAAAAATAAATCATTGGAGACAAAATGAACGTATTAAAGGCTGCCAGCCTGCTGGCAACACTATTAGCTAGCTCGGCTTTATACGCAGCAGAAGCCACATCACCATTACCAATGGCGCAAGGCAAGGGCTTTACGCAAGAAGGCATCGCCAGAATTGATGGTTTCTTTGCCGATCAAATTGCGACAAACCAAACCCCAGGCGTTGTGCTGGCAGTGGCAAAGAATGGCAAGTTAGTCATTTATAAGTCGTATGGCTATTTAGATAAAGCAAGCAATAAACCAATGACCAAAGACGCGATTTTCAATTTAGCGTCGATGACCAAAGTGATGGCTGCTGTTGGTGGCCTCACCTTTTTTGAGGAAGGCAAGCTGCCCCTCAATGCCCCTATCTCCAATTGGTTCCCACAATTTAAAGATACAAAAGTTGGCCAAGTGGATGCCGATGGTAAGTTAACGGCAGTGCCCGCTAAAAATCCGATTACCGTTCAAGATTTGATGCGTCATACCAATGGCCTAACCTATGGGGCACGCGGCAATACTCCAGTTCATAAACTATTTCCGCCAGCGTCTGCGACGGCTGCGATGAACTACACCGCAGATCAATTTATTGATAAGTTGGCTGCTACTCCATTGCTGTATGAGCCAGGCACTGTTTGGGACTATGGTTTTGGTATTGATGTGCTCGGTTTGATTGAAGAAAAAATTGCCGGCAAACCGCTCGGTAGTGTTTTGCAAGAGCGCGTCTGGAGCAAAGTAGGCATGCCTGACACCACCTTTCAGGTGGCAGATAAAGATCGTGCTCGTTTAGCCCAACCCTTACCAGTCGATCCTTTAACTGGCAAGCCCCAGAAGTTAAGCATTCTGACCGATCAGGTCAAATTTGATTGTGGAGGCTCTTGCGCATTCTCGACTGCGGGCGATTATGTTCGATTTGGGCAAATGTTATTGAACGGTGGAAGTCTCGATGGCAGGCGGGTTCTGGGTCCACAGACCGTGGCTTTCATGACATCGAATCACTTAAATAAAGACATCAAAAATATGGTGGGCGGCACAGAACCAGGGCGCGAAGGTTATGGCTTTGGCTTGGGTGTTGCAGTCCGTATGGAGCGCGGCCTATCTGCGATCAATGGCAATGTCGGTGACTACACTTGGAACGGCGCTAATGGCACCATCTTTTGGGTTGATCCCAAAGAGCAAATGGTTGTCGTCATGATGTCAGTCGCACCAGGAGAAATTCGGAAAGTGCATCGCGAGAAATTAAATGCCCTCGTTTATGGAGCGCTTGAAAAATAAGTTTTCTTAAAGACCTGTGACACTAAAAAGCCCCGAACGTATCGGGGCTTTTAATATTGTCTCTTGGATTCCTTGCTGCTAAACCCTCACAGCTTAAATTCTCGATAGTGCCTATAGAGATTAGCGATCGATGCAAAGCCCAGAACCACGATCAAGACTGAGAAAAGATAGTCGACGGTCAGGTAATTAAAGACGCCAAGCTGAATAGCTAGAGCGGCTGCAATGAATGCGCCAAGCGCCCCAAAGACAACTAACTTAAATTGGGGAATAAAAGCGCCCAAGCTGATGGCCACAAAAATCAAGATAAGATCTGAGACGAGTTTGTCGGCAGTCGCAAAAACAGCATTAGTCAACTCGGGGTTGATGAGCTTGCCTAAAACAGCAATCGCTAAAATCGCAGCAAGCACTACAAAATTCAGCTTTGCTTTACTGAGGATATCTTTAAGCTGCTCGTTCATTATTTCTACTTTTTTTGACTAAGAAATATTGCCATTAAATACTAGGCTCATGCCAATCCACAGCACAATAAAGGCAACCAAAGCAGTGAAGCCTAGTTTTTTGAGGAAGTAGCCAAGGCTATCCATATACGCTTCATCATTTTTACCAAAGTGCTGATCAAAGCGCTTCCAAACAAGGCGACCCACGATGAGCGGAAAAATGATGGCAACAATGCCAAGAACAACAGTAAGGGTTGTATTCATCTGAGTGAGCTAATTTCTAGGTGGGAAAGTCATAAAGCATACAGGGGTTGTCTACCAGAATGGATTTTCTCAGTGATTCGTCAGAAACCCACGATCCAAGCAGCTCACACAGGTCCGCATCGTGGGGCATTTGCTTTTTGACCATTACATGTGGCCAATCACTTCCCCAGATGAGCTGTTTTGGGTTTGCTGCAATAACAGCGTCGTTAAATGGGCGCATATCAGCGTAAGGCAGATTGCCGTCGCAAATACGATAAGGCCCCGTCATCTTGATCCAGGCCTTTTGATCCTTCATTAAATTGAGTAGTCCGACAAATCCCTTATCACTTACGCCATGCTTTGCATGCGAATAACCAAAGTGCCCAAACACTAGGTCTACCGGAAAGCGATTAAATGTTTTATACAGGTCAGGATACTCATTGACATGCATCAGTAACTCGAGATGCCAGCCAAGGGGTGCAATACGCTGCGCTAATGCAGTCAGTTCATTGATGGGAAGACCGGCTGATTTATCTGCTACATCCACAATATTGCAACGTAGCCCTCGCACTCCTGTTGCATGGAGTTGCTCTAATTGAGCATCGCTAATTTTCTGTAGATCAGGATCAAGCACTGCAACTCCCCGAAACTTTTGGGGACTAGATTTGAGTGCGGTAAGCATGGCGCGGTTATCGCTACCGTAGACGCTGGGCTGAACTAAGACAGCTCGATCAATCCCCAGCATGGCCAGAAGGGAGTTGTACTGCGCTAGTGTGGCATCAGGTGGTGTGTAGATGCGTTCATCCGCATAAGGAAAGACCATATCTGGTCCACAAACATGCGCGTGACAATCTACTGCCCCAGCTGGAAATACGATCTTAGGTGAACGGATTTCTGGATCTGGAGCCTGACAGAGTGGCGCGAAGGCTTGAGATGCTAATTCAGACATAAGTAAAAATGAATTTATTGCGGTTCAATATTGGCGTCTTTAGCAATCTTTTGATACTTCGCCATTTCATCTCGCACAAATTTACCGAACTCTTGTGGACTCATTGGCGTTGCTTTAATACCTTTAGTTTCATAAGCATTTTTTACTTCTGGATCCTGCATAGCTTGATTAATGTCCGTGTTCACTTTTTTCACGATGGCTGCAGGAGTGCCTGCTGGAGCCCACACACCAAACCATAATGAAATATCAAAGTTGGGATAGCCCTGCTCTGCAATCGTTGGGATATCTGGAACTGCAGCGTTACGTGTTTTGCCGGTTAGCCCAAGTGCGCGCACTTTCCCACCTTTGAGTTGACCAATCGCGGTATCAAGTGGTGCCATGTAAAACGCAGTGCGACCTGACATCGTGTCCTGAATGGCTTCAGGAGATCCTTTGTAAGGTACATGAATCAGTTTTACCCCCATCATTTGATTGAAGTACTCTGCTGCCAAGTGAGTTGAACTGCCAACGCCAGCAGAAGCAAAAGTTACTTCACCTGGTTTCGATTTGGCGGCAATGATGAGATCGCGAATGGTTTGATAAGGACCATCAGCTGCGGTCACCATTACATAAGGGGTCTGTCCCAAAATGGCGACATCAATCAAACTCTTGAGGGGATCGTAAGGCAGTTTCTTATAAATCGCGGGATTTGCTGCATAAGAGGCTGATTGCACAAGAAGGGTATAGCCATCAGGATCAGCATTTACCACCACGCCTGTACCAATGAGGCCACCGGCACCAGGGCGATTTTCAATAATGACTGGTTGCTTCCAAGTATCCGTGAGGCTTTTCGCCACCACGCGGCCTGCAATATCAGCTCCAGAGCCAGTAGTAAGTGGTACCACCATTCTGACGGTGTGATTAGGGTAGCCTTGGGCACTAGCTAGACCAGTCAAGATTGATAGGCTCATTAGCATAAGAGCTAAAAATAGGCGAGGGGCACTCTTTTGCTTGTTCATGATGTCTCCTTAATATTTTTTATAGATCCGTTGGATAATCTAACATGCCCTTGGGGTTTGTAGCTATTAGACAAACACCTAACGAGGCAAAAGCAGCAAATTAAAACTAAAAATAGAACCAAAAATACAAGGTAGAGACAAATGGACCAGACAAGTAGCAAACAAGCTCAGAAAACGATCAAGGTGAATGGTTTGGATGTGGCCTATCGTTTTGATGGCCCAGAAAATGGCCGTGTGATTTTGATTGCCAACAGCCTTATGTCTGATTTCAGTATGTGGGATTGGAATGTGCCCGCTTTAGCAGATCGCTATCGTGTGCTGCGCTATGACAAACGTGGCCATGGTGGATCACAAACTACTCCTGCTCCTTACAGCATCCCGCAATTGGCAGATGATGCTGTTGCATTATTGGATGCTCTGCAGATTGACAAGGTGCATTTTATTGGCTTATCAATGGGGGGCATGATTGGTCAGCAATTGGGCGCACGTTACCCAGAGCGTATTTATTCACTTTCTTTATGTGATACCGCCAGCGAGATGCCTCCACGCAATTTATGGGAAGAGCGTTTTGAGATTGTGCGCAAAGAGGGTATTCCTGGTTTGGTTGAAGGGACTATTCAGCGTTGGTTTACTGCCCCTTTTATTGAACGTGCCCCTCAAGATATTGCAAAAGTGCGCCAAATGATTTTGGGTACCGGGGTTGAGGGTTATATTGGTTGCGCTAGTGCAGTGCGCGATATGGCTCAGACCACTATGCTATTAAAAATCAAGGCGCCAACCTTGATTCTGACGGGGCGTCAAGATCCTGCTTGTACGGTTGACCAGGCGATTGTGCTCAACCGTATGATTGATGGATCCAAGATGGTTATTCTGGAAGAGGCCGCTCATTTATCCAATATTGAGCAACCAGAAGCATTTAATCGCACGGTTCGAGCATTTATTGATACAGTAGATAACACTTTATAAGGAGTAGATATGACCGAAAACAATTCACAGTTATCAGTAGCTCAACTTCAAGAGATTCGTACGGCAGTTTTAGGAGCGGCTGCTAAGGCTCCTGGGGCCCTCATTGGCCTCGGTATTTTATTTATTATTTTGGGAATGATTGGCGTCGCTGGTCAAGTGATGTTCTCTTTTGTGACGATTAATGTGCTCGGCGCATTTTTGATCATTGGTGGCGGATTGCAGATTGCTCACGCTATGAAATCCCATGGATGGAAGAGCGTTGGCATTCAAATAGTGTTAGCAGTTTTGTATATTGCTGCTGGTCTTTTTACTTGGGCATTTCCAATTCCTGCGTTAGAGGGAATCACTTTGTGGCTCGCTGCCATATTCTTTGTCACAGGTTTCTTGCGCTTAGTCTCCGCATTCCAGCATCGCCACTTTGGTGAATGGTTCTGGTTGGTGTTGTCATCTGCTATCTCCATCTTGATGGGTGTGATGATTATGAATGGCTATCCAGCATCTAGTTTGTGGCTACCAGGATTATTGATTGCAATTGAGCTTCTGTTGCAAGGCTGGTCAATGCTGTTCTTAGGATTGGCTGCGCGCAATCTGATGAAGAGCAAATAAAATAGTGAAGAAGCTAGGCAAGCATTACTGTACTGCAGATGAATAGATAGCAATGAAAAAAACTGACTTATATAAAAACCTAGGCTTAGCGACAGCTCAACGCATGAAAAATGCTACGAAGCTTGCTAAGCCTGGCAGTACCGATAAAGCGAAAACCAAAAAAGAACTTGCCAATACAAACCCGCTACTCGCTTCTTTAATGGGCAAAGCTAAGTCTAAGTAGTTCTAGTATTTATTTTTTTAAGTTGAATGGGTGTCAGTAAAAATGCATAGCCGTAGCCTTATTCTTTTACTGATAGTGCCATCGGTTATGTCTTGGGCACAGATTGCGCCAACTCCAAGCTACGATCAAAAGTTAAGTGATGTGGTGGTTAATGCCACCCGTTCGGGAACATCTTTGGATCAGATGTCGCTTAATACGACCATTCTGACAAAAGAGGTTCTGGAGTCTTCTCCCGATCAAACCATTGATCAGGTGCTCAAGAACGTACCTGGCGTCTTTTTAAATGATGTGCCTTACTACCAAAAGGACCCAACCGGACAAAGTATTAATGTGCGTGGCTTGGGTTATGGGCGCACTCTAGTACTGATTGATGGGTTGCCGGCAAACGATGCTTTCTATGGCACGGTGCAGTGGAACTTGGTCCCCATGTCGTCAATTGAATCCGTTGAGTTTGTGCGGGGCGGGGTGTCGAGTCTATACGGCAACTACGGTATGGGTGGTGTCATCAATATCAACACCAAGACACCCAAAAATAGCTCTCAAGAGGTATCAGCAAGTTATGGCTCATTTGGAACTGGCAATGTGGCGGCTTCAAAAGATTTGATCGTATCTGATGCCATGCAGATGCGTTTTTCCGCTGATTACTTCTCTAGTGAAGGTTTTCAGAACTACGCCACGATTTCACCAGGCTCTCCAAGTAATATTAAAAACGGCATGGGCACTGATGCCGTTAAGAATTCCAACGTCAGGCTGCAGAATTACTTTAAGCCAACTCAAGATACCAATGCCTTTTTGAGAATGGGTTACAGCACGATGGCTGACTTGAGTAATAACTATGCGATTGCACCCAACCTCATTCAGACGGCTGATGTGGCAGCAGGTTCGACAACGCAGATAGATGTTGATAAAAAAGCGCAAGTGAATGTGTATTACCAAAATACTAATTTTTACAAACAGACAGCGAATAATTTAACGGCTGCACCATATAAGCCTTACATCAATGCTAACTATACGGATCCATATTCCACAGTAGGAGCCTCCGCACAATATACCCATGATCTCAAGCTTGCTGGGATCGATCAATACATATTGGCGGTTGATGCCAGAAATATTTCCGCATCTAACCAGACCAATAACTTGGCCTCCACAGGGGCAGTAAATTCCGTTAATTACGCCCAGGGACAACAGAACTTTTATGGCCTTTTAGGGCAAATCAAATCGAAGGCAAGTGCGATTCCACTGGAGGCTACATTGGGTGCGCGCGTCGATGCATGGAATAGTCAAACTCCTACTTACTCGAATACAAATTATGGAACGGGTAATACTGGTATCCCCACCTATAGCAGTGTGCCTAACCAAAGTAAGACTCAACTGAGTCCATCCTTGGGTTTGC
>Ga0118677_10010290_pt1 | contig 14342 bp, 12 predicted proteins | sample AliMusrvi5mmetaG_FD_86154 | JGI IMG/M metagenome (GOLD analysis project Ga0118677, IMG submission 86154) | reverse complement strand
GTTTTAAATTTTATTTTCTGTAAATTAGAGGAGGCGATCGAACGATAACCTCCTCTTTTGTTTATTGAGAATTGTCTTTCAGGAAACCATTTTTCCGGAAGATTCATTGTTTGACCGCCAGAACCGGATGGAGCAAGCTAAGTTAAAATCGGCTCTTCTAACCCTGGTAATAATTTTTATACCTTTTTTGAAGGGTTATGCAATCGGAAACGAAACTCAGATTGGTGCGAGGGAAGTTTCTCTTGGGAATGCATCAGTGGCCCTTATTTCACCTTTTTCGGTCTTTCATAACCAGGCAGCTCTTGCCAGGATTATGCGAGTATCCGCTGCAATCGATTACCGGCAGCCTTTTTTAATTGAAGAATATTCGGATAGAGCTCTTGCATTGGTGGTCCCAACTTCTCTCTCCAACTTTGCCTTTGGTATTAGGCAGAAGGGTTTACCGGATTATCATGAGACCCGACTAGGCATTGCCATGGCCCGGAATTTTGGCGAAAAATTCTCTGCAGGTCTCCAGTTTGACTATTTTATGATGGATTTTCCTGAACAAGGAAAAAGTCGGGGCACATTTTTTATTGAATTCGGAATACTCTATCAACCTAAACGCAGCATAATAATTGGACTTCATGTTTATAATCCATCAAAAGCTGCTATTGAATCGCTTAATTTCATTTCCAGACTCCCTCTTGTTGCTACTGCCGGAATAGTTTTCAAACCCTCGGATCACCTCCTCATTACCAATGCTATTGAATATTCCGATAATAACCAGTTGAATATCAGCGCGGGAATTGAGTATCAGGTTTCTGATCATTTTTTTCTTCGATGCGGGCTAACCGGAGCGCCGGTAAGCCACTCAGTCGGAATTGGCTATAAGTGGAATATTTTCACCATTGATTTTGCAATGGCACATCACCAAAGTCTGGGGTACACCCCTTCCTTTTCACTCATTTTAAATTTGTGATAATGAACCAGATGTTTAAATACCTGCTTCTTTTGGCACTGTCGTTTCCCCAATGGGCTATATCACAGACTAATGAAAACCTGAGAGAAAGGGAGATGGAACAAGTCATCGAATCGATTGCCGGATCAGAAGATGTTGATATAGACAATTCAGCCCTTCTTGAAGATATGACAACAAATGCCGAAAATCCGGTAAACGTCAATCTTGCTTCTGAAGATGAGCTGACGAAATTGAATTTATTGGATTTTAATCAGATTCAGAATCTGATCAATTACCGGAAGAAATATGGTTTTTTTGTTTCAACATTTGAATTGACAGCTGTAGAGGGATTTACCCCTGAAATTGTGGCTTCTCTGACTCCGTTTATTACGATGGAATTACCTTCTGATTCGCTGTTTAAAGCGCGGAAGAAGATAAGGGAAAATCTGATCTCCAGAGTAAAGTGTTCATTCCCTCTGGCCAAAGGTTATCGTTCTGCCTCTGAAGGGAAAGTGGCTGCTTATCCGGGGTTACCGGTTTCCTTATATAACCGGTTCCATCTTGAGATTCCGGAAAAGCTTGAATTTGGTTTAATTGCTGATAATGATGCAGGAGAGCAGTTTTTCAGCGGGAGTAATAAATGGGGATTCGATTATTATTCAGGCTTTTTCTCCTGTAAATGGAAAGGAATTATGCGGCAGGTTACTCTCGGCGATTTTCTGTTTAGAGCCGGGCAGGGTGTGAGTTTGGGAGGGGGAATGGGGTTAGGTAAATCAGCCAATACATTGGGAATTTTGAAATTTGGTCAGACCATAAAACCCAATACCTCGACCGATGAAAATCGCTTCTTTAGGGGAATATCGGCAATTCTGGGCAGCGGACCATTTAAGCTGACACTTTTTTATTCAAACAAGAACAGGGATGCCAATGTACTTAAAGACCAGTCCACAGGCAGCTCTTATTTTACTTCTCTTCAAACTTCCGGATACCACCGTACTGCATCTGAAAATGAAGATGAGAAAAGTGTCAATGAACAAGTTGCCGGCGGTTACGGGGAATTTAAATTAAACAGATTTCGTATCGGCGGATTAATGGTTGTTCAGCAATTTGATATACCAATGAATACCGGTACAGCATTGTATAAAGCCAAAAGCTTTTCAGGAAGTAAGAATAGCAATCTAAGCGTCGATTATCAACTTGCGTTATCACACCTTCAGCTTTTTGGTGAAGCAGGTTTGTCCCGAAACAGAAAGACTGGTGCAGTACAGGGGTTGATTTGGCATGCTCATCCGCAGTTAAGTTTGTCGGCTTATTTTCGATCATTTGATCCTGGATTCCATGCTTTCTACGGTAATTCGCTCTCTGAAAGTTCAGGGAACTGCAATGAAACAGGTTTTTACACAGGTGTGATGGCTTGTCCTATTCCTAAAGTAAAGATCTTTGGCTATGTTGATCTTTACCATTTCCCCTGGCTGACCTATAGTACAATGGCACCATCCAGTGGAAGCGATTATTTGGCTCAGGTTGATATCACTATTTCCAGAAAATTTTCACTGAATATGAAGGGGAAATACGAAGCAAAACCTCAAAAAGTGACCAGTTCTAAAGGTATTGCTGAAGATTATGACGCAATGACAACCAAACTTAGAATTCAAACCGATTATAGCTTCGGCAAAAGACTTTTATTTCGTACCCGATTTGAATCTGTAAGATACAACTTTGCAAAAGTTTATGAAAAGGGATATCTACTATTTCAGGATTTGGTTTATGAGCCATCCCGAAAATTTAAAATTTGGGTAAGGTATGCCTGGTTCAATACTGATGGTTACAATTCGCGCATTTACACCTATGAAAACGATTTGTTATACACTTTTTCAATTCCCGAATTTCATGGTAATGGCCATAGAATCTATTTAAATCTGAGATGGAGTCCATCCTCACGGATAACAGCATATCTGAAAGTTGGTTGCACAATTCACAATGGGGAATCTTCCTGGGGATCTGGTAATGATATTACTACCGGAAATCAACGAAGTGAACTTAGGGGATTGCTCAGTTGGAGATTTTGATGAGTAAGCACTGGAAATTTAACCACATAATAAATCAGGTAGTTAGCAGTTTTTTTTAATCATTTTTATAATTTTTTAAAAGATTTTCATCTGAACGGCTATTTTTGTACATTTGTTATCACTACTGAACATCCATAAAATTATTAAAATTATGTTGGCTTCGAACGTTTTCGATGAAATTAGGCCTTATCGCGATGAGGAGGTTCCTGAAATCATGGGCAGATTATTGGTTGATCCGGTTTTTGCCAGGGTTTTAAAAAATCTTTTTGTTGAGGAATCTAAAATTCAGGAAATTAGAGAAGCAATGATATCAACTCAGAATGTTGAGTCTTTCCAGCTGAGATTTATGGTCCCCTTTCTTGAAAATATTATCAAATTAAGTATTAGTGAATTAACTGTTGGAGGTCTTGAATATTTGGAAAAAGATAAAAGCTATCTGTTTATTTCTAACCATCGGGACATAGTTCTTGATTCTGCCCTGTTAAATGTTGAAATATATAAATTTGGCTTTAAACCCACAGAAATTGCCATTGGAAGTAATTTACTGATTTATCCCTGGATTGAGGATGTTTCCAGGGTGAATCGGTCGTTCATCGTCAAACGGAACATTCCGGTAAGACAGATGTTGAAATCTTCGCATGTTCTCTCTGAATATATCAGACAAACAGTGACAACCAATGGAAATTCAATTTGGATTGCACAGCGTGAAGGGCGCTCAAAAGATGGTTTAGACCTAACTTCACCTGCCTTATTGAAAATGTTGAATATGTCAAATACAAAAAAGTTTGTTCGTGGATTTCAGGCTCTGACAATTGTACCGATGGCTATTTCGTATGAAATTGAACCTTGCGGCAATGAGAAGGTTGCAGAGCTTTTAAAACGGCAGGCTGATCCCGATTTCCATAAAACAGAAAAGGATGATTTACTCAGCATGGTAAGCGGGTTAAAAAATCAAAAGGGGAGAGTTCATATTCAGTTTGGATCTCCGATCAAAAAAAATGCACTTAAAAGTCTTTCCAAGGAAGGAAACATTAATGACCGGCTGAAAAGATTGGCGGATTTTATTGATCTTCAGATTTATAAAAACTATCGACTCTACCCGAACAACTATATTGCATATGATCTGTATTATAATTGCAATACTTATATGGATCAATATACCTTTGAAGAGCAAAAATCATTTATTGAACTAACCCACCAACGGTTGAGACTGGTAGATGAGGATCGGGAGGAAGCTATGCAGTTGTGGCTAAAGATGTACTCTACACCGGTTTTTAGCTTTGAAAACTGCCCGAATGAGAATCCGGAGTGAAATTTAAATCAATAATATGGGACTGGAATGGTACCTTACTTAATGATGTTGATATTGCGGTGGAAATTATCAATCAATTGTTAGTAGATAGGGCACATCAACCAATTACTCTAGCCCATTATTTGGAGGTATTTACATTTCCTGTTCAGGATTATTATGAGCAGATAGGTTTTAATCTAAAAAATGAACCTTTCGAAATACCTGCATATCAATTTATTGCCGGTTATAATAAGGCCGTTGAAACATGTGGACTTCACCCGGAAGCAATCCCTGTACTTCAACAGTTACAGAATCTCGGTTGCCGGCAGTTTATCGTATCGGCCATGGAACAGCAACAGCTTGAAAAAACAATATCGGATAATCAAATCAGCTCCTATTTTGAAGAAATTTGCGGATTAGACCATCACTTTGCAACCTCGAAGGTCGAAAACGGCAGAAATCTTATCGTTAAAAGAAAACTAAACCCTGAATTGACGCTATTAATCGGAGATACCATTCACGATTACGAAGTCGCACAGGTCATTGGGTGCAATTGCATACTCATTGCAAATGGACATCAGTCGAAAAAACGCCTGCTGAATTCAGGTGCAAAGGTTCTGAATAACCTGGAGGAAATTACATTTTTTGTAACCTAGATTATCCTAAAAGTCTACAGCCTAACAGCCTAATAGCCTATGAATTCAGCAGCCTGGAGCTTAAAGCCTGAAGCGTAGCTTTTTTATCGTTTGTATTTACCAGGATTGATATATTATGACGGCTTCCACCGTAGGAGATCATTCGGATAGGGATATCCTGTAAGGAGATAAATACTTTGGCCGCAAAACCCTTCTCCTCAGCAATCATGTTGCCGACAATGCAAACAATCGTCTGGTTATGGTCTATTTCCACTTTGCCGTATTCTTTCAGCTCGGCCACGATTTCATTAAGGTGCTTTGAGTCATCAATTGTCACTGATACAGCTACTTCTGAGGTTGTAATCATATCGATTGACGTCTTGAAGAACTCAAAAATCTCAAAAATATTTTTAAGAAAACCATAGGTGTTAAGCATTCGGCCTGATCTGATTTTGATGGCGGTAATACCGTCTTTGGCTGCCACAGCTTTGATGCCGTTGGTATGGCTTTCAGAGGTGATCAGCGTTCCCGGATCTGGTGGATTCATCGTGTTTTTCAACCGAACCGGAATATCGCTCATCATGGCCGGCAAAACAGTTTGGGGATGAAGAATTTTTGCCCCAAAATAAGCGAGCTCTGAGGCTTCATTAAAGGATAGGGTGTCAACTTTTTTTGTGTTCTCTACAAACCGGGGATCGTTATTGTGAAAACCGTCAATATCGGTCCATATCTGAACCTCCTCACTATTGATGGCCGCTCCAATAAGTGTTGCTGTGTAATCTGATCCGCCGCGTTGCAGATTATCAATTTCTCCCTCCTGATTGCGGCAAATAAACCCCTGTGTAATATAATAATCAGCTTTTGGCTGGGTTTTGAGCAGGTTATTCAGTTTCTCTTTGATGAAATAACTGTCAGGCATCATGTCCCCATCAATTTTCATGAAATCGAGTGCAGAGAGTAACAAGGCATTATATCCCGATTCCTGCATCAGTAAAGTGAAAAGGGCAGTGGAAATTAACTCTCCCTGGGCAAGTAAGGCTCGTGCTCCTTCCTCCGGAAAAACACCGGAAGTATAGGATTTGATCACTTCGAACCGCTCTTCGAGGATCTTTTTGCCCTGATCCTTTGCCTCTTTAGTCTGGTAAAGATCGAAAACTACATTGTAATATTTTTTTTCGAGGGCACTGATCACCCCTAAAGCAGATTCTTTATTCTTTTTTGAGAGATAATCGGATATCTCAACCAGGTTATTCGTTGTTCCCGACATGGCGGATAAGACGATCAGTTTTTGTTCTCCATCAGCAATAAGGTTCATCACTGTCCTCATCGTTTCAACTGATCCAACTGACGTTCCTCCGAATTTGAATACTTTCATAACCTGATGCATTTATTAATAATTTGTTTTTAAATCAAGTTTAAGATGCAAAAATAGAAATAATTTGCTCCCATCCATTGGTTACCTGACTAATCTGATATTTTTTTGCCAAGGTTCTTAAAGTTGAATTTTTTACTAATTTTAACTTTTCGGATTTGATAAATCTGTCTGATCGTCCTTCTTCTTCTTCTGAATGCATCAAACCTTAAATCTGTTCATTATGGAAAAATTAAGTTCCACAAAACCTACCCGGGAAATAGCTTGTTTTATACCCTTATTTATCAACCGGATTAATGAACCTGAAAATTCGGAGATGAAAATTTTATTCAAAAGTTCAGTTTTTTTATTAATCCTGATTTTATCGTTAATTGCCGGATCTGCAAATGCTCAGCAATTGGATGATTATTCCTATCAAGGTGCGTTTGATCCCATAGTCAATGAGGTTAGGAATCAGGTTCAATTTAATGGTTATACCAATTATTGGCACAACGATTATAAAGAATGGGTCAGATATGGTAATTTGTTTAAAATGAGTCTTCCAAATGTCAGAAATACCATTGCTCAAAGTAAGATTGACCTGGCTGATGATTTGCTGATTCCTGGTCTTACAGTTCAGGAAGGGTTTGTACGTGGCTTGTTTTCATCAGACTATAAAATTCTGGAGGCACCTGCCTTCAAAGAACTTGAAGAGTCTATGGGCTCAGGAAATGTGCTGGTGTTCGCCGATCCCGGATCGGAAGTTGGGAAAAAACTGGTTTCAAAATTCGTCGCTGACAGTTTGTCAAAACAACAGCTGAAGAGCTATCAATTCGGAGCAGTAAATTTCAGGGAAGTGAATGCCTTTATCCTTGAAAACGGGGCAAAAAAGATTTTTGTGGTAGAATCCACTGTTCCTGAAGCCCTTTCAAAGGTTAAGGTATTGCTTGAAAACACCCGGAAGATTCTTACTGAATATGATCTGCGCAAAGGAATGTTTGGTGCTGAAACGCTTTTAAAGAGTGTGACCTGCGTTCAGGGACACCCGCTTGAAGTTATCGGCAAAGGGATGAACGAAGGAAATTCGTGGTTTGTATTCAGTGGATATATGGATTTTTGGATGAAGGATGAATTGGCCGGATGGATGAAAAAAGCGGATCTCCCGGTTGTTGCCGATGTTGGGTTTTCACCCATTTTTGGATGCCAGGACTACAAGGGAATTCAGGTGCAGGATATGGTCACGAAACAATCGTGGATAGATTTTGCCCATAACAAAAACGGATATGTTTTCCGGCCGGTATTTGATGCTGAAAGTGACCCTTATCATTACGACGGATACATTGCTATTGAAGGGAATAAAAAACAAATTGATAACGAAAATGTACCGTTTATCTCGACTACCGGCTCGATGGAAGGTGATCTTATCCCAAGCATGGTCCTGTTTATTAAAAAAGGGGAGAAATTGACCCGCGACCTGATGTGGCAGGCAATTATGGATCGAAGGGAGGTGGCTGTCTTGGGTCAGGGTAAGATGATGGGCCCTGCCTTATACCGGAATGCTTTGGAGCTTTTGCTTCTTGACCGTGTATTTCTGGAAGAATATTTTGGGGACCGGATAGACATTCAGGCTGAGGTTCAGGATTATAACCTTCGGATTACTGTAGAAAATACTTATCCGCATACAGTCTCCGGAACACTGAATCTTCAGCTTCCACCTGATGTAATAGCAGATGAAGCTTACCCGTCATCTTTGACCTTACCTGCCAATAGTTCAAGGACCGTTCTGATAAAAATCCGCCCTCTGGCAAATGGAATGGGCACTACCAATTCGTTAGTTGCCGATTTTAGCTGGGGTGATAAGAAGAAATACACAATGGCCATCCTGGATATGCCACCGGCAATATCTGCTCACCAGCTGCTTTACGGTCATGCTCCCTCTGTTAAATATCCAGTTAGTATTCACAATTTTTCAAGCGAAAAGCCTTTTCCTGTTCAGGTTCAGGTATTTGCCAAAGATAGGCCGGCCAAAGCCATCCTGACATCTTCCCAAAATAACACCGCGGGTTTGGGCAAATTTCAGGATATGCTCTTCGACCTGAAAATCCCGGCAGGTGATTATAACGTGAAGGTTACTGCTCTGGGAGTAACCACAACCAGTCAGCTGGGAGTTGGTAAAGCCGAAGGTGTCGCACGTGCTTATGCAATAGACCTGAACAGCGATGGTGTAAATGAATACCGGCTCGAAAATGACAGTGTACAGGTTACCTTGCTGACAACCGGAGCCAGGGTGATCGAATATATCGTCAAAAGCAGGAAGGATAACCTGCTTTTCAAATTGTGGCCGGAAAAATCAATTGATGACAGGCGCCCTTTTAGAGAGAAGGGGTATTATCCGTTTGGAGGATTTGAAGATTTTCTTGGTCAGGCCAGCATGGAAACTCACAAGGTTTATGATGCCACACTTGTTCAGGACCATGGCGATTATGTCCAGGTAAAGATGATTGCCGATTATTACGGGAATAAAATTGAGAAGATCTTCACCCTGTATGGCAATTCCCCTCTGCTTGAAATCAGGTTTGCATTGACCTTTAAGAATCCGGAAGCAAATGTGATTGGGCCACAACCAATTCTCGAGCTCGGAGCTTCGCATGGGACCGAGGATGTGTTTACGGTACCCTCTGTTGATGGTTTGCAGCAATACCGGATGAAGCCTGAAAGGTATTATGGACACCTGTTCACTCTCAAAGAGGGGTGGAATGCAGGATATGATGAAAAGGAAGACATCACTTTTGTTGGTGCCTATCCGGTAAACCAGCCATTATTCCTCCATATGTGGATGAACCATCCGAGTAATGGCGATGCCCATTATTATTATACCGAATTTCAACCCTGGGTGCCGATTACCCAAAAAAGTACCATGTATTTTTCATATTACATGTGGGGAATGGGTGGACCATGGGAAAACGGAGTAAAAGAATTGAGAAAAAGAAACCTGATTACCGTAAGATAGAACGATTTAGTATAAATATAATTGAAAATTCCGATGAAGAGCAAGTATCTTTTGAGAAGCCTCACCTATTTATTTCTCCTGGTAAGTGCGCTGAATAGTTACGGTACAAATAAGGATGAGCTAAAGATCAGCAAGCTGGAGCTTGGTTACCCATGTCCTGCAATCCCATTCTACTACCTTAAGGCAGAGCTTGAGCTTCCCCACCCATCAATTATGGAAGTTGAAGTGGCAGTTAATGGTAAGACACTCCGGTTTACCAATCTGCACAAAGAGACTGACAAAGAGGATTTAAATAAGCCGGTACTGACTCATCGCCCACCTTCAGGGGCTGGACTTTCACAGGATAATTCGCTCTATAACCACCCCTATGTGATTGGTTGGGTTAAATGGGTGCCGGGAAGTAAATATGATGTCAAGGTCACTGTTCGGATGAAGAAGGAAGCAAAGAGTTCAGAAAATGATTTGGTAATCTCATCTGTTAAATCAGTCACAGCCCCTTCGGAATCCCCGGTCTTTGATCCTGCATGGAACAGATACAAGTCTGTTGTATTAAGCGAAACGGCAGGAGTTGAGAGAAAGGCTGAGCCCGTGGATGTGGTACTTGCTTTTTATCCCGATGAGATAAAAGATCTTAAACGGGAAATCAGAGTCGCTGCGATCGATCCTCAGACGCACCTTCTGACAGAGGTTCCATGCCAGGTCTATGACATCCAGGAATATCTCAAAGAGGACGACCTGGCTCCGGACAAGGATGGAAAACCAACACGGCAGGTGCCGATCTGGTTGCCTACAGTTACTGCCCGGCTTGCTTTCCTTGCTGATGTGCCTGCAAAATCGAGCCGTGTTTTTCTGATTTATTATAACAATGAAAATGCCATGGACAAAACCTATTTGTCTGATCTTCGGATGCAAGGGGATGCCCCCGGACTTCAAATCGATAATGATCAGATTTCAGTGGTTCTGCATCCTAATTCGGGTCATCTTGATCAGATTGCCTTAAAAAAGAGGCCTGACTTTCCGCTATATCACCGTAAAGAGACAAACGGTGCAATTCACTGGAATCCTGAAATATATACACCACCAACTCCCTGGACACATACCTCTGACTGGAAGCCGCCACAAAATGTCAAATCGTTCTCCGGTCCTGTATTGGCCTCGAGCGAAGTTTGGGGGAATTTACGCGATATTCCGCAGGTCGATGCCTCGGTAAGGTATGAATTTTACCCTGGCAAGCCTTATTTTATCAGTTCTTCCGTATTAAGAATCAATCAAACGGTGAATTGTCTTGCGCTTAGGAATGGGGAAATTGTCATAAAGCGCGAACTGATTACTCATGCCGCCTGGTATGATGTCGTGAGAGATTCAGTAATCAATTACGACATAACCCAAATGCCCGATCTTACCGATTTAAAAATGGAGGCTGATGTCCCATGGATCACCTTCTATAATGAAAAGACAGGTGTAGGTTTTGCCGGTATCCAGCTTAGTTACACCAATGCAGGACTGGAGTCTTCTCCAAGGCTGCTTAATCCTTTCTTTTATATTACAGGTGGACCCTGGATTTACTGGGCCCGCGCATTATCACTCAGCTTTCTCTCCTCAAATATGCAGCAGATGATCCCGGCAATGAAGGGAAACGTTTTTTCAGAGAAGTGGGCTTACCTCGTTTATGAAACTGCCAAAGGTGAAAAGCCCTACGCACCGGTGATCGAATTGCAGAAAAAGCTGACTAATCCGCTTCGGATACAATTGGTTGAGGAGGTCGATGACAGGGTTTCTAAAACTGTAACAGAAATTTTTATCGACAAGGGCAAAAGTGGATGGGAAGGACGCGAAACAGGCAAACATGCCACGGAGAAATAAAAATATGTTGGAAAATTCAGGGTTGAGAAAGATAGGGCTATTTGCCTTACCTTCTTTCTATTCTTCAGATTTTCAAAAGGGCTAATTAAAATTTAATATATTGATAATGAATAAATTAGTTGTATTCTTGTTTGGGCTAGTAATGCTTTTATCCGGCACACCGAATAATTTAATTGCAGAAAATCGGGGGAGTAAGGAACCTTTAACAGTTAGGAAATCTACGGACTTTAAACTTACCGGTAACGGGAATAGTCCTGAATGGGGTAAATCGGAATGGTATCCATTGATCAAACTTGATGCAGGTGGTGCTGAGGATCGGACCAGATTTAAGATCCTCTATTCCACGAAAGGAATCTATTTGTTATTTGAAGGGGATGACCAACGGATTACCACCAAATATGACAAGGATTTTGAAAATCTCTTTAATGGTGATGTTTTTGAAGTTTTTTTCCATCCGGATCCAACGTTTCCACTTTATCTGGAGTATGAAGTTAACCAGCTGGATAAAGAACTGGTATTAATCATTCCCAATATCAAAGGGAGAGCTCAGGGATGGACCCCCTGGCATTATGAAAATGGTAACCGGGTTATTAAAAAAGTCATCATAAATGGGGGTAAACAGGAATCGGGAAGTTCAATTAAATCGTGGAGTGCAGAGTTGTTTTTCCCTTTCCGGTTATTCAGTCCGCTATCCAATGTTCCTCCAGTTAGCGGAACCATTTGGAACGCTAATTTCTACCGGCTGGATTATGATACCGGCAATATGATTAAATGGGCCTGGACACCAATCAATACCTCATTTCATGAATTTGAAAAATATAAACCAATCATATTTGAATAAATATTTGTGCGGACAGGTCGCGACCCGTCCCTGCCTGTCCTATTAATTTTACTGGGCATATTAACATTGATCATATGATTCACGAACGTAAACCAAACCGTTTGAAGGGATATGATTATACGAATGATAATTTATATTTCGTGACATCATGCGTCCATGACCGGATTTGTTGTTTTGGTGAAATTATTAAAGGGACAGGTCGCGGGGATATTGTAGGGACAGGTCGCGGGGATATTGTAGGGACAGGTCGCGGGGATATTGTAGGGACAGGTCGCGACCTGTCCCTACAACCGAAAAAAAAATGGTATTAAACGAATTTGGTAAAATTGCCGAATGCCAATGGTATTGGTTGGCCGATCAATATCCGTATGTTGTTTTGCACGCATTTGTGGTCATGCCAAATCATATCCATGGAATCATTGAAATTGACCATTCCCGGTATTCGGGAAAAATAAAATCATTACCTGAATTGATGGGTTCATATAAAACCACCGTTTCGAAACAAATTCATTTATTGGAATGTAATCGTGATAGGGACAGGTCGTGACCTGTCCCAACCACGATTACATTTGCCTGGCAACGATCATATTATGAACACATCATCCGGGATGAACAATCGTTTCAGAGAATTTCAAATTATATCCTAAATAATCCCATAAAATGGAATGAAGATAAATTCACTCTTTGATATAGTAAATAACAATAAAGCTGTTCATACCCATTTTATTCCGGCAAAAGATTACTCAACTGGTAATTCAATAATCTATCACGGGACACTAAAATAGGAGTGAAAGCATGATAAAAAAATAAGCGGTAGTGTTGGCGCACTACCGCTCTTAAAGGAATCCCATAAAGCACACCAGCTTTAACATTTGTTTCCAAATGTCCGGGCATTCCTTGTTTAAAAACTAACAAAATATTCAATAACAAAGTAGGAGTATGAAATGAGAAGAATATTTGTTTTAATTCTGATATTTGTGCTGACAAGCATGATTAATGCACAAGTCAATTACTCTGTAGATGTGACGGGATTAGTTTATGATAATGTCGCCCAAACCTATAAAATTAACCCAAGTAGTGATCATCCATATTGGGTAGGAAATTCTGGAGCTGGAACCGGTCAATATTATTGTGTCATGTGTACTATCAATTTGCCGCCGAATTATCAAGTCTCAAAAGATGATCGGATAAAATTGAGCTTGCAAAATAACGGTCAGAATTCGTGGTATGCAGATTTTATACCTAATAATATTGATAATACACTCCAAGCAGAATATGGCGCCATAAGTCTAATGCAGTCTAATGGCACTGGTGATTACAACGAGATTACTTTAACACCAACTCAAGGTAATATAATTTCCAATTCGATTCGTATTGGAGTAAATAAAATTTATGGTATCGATGATTTTAACTCATGTACTGCCTATCTTTATGGAAGTACGACTGTCCAATATACAGTAAGCCTATCAAGTAATCCAAGTAATGGAGGAACTACAAGTGGCGCAAACACATATAATTCCGGAAGCAGTGTAACAGTAACCGCCACACCAAACAGTGGATTTACATTTGCAAACTGGACTGAAAGCGGAAGTGTTGTCTCAGTGTGAAATAACAAATGATCCAAGATTAAAAACTCATTTGTTTAATTCCATCAGTGAGATCTATTCCAATCTTATAATCCTGGACAGCCTTAAAAGATATGCGGATAACGCACTCGTTCTGGCGGAGAAGTATGAACTGAAAGATGAAAAAGCCTGGGCATATGTCTGGCTTGCAAATTATAGTAAATACAAATTTAACAGAAATGATTTGTTCGATTATTGCTCAAAGGCACACGATTTATTTAAACAACTGGATTCAAAAAGGGGATTAATTAAATCGCTCAATTTATATGGCACCGCTCATACCAGCTTTATAAATAAGACTGAAGGACTAACGTTTTATGAAGATGCCTTGAAAATACTGAAAGTGAATCCGGACCCTTACCTCCTTATGGAAACTTTATCCAACGTTGCCCAGCAGTATAATATCCGGAAAATGTATATAAAGGCGGATTCTCTTTACAGGATAGTGAGCAGTATGACTTACAAATATTCTGATCTGAGCCGGAGAGTTTACAATAATGCAAGACATGCATATACTTTACAGATGATTGGCAAAATTGAAGAAGCAGTCAAATTGATGCGTGAAAACATTGAGATGGTAAATGCGCTTTCAAATTCAATGCTCGTTTATGATACGTATACTGATTATGCTATGGTCTTAACTAATGCCGGGCAGGCAAAAGAAGCCTTAGTATATATTGAAAAAGCCTTTCAGCAGCGTTTCATCAACACTAATCC
>Ga0118677_10010287_pt1 | contig 14345 bp, 12 predicted proteins | sample AliMusrvi5mmetaG_FD_86154 | JGI IMG/M metagenome (GOLD analysis project Ga0118677, IMG submission 86154) | reverse complement strand
ATGGGCGACCTCCCCTCGGCCCTCACCTTCGTCCATCCCGACGACGACAACGCCGCCGACCGCACCGTCGCCGAGCTGCGCCTGCCCCGTCCCGTGCTGCCTGGCCAGGAGGTCGAGTTCCGCATCCGGTTCCGCGACGTCTTCCCCGAGGTCTTCGCCCGCACCGGCTACAAGCGCGACTTCCTGCTCGGCGGACAGTGGTTCCCCAAGGTCGGCGTCTTCTGGAAGGGCGCCTGGAACTGCCACCAGTTCCATTCGAGCACGGAGTTCTTCGCCGATTTCGGCAGGCGGCCGACCGAACGCCAATTCGACGCGCTTCGGGGTGCCGTACAGATTGGAGACCAGCCGGTAGGGCGACCCTTTAACCTTTTCAAAAAGCACGGCAGGGCCTTCCGCGGCGAGCAACTTATGCTGAATGATCGTCACATCCTGGTCGGGATCAACCTCGACCGGGACACGGGCAAGTTCGCCGGCGGCCTCGAGTTGGGTCAGGAATATCCTCAGATCCGTGGCGCTCACAGGAGGCTCTCCCAGTTTTGGGCGGCGGGATGTCCCAGCACCGTCAGGACGCGATCCACAATGAGGTCGAGTAACTCGGTCATGGTCACGGTTCCGGGATCCTTGCCCGCCAGTTGATAGAAGGGCGGGGAGAGTGGCATGACGATGCCGCCTGCCGCCGAGACCGTGGCGGCATTATTCAGGTCGATGAGGCTCCAGGGCGTTTCCCTCACACACAAGACCAGTCTGCGCCGTTCCTTGAGATGGCAATGCGCCGCGCGGGTGATGAGGGTGTCCGAAATGCCATGGGCCACCTTGGCCAGGGTATTGGAGGAACAGGGCAGGATCACCATGCCCACGGTGGGAACCGAGCCTGACGAGATCGCCGCGGCCAGGTCGGAGTCGTCATAGACCTTGGCCGCCAGGGCGGCAAGCCGTTCGAAATCACCGCATTCGCGCTGTGCGACGTTCTTGCCCCATTCACTGGCAATCAGCGAGACGGGCCAGGGCGACTTTTTCAGGAGCCGCTCCGCCGCATGGGCGCCGGTGGCGCCATTGATGGCCAGTATCAGATTCATTTCCATCCTCCAAAAAGCGGGATCATTGCCCCGGCCATACTGGCGATTGCCGAGATCGGAAAAAACCGGAACGACAACGGCAACCGCTCGTCATAGATCAACGCCAGCGCCAGAAGCGTGAACGCCAGCGCCAGTCCCGGTGCGAAGCCGCCGCCCGTCACCCTCCAGAGCTGGACCGCCGCGCCCGCCGCCACGACGTGGACTCCCGCCGCCATCCACCGCGCGGCAACCGGGCCGAACGAAGCCGGCAGACTGTGGACACCGGTTTCCCTGTCGGTTTCCATGTCTTGCAAAGCATACATGATATCCGAGCCGCTGATCCAGCAGAAGGTGAAGAGGGCGAGGTAAAGGATCGCGGGGGTCACGGCTGTCCCGCCGGTCACGGCGACATATGCGCCAAGCGGCCCCAGCGCCAGGGAAATCCCGATGCCGAAATGGCAGAGGTTGGTGAAGCGCTTCAACAGTGAATACGAGATCAGGACGAAGGCGGGAATGGGCGAAAGCCGCAGGCAGACCGGGCCCAGCGCGGTACAGGCCAGGAGATAGAGACCGAGCCCGGTCGCCGCCACCATCCAGCCCTGCGCCAGGGTGAGCCGTCCGCCGGGCAGGTCGCGCCCGGCCGTGCGGGGGTTAAGCAGGTCCAGGCGTCGGTCGAGGATCCGGTTCATCGCCATGCCCAAGGCCCTGGCTCCCAGACCGGCGAGCGTAATGAGACAAAGCAGTTTGATGCCCGGCCACCGGTATCCGGCACCGATCCAGGCCCCGGCGAACAGGAGTGGCAGGCTGAAGAGGGTGTGTTCGATCTTGACGAAATTGGCCATTCTGACGACGAGGCACTCCCGGGTCCGCCCGAGTTGATGGAGCCCGGCGACAAGTTCCCGGGCAAGGGACTCGGATACGGAGGCGAGGTTCCCGTGAAGCGTATCCCGCCCGGCATCGTCGGCGGAATCACTGACCGTCTTCAGGAGATGGCACGGAATGGCGTGATGCGAGGCAACTTGTGCGACAGCCAGGCCCTCCATGTCCACGATATCGGCATGGGCGGACAGTAGGGCATGGGGTTCGCCGCCAAAGACGGGTTGTCGAACCGTGACAAGTCGCGCCGGTGTGAACCCCTGCCAGGCGTCATGGCTGGCGAGCGGCATGGGGGCCACCAGACCGCCTTTCAGGAGCGCATTTCCATCCATGACGGCGGTGACACGAAGAAGGGTTCCCGCCCCGAGGGATTTCGACAGTCCTCCGCAAATTCCGGGATTGATAAGAACCTTGGCGCCGCGTGCGGTGACGGCATATTCCGCCGCCAGCCCGGCCGCTTCGGGTCCCATTCCGCTGATGATCACCAGGCCGCCGGACCGTCCTTGAAAAGGCTGAAACCAATAGGTGGGAAACGGCCGGTCCTGGCGCTTTTCCGCCTTCAGGGCTGTGAGGAGAGGTTGAGCCTCGGCAAGCGTGGCCAGAATGATGGCGATCATGAAATCACTCCGGCTTGGCGGGCCAACTCCTCAAGCTTGGCCACGGCGGCATGTCCGGCCACCCCGAGGTCCAGGGAGAAGTCGTTGACAAACATGGCGATATGACGGGCCTGCACGTCATCGCGGGTTTCCTGCGCATGCTGGCCAACATAGCCCGAGGTGTGGCCGGGGTTGCCGCGCGAACGGAGAATGGACCGTCGCAACACCCGTTCGATTTCGGCGATGAGAGAGGGACCCAGCGTTTTCCGGGCGACCATGCAACCGAGGGGAATCGGGTACCCGGTCTGCCGTTCCCACCATTGCCCGAGATCAGCCAGGCAAACCAGGCCGGCCTCTTCATACATAAAGCGCGACTCATGGATGATGACACCGCATTCAACCTTATCCTGCAAAACCTCGGCCATGATCCGGTCGTAGGGGACAAAGGTCTTGAGCCGCATCGCTGGCGCCCACAACTGGAGCAACAGATGGGCGGTGGTCAGTTCACCGGGGATGGCGACACGGCATTTGGTGAGGTCGGCTTCCGGGATCGGATGCTTTGCCACCAGCAGGGGACCGCAACCGAAACCGAGGGCGGCGCCGACATTGAGGAGTTGATACGACTCGCGGATCAGGAGATAGGTGCGAAAGGAGACTTTCGTTAGGTCGTAGCAGGCCTTGAGCGCCAGGCGGTTCAAAGTCTCGACATCATGGAGATGCACGTTGACTTCATAACCCGCTGGAGCCAGTTTCCCCTCCGCCACGTCACAGAACATAAACGTGTCGTTCGGACAGGGGGAATAGGCCATGCTCAGGGCGTTCATGGAAGTGGATACTATCGGCAGGCAGGGGCGGGCATCAAGCTTCGAGTGGACAGGTTCTGCGAGATTGACTTTTTCAGGCGGTTTCAGCCATTATCTGGGCTTTGAGAAAGGCACCTGTTTATGGTTATCCGACAAGAGATCATTCCGTTTCTTCTGGCTGTCATCGTTCTGGGAGCAATGCTGGCGACGACCCTTCGCCTGAGCGGAGCGTCATGGCGTAAGGCGTTTGTCTACAGCGAGATCGTGACGTTCATCCTGATCGGGTATCTGCTGGTATTCTTCAGGGATCCGGTTCGTACCGCTTCGCCTGATCCGGCGGACATCATGGCTGGGGCGGAGGGGAAAATCATGTCAGTGGTGGATGTCATGGAACCGGAATTCCTGAAGACAAACGCGGTGCGCATCAGCATTTTCCTCAGTCTGGTGGATGTCCATGTGAACCGGGCGCCCATTGCGGGAAAAGTGGAGCATGCCGAATATTATCCCGGCGCGCGCTATTTCACGTTTGAGGAAAAATCCTCCGAACTGAACCAGCACAGCGCGATTGTCATCCGCGGCGAGAAGACAACCTGTGTGGTGAAGCAGATTGTCGGGCCTGTCGCACGCCGGGTTGTCTACTGGCTGAAACCCGGCCAGGAACTCGCGAAAGGCGATCGGATCGGCATGATGAAGTTCGGTTCCCGTCTGGATATGTATTTCCCGCGGGGAGATGTTGATGTTGTCGTGAAAAAGGGTGATAAGGTCAGGGCCGGCGAAACGGTTGTCGCCCGTTTGAAAAAGTGACGAAATTGCAGGGGGCTCTTTCCCCTGGAGCCGGTGGAGAAGAATATCATGATTAAGTCTGAATTGACCTGGCGGCAAATGATTCCCATTACGGTCACGCTGATGGCGATGCTTTGCGGTTTTTTCAGCATTCTGGTGACTGTGGAAAGCATGAATGAGACGCTGGAGCATGCCGGGGAGTTGCATCGGTGGGCGGCCCTCCTGATCATGCTGGCCATGATCCTGGACGGACTTGACGGGAATATCGCCCGCAAGTTGAAGGGATGCACGGAGATGGGGGCCGAATTGGACACTTACGTGGATATGACGGCGTTCGGCATTGCTCCGGCGGTGCTGATCTATGTTGTTATGCTCACCGGATCGGTGCCTCAGGATACATCCCGGACTTTTTGGCGTGTTGCGATGACGGCCGTTGTGGTGTTGTCCGGCGTGGTGCGGCTGGCCCGTTTCAAGGTCAAGGATCCGGCGCGCGGGCAGGGTGGATACACGGGATTGCCCATCACGGCCTGCGCAGGTTGGGTGGCCATGCTGGTGTTCATCAGCCAGAGCAAGCCGTTTGAAAAGTTTTCGTTAAGCAGCGGCTTGATGGCCACAGTCTTTCTGACCGGAGTCCTGATTTTCATAACTTTGCAGGTCTCCAATGTGCGTTATCCGAAACCCACCAAGCATCCGGCGTTGTTCATCCCGATGATCATCATGGTGTGCGTGCTGTTCGGCCCCCAGAAGATCGCCGTGCCGGCATCGGCTTTCATGATCCTTATGGTATTGGGTTATATTTGCTTCGGGCCGGTCTACATGAAACACACCGAACGTCAGGCGGCAAAGACTTCCTCCGGGATCGGGATGGACAAGGATTAATTCCGTGTGCCCCGATCCCCGACAGGAATTAGAGGATGTGATCACCCAGACCGCAGGGTATCTGGCCTGGCTGAAGGCGGATGGAGTGCGGCAACTCGAAGTCACACACATCGAAGGAGTCCCCATGAAAGACACACTGGACAAGATCGCCGCCGAGATCGGCGGTTGCACAAAATGCATGCTGCATAAAACCCGGACGAATACCGTGCCCGGACAGGGCAATCCCCATCCGGAAATCATGTTCATTGGCGAGGCGCCGGGGGCTGACGAAGACGAGCAGGGTCTGGCCTTTGTCGGACGGGCAGGCCAGCTATTGACCAAGATGATCGAGGCCATGGGCTTTCAGCGTAACGAGGTGTTCATCGCCAATATTCTAAAATGCCGCCCTCCGGATAACCGGCAGCCGACTCCCGAGGAAATGGAAATCTGCATTCCTTTCCTGAAACGGCAGATCGCCCTGATCCAGCCGAAGACGATTGTGGCGCTTGGCGCGGTGGCGGTGAAGGGGTTGCTCCAGAATCCCCTGGGCATCACCAAATTGAGAGGAACCTGGCAGACCCTGGATGGCATCGACGTGATGCCCACCTATCATCCGGCCTATCTTCTGCGGAATCCGCCGGCGAAAAAAGAGGTGTGGGCTGATTTGCAGATGGTCCTGAAGCGCCTGGGGCGCGTCGCGCCCCCCGTGAAAAAGGCGGAATAATTCGGGCTGCCGTCCGTCCTTCAGCATGAACACTCATCCACGAATCAAAAGCGGTGACAATTTGGTTGCCTGGCGGCGCGGGATGGCTGGCGGTGCTCCGGTGGCGCTGGTGTCCGGCACCTTTGATCTTCTTCAACCGGGAAATCTCCACGCCATCCGGATGGCCGGCCGGCTCGCGTCACCGGTGATTGTGATGGTGGAGCCGGATGAGGTGGCCGCACGGCATTGCAGGAAGGGACGACCCCAGAACCCGATTGAAGCCCGTGTCGAGATGGCCTCTCGTCTCCGTGACGTTTCCTCGGTTGCCGGTATCACGATGGCGCAGGCTGCCTCTGTTTTTTCCGGTCTAAAGCCGTATGTCTGGGTGACGGCAAAAGACCGGCGCGACGGGGGTGCCTATGAGGCCGCGTTGGCGGCCGGAGCCGCGCGTATCGCCGATATCGAGTCGCTGGCCGGCTGTTTCAGCGAGGATGTGATCAGGGCCATGGAGGAACACCGGACACCGGTTGCACTGCCGTCGGGGTGGAATGACGGGATGGATCCGTCGAGGGGAGGGGCCGTCGGCCCGGTCCGGGTCACGGTGAACGGGTGCTTCGACATTCTTCACATCGGGCATCTCCGCTTTCTAGCCGAAGCCAGGGCGATGGGGGACTCGCTCACCGTGCTGATCAACAGTGATGCGTCAGTGGCTCGCTACAAAGGGCCCACCCGGCCCGTGTTTCCGGAAGGCCACCGGGCGGCGGCCTTGAGGGCGCTGGAGGCCGTGGATGACGTGGTGGTTTTCCAGGGCGATAATCCGCTTGAAGAAATCAGGAGGTTGCGTCCGGTGATTCACGTAAAAGGCGGATCGTATGAGCCCGACCGGGTCCGGCAGGAACGCGAACTGGTTGAAAGTTGGGGCGGGCGGCTGGTTTGCACTCCCCTGGTTGGCGGGTTCAGCACCACCGATTTCATCCGTACGGCGCTGAACCTGAAGCATGGAGAATAGCGGTTGGCGGATTATTGTGCTATGATGTCCTCTGCGATTATGAAAGACGACTCCAAAGAGATTGAGCAGGCCGATCTGATCGAGATGGATTTTCTCGAGAAAATCATGAAACGCCTGCCTGGCGACGTTGATGTGCTGGAAGCGCTAGGTGATCTTTATACCCGGGTCGGTCGGTATGAGGATGGCCTGGCGGTTGACCGGAAACTCGTCGTTCTTGAGCCGGATGACATGACGATCTGGTATAATCTGGGTTGCAGTCTGGCTCTCTTGAATCAGCGCGATGATGCCATCAAGGCGCTTCAGCGCGCTGTTGAGCTCGGGTATTCGGATCATGAATGGATGAGGCGGGATAACGATTTGCAATCGTTGCGCGAGGACAAGGACTTCAATAAACTGCTCATTCAAATCACCTCGCCCGTCCCGAAGAGTACCCCCGATTTCTAATCCCCAAACGCATGACAGGAGGGTATTCATGTTCGATGCCAATAAATTGACCCAGAAGGCGCAGGAAGGGTTGCAGGCCGCCCGGGAAAAGGCCGTCCGTTACAGTCACCAGGAGTTGGATGGTGAACATCTATTGCTCAGTCTCATGGAGCAGGAGGATGGGTTGGCGCCACGGCTGATTGAACGGCTGGGCGTGCGTCCGTCGGAATTATGCGCGCGATTGGAAGAGGATCTGGACCGGCGGCCCAAGGTGAAGGGGGCGGTTACGGAAGAGGGCAAGTTGTACGTCACCCAGCGGTTGAACCAGTTGATGGTCAAGGCCGGGGATGAAGCGGCGCGGCTCAAGGACGAGTATGTCTCCGTCGAGCATCTTCTGCTGGCGTTTTTGGATGAAGGCAAAACAAGCCCGTCCGGCAGGATTCTGTTGCAGGTGGGCGTGGATCGTGCGAGGTTTCTCAAGGAATTGATCGCGGTCCGGGGGAACCAGCGGGTGACCAGCGCGAATCCTGAGGGGGTGTATGAGGCGCTCCAGAAATATGGCACGGATCTGGTCGGGCTTGCGCGCCAGGGAAAGCTTGATCCGGTCATCGGTCGTGATATGGAAATCCGGAGTGTGATCCGCATCCTGTCCCGTAAGACCAAGAATAATCCCGTCCTGATCGGTGAGCCCGGTGTGGGGAAGACGGCGATCGTGGAAGGTCTTGCCCACCGCATCCTGCGGGGCGACGTGCCCGAGGGGTTGAAAGACCGGACGATCTTCGCGCTGGACATGACCGCACTGATGGCCGGTGCGAAGTATCGCGGGGAGTTCGAGGAACGGCTTAAGGCGGTGTTGACTGAAATCAAGAGCGCGGAGGGGCGGATCATCCTGTTCATAGACGAGGTTCACACGATCGTGGGGGCGGGCCGCACGGAAGGCTCCACGGATGCCGGCAACATGCTGAAGCCCATGTTGGCCCGGGGCGAATTGCATTGCATCGGCGCGACCACCCTGGATGAATACCGGAAATATATCGAGAAGGATGCCGCGCTGGAACGCCGGTTCCAGCCGGTCATGGTGGAAGCGCCTTCGGTGGAGGATACCATTTCCATCTTGCGCGGGCTGAAGGAGCGTTTCGAGGTCCATCATGGTGTCCAAATCAAGGACTCCGCCCTGGTTGCCTCGGCTGTGCTGTCAGACCGCTATATCAGCGACCGGTTCCTTCCCGACAAGGCGATTGACCTGATGGATGAGGCCTGTGCCTCCATCCGCACCGAGATTGATTCCATGCCTTCGGAACTTGACGGGATCACCCGGAAGGTCATGCGCCTGCAGATCGAGGAGACGGCGCTCAAGAAAGAAAAGGATGACGCCAGCAAGGCGCGGCTCAAGACCTTGCGCAAGGAACTAGCCGACCTGAAAGCCCAGGCGGATGCCATGCGGGCCCAATGGGAAAACGAGAAGCAGTCCATCGCCGGGGTACAGGGGGTGCGTGAGGAACTCGAGAAGGCCCGTCGGGAGAGTGAGGAGGCGGAACGGAACTATGATCTGGACCGGCTCGCCAAATTGCGGCACGGGATCATTCCGGACTTGGAGAAAAAGCTTTCGGGGCTCCAGAAATCCGACGCCAAGTCGGCGCACCGTGCCCTGTTACGGGAAGAAGTTACCGAGGAGGAAATCGCCGAGGTGGTATCGCGGTGGTCCGGCATTCCGTTGACGCGGTTGCTGCAAGGGGAGCGGGAGAAACTCCTGAAACTCGGAGATGTGCTTCACGAGAAGGTGATCGGACAGGATGAGGCCGTCCGGGTGGTCGCCGATGCCGTTCTGCGGGCAAGGGCGGGAATCAAGAATCCGAAACGGCCGGTGGGGGCTTTCCTGTTTCTTGGCCCCACCGGGGTGGGTAAGACCGAACTGGCCAAAATGCTGGCCGTCACCCTTTTCGACTCCGAGGATCACCTCGTCCGGATTGACATGAGCGAGTATATGGAGAAACACACCGTGTCCCGCCTTGTGGGGGCGCCTCCGGGATATGTGGGATACGAGGAGGGCGGCCAATTGACGGAGGCCGTTCGTCGCAAGCCGTATTCGGTGATCCTGTTGGATGAAATCGAGAAGGCGCATCATGACGTTTTCAATATTCTGCTGCAGATTCTCGATGATGGACGGTTGACCGATTCCCATGGCCGGACCGTGAACTTCAAGAATACCCTGATCATCATGACCAGCAACATCGGGTCGCCCATCCTCCTGGAGGGGATTGGGGCCGACGGGCAGATCAAAGAAGAGGCGCGCCGGGAGGTGATGGAGGAATTACGGGGGAGTTTCCGCCCGGAATTTCTGAACCGCGTGGATGACATCGTGTTGTTCAAGCCGCTGACTTTGGAGGAAATCGGGCGCATTGTGGATCTGCAGATGACGGATTTGCGGCAACGTCTGGTTGAGCAGGGGGTGGGACTGAAGATGACGGGCCCGGCCCGGGATTTGTTGGCCAAGGAGGGATATAGCCCCGTGTACGGGGCGCGTCCCCTGAAGCGACTGATCCAGAACAAGGTCGAGACTCCGGTTGCCCGGTTGCTTGTGGCGGGCGGCGTTAAACAGGGGGAGATCGTGAAGGTAGACGCCCTGAAGGGCGATTTGCAGGTCGCTGTGGAGTGAGGCGGACTAGATATCGCCGGAGCTTCTAAAAATGGCTGCGAACGCGATGGCGCATATCCCGATGATCATCATGATACCGACGAGATTCATCAGTACCATGACAACGGGGTGGTCATGCTGGAAAACGGTGAAGATCCCGGCTTCCGCGTGTCGGCCATAAACAGACGACGCCTCCGCGCAACGGAAAGCGGCCCCGCTGATTCCGATCAGCAACAAACCTATCTGTTTTTGCCTCTTCATAATCGTGAGAATTGATTATTTCTCCCAAAAGCACAATCGGGGAAACCCTGATTTTCTATCAGGGATAGTCTGATGCGATTTTGTCATTCAGTGTTGTGTTGGCATGACTGATTTGATGTACTCCCCGCATGACAAAGGATGCAAAGTCAATCAATCTATCGGGAATTCGGGTGCTCGTGGTGGATGACGATGAGACGATCCGTCTGCTGTCCCATCGGATCCTGGCGGCTTACGGGGCTGCCGTTGAACTTGCCGACAACGGACGTATGGCCCTCCAGATACTGTTGAGGCAGGATTTCGACGTGGTGCTGGTGGATTTGCGGATGCAGGAAATGAACGGCATCGCATTCATCCAGGAGGCCCGGAATATCTGGCCCTGGCTGGGTTTCATTATCATGACGGGATTCATGGATGACATGACCAGTGAGGTTTCTTCCCGCCTCGGAATCCACCACCTCCTTGAAAAACCCGTCAGTCCTGAACAGCTTTGCGGGACTGTGCTGGAGGAATATCTCGAGCGACGGAAGGCTTTGGGTGCCCTGGGACCTGAGTTTGAAGAACACCAGCGCCAGTTGCGGATGTTGGGGCATTTGGGGGAGACCGCCCTTAGCGCCAACACGTTTGTCGAAGCGCTACAGGAATTGAGCGATGGGTTGGGCGAGTTGATGTCCTGTGACGTGGCCGGGTTATTCGGCTTTTCCGAGGGGCAGAAAATCATCGTGTTCAGCGCCCAGAAGAAAGTCTCCCTGGAGTTTTTGAATTCTGCGCGTGGTGAAATCCTGAAGCGCTATGAAGCGTTGAGCGGCCAGACGGTTGACCCGGCCGGATTGCGTGTTCAATTGGAGGGAGTTCCGCCGGGGGAAGATGGGCCGTCCGTCCCCCGGCATTTGCTGGCCATTCCTCTTCTGGTCAACAACGAGGTACAGGGGATTCTGCTGCTCGCCTCCGCTGAGGCACGGGTGCTGGGGACGGTTGACGTGGCCTTTGTCTATCAGATTGCCAATGTGCTCTCCTCCATTCTGGCGGCGGTAACCCGTATCCGGCAGATTGCCGCGCATGATTCCCTGACGGGGCTGTATAACCGGGCGTATTTTGAGGAGCAGATGGAGCGGGCCTGGCAGATGGCGCGGCGGTATGGCCATAACATGGCCGTGGCCATTATGGACATTGATCATTTCAAGAGCATCAATGATGCGCACGGTCACCCGACGGGAGACCGGATTCTTGCGGAATTTGCCGGCATTATCCGGAAAGTCGCCCGGGCGTCGGATGTCGAGGCCCGTTTCGGGGGCGATGAATTTGTCGTGTTGTTTCCCGAGATAGACATTCCCTTTGCCGTCATGCTGGGGGAGCGCATTCGCAAGGCGGTGGAGGACCATGTGTTCTGCGCCGATACGATGCGCCTCAAAGTGACAACCTCCCTGGGGCTTTCCACCAGCCGCCAAATCAGCACATCCGATCCCGCCTCGGAGATGATGCGACTTGCGGATATCGCGCTCTATGCCGTGAAACGGGAGGGCCGGAACAAAGTCGGATTGTGGTCACCCGAGCAGTGCATGGATTCCAATGAAAAGCGGAAAAGCCCTCCCGAGAAAGCCCTGGACAGTCCCAAGACATCCACTCACCCAGCCATCCTTGTGGTTGACGATGATCCGGTAATCGTCAAGATCGTGCAGACGGTCCTTGAAGGGGCGGGATATGTCACCGACTCGGCGTTCTCTTCCGCGGAGGCCATCGCCATCGCCCACCGGGCCGGGGGGAACTACGATCTTGTCATCACGGATCTGGAAATGCCTGTGCATAGCGGTCTCGAGGTCTTGTCGGCGTTCCGCCAGGTGAATGGGTTCGTGATGGGAATCGTGATTACAGGGCATGCCACCAAGGATAATGCCGTCGCCAGCCTCCGGGAGGGCGCCTTTGATTTTATCGAGAAGCCTGTACGGCCGGAGAAGCTGTTGTCTGTTGTCGAAAAGGCGCTGGATCTCCGCTCCCTGCGGATCGAGAACGAACGGTACCGGCTCCGCCTGGAAGACATGGTCCTGCAAAAGAGCGCCACGATATTGGAGACACTGGAGGCGCTCAAGCAGTCGCACGATTTCACCCTGAAAACGATGGCCGGACTGCTCGATGTCCGTGAACACGATACGGGAAAACACAGCAGCCGGGTGCGGGATTTGAGTCTGGTGCTGGGCCGGATCATGAAGCTGTCGGAACAGGATCTTGACGTGCTGACCTATGGGGCGCTGCTGCATGATATCGGCAAGATCGCTGTGCCCGATCACGTTTTGCTCAAGCCGGGACTCCTCTCGGAAGAGGAGTGGATGCTGATGAAAGCCCATCCCGAGATCGGGTTCAAAATCCTCTCGCCAAACCAGCGGCTGAAGGATGTCGCGGAACTGGTCTATGCCCATCAGGAGCGGTATGACGGAACAGGATACCCCCGCGGGCTGAAAGGCGAAGCTATCTGCCTGGGGGCTCGTATCTTTGCCGTGATTGATGCCTATGACGCCATGCGGTCAAACCGGCCGTACCGGAGGTCCATGAGCGCTGTTGCTGCCGCGAAGGAATTGAAGGCCGGCAGTGGGACCCAATTTGATCCTGTCGTCGTGGAGTCTTTCCTCCTGCATCAGGGTGAGATCGAGGCTGTCGGAGCCTGGGGGGATGGGGGATCGGTGTCCTCCTGATCCGCGATGCCAGGGCTCCGGATATCCAGTTGTTTTATTTTGTAGCCCAGAATACGCCTCGTCGTTCCCAGCAAGCGGGCGGCTTGCGTCTGGATTCCGTTGCTCAAACGCAGGGCGTTCAGGATCAGGGCTCGTTCGTAGGCGGCCACGGAGGCCTCCAGCGGGGCGAGCGTTACCTTCTGAATCGGCAGAACCTCGGCCTGGTGGAAGATGATCTCGGGTAGGTGCCCGGGTTGAATGACGTCCTTTTTCCCGTGCAGCACCAGCGTGCGCTCGACAATGTTCCTCAATTCCCGGATATTGCCAGGCCAGGAATAGCGGCACAGAATATGGAGCGCCTCCTGTGAAAAATCACGGGTTATGCAATTCATGCTTCGCCCCAGTGTTTTGAGAAAATGGCGCAATAACAACGGGATGTCGTCCGGACGTTTGCGCAGGGGCGGGAGGATGATGGGAATGACATTCAATCGGTAGAACAGGTCGTCGCGGAAACGGTGCTGCTGTACCTCGTCCTCCAGGATGCGTGATGTGGCGGAGATGATCCGGGCATGCGTCCGGATCACTTGGGTGCCGCCTAACCGCATATACTCCCGTTCCTGGATGACGCGCAGCAATTTGACCTGCATGGGCAATGATAATTCCCCTATTTCGTCAAAGAACAGGGTTCCGCTTCCCGCCAGGTCGAATCGGCCGAGCCGACGTGAATCGGCTCCCGTGAAGGAACCTTTTTCATGCCCGAACAGCTCGCTTTCCATCAGGGTCTCGGGCAGGGCCGAACAGTGGACGGGCACAAACGGTTCGTCGGCACGGGGGCTTTCCATGTGGAGTCGTCTCGCAATAAGTTCCTTGCCGGTTCCGCTTTCCCCTTGGATCAAGACGGTGGCATTACTGGCGGCCGCCTGTTGAACGGATTCAAGCACCTTGAGAAAAATAGGGGACCGGCCGATCAGGTCGGCGGCGGGATAATCCCGCGCCACCTCGGTCTGCAGCACCTCGACGCGGCGCCGGAGGGAATTGGTCTCGATGACCCGGGCCACGCTGCGGCGGATTTCGTTCACATCGAATGGCTTCAGCACAAAATCACAGGCGCCGGCTTTCATGGATTCCACGACGGGACGCACTGAAGGCGATGCGCTGACCATGATACAGGGAATACCGGGATACAGGTCGTTGATTTCCTTGAGAAGGGTGACGCCATCCTTTTCGGGCATCATCACATCCAGCAGCACGACGTCCATGGCCTGTTCAGCCATCTGGCCGAGTGCCTTGGCGGCACTGTCCGCAAGATGAATCTGGTAAAGGTGGAAAAACGTCTGGCGCAGGGATTCACGGCTTCCCCGGTCATCGTCAACAATCAGCATGGATTTCATCATCACGTTTTCTCTCCGGGGGGAGCGAGGGGTAACCGGATTGTGACGAGCACCCCGAATTCATTGGAGTGGACCATGATTTCCCCGTGATGGTCCAGAATGATCCGGCGGACGATCGGAAGTCCCAGGCCGAGGCCGCGGGCCTTTGTGGTCGAGAAGGGGGAGAATACCTTGTCCAGGATGGGAGGGGGAATGCCCGGGCCGTTGTCCTTAAACGTGATGACGGCGAATTGAGGAGTGGCGGCACCGTTGGTCAACGATAGGGTGACGGTAATTTCGCCCTTTGGGG
>Ga0118677_10010286_pt1 | contig 14348 bp, 10 predicted proteins | sample AliMusrvi5mmetaG_FD_86154 | JGI IMG/M metagenome (GOLD analysis project Ga0118677, IMG submission 86154) | reverse complement strand
CTATAATTTGAATATGCTGCTCCTGGGCCAGCGCATCTATGTCGATTTCGACTTTGTCTATGGCCCCTGGATGTTAGCGATCCCGCAATGGCTGGTTCAGGCAAGCCACGGGCATTTGTCTCCGGAACTGGCTTACGCAATCACCCTGGAAGCACACTGGCTGCTTGGGGTATATCTGCTTTACCGCATCGTCACTTATTTGAACCTGAGAGTCCTGAAAAAGGAAACACTGTTTCTGTTCATCGCTATCACAATGCTTAACCCAACCATGGGGTTAAGCTATACTCCCCTGCGGTTCACTCTTCCCCTCGCCTCTCTTCTGGTATTACACCATCTCACATCGAACGCCAACTCCATCAAGAGCGCGCTCCTGATTGCCATCCCGGCATTCTCAAGCGGGCAATCGATGTACGGGCTGACCATGGGCAATTACGCAGGTGTAAACAATATCGGAGTTAACCCAAGCGGATTGCAGAATTCGAAGACCTGGCTCGATATACAGTTTTTAGGCATGGGGCAGTTCGTGCAGAATAACTTCCTGTACCAGAAAAAATCTGATTACAGCTTCACCCACTTTTTCCAGGGAGGTTATCAATGGCCGACTCATGCCGAAGGTTACGGTACCGAAGTGAGAAATTTTTACACTTACGATAACCTGAAACCCAAAAATGCATACGTCAGCAATATAGTCCTTGGCCCTTCGGCCATGCTTATCTATGGGAAGCATGCGTTTGCAATTACCACCGCAGTCAGGAATGTCGTTTCGGCACGTAACCTGCCTTACGAGCTGGCAAATTTTCTCTACCTCGGGCTGAATTACAGGCCCCAGCAGAAGATCAATTATAATGATATCAAGCCTTTCAGCTTTTCCCAGATGGCCTGGGCCGAAATAGGGCTTACTTATTCTTATGAAGTATATGGACGTGCATTCAACCGCATTAATGCAGGAGTGACAATAAAGCGTCTTTTCGGCTACGCAGGTACTTACTTTAATTCCTCCAATATCAATTATACCGTCATTGACGACTCCACTGTCCAGATTACAAACCTGAAAGCTGAGATTGGAATGTCAATACCTGTCGATTACCAGACCAGCACACCTGCCGGCACAACTGCATTCAGGGGAGGCGGCTTCGGAGTTGACCTGGGGGTTACTTATACAAGGCTTGTAAAACCTCACCAGTACGAGTATGTTACAAGCCTTTGCGCCCAGCGTTACGAAGACTATGTTTACAGGGTGGGAGTGGCCCTGGTGGATATAGGCGGTATACGGTTCAATTCAAATGCCCAGAAACTGGTGATCGACAACCGTTCTTCCTACTGGGACCAGCTTACCAGGATGAAGTTCAAAAGCATCAACCAGATGATAGACACCATAAGCTTAAAGTTCTATGGCGACAAGACCTCGGCCAAAGCCGGTGAAAAATTCACCCTCTGGCTTCCTACGGCCCTGAGTGTCCAGTTCGATTACCATCTTACCATGTTCACCTATATCAATGCAAGCCTGATCTACCCTGTCACCTTCGCTAAAGCCTCGGTAACAAGGCCTGCCGAGCTTACAATAACTCCGCGTTATGAAAGAAAATGGCTGGAGGTCAGCCTCCCGCTCTCTTTGTATGACTGGTACCTGCCCAGGGTTGGCCTGGCCCTGAGAGCCTACGGGTTTACCATTGGTTGCGACAAGATGGGTGGATTTTTTAATTTCAGCGACTTTACGGGGATTGACTTTTACTTCTCAGTAAAGTTTTTCCTCGACAAAGGCTCCTGCCGGCTCAGAAATGACAAACATTGTGGAAACCTTGAGTTCGGCCCGCATTGATTACGCCCTGGACTTCACGTCCAGTGCATCCCTCAGGGAATTCCCCATCAACATGAATGCCAGGACCAGCAGCATGATTGCAATGCCAGGCAGTATCGCCAGGTAAGCGTAGTCGAGTATGATATAACCGTAGTTTTCCTTTATCATGGAACCCCAGGAAGGAACAGGCGGCTGAACACCTAAACCGAGAAAACTAAGCCCTGCCTCAAGAAGGATAGCAGAAGCAAAATTCGCTGCTGATATCACTATGACGGCGGCCATCACATTCGGCAGTATATGCCTGATGATGATCCTTGTATCGGAAAACCCAAGCGCATGTCCCGCTTCCACAAACTCCTTTTCACGGAGGCTCAGGACCTGCCCCCTCACCATCCTCGCTACATCAACCCACATCGTCAGTCCGACAGCAACAAAAACCTGCCAGAAACCTTTTCCAAGTGCAAAAGTGATGGCTATCACAAGCAGCAGGGTGGGTATCGACCATACCACGTTGATGAACCACATGATGAGGTTGTCGGCCCATCCCCTGAAATACCCTGCGATGGCACCCAGTGAAATGCCTATCAGCAGTGAAATAAAAACACTGATAAACCCCACGGCAAGGCTAACCCTTGCACCAATGATCACCTGGCTGAGGTAATCCCTGCCGAAACGGTCGGTCCCCAGCCAGAAAGTTTTTTTTACAGGAGGCCCTGCCTGTTTTAAACTTATTTTGTTCACTGCGGATATCCCAGTCCCGGGATCCGACCAGGGTTTGTAATACAAGGTATCCCTGATGATCCTGTAACTGCTCACGGGGATTGATGTACAGGCGCTGCGTTCACCCATGAGCATGGTGTGAAACCAGCTTGATCCTGCAGGGGCATCTGCCTTCCTGATGTATAACATATCAACCCTGAAACCTGGTTTTTTCAGCCCAAGTTCCAGGTATTGCTGGTTGGCGAACGGGCTTTTATCAGGTGTTATCAGGTAGCCAAGGATAGCGGTAAGGCATACCAATCCTATGAAAACAAGAGAAATCATCCCAAGTGGTTCACGGCGGAACCTGGCCCATGCCTGGCGGGAAAGTGAGATTGAAACTACGTTGGTGCGCTTCTTGAAAAGATTCAATGGCCGGGGATTTTTGCAAATTTATTATTTTTATGTACTTTTGCAGCAATAAATGGTGGTCGTAGCTCAGCAGGTTAGAGCGTCAGAATGTGGCTCTGAAGGTCGTGGGTTCGAAACCCATCTTCCACCCATCGATATCCCAAATGTCTGAATCTTAGGCATTTGGGATCTTTTTTTACATGATTTTTTTCCATCGTTAGCAGTATGTGCCAGATATTTAAGTTATTAACAATTTAAGGATTGTAAATAACAATGTTAATTAGTTTCCTGGTCACTGTAGTTTAAACAGGAAATGCTGTCGTAATTTTGCCAATGATAGTTCGTTGAGTAAGCTGAGCCTGAAAAAGGGTTAGTCTTTTGACTCTATTGGTTAAAAATATTTATATAATGTCAGCCCCACTCCGGCAGGGGCTCAAAACTGGAAGTTATGAAAAGAATAATCTTTTTATTGATGTTCATGTTTTGTACATCAATATTGTTTTCCCAGCCCTGGTTGAAAAATTTACCATCAAACAAGTCCAGATCAGAATTGACTTTTTACGACTACAGGAATGCCTTTAATGAATACTGGGCGCCGTTTAATGTTGATAAAGGGGTCTATATTGAAAACGGGGTTAAGAAAAAAGCCGTTGGCTGGAAGCAATTCAAGCGTTGGGAGTATGAGATGGAAACCCGGGTCGACCCTGTAACAGGCGCATTCCCTAAAAAATCCGCACAGGATGTTTATAATGAGTACCTGAATTCATCCCCCATGCAGAACACTTCAACTTCGGCAAACTGGACCTGCCTTGGAACCAACACGACTCCGGGCGGTTATGCAGGGATCGGCCGTATCAACTGCGTGGCTTTTCACCCTTCCGATGTTAATACTTACTGGGTCGGAGCTGCTTCAGGCGGTATCTGGGTTACAACGAACAATGCCGCCAGCTGGACCTGCCTCACCAGCAATATCAATTCGCTTGCGGTTAGCGATATTGTCATTCCGTCGGATTATGCCACCTCAAATACGATTTATATAGCTACCGGGGATAAGGATCATTGGGATAACCGCAGCATTGGTGTGCTGAAGTCGACCGATGGAGGTTCTACATGGAACACCACGGGGCTTACCTACCTGTTATCGGACAATAAAATGGTAAACCGCCTGTTACTCGATCCAGGTAATAACCAGAATATTATTGCCGCTACATCAAACGGGGTATTCAAAACCACCAATGGCGGTACCACATGGAATACCCAGCTTACCACGACCAATTTTATCGACATGGAATACATGCCGGGGAATTTCAGCACTTTATACGGTTCCACTACAGGAGGAACTATATATGTCTCTTCCAACGGTGGAACATCATGGACCCAGGCTTTCAATAATTCAAGCACTTTCAGGATTGAACTGGCAGTTTCTGCAAACCAGCCCACCTGGGTGTATGCAGTTGCGGTAAATTCGGCAAACGGGCTTTACGGAGTTTATAAATCGATAAACAACGGAGGTTCATATACCCAGATTTTTTCAGGAACAACGCTGAATTTACTGGGTTGGAATTCAAACGGGGGTGATTCCGGCGGACAGGGCTGGTACGACCTCTGCCTTGCAGCTTCCCCTTCAAATGCCAATACACTGCTTGTAGGTGGTGTAAATACCTGGCGCTCGACCAACGGAGGTACTTCCTGGTCTATTGTCAATCATTGGTGGGGGGACGGAGTGCCGGCGGTTCATGCTGACAAGCACAAACTGATATTCAGAGGCAACGGGGACCTGTTCGAATCGAACGACGGCGGGGTTTATTTTTCAGCTAACAACGGAACGAACTGGACTGATAAAACCGACGGGATCACGATTTCTCAAATGTATAAGCTCGGGGTTTCCCAAACGGTTTCCAATGAAACGATCACTGGTCTTCAGGATAACGGGACCAAGCTTTTCTCGGGTGGTACCTGGGATGATGTAAAAGGCGGTGACGGCATGGAATGTTTAATAGATTATTCCAACGTTAATATTCAGTATGGTACTTACGTTTATGGGCAGATTGACAGGACAATGGATCACTGGAATACTGCCACTGCAATCCAGCCTGCCGCTGCCGGCAACGGGGCATGGGTAACACCATATATAATAGATCCGGTTAATCCACAAACATTATATGCAGGATATGCCGATATCTGGAAGACCACCAACAGGGGGACAAGCTGGACCAAGATATCTACAATGAATAGTTCGGATTTAATCCGATCCATGGCCATTGCACCTTCAAACACCCAGGTTTTATACGTAGCCTCGCCTTACAAAATATGGTCAACGACAAACGGGGGTACATCATGGACTGAAATTACAGGTACATTACCTGTAAGTTCGGGGACTATCACGGCTATTGCTGTAAAAAATGATGACGCAAACACGCTATGGGTCACCATGAGCGGTTTTAATGCATATAAAGTATACCAGTCTGCTGCCGGAGGTACTTCATGGTCAGATATCTCGGCCGGCTTACCCCTGATACCTGCGTATACAATTGTTCAAAACAAACAATCAACATCCGAAGTCCAGTTGTATGCCGGCACTGAACTTGGTGTTTATTTCAAAAAAGGCAGCGATAACTGGATCGCCTTCAACACAGGCTTGCCGAATGTGAAATTGGGCGAGCTTGAAATTTATTACGCAACCAGTCCTCAAAACAGCATCTTAAGGGCTGCAACATTCGGCAGGGGATTGTGGGAAACCCCTGTGTACTATGACTGTCCGCTTCCGACCCAGCCGGGTTCAATTACCGGAAACGCATCTCCTTGCCAGGGCTCATCTCAAACTTATAGTGTAGCCAATGTCAGCGGGATCACATACAACTGGACCTTCCCGACGGGCTGGACACAAACGGCAGGCGGAACGACTAATTCGGTGGTTGTAACGGTCGGATCAAATTCGGGAAATGTCCAGGTTACACCTGCCAATACCTGTGGAAACGGACCTGCAAGCACGTTGGCAGTAATGGTAACGAATGTGCCATCACAACCCAGCCCGATTACAGGCAATACATCTCCATGCCTGGGCTCATCCCAGATATACAGCGTAACCAATGTTAGCGGGGTTACCTACAACTGGGCCTTCCCTGCAGGCTGGGCTCAAACAGGAGGGGGGACAACGAATTCAGTGACTGTCACTGTCGGATCAGGTTCAGGGGATGTCCAGGTTATACCCTCAAATATATGCGGAAACGGATCGGTTCAAACATTGAGTGTTATTTCCCTGACACCACCCGCAAAACCAAGTGATATAACCGGGAACCTTACACCTTGCGAAGGTTCATCCCAAACATACAGCGTAACCAATGTAAGCGGGGTAACCTACAACTGGACTTTCCCTGGAGACTGGACACAAACCGGGGGAGGAACAACGAATTCGGTGACGGTAACCGTTGGCTCCATTTCAGGAACTATCCAGGTTACACCGGCAAATACCTGCGGAAACGGGACAGCTTCGGGTAACACCGCCACTGTGTTTTTTGTACCCGGCCAGGCAGTAATTACAGGGAGTACTTCAGTTAACTCAGGAACTTTACAAACCTATTCAGCCACTGCAAATACTGCGAACAGTTTTTTGTGGACAGTCCCGAATACCTGGCTTATTAATTCAGGGCAAGGTTCATCATCCATCATTGTACTTGTTGGATCAGCTTCAGGTACTATCTTTGTAACACCTTCCAACGATTGCGGGGCAGGTTTGCAGGGTGAACTTGTAGTTGATGTGATTACCGGGACTTCAGAAATTGATAACTCTTCAGGTTTCCAGGTATACCCTTCACCGACCAGGGATATCCTCTGTATTAAATCAGCCCACAGCACAATAGGATCTGTTGAATTGCGTGACTGTTTAGGCCGCGAGGTGAGAAAGTTAATTAACCCTGAAAGCATGATCAATATTTCAGACCTGGGTGCAGGACTGTATTACATTATAATCAAGGATAAAAACGGCAACCTGATTGGCATTGCGAAAGTATTAAAGGAAAATTAGAGATAAGCTTTGAACAATAGTCAGGGAACATTCCCTGACTTACTTCTTTTTATCAGGCTCAGGCGCAGCTGCTTTCTTGTCAGCATTCTTTTTAAGGCTTGCCTGGTAGTCTTCCCATTTTGTGTTAAGGTAGATATCATCTCCGAAATAGTGGATGAAAGGGGCAAAATCAGCAGCCGGGTAAAATCCAGGGATCATGGTCAGGTACTGGTTTTTCTCATTCAGGAAAACGTATGAAGGATACGACATCTTTCCCTTCAGTAATTCAACTGCCAGCTGGTTGTTTCCGCCCTTGCCTTTTGGATTGGAGTTTACGAATTTCACAGTGTCGTCGATCACGATAGTATCCTTCGTCTCGGCATTCAGCTTCACACAATAGAAATGTTTCTGCATGTACTTCGCTGTCTCAGGGTCCTGGAAAGTTTCACGGTCCATCTTTTTGCACCATCCGCACCAGTCGGTATAAACATCGATAAACATTTTTTTTGGCTTCTTCTTGTTCAGTTTATAGGCTTCGGCAAAGCTGTGCCATTCTATGATACTGACTTTCTCTGTACCACCCTGGGCGAAAATCATCCCCGGTAAGGAAATTAAGATAATAAGTAAAGTATAATGCCTGATATGGTTCTTCATACGTTCAGATTTATTCACGGGCCCTGTCAATTTCCCGCTTCATGTCTTTTTGTTTAAGTGTTTCACGCTTGTCATAGGAATGTTTCCCTTTCGCCAGGGCGATATTTAGCTTGGCAATCCCATTTTCATTAATGAAAAGCAGGGTGGGGATGATGGTTAGTCCTCTTTCCTTGACCTTCACGTGAAGCTTGTGCAACTCCCGCTTGTTCAGCAGCAGTTTGCGGTCCCTCTTAGGTTCATGATTGTAGATGTTGCCAAGACTGTACTCTGCAATGTGCATGTTGATCACAAAAAGTTCATTCCCTCTGAATGTGCAGTATGCATCGGCAATAGATGCTTTACCATCGCGTATCGATTTGATCTCTGTCCCTGTAAGCATTATCCCTGCAGAGTATTCCTGCAGAAGGAAAAATTCAAAGGATGCCCTTTTATTTCGTATGCTGATGGTCTTTTCCATGATCCGGGGCACAAAGGTACGAAAATCGTGACTCGTGAACCGTGACTCGTGACTCGAAGAAGCAATACGTAATCCGGTTCACGATTCATATCTTCAGGCTGAGCCCGACCAGGTAGTTTACAGGCGCCTGCGGGAAATACCCGTTGCTTTCGGAATAAGCCCCTCCTTGCAGGTAAGGATACACCCAGGCATTGGACTCATATTTTGAGCTGAAGATATTGCTGATAGTCAGCGAAAAGGCGATCTCCTTCATCCAGCGGGGGTGAATGGCATAAGCGGCCCCCAACCCGTTCACGAAATAAGCATCCAGTGAACGTCCGCTGTTTGAAGTATTATCGATATACTGCCGGCTGATATACCTTGAATTCCATGAAACCAAAAGGTTCTTTACAGGTTTATACGTAAGTATCCCCGACAGTACCATATTCGGTGAAAATGAAAGGTCGGTCTTACCAAGGTAGGTCGATTGCTGACCCTTGAAATTCCAGGCTGAGTCGTACTCATCGATATACTGTGTAAAACCAGTGATCTTGTTGCGGCTGAATGTGGCAGCCATGTCGAAGTGCAGCTGTTTAATAATATCAATACCTGCGGATATCTCTATCCCAAGGCGATAGGAGTGAGGTACATTGACCATAATGGCTTCCCCCACCGAATTGATCTCCCCGGTGAGCACAAGCTGGTTGCTGTAATCCATGTAAAACAGGTTGGCATTGGCAGTGAACCATTTGTATTTCGCGGTATAACCTAGTTCCCAGTCGTAAAGCCTTTCGGGCGAAGGCATGCGGTTGGTATCCGCATCCTTGTAGTTGTCCCGGCTTGGTTCACGGTTACCTACAGCAAACGACAGGTAAGCCTGGTGGTGCTCATTAAATGCATAGGTCAACCCCAGTTTGGGGTTGAAGAAATTGAAAACATGGACCTGGTCAAGGCTTCTCAAGTCTTCAAGTGTCCCGCTGAGTTTATAACTCACATAACGGTACTGCAGGTCGGCGAAGAGCGAAAGCTTCTTCCAAAAGGTATAATTAATTTTACCGAAGATGTCGAAATCGGTTTTTATGCCTCTCCCGTCGTACCAGTTCCAGCTGTTGCTGCTGGCCGATGCGTACTGCGCCCAGATGATTTTTCCGTATGAATCGCCCTGGTAAAGGCTCCATGCACCCCCAACAATCAGGTTGAGCCTGTCATCAGGCCTGTAATTACTTGAGAATGTCAGTCCGTACATATTATTGTCAAGCCACTTTCGGTTGACCAGGTTCGTAGAGGAGATTGTGTCACTGCCGAGGATGACATCAGGAAGCCCGTAAGAAGAAAAAGCGGCACTCTGCTCATAGTTCTCGTAATAACCGCTTCCCCTGGTACAGTATGCAGCAAGGTTGAGGTCCCAGCCTTTCATGAGCTGTTGTGAAAAAATAGCCTGGAAGTGGGTCTGCACATAGTTATCGGTCTGGTTGTTATAGTATTGTACCTGCCCGTTCTGGTCGTAGTACAATCCCATTGGGTTAAACCTCCGGTTTGTTGAAAGTGAATCTTTAGGTACGCCACCCCAAGCCTGGTAAGTTCTTTCCTTACCCGAGAAAAGTATCATCCTGAACGTGGTTTTGGAACCGTAATAACCTCCCGAAAGGTACCAGGAGCTGAGGTTTGAGAAGGCCCTGTCGATATAACCGTCGGAATGTATATACGAAAACCTCCCGTCGAAGCTGAGGTGGTTTGAAAGCAGCCCGGTGCCGAACCTCAGGGTTGATTTCAACGTGTTATAGGAGCCTCCCGAAACGTCAAGTTCCCCATACGGGTCGGGATTTAATTTTGTTGTCTGTATGTTGATGGAAGCGCCGAAAGCGCCCGCCCCGTTCGTTGATGTTCCCACGCCTCTCTGGATCTGGATGTTGTCGCTGGATGAGGCCATATCGGGAAGGTCGACGAACCACACCCCCTGGGATTCGGGATCGTTCTGTGGAATGCCGTTGATGGTCACGTTGATTCTTGTAAGGTCGGTGCCGCGTATGTTGATACCGGTATAACCGATACCGGTCCCTGCATCAGAAGTGACCACTGTTGACGGAGTGTTCTGGATAAGGTAAGGCATATCTTTGCCCATGTTGATCGATTTGAGCTGAACTGAGGTGATGTCGGTATAGGCAATGGGATATTTCGGCTGTGCCCTGGTAGCAGTCACATTCACTTCTTCACCCAGGATTGCCGCCTGTTCCATCCTGATTGCAATGTTCGTGTCGCGCTGCAATACCAGCACCTGTTTTATCGTGGCATATCCTATAAAAGATACACGCAGGATATAGGTCCCCGGGCGGATACCGCCGATAAGGAAACTCCCTTTTTCATCGCTGACAGCATTTTTACCGCTTTTTTCAAGGATAAGATTGGCCCCTGTAAGCTGTTTGCTGTCAAGGCCGTCAACTACGGTTCCACCCAGCCTAACCTGTGCATGCACCGTTAACACTGTAAAACAGATTGCAAGGAATATGGCTGAAAGCCTCCCAGCAGTTCTTTTTGTGGATTTTTGCATCATCATAAGTTATATGTTTAAAATTTAAACCGATAACTTACAATAGAGGCATGCTGTAATGTGATACTCTTGTTCCTACGCCGGCATTATCCGGATCAGGTTCAGAGGGTATGATCTCAGCCCGTGTCTTAAGGCACCCCTATTGGAAAGTTGAAGCAAAGGTAAGGAATTCTGATGTACAATGTACCTTATACAATGTACTATTAATTTCGCTACTTCGCTGCCACTGTTCTTAATTAATTTCTCTACTTCGCTACTTCGCTACTTCGCTACTTTGTATATTTGCTTTCATGAAAAAGATTCTCATCATCAACGGTCCCAACCTGAATCTGCTTGGGAAAAGGGAACCATCGGTATACGGCAACCTGTCTTTCGAAGACTACCTGGAGGTCCTTAAAAAGTTATTCCCCGGAACGGCCATCAGCTATTTCCAGAGCAATATCGAAGGTGAACTTATAGATGCCATCCAGAAAGCCGACGGGCAATGCGATGGAGTGGTGCTAAATGCCGGTGGTTACACCCACACTTCGGTTGCAATCGGGGATGCCGTGAGGGCGGTTTCAGTGCCGGTGATAGAGGTGCATATTTCCAATGTTTTCTCCAGGGAAGCATTCAGGCATGTATCCTATATTGCTCCTGCTGCCAGCGGACTGATCGCAGGCTTCGGGCTTGACTCATACAGGCTCGCTATAGAAAGCCTTATGATAAGTTAGTCTTTGAATCTTGATGGTTTGAGCTGGGAAAATTTCCGCTTCCTGAGAATGAAATAATCAAATACCAGGCTTCCTTTGTATATATTCCTTACCGAGCCCTGTTTTATCAACTGGCGTTTCTGCCTGGTTTTTGAAAGCGTGCTGTAAAAACTGAAATGTGCTCTTGCAACAGCCCAGAAGTCTTTGAAGCCCGCCTGGATAAGAAATTTCATAGCGGCGATCCCATCGAGCAGCAGCCTTACAGCAAACACCCTGACGAGCCAGGAATCCGGTAAGTTTTTATAAAGCAGAATGAAGTTATTCCTGAAATTCAGGTAGGTTTTTCTCCAAGAGATCTTCGGCAGGGTCCCCCCCCCGATATGAAACACTGTCGATTCGGGGCAATACATGATCTTATATCCTGCATTGTTCATTCTCCAGCAAAAGTCTATCTCTTCCATATGGGCGAAGAAGTCCTCATCAAAACCGCCAAGTTCGTGGTACAGCTTTGATTTCACGAACAAGCATGCTCCCGACGCCCAGAATATCTCGTAGATATCATCGTACTGCCCGTGGTCTTCTTCGATATGCAGGAACATTCTGCCGCGGCAGAATGGATAGCCGTATTTATCGATGAAGCCGCCTGCGGCTCCGGCATATTCGAATTTCTTGGGTTCAAAATAGGAACGGATCTTGGGCTGGCAGGCTCCGATCATAGGATCCTTTTCCATGAGCTCTATTACAGGCCTGACCCAGTTCTCTGTAACTTCAATATCGGAATTCAGCAGAACGTAATATTCAGCATCGACCTGTTTGAGTGCGAGATTATACCCCCTCGCAAATCCACCGTTATCAGGATTAAGAATTATCCTGATCTGAGGGAAATTGGTTTTCAGGAATTCAACAGAATCGTCGGTAGATGCATTGTCGGCAACAATGACGCCGGTATCAGCATCAATATGTTGTATCAATGCAGGAAGGAACTTCTGAAGAAAATTCTTCCCGTTCCAGTTAAGTATTACGACGGCTATCCGCACTTGTTTGTTGAAAGATCAGGCCAATTGAACGGCTCAAAAGTAAGAATAAATCCTCAGAGAAGGAAAGAAAGACAGGCTTATCAGGATTCTGTCAGAGGTTGGTTGTAGGCAATGTCCAGGAATCTTCTGAATAATCGCCCCATACGTTAACGGTCTGGGTTTCGCTGATGTCAACAGGCATGGTCATTTTATTCCGGAGGAATACTTTCCACTGAGGATCATACTGCTCGCCGATAGCGTCGGAATGAAGGAGGATGAAATCCGCAGTCACCATATCAGGTGAATAGAACACAAATTTTCTGTTCCTCTGGCTATTGTTCAGGGTATAATACTGCCAGATTTCGTAGGGATAAGAATTGGGTTCGGTATAATGTCCTTCCCTGGCGTTGGGCGGGCCATATTCAAGAAATACCCTTCCGCGGTCAGTATCATATCCTTTCTTGATAGTAGTGGCAAAATGCTCCTGGGCTATCTTTACCTGTGAATTGTAAGCAGTCCATGCTTTCTCCGGCTCCGTGGAGCTTCTCTGGGACCAGAAGCTGTAGAAAAATTTCTGTTTGGTCTGGAGATCGGTCTTTGTAAGCTGGTAGTGAATGAAGTCTTTTTCGTACCCTGTCGCGATAGGGTAGAGGCTTCTGATATATTCATTAAGGGTATCCACAATCATGATCTTTTCCGAAAAAGTCCCCTTGATATCGGTTGAAGCGATCTGGGTAACTGAATAGGTTGCTTTTGGATTTGTCCTCTGGAAGAACACTTTTTTAGAAAGTATCACTTCGTTATTTGCATTTCTTGCTTCGATCACCAGGTTGTAATTTCCTGTTGCAAGGTCCTTTATATTGACATCGGCAAGGACCACATTCACGGCTTTGGGGGTTTCCTTATGTGCTTTTGCGAACTCGTTCAGTTTAATATTATTTTCAAAATATTCGACGTGATATGTGAGGAGGAACATCTGCCCCTGGGGAATGACTTTGTCAAGGCCGTAGAGTTCAGCATAAAAACCAAGTTTTGCATCCTCGTCATTATAGAAGTTATACATGTTGGGAACGAGGTTGTACCCGCTCTTGGATAAGGCCGTGGGGGTTTCAACCTTGGTATAGCTCTTGATCATTTCAACGCCCGACATTGAAGGTTTGTCGGCGGGGAAATCAACACCTATCATCTGGGTGTATGGCATCGGTTCGGCTTTTTTGTTTTTATCCGATAACTGGATCTCGAACTTGTATGTGCCGTTGGCGATCTTGAACCTCTGCTGGTCAATGAACTGGAAGTTCAGGTTCGAGGTATCAGGGAGTTCGTTACTGTTCAGCTCATATTTTTTAAAGGCTTTGATGTCATCCTTATCCTTGAAGGTCATTAATACGTTGACTGTGGCTTTGAACTTGCCGTTGGGCTGTTTTACCCATTTCACGCTGTTCCCTGCAATGCTCAGGTAGGTCTCGACATAAGGACCTTCAGGAGAATTGAATGTTGCATAAGTGAGGTAAGCCCACAGGTTTTTTGCTGAAGCTGAGGCCGATGCCCCTCCTAAAATAAGGGAGGCTAAGATCAGAAAGCATAAAGACTTTTTCATGGTATATGGTTTATAAATTGTATAAACGGGCGAAAATGATTTTTGTGTTATTTCAGGGCAAATTATATATGCAAATATATTAAAAGATGGCTGAATTTGCAAGTAAATTCGCTGAATACAGGGTATTGAAAGCCAAGATCCCGGATGCGGGATGTGAGCCGGGCGCTTGCCGGTTCGGAAAAATATATTAATTTTGCCCCCGGAGAGATGGCAGAGTGGTCGATTGCGGCGGTCTTGAAAACCGTTGAGGTGCAAGCCTCCGGGGGTTCGAATCCCTCTCTCTCCGCCAAAGCTCAGGAAAGCGCCGCGAATAGCGGCGTTTTCAATTTCCAGCAGAACGAAAGCTTGCTTTCAGTTCTGAGGGAAATTGAAAATATAAGGAAACGAAGTTTCCGTGTTTTCCTGAGGGTTGAAGCTCCCCCCTAATGGGATCATGAGCGCAGCGAATCATCCCTCTATGGGATCATGAGCGCAGCGAATCATCCCTCTATGGG
>Ga0118677_10010285_pt1 | contig 14348 bp, 9 predicted proteins | sample AliMusrvi5mmetaG_FD_86154 | JGI IMG/M metagenome (GOLD analysis project Ga0118677, IMG submission 86154) | reverse complement strand
CGCGTGGGCGCTGAGAACGGGGACGTTTTGGCAAATCGTGCTACCGGGCCGGGGCTGGAGTTCTGGGGCGGGAGTTTTCTGGCCGATCCCTTTGGCCGCGTGATCGCCAAAGCCTCGCACGACAAGGAAGAGATTCTGATCGGCGAGATCGATCTGGGGCTGATTGAAGAGACGCGCCGCAACTGGCCGTTTTTGCGCGACCGGCGCATCGATGCGTATGGACCGATGACCAAGCGGTTTATCGATCCCGTGAACTCGTGGACCGGGGACGGAGACGCAAGCTAGCCATGAAGGTTTCTGCTGAGGCTGCTGCAATACCGCGCGCACTGGGCTATCGCATGCCCGCCGAATGGGATCGCCACGAAGCCACCTGGCTGGCGTGGCCTCATAATCCCGAGGATTGGCCGGGAAAGTTTCAGGCGATTCCGTGGGTGTATGCGGAGATTGTGCGGCTGCTGGCGGCGCGTGAACGGGTGCATCTGCTGGTGAAGGACGCGCAGGCAGAGCGGCGCGCGCAGCAGATTCTGGAGCGGGCGGGAGCGAACCTGGAGCGCGTGAGCTTTCATGCGTGGCCTACGGACCGGGGATGGCTGCGCGACTCGGGACCGATCTTTGTACGCAATGCCGCGGGCCGGGTTGGCTTGACCAACTGGGGCTTCAACGCGTGGGCCAAATACGACAATTGGCAGTTGGACGAACAGGTTCCGGGACGCGTGGCGGAGCTGCTGGGAATTGCGCCGGCGAATGTGGGCATCAAAGCGAAGACTCCCGAAGGACTGGCCGCCAACAACGTGGCGCAGGAGCGCCTGCATGAATTGCAGGAATCGGTACCCGAACTGGACGAGGCGCGCCGTGGCGCACAGCAGGCCGTCAATGCCGAGTCGGCACGCCAGTCCGATCTGTCGGCCCGCTTGGAAGCGCTCAAGGCCTTGCAGGAAAAGGTCAAGACCGACGGCAAACTGCAACCCTGGTTGGCCAAACATGGTCTGGACCATTTGCAGGGTCTGTGGAGCCGCATCCACATCGAAGCAGGTTGGGAAAACGCACTCGAGGGTGCGTTGCGCGAACGCCTGGGTGCGCTGGAGGTTTCGCGCCTGGAAATGGTGAAATCCTTTGCCAGCGATGCGCCGCCGGCCAAGCTGGCTTTTTTCAGCCCCCCGCTGGCAGCCCTGGCGCAAGCGCCATCGCCCCTGCCGCGCCTCTCGGATCTGTTGCGCGTCAACGACGCAGGCCAGCGAGCCGTCTTGGTCGACTGGCTGCATGGCTTTTTTACCGCTCCCAGTTTTGAGGACGCCTTGGCACAACGCAGCCAACTGGGCGCTGGCGAAGCCATTTATGTGAAGTCCGGTCATGTGGTGAGCAGCCACAGCGTGGGCTTTTACGCGCAGGACTCCGAACAGGCCGGCCTGTTGGCACGCGCCCAGGAAATCGAAAACCTGGAAAAGCAGCTGCGTGCCCAGGTGCTGATTGCCGACGAATCCCGCGTTGCCCTGTCGCGCGCCGAGAGCGCCTATGCACAGGGCGCGCAAGCGCTGCTGAGCCTGCGCCGCGAAGCCGCCGATGCGCAGACGCGCAATCACGCGTTGCAGGTGGAAGTGCTGCGCCTGACGCAGCTGGCCGAGCAGACCCGCGCCCGCAGTGCCCAGATCGACAGCGATATGGCCGAGGTGGAGGCGCAGCTCGACGATTTGCAGGAACGCCGTGCCACCGCCGAAGGCCGATTCGAGTCGCTGGACATGCAGCTGGCCGATGCCCAAGAGCGCCATGCGCAACTGGACGAGCAGGTGATCGAATGGCAGGGCAAGCTGAGCCAAAGCCGTGAGCAGCAGCGCAGTCTGGAGCGCCAGGCGCAGGAGGCCAGTTTCGCCCAGCGCAGTCTGCAGGCGCGCAATGCCGAGCTATCCCGCGCCATGGAAACCGCAGACCAACAGACCGCGTCGATTCACGCCGAAGTGCAACGCGCCCAGGATGAAATGACGCGCCTGACCGATGCCGCAGCCCAGGGCGGTCTGCAAAACGCTCTTGCACTGAAGCTGGAGCGCGAGCAGGCGCTGGGTGCCAAACGCAGCGAATACGACGACCTAACCGCCAAGCTGCGCGCCAGCGACGAGCTCCGCATGCAGCTCGAGCGCGAGCTCGATCCCTTGCGCTCCCGCATCACAGAATTTCAACTCAAGGAGCAGGCCGCGCGCCTGGGGTTTGAGCAGTACGAGACCCAGCTGGTGGACGCCAAGGCGGACATGGAAGTCCTGGAGCAATCCATCCGCGAGGGCAATGTGCGGCTGTTTGGCATGCAGGCCGACATCGACCGCATCCAGCGTGAAATCACGGCACTGGGCGCAGTCAATTTGGCGGCATTGGATGAACTCACAGCGGCGCGCGAGCGCAAGACCTTTCTGGATGCGCAGAACACCGACCTGACGGACGCCATGACCACGCTGGAAGACGCGATCCGCAGAATCGACGCCGAAACCCGCGAACTGCTGTCGGGCACCTTCAACCAGGTCAACGAGCACTTCGGCCGCATGTTCCCCGAACTCTTTGGTGGCGGCAATGCGCGCCTGGTGATCACCGGCGACGAAATTCTCGACTCCGGCGTGCAGGTGATTGCACAGCCGCCTGGCAAGAAAAATCAAACCATTCATCTGCTGTCGGGTGGCGAAAAGGCGTTGACGGCCATCGCGCTGGTGTTTGCGATATTCCAGCTCAATCCGGCACCCTTTTGTTTGCTCGACGAGGTGGACGCGCCGCTGGACGACGCCAATACCGAGCGCTATGCCAAGCTGGTTTCCAGCATGAGCAAGAGCACCCAGTTTCTGTTCATCAGCCACAACAAGATCGCCATGGAAATGGCCGAACAACTGATTGGCGTCACCATGCAGGAGCAGGGTGTGTCACGCATCGTAGCGGTCGACATGGAATCCGCCGCCTCATTCGCCGAAATGGCATAAAAAGCATGAGTCATTTGCAAATTGGATTAGCGCTCGCAGGCGGCCTGGTATTGGCCGCCGTGATGTTCTTCAACGCCTGGACCTCGCGCAGGAATGCACCGCGTCAGGCAACGCCGGAAGAGCCACCCGGCGTGCTGGAACAGGTGGAGCCGACGTTTTCCGACACCGAGCTGCAGGAACGCGAGATGGCCCTGCCCACGCCGGTCAAAAAGCCGGCGCTGGATGCGCTGATTGACGTCATCGCCAGCCTGGCACTGGACCCGGCGACGCCGCTGGTCTCGGGGGATGCCGCCATTGCCGCCTTGCCCGCCACGCGCAGGGCCGGCACCAAACCGATCGCGGTGGAAGGATTCAACACCGCAGCCCAGCAATGGGAAAGCCCCGCGCCCGGCCAGCGCTACAGCGGCTTTCAGGTCGGTGTGCAACTCGCCAGCCGCACAGGCGCCCTGAACGAAATCGAATATTCCGAGTTTGTGGTCAAGACCCAGGCCTTTGCCGATGCTATTGGCGCTACACCCGATTTTCCGGAGATGCGCGACGAGGTGGCCCGTGCCCGCGAGCTGGATCAGTTTGCCGGCGCCCATGATGCACAACTGGGCTTTAACATCCACGCCCGCAATGCGTCCTGGAGCCCCGGCTTTGTGCACCAGAGTGCCGCCCGTGTCGGTTTTGTGGCGGGTGCCGTCGCCGGTCGCATGGTGCTGCCATCGGTGCAGGAAGGCTTGCCGCCGGTACTGGTGCTGGCCTTTGATTCCCAGGCCGCACTGGCCGAAGACCCAGCCCAGTCCGCCATCCGCGAGCTCAGTCTGCATCTGGATGTGGCCCAGGCCGAGCGCGCCGAGCAGCCGTTTGAGCGCATGCGCGACGCCGCCTTTGCCCTGGCGCACAGCATGGACGGCGTGGTGACCGATGATCAGGGCCAGGCGCTTGCGCTGGAAACCATGGAGGTCATAGGCGCCGAGCTGCAAACCCTGTACAACACCCTGGAACAACGTGATTTGGCAGCAGGGTCGGCGGTAGCGCGGCGCCTTTTTTCTTGAGCACTCCCTTTTTTCGAGAGACAACGGCCATGGCCACATTGGACTTGTTTGCCATGCCACCGAGTGAGGATCGCGACCATCTGGATAGCCTGCGTGCGCAACTGCATACGCTGGCCCACCAGTACTACGTGCTGGACGCGCCCACGCTGCCCGATGCAGAATATGACCGCCTGTTTCGCGAACTGCAGGCGCTGGAATCGGCTCACCCGGATTGGCTGACGCCCGACTCGCCGACCCAGCGCGTGGGCGGCAAGCCGCTCGACCAATTCGCCGCAGTGCGCCATGCCGTGCCCATGCTCAGCATTCGCACCGAGACCGATACCGAATCGACGGGAGCCCAGGCCTTTGACACCCGGGTGCGCAAGGAACTGGAGCTGCTGGACACCGATGCCTCGGTGGAGTATGTGGCCGAGCTCAAGTTCGACGGCCTGGCCATCAACCTGCGCTATGAAAACGGCGTGCTGGTGCAGGCTGCCACCCGGGGTGATGGCGAGAACGGCGAAGACGTCACGCAGAATATTCGCACCATCGGACAGATTCCGCTAAAGATTGGAGCCCCCACGCTTGCCGCTACGCGTGCTGCGCTGCCCCCCGAGGGGGCGCGTTCCGCCTCGGGGCGGCCCGGCGGCGGAACATCGCTCTCGACCGCTGACGTTCCGCAGGTGCTGGAGGTTCGCGGCGAGGTTTATATGCGGCGCGATGATTTCGAGGTGCTCAACGAACAGCAGCGCGCCAAGGGGGACAAGAGCTTTGTCAACCCGCGCAATGCCGCCGCCGGAGCGGTGCGCCAACTCGACCCCGGCATTGCCGCGCAACGTCCTCTGAGCTTTTTTGCCTATGGCGTGGGCGAGGTGGCGCCGCAAGCGGTGGGTAGCCTGTTTGCCACCCATATGCAGCTGCTGCAAACGCTTAAAAGCTGGGGTTTTCCGGTGGCCGAGCAGACCCGCGTGGTGCACGGCGCAGGCGAGCTGGTGGCCTTTCACCAGAACATAGCGCTGACCCGCGACCAGCTGCCCTATGACATTGACGGTGTGGTGTACAAGCTCAACAGCCTGGCCCTGCAGCAGCGCCTGGGCTTTGTGACGCGCGAACCGCGCTGGGCCGTGGCGCACAAATTTCCGGCGCAGGAGCAGCTGACGCGCGTGCTGGCCATCGACGTGCAGGTCGGGCGCACCGGCAAGCTCACTCCGGTGGCGCGCCTGGAGCCGGTCTTTGTGGGGGGCACCACGGTGTCCAACGCCACCCTGCACAACCTGTTTGAGGTGCGCAAAAAAGATGTTCGCGTGGGCGATCAGGTGATCGTGCGCCGGGCCGGTGATGTGATTCCGGAGGTGGTCGGCAGGGTCGCTAGTGGCTCGGGCGTATCCGGCCCGACGCCACGCCAGCCCTATGTCCCCAACTTCCGCTTGCCAGCCCTTTGCCCGGTATGCGGCAGTGCCGTGGTGCGTGAAAAGGGCGAGGCCAATCACCGCTGCGTGGGCGGGCTGTTTTGCAATGCCCAGTGCAAGCAGGCGATTTTGCACTTTGGCCAGCGCCGTGCCGTGGAGATCGAGGGCCTGGGCGACAAGTTGGTGGAGCAGATGGTGGATGCCAACGTAATTCGCACCCTGCCGGACCTGTACCGACTGGGTTTTGGCGCCCTGGTTGGCCTGGAGCGCATGGCCGATAAGTCGGCGCAAAACATCGTCGATGCGCTGGAAAAATCCAAGCAGACCACGTTGCCGCGCTTTCTGTTTGGCTTAGGGATTCGCCATGTGGGCGAGGCCACGGCCAAGGAACTGGCGCGGCATTTTGGCGGACTCGACGCCATCATGGACGCCCCCGAGGAGGTGCTGCTGCAGGTCAATGATGTAGGCCCCATCGTCGCCAAAAGCATTCGCACTTTTTTTGACCAAGCGCACAACCGCGAGGTAGTGGATCAACTGCGCGCCTGTGGCATACGCTGGGAGGAGGGCGCAGCAACGTCCGACGCACCCAAGCCCCTGGCCGGTAAGACTTTTGTGCTCACCGGCACGCTGCCCACCTTGGGCCGGGATGACGCCAAGGACATGATCGAAGCGGCCGGTGGCAAGGTCTCGGGTTCGGTTAGCAAGAAGACCAGTTATGTGGTGGCCGGCACGGAAGCCGGTAGCAAGCTGACCCGCGCCCAGGAGCTGGGCGTGGCCGTGCTGGACGAAGCCGCCCTGCTGGAGATGCTGAAATGAGTGCGCGCCTGGCCGCCCCAAATGCAATGCGCATCGCAGTGCACAGCACGGAGATTTTTTAATGACGGTAAGAGACATTCTGAAAATGGGTGATGCCCGCCTGCTGCGCATGGCCCAAAAGGTGACCGATTTCGACAGCGATGAGCTGCACCTGCTGATCACCGACATGCTCGATACCATGCGCGCAGCCAATGGCGCTGGCCTTGCCGCACCACAAATCGGTGTCGATCTGCAGCTGGTGGTGTTTGGCAGCTTTGAGCGCAACCCGCGCTACCCGGACCGACCGGTGGTGCAGCCCACGGTGCTGATCAACCCCACCATCACGCCGTTGAGTGAAGCCGAGGAAAGCGACTGGGAAGGCTGTTTGTCGGTGCCGGGTCTGCGAGGCATGGTGCCGCGCTGGGCCCATGTCCGCTATACCGGCTTTGACCAATATGGCGATGCCATCGACCGCACGGTGGATGGTTTTCACGCCCGCGTGGTGCAGCACGAATGCGACCACCTGTGGGGCAAGCTCTACCCCATGCGGGTGCGCGACTTCAGGCAGTTTGGATTTACCGAGGTGCTGTTCGCCGAGATGGCAGTCAATCAAGACGATTAGCCTTGCCAGCGCTGCCAGTATTCCAGCGCCACTGCGTAGGTGTTGGCCTGCACCTGCAGCGTGGTTTGAATGTTGCTGCCGTATCCTCCGCCCATCGCGAAGGCGCAAGGCAGGCGGCGCGTAAAACACCAGTCGAAAATGCGGCGGTCGCGCGCCTGCATGCCGTCATAGCTGATTTTCAGGCGGCCCAGGCGGTCGCCCTCGTGCGGGTCGGCCCCGGCCAGGTAGAGCACCACGCCGGGGTCAAAGCGGCCCTCCAGTTCCAGTAGGGCATTTTCCAGTGCGGCCAGATAGTCGCCGTCGGTGCAGCCGTCGGGAAGGGCGACGTCGATGTCGCTGTCTTCCTTGCGAAAGGGAAAGTTCTTCTCGCCGTGCAGCGACAAGGTGAACACGCTGCGGTCGTTTTTGAAGATGCTGGCCGTGCCATTGCCCTGGTGCACATCCAGGTCAATGATGGCCACCTGCAGCGGAGTCGCACGGCTGCCATGGCGGCGACCCCATTCGACCTGCAGCACCCTTGCAGTGACGGCCATGTCATTGAACACGCAAAAGCCACCGCCCTTGTGCGCATAGGAATGGTGGGTGCCACCCGCCAGATTGGCGGCAAGGCCCTCGGCCATAGCGGCACGCCCGGCGGCTACGGTGCCGCCGACCGAACGCCTGGCCCGTGCCGCCATCGCTGGGCTCCAGGGAAAGCCGATCTCGCGCAGGATTTTCGCGTCCACCGTGCCCTCGGCGATGGCCTGGATATAGGCCGGCTCATGCGCCAGAGCCAACTCACCCTCGCTGGCCTCGGGCGCCTGCAGCATGCGCAGCTGTGGCAGATCGGCATTCAAGCGGTCGCGCAGCAGCTGGTACTTCTCCATCGGGAAACGGTGGCCGGGAGGCAAGGGCAACACAAAGCGGTCGCTGTAGAAAGCTTGCATGGATGGATTGTGGCGCAGGTGCAAAAGTTGCAGCGGCAAGGGGCTAAAAGACGCCTGAAATGATGGAAAAGATCTGGCCAAAAAAAATGTTCCAATAGGGGGTCTTTACTTATTTCTCCTGGAACACCAAATGGGCAACAAAATCGTTACCGAAGCTGATCGCAAATCCACTCCCCGTCCCGCAACCATGCCTGGTTTTACCCTGCCAACGGGCGGTCGTGGCCAGCGCATCAGCCTGGAACGCGGCGTCTCTACACGCAGCAAAAAGAACCCCGGCAAGCGCCCCAGCAAGGGTGGTTGATCTCGGCGGCTTCTAGGCCGCCCCAAAAAAAGCCCTCTTCGGAGGGTTTTTTTTGGCATTCTTGTATCTGCAGGTACAAAATCGAGCACATCCAGCAGAGGAGCTTGTATGTTCGAATCCGCAGAAATCGGTCACCGGGTCAGCAAGGCCCGCTTCAAGGAGGAGGTGCCCGCATTGCGCGAGGCCCTGCTCGAGGCACAGGCCAGACTGTTTGCCGAAAGCAAAATCCCGGTGGTGGTGCTGATCAGCGGCGAAGACGGTTCCGGCAAGCGCGAAACCATCAGCGTGCTGTATGACTGGATGGACCCGCGTTTTCTGTCCACCCAGGCCTTTGAGGCCGCCACCGATGAGGAGCGCGAGCGCCCGGCCATGTGGCGCTACTGGCGCTCGCTGCCGCCCAGGGGGCGCGTGGGCATTTTTTACGGCTCCTGGTATTCCGACCCGATACGCATGCGCATCCAGGGCGACTTGTCCGAAATGGAGCTGGACGCGCGCTCGGCCCAGATCAATCGCTTTGAGGCGATGCTGATCAACGAGGGTGCGCTGGTGCTGAAGTTCTGGATTCACCTGACGCAAAAAGCGCAACGTGAGCGCTTCAAGGCGCTGGAGAGCGATCCGCATACCGCCTGGCGAGTGACGCCCTGGCACTGGGGTCGCCTGAAAACCTATGGCAAGCTGCAGGAGGTGTCTAGCCACCTGCTGCGCATGACCAACACGGCGGTGGCTCCCTGGGTGATTGTGGAAGGCGAGGACGACCGCTATCGCTCGCTCAAGGTCGGGCAGGTCATCCTGGCGGCGCTGAACGCCAGACTGGGTGGAAAGACGCCGCCTGCAGCGGCGCTGGCGCCCATCGTGCGGGTGGACAGCGACGGCCGCAATGTGTTGTCCGAACTCGACCTGACTCAGGCCCTGGCGGCCAGCAAATACCGGACCGAAATGGGCCGGTTACAGGGCCGCTTGAGTGAGCTGGCGCGTGATCCGCGTTTCAAGAATCGCTCCCTGGTGCTGGCCTTTGAAGGCGCGGATGCGGCCGGCAAGGGCGGCGCCATCCGGCGCATCACGGCGGCGCTGGATGCGCGGCAGTTCCAAGTGGTTCCGGTGGCGGCTCCCACCGAAGAGGAGAGGGCACAACCCTATCTGTGGCGCTTTTGGCGGCATTTGCCGCGCCACAAGCACATGACGATTTTTGACCGCACCTGGTATGGCCGGGTGCTGGTGGAGCGGGTGGAGGGCTTTTGCGTACCGGCAGACTGGCAACGCGCCTACAGCGAGATCAACGACTTCGAACACGAACTGGTGGAGGCCGGCACCATCGTGGTGAAATTCTGGCTGCAAATCAGCCAGGAGGAGCAGCTCAAACGCTTCAAGGAGCGCGAGCAAATCGCCTTCAAGCGCTTCAAAATCACCGAAGAAGACTGGCGCAACCGCGACAAGTGGGATGCCTACCAGCTGGCCATCTGTGAGATGGTGGAGCGCACCAGCACCGGTGAGGTGCCCTGGACGCTGGTCGAGTCCAATGACAAAAACTTCGCCAGGGTGAAAATCTTGCGCACCCTGTGCGAGCGCCTAGAGGAGGCACTCAAGGAGCCAGACCCCGCGCCTGCACGCAAAGGCAAGCAGAGCAAGCTCCGCGACGCGTCGAAGAAAAAAATCAAGCGCACTGCCAAGCTTAATAAGGCCTGAAGTTGCCACCTCCCAGGCGCGGCGCGGCCGTTGCCACGCGCTGCGCACGCTCCGTAGGGTGCGGCGCGCTGCTGCGGCGTTCTTGGCGCGGGCTTGGGGCGCCGGCCACCGCAACACTTTCCGCCGTCTTGAAGAAGGCAATGCTTTGCTGCAGCGCCTCGGCCTGGGCCGACAGCTCTTCGCTGGTTGCGGCCAGCTCTTCCGAGGCCGACGCATTTTGTTGCGTGGCCCGGGTCAACTGCCCCATGGCTCCGCCAATTTGCACCACTGATTCGCTTTGCTCCGAGCTGGCGGCGGCAATTTCCTGCACCAGTTCGCTGGTTTTCTGGATGCTGGGCACGATGGCGTCTAGCAGCTTGCCGGCGTGCTCGGCGGTGGATACGCTGCGGATGGCCAGCTCGCCAATCTCCTTGGCCGCAGCCTGGCTACGCTCGGCCAGTTTACGCACCTCGGCGGCCACCACGGCAAAGCCCTTGCCATGTTCACCGGCCCTGGCCGCTTCAATGGCTGCGTTGAGCGCCAGCAAATTGGTCTGGTAGGCAATGTCATCAACGATGCCGATCTTGGAGGCGATTTGCTTCATTGCCGCCACCGTGTCATTCACCGCCCGACCGCCGTCACCGGCTTCCTTGCTGGTTTGGGTGGCCATGCCGTCTGTGACGCGGGCGTTGTCGCTGTTCTGACTAATGGAGGCGGACATGGTATCCATGGTCGCACTGGTCTGCTCGACGCTGGCGGCCTGTTGGCTGGCGGCTTGCGACAGTGACTGGGCAGTGGCGCTCACCTGGTTGGCGGCACTGGTGAGCTGGTCGGCGGCGGCATGCACCTCGTCCAACACGCGCGTCAGGTTGTCGGCCGTGGCGTTGGCGTTTTGCTTGACCTCGCCAAAGAGGCCGGCGTAGTCGCGCTCAATGCGATGCGTCAAATCGCCTGCGGCAAAGGCGCTCAGCAGCTGTGCCACATCGCTCAAGCCCTTCTCGCTGGTGTCCATCAAGGTGTTCATGCCGCTGGTCAGGCTGGCAAAAAAACCGGTCTTGCCCTGGGCTGCCAGACGCTGGCTGAAGTTGCCCAGTGCTGCGGCCTGCACCAGCGCATCCACTTCCTTTTCTGCAGCCACTTGGTCGGTCACGTCCAGCCACTGGCCGATCGTACCCAAGCGCTCGCCGCCATCGGCAATAACCGCGGTGGTGGTGAGCTGGTACATGCGTCCACCCAGTTCCAGGTGCGACTGCACGGTGCCGATCAGGCTGCGCAAGCGCCCCAGCGCCGCCTGCGGGTCGGCGTAAAACACGCCCACGCTGCCGCCGACAATGTGCTCTGGATCGAAGCCGGGAATCTGTTTGCCAAACGCGTGCACATCGCGTCGCAATACATCGCGCAAGGCGTGGTTGATGTAGAGCAGGCGGCCGTCATCGGCGGCTATGCGCACCGGCAGGCTGACATTGTCCAGCGCCGCCTTGATGCGGGCATTGAAGCGCGCGGCGGTGTCGGCGGCCAACATTTGCGCGCGTGCACCTTCGGCGGCATCGCTGATTTTCCTCTTCTCGCCGGGTAAGGCCTCCATCCGATCGTCAAACTGGCCCTGCGCATACTGGCCAATCAGTTGCACCAGACGCGCATTCAATTCCGACTGCGCGCTCACCATCTGGTTGAAGTCTGCCGCCATGGTGCCAAAGGCCCCGGCAAATTCCTCGACGGGCATCAGGTGGCTGGTCTCGCCCAGCTGCTTGTGGCGGTGCGCCATCTCGGTTTGTGCGGCGTTGAAGGCCACCAGCGTCGTTTGCATAGCGCCCATGGCATGCAGGAGCTGACCGGTCTCGTCGCTCGCCGTGGTGGTGACGTCATTGTCCAGCCTGCCTTGGGCCACGGCCTGGGCCACGGCAACGGCACGCGCCAGCGGTTGCAAAATGCTGCGCGCGATGGTGAAGGCCATGGCGGCAGTTAGCGCCAGGGCGAGCGCAATGGCCGCTGCCACTTGTTTGAGTTCCCGCATGAATTCAGTGCGCAGCTCGTCCATGTACAGGCCGGAACCGATGACCCAACCCCAGGGTTTGAAGCCGCTCACATAGGAGACCTTTTCTACCGGCTGCTCCTGGCCGGGCTTGGGCCAGAGGTAGCTCAGGTAGCCCGCACCGTCCTTCTTCACGGTATCGACAAAGCGCACAAACACGGCATTGCCATCCGGATCCTTCACGCCACTCACGTCTTTGCCATTGAGTTCGGGTTTAAAGGGGTGGGTAATCAAGCGCACATCCATGTCGTTGATCCAGAAGTACTCGTTGCCTGCGTAGCGCGCGTCGTTCACGGCCTTGATGGCCTGCGCTTGCGCCTGCTCGTGGCTGAGCAGACCTTTTAGTTCCTGTTGGTAGCTGGAATCCACGATCGAGGTCACCACTTCCACACTCTGCTTGATGGAGGTTTTGCGTGCCTCGTAGCTGCTCTGGAACTGCAGCCACAGCAGCAGCGCAGATAGCACCACCAGCACCACGGCCCCGACACCCGCCAGCAACGCCAGCTTCCATTTGATGGATAGACGGCTGAGCGGTCCACCCGACGACAAAGTGCGTGTGTTCAATGTGTTCCTCTTTAATTTTCGTTAGGCACCATTATGGGCACCATTTCGGTGTCACCGTGCGCCTAGGGACGAATGTGCTGTGGCAAACTCCCGACCCAGAGTGTGAGCGCCCCTTGTGGCGCCGTTTTTTGAGTTTTCCGTCCTTTCCCCATGCAAAAAATCATCGCGCAAATCGCGCAAGAAATCCGTGTCCGTCCGAATCAGGTGGAGACCGCAGTCGCCCTGCTCGATGGCGGCGCTACCGTGCCTTTTATCGCCCGCTACCGCAAGGAAGCCACCGACGGCCTGGACGACATCCAACTGCGCGAGCTTGAGGTGCGCCTCAGTTACCTGCGCGAACTGCGCGACCGCAAGTTGGCGGTGGTCAAGAGCATTGAGGAGCAGGGCAAGATGACCCCAGCCCTCTTGGCAGCCATAGCCGCTTGCCCGACCAAGCAGGAACTCGAAGACCTGTACCTGCCGTTCAAGCCCAAGCGCCGCACCAAGGGCATGATTGCCCGCGAGGCCGGTATCGAACCCCTGGCCGACAAGCTGTTTGCAAATCCGGCGTTGGTTCCCGCCGACGAGGCTGCCCCCTTTGTTTTGTCAGAAAAGACCGAGGCCGGCGACGACTTCACGACCGTGCAGGCCGTCTTGGATGGCGTGCGCGACATCCTGTCCGAGCGCTGGGCCGAGGATCCGGTGCTGGTGCAGGACCTGCGCGAATGGCTGTGGCATGAAGGGCTGCTGCAATCGACGCTCATGGCCGGCAAGGACGAAACCAACCCCGATGTGGCCAAGTTTCGCGATTACTTTGCCTACGACGAGCCGATCGGCCGGGTGCCCTCGCACCGGGCGCTTGCCGTGTTCCGCGGCCGCGCCCTCGACATGCTGGACGCCAAGCTAGTGCTGCCCGAGCCGCCAGTGGCAGCACCTGTCGCGGTATCCGCAGGTGCTACAAAAGTGCGGCCGGCACCCGTGGTGACGCTGGCCGAGGGGCGCCTGGCGCTGCGTCTGGGCTGGAGCCACCAGGGCAGGGCGGGGGATGACCTGCTCCGTAGATGTGTTGCCTGGACCTGGAAGGTCAAGCTCAGCCTGTCCACCGAGCGCGACCTGTTTGCCCGCCTGCGTGAAGACGCCGAAAAGGTGGCGATCAAGGTGTTTGCAGACAATCTGCGCGACCTCTTGCTGGCGGCCCCGGCCGGCCCGCGCGTCGTGATGGGCCTGGACCCCGGCATTCGCACCGGTGTCAAAGTGGCGGTGGTCGATACCACTGGCAAACTGGTCGAAACGTCCACCGTCTTTCCGCACGAGCCACGCAAGGACTGGGAAGGCTCGCTGCACATCTTGGGCAAGCTGTGCGAAAAGCACGGCGTGAACCTGATTGCCATCGGCAACGGCACTGCCAGCCGCGAGACCGACAAATTGGCCGCCGATCTCATCAAACTATTGGCCAAAGTATCAGACCGCCTAATCGAAAAAGTGGTGGTGAGCGAGGCGGGCGCTTCTGTCTACTCTGCCAGCGAATTTGCTTCTCAAGAAATGCCCGATGTGGACGTGAGCCTGCGTGGCGCCGCCAGCATTGCCCGTCGCCTGCAAGACCCGTTGGCCGAGTTGGTGAAGATCGACCCTAAATCGATAGGTGTGGGCCAGTATCAGCACGATGTGAACCAAAGTGAGCTGGCCAAAACGCTCGAAGCCGTGGTCGAAGATTGCGTGAACTCGGTCGGGGTTGACTTGAACACGGCCAGCGTGCCGCTGCTGTAAGGCACCGACAGATTGGTGCTGTAAGCTGTATTATTGGTGCGAGAGACTTCATAGCCAGACGGTGGAGTGACGGTTAAATTCCCAGGAGCACCCGTAAAGTCACTGCCGGAAATCTGGAAGCTGGTCGGTGAAGCTGAGGCCGCGCCGTAGGTGGTGTCCACCGCACCCAGCGTGCCTGTGAGTGTAATGGTGGGCGAAGCTGAAACCTGAGTCGCGCTAAAGTTATCCAAGTTGGAGACGCCGGAGCTGCCGTTATTAAGCCGCACCGCCGCATAGAGCGTTGTATCAGCCCAAACGGAGGCGTTAGTGGCAGTTTGGGTG
>Ga0118677_10010284_pt1 | contig 14348 bp, 8 predicted proteins | sample AliMusrvi5mmetaG_FD_86154 | JGI IMG/M metagenome (GOLD analysis project Ga0118677, IMG submission 86154) | reverse complement strand
ATACCGCGCGTGCCGGGGGTGTCGGGGATTCGGGTTGGTCCGTGGGGTCCGTTGGTGCCGTGGGTTCCGTGGGTTCCGTGGGTTCCGTGGGTTCCGTGGGTTCCGTGGGTTCGGGCAGGACGGTTGGGGTCAAGTCCGGGTAGGCCTGATGCCAGCCACCGTCGTCGATTGGCTCGCTGTGAGTCTCGGGCTGAGGCTCAGGCTGAGGCTCAGGTTCGGGTTCTGGATCTGGGGTTAGAGGTCCGCGTTCCTTGCGTAGGCGTTCTTCTTCTGCTTCAGCTTTGCGGGCTTTGCGTGCATCAAACCAAGCCAGCCAGATACAGATTTCGTAGAGGATGACCATTGGGGCTGCCATCAGGGTCATGGTCAGGGCATCGGGCGTGGGAGTCAAGATGGCGGCGGCGACGAAGATGGCGACGATGGCATAGGAGCGGGTGCGGGCCATCGTGTCATACGTGAGCAAGCCGAGTTTGACGAGGGCCATGACGACCACCGGCAGTTCGAAGGCCAAGCCGAAGAGCAGAGTAAACTGAGTGGCAAAGGTGATGTATTCGCCGATGCGCCAATCGTTGGACACACCGAGCTTGCCGCTCCACTCGTAAAAGAATCCCAGTGCCCGCGGCAACACAGCGTAATAGGCAAATAGCACCCCACCCAAAAACAAGCCGAAGCCGATGGCCATGGATGGCCACAACACGCGTTTTTCGTTGGTGTGCATGCCTGGCAGAACAAATTGCATCACAAACATGAGCAGCAGGGGGAACGACAGCACAATCCCCGCAAAGAACGACAGCTTCATCGAGAGCATGAACGTCTCGGTCGGCTTCAAGGCGGACATCATGCGCAGGTTGCCCCGGTTATCAATCTCCGGACTCGGCGCGGTTTTGATCAAGGCCCGCACCTGCGCTCTCAAATCCTCAGACCCTGCCAGCGTGCCCACAAATCCATCCCGCTTGTCCTTGGGCAAGGCCAACGCCGCGCGCAGCAACTCAATGGACTGCGCGTGAAAACGCAGGTTGTCATCCGCCAGTGCCTTGTAAAATGCATCGCGCGTCGCCGCATCGAGCCCCAACACCGCGTGCTCCACCGCCTTGGCCCGCTCCCAAGTATCCACATTGACGGCCCGCACGCCGTCCTTGTTGATCTGAGGCAATTTTTCCAACAGATGGCTCATCCACACCTGTTCCACTGGGCGGCGCAGCACCTCCATGAGTTTTTCCTGAAAGCTGAAACACACCAGCATGGAGACGATCAAGGTAATGACCACCTTCACGATGACGGAGCGCAGATCCTCCAAGTGTTCGAGAAACGGCTTTTCGTGATCGGGACTCACATGATCCCTGAGTTGAAATATCTTTTTGAGCAAAAACATGCGAGTGGGGCGCGATTCAAGCCGCACTTGCCCCACTCCGCAAGGCAAGAAGCAAATTTCCTCATTTCTGTGACCAACATTCTGGCGTTGCAGCCACTTCACCTCTGCTGCATACTCCGCCGCACCCATGAAATCGCTGATTTTTTTCCTCCTTGTGCTTGTCGGTCACGCCAGCGCAGCCACCATCGAACCCCAGTGGCAAGAAACCATTACCCGGCCTTGGCCCGGCCCCGATTTGTGGGCCAATCCCGCCGAAGACTGGACGATCAAGGCCGGTCGCATCGAAAACACCTTCTGCGGAGGCAATCGAAACATGGTCCTCCTGACCGCCGAGCTCACCCAAGCCATTGCCCCGTTCACCGTTCGTTGCCGCACCGACCAAGTTTCAACGAGCACCCCACTTCAAGGATTCACTGGATTTCAGGTGGGCCTCAGTGCTGGATCCGGAGATTTCCGAGAAGCCGCCCTGCTCGGCAGCGGACTGAGCGCCGGTGTGCGTTGCGATGGTTGCCTATTCATAGGCGACACGGTGGGCAGCGGTGCCAAGGTTCCCCTGCCCTTGCGCTTGATCACCCTCGAACTGCGTGGTGAACCCCTTGCCGGCGACCTCTTCAAACTCTCTCTCAACGCAACCGACCCAGCTTCCCGCCTCTTGAGCAACGTCACCGCCGAGGTCCATGCCTCGTGGCTCACCGGGCTCGTCGCCTTCACCGTTTCCACAAAGTTGCCCCCAACCATCGCTGCAAAACTCCCACGCCCACCCATCGCTCCTGCCATCCCCCAAGATAGAGGCGGCGATTTCCGCATGGCCTTCGACCATCTTCTGGTCACCGGCGAAAAAGCAGCCCATCACCCGGAGCGCAGTTTCGGACCCATCCTGTGGGTCACCCAAACCCCATCCAACGACGGCAGCCTGCGCCTGCTCGTCCAAGCCGCCTCCTTTTCCCGCTCAGAAAGACATGACGCCGCTCTCATGATCGACGGCAAACCCAGCTCGTCTGCATCCCTCGACCCCACCACTCGCACCGCCAAATTCACGATCCGCCGCCTCGATCTCACCGTCCCTCACACCTACGAAGTGACTCTAGACGACTCCTCCTTCAAAGGCAGCATCCGCCCATTGCCCAAGGGCCGCCCCGTCATCCTTGCCACCCTCGCATCCAACAATGCCGGCGGATTCCCCCACAACGAACTCGTCGCCAACGTCGCCGCCCACAAACCCGACCTCATTGCCTTCCTCGGCGATCAAGTCAACGAACTCGCCGGCGGCTACTCCTACGTCGTCGATCAACGCCCAAACGAGCGCACCCTTCTGTGCTACTTGCGTAAATTCGCCATGCACGGCTGGACATGGCGGGAAATCCTGCGGAACACCCCCTCGATCACCCTGCCCGGCGACCACGATGTGTTCCATGACAAACTCTGGGGTGCCGGTGGCAAACTCGCCGACGTTTCCAAAGGCTACAGCACCGCCGCCCAAGACTCCGGCGGTTACAAAATGGCTCCGGAATTCATCAACACCGTCCACGCTACCCAAACCGGCAACCTCCCAACTCCCATCGATCCCACCATCTCCGATAACCTCATTTCTGTGTTCTTCACCCAATGGCAGTACGGCCCGCTCGATATGGCCATCATCTCCGACCACCAATTCAAATCCACTCCGCGTGCCTTGCTCCCCGATGGAAAAATCGAAAACGGCTGGCCCACCAACCCTGACTATTTTTCCGCTCCGCCCGCAGATCGCCCCAAAGCCCAGCTCCTCGGGACCCGCCAAGAGGCATTCCTCACACGCTGGGCTGAAAAAACCGATCCCGCCACCCCGGTCCGCCTCGTCTTTTCCCAAGCCGCCTTCACTTCCGTCAAAACCTACCCCCTCGCCACCCAATCCGATGCTGCCGTCCGCAACTTGCCTGTCCTCAAGCCCACGGACTACCCGCCTGACGATGACGTCAAACCGGATTTTGCATCCAATGGCTGGCCTCAGACAAAACGCCTTCTCGCCCTCGAACTGATGAAAAAAGCCGGTGCCCTGCACGTCACCGGCGATCAAGACTTGGGCAGCAGCGGCCAATATGGGCTCAGCGCCTATCGGGATGGCCCGTGGTGGAGCGCCTCCCCTGCCATCTCCAACGAGGGGAAACGCCGTTGGATGCCTTCCATCAAGGGAGCCAATCCACGCAGCGGAGCCCCGCGCGAAACCGGCGACTTCAAGGACGCCTTCGGCAATAAAATCACCGTGGCTGCCGTCGCCAACCCCGTCGAGAGAGAGCCCCTGCCCACCAGCCCGCGCAACCAAGCCGTCGGCTACTCGATCCTCACTTGTGATCCCGCCTCAGGCCGCGTCACCCTCGCCAATTGGCCCTATGGGGCGTCCCCAGCCAAACCCGCCCCAAACAACACTCCCTACTCAGGCTGGCCTATCACCATCGACCCCAAATCCGGTGCCAGATTCTGACCAGAGACAAGACTTGAAGACGCAAGCGAAGAAACAGTGCTCCCTATTTTCTCTCGCGTCTTGCGATCTCTTTGCCCATAACTAACACTCATCCCATCCCCCATGTTCGACCCCGAAACTATCAAGAGCGATTTTCCCATTCTCGACCGAAAAGTCAACGGCAGGCCGCTGGTGTACCTCGACAATGCGGCCACCACCCAGAAGCCGCGTGCGGTGATGGATTCCTCCCGTTATTACTACGAAGTGCTCAATTCCAACATCCATCGTGGCACGCATTCACTCGCCCGCGCCGCCACCGAGACGTTTGAGCAGGCCCGCCAGACCGTGGCCAAGCACCTCAACGCCGCTGCCGATGAGGAAATCATCTTCACCTCCGGCACCACCGACGGCGTCAACCTCGTCGCCAATGTTCTCGCCAACTCCGGCACTCTCGGGCCCGCCGACGAAATCCTCATCTCCACCCTCGAACACCACTCGAATATCGTGCCCTGGCAAATGCTCTGCCAACGCTGCGGCACCACCCTCAAAATCATCCCCTGCCACGACGACGGATCCCTCGATCAAGCCGCCTTCGCCACCCTCCTTTCCGAACGCACCAAAGTGCTCGCCATCACTTGGATCTCCAACGCCTTTGGCACCGTCAACCCGGTCGCCAACATGACCGCCGCCGCCAAACAAGCCGGTGCCCTCGTCCTCATCGATGCCGCTCAGGCCGCCCCCCATCTGACCATCGACGTCCAAGCGCTCGGTGCCGATTTCCTGGTCTTTTCCGGTCACAAGGTGTACGCGCCCACCGGCATCGGCGTGTTGTGGGGGCGTGCCGCCGTCCTCAATTCCCTTCCCCCATGGCGCGGCGGCGGCGAAATGATCAAGGAAGTTACCTTCTCACACACCACCTACAACGACCTCCCCTTCAAATTTGAAGCCGGCACCCCCAATATCGAAGGTGTCATCGCCATCGCCGCCGCCCTCGACTACGTCAATGCCATCGGCCTCAATGCCATCCACGAACTCGAAACCCGCCTGACCCGCGCCGCCGCTCAGTCTCTAGCTGATATCCCTGGCATCCTCTTTTTTGGCCCACCCGAGCGTGCCGGCATCCTCTCCTTCGGCGTCGAGGGCCTCCACCACTACGATCTTGGAACATTGTTAGACAAGATGGGCGTTGCTGTGCGCACTGGCCATCACTGCTGCCAGCCGCTCATGGCCCGCTTCGGCATCACAGGCACCACCCGCGCCTCCTTCGCTCTCTATAACTCCGATGCCGACGTCCACAGCTTCGCCGAGGCCACACACAAAGTCGTCGCCATGCTGCGCTAGAGTGCTTGAAAAGCAGGATTTGTGGTGCATGAGTCAAGTTCCTGAACGGGAGACGCGACAGGCTGATTGCCGATTGATGATTGTTGAATTCCGATGGTTGATGTGCGCTTGATTCGCGCAGGGCGCACTTTCAAGATCACTTCAAAAATCAGCAAGCATCAATCGGCAATCAGCAATCCTCTTCACATTTCGCATCGTCTGAGGCGAAGCCTCGCTAGAATCGCTGCCGCATTGCTGAGTTCTGCGCTTGGCAGGACGCATGAGATGGCTAATTCTTGCGCGAGCCCAGCCCCGGTGAATCCCGCATCGGCTGCCGCCCGTCGCCACTTGCCATTTTACCTATATGCCCGCCATTCCATCCACCATCCTCGGCACCCCGCTGAGCGCCTGCGCCACCCGTGTAATGTTGTTAGGAAGCGGCGAATTGGGCAAGGAGGTGATCATTGCCCTGCAACGCTTCGGCATAGAAACCATCGCCGTGGACCGCTACCCCGATGCCCCGGGCCACCAAGTTGCCCATCGCTCCCACGTCATCAACATGGCCGATGGCGCAGCCCTGCGAGCGCTCATCGAGGAGGAGCGCCCGGATGTGATTGTGCCGGAAATTGAGGCGATCGCCACCGGGATGCTTGAGGAAATTGAGCGCGAAGGCATGGCACGGGTCATTCCCACGGCACGGGCGACCTGTCTGACAATGAACCGTGAGGGGATCCGGCGACTTGCCGCAGAGACCCTCGGCCTGCCGACTTCTCCCTATCAATTTGCCAACAGTCTCGAACAAATGCGCTCCGCCATCGCTGACATTGGTTATCCATGCATCATCAAGCCGGTGATGTCCTCGTCGGGCAAAGGCCAGTCGAAGGTCGATGGGCCAGATCAAGTGGATGCCGCTTGGAACTATGCTGCGAGCGGCGGCCGGGTCAATCAGGGGCGGGTCATTGTCGAGGGAGTGGTCGCCTTCGATTACGAAATCACCTTGCTCACGGTGCGGGCATTGGCAGAGGACGGCAGTTGCGAAACTCATTTTTGTGAGCCCATTGGCCATGTGCAGGTCCACGGCGACTATGTGGAAAGCTGGCAACCGCAGGTGATGTCGCCGCTGGCCTTGGAGCGGGCCCGCGACATCGCTGGCAAGGTGACCGGAGACTTGGGCGGCCTGGGGTTGTTTGGGGTGGAGTTGTTCGTCAAGGGCGATGACGTGTGGTTCAGCGAAGTGAGCCCCCGCCCACATGACACCGGCATGGTGACGATGTGTTCGCAGGTCCAAAACGAATTCGAATTGCATGCCCGTGCCATCCTCGGCTTGCCGGTGGATACCTCGCTGCGCTGCCCCGGCGCCTCCGCCGTCATCTACGGCCAACTCACGGATACGGGTATCGCCTTTGCCGGGGTGAGCGAGGCGCTGCGCGTCCCTAACAGCGACTTGCGGCTATTCGGCAAACCGGAATCCTTCGCCCGCCGCCGCATGGGCGTCGCGCTGGCCACCGGCACCGATACCTCAGAAGCCCGCACCCGGGCGAAACTCGCCGCGAGCCGGGTGAGGCCCGTCAAGCCCTGAGGCACAACGATACCGCCCATCTACTTGCCGTCGTCGCCGCCCTTGCACAGCAGGGCCGGCACCAGCATCGCCAGCCCGAACACGATGAGCACAGCCCCCCAAATGAGGTTGATGTTGATGCCCAGGGATCTGACATACATGGCCGTGTTGCTGTAGGTCAGCAATCCTTGGCCAACCAGAATGACGCCGAGAAGCAGGAAGAAGTAGCCGATTGGTTTGCGAAGATCGAGTCCCATGAGAGTGATGAGTTAGAGGTGGATGACGCGAGGGGGTTACCAGAAGATGATATTCAGAATCACGCAACCCACCAGTAGGAGGATGCCAATGACGGAGGGCCGCAGGAACCAGGAGTCCTCGTGGTCCACAATCTTCGGCGTGAGCGAATACACCAAGCCGGTGAGTTCCTCGTCGGTCTTGGTGCGGGCAGTGGCCAGCGAGACACCGAGGGTGATGACAAAACAGGCGATGAACGCAAAACTGGCCAGCCAGAAGTTTTGGGCCATGTCGCTACCGAAGGACAGGCGTTCCGGCACATCAGCGAGTGTCTTGCCTGTCCAATCCCAGAGGTACCCGCCTTTGATGCCCAAAGCGTTGCCCGAGGAGGTGGAGAGTGAGTGGAACAGGGCAGAGGTGCCAATGCCACCGAGCAGGCCGAAGAAGGCACCGTGGCTGGTGGTGCGCTTCCAGAACATGCCTAACAGGAATGTGGCAAACAGCGGGGCGTTGACGAAGCCGAACACCAACTGGATGATATCCATGGCATTGGACCAACGGCTTACCAGATAGGCGCAGGCAATGCTCAGCAGGATGCCCACCACGGTGATTGCACGGCCCATCCAAGCGTAGTGCTCGTCGCTCTTGTTCTTGGCGATGTATGCCTGATAGAGGTCGTAGGTCCACACCGTGTTGAAGGCGGTGACGTTGCCAGCCATGCCAGACATGAAGGATGCCAGCAATCCGGTCAGGGCCAAGCCGAGCAAGCCGGGTGGGCAGTATTTTTTCACCAAGGAAAGAATGACGCCATCGTAGTCATTTTCGACCACAGCTTCTTGGAGTTGGGCTTTGACGGCTTCTTCGTCGAGGGTGGCCGCATCCTTGACGAGCGCCGCAACTTTCTCCGAGCTCATCTTCATCCCGGTCGCTGCACTGATGCTATCAAAAGCCGCCTGCGCATCCATCCCGGTTGCCTTTTTCACCGCAGGCAGCGCTTTGGCATATTCTGCAGCGGCCAGCGGCTTGGGTGGCAAACGGTAGCCGTCCTTGGCCGTCAGGGCCAGGCCGGCGGCGATCATGCCGGGCAAAATCACCAATATCGGGAAAATCATTTTGGGCACCGCGGCGATGAGGGGAGTGCGGCGGGCGGCACTCATATTTTTTGCGGCCATCGCCCGTTGCACGACCAGGAAGTTGGTGCACCAGTAGCCGAAGGACAGCACAAACCCCAACCCGAAGAGCATCGCAAACAAGTCCACGCTCATCGGGTTGCCCTCCGCTCCGCCTAGCAGTGGCTTCCATGCGCTGGTCCATGCGTCCGGCTTGAAATTGTGGGTGTTGAGTTCCAAGGCACCGGGATTTTGGGCGACAGTGCCTAACAGACCTTTCAAGTGCTCCCAGCCCCCGACGTCCTGCAAGCCGAGGTAAACAATCGGCGCGAAGCCCAGCACAATCATGAAAAATTGCAGCACCTCGGTGTAGATGGCGGACGTCAGCCCGCCCTTTAGCACGTAGGCGAGGACGATGGCCGAGCAGATCCACAGGCTCACGTCATAGTTCCAGCCGAGCAACTGGTGGAGGAGTTTTGCCAGGGCGTTCATGGAGATGCCTGAGGCAAACATCGTCATCACCGCGAAGGAAATCGAGTTCAGGCAGCGGGTGCGCTCGTCAAATCGAAGTTTGAGGTACTCCGGCACTGATCGGGCTTTGGAACCGTAGTAAAACGGCATCATGAACACGGCGAGAAAGATCATTGCGGGGATGGCCCCCACCCAATAAAAATGACAGGTGGCAATCCCGTATTTGGCACCGCTGGCGGTCATGCCCACCAATTCCAGCGCACCCAGATTGGCCGATAGAAAGGCCAACCCGGTGACCCATGCCGGAATCGAGCGGCCCGACGTCAGAAAGTCCGCCGATGTCTTCATATAGCGCTTCAACGCAAAACCAATGCCAAGCACAAACACCACGTAAATCAGCAAAATGGAGTAATCCACCGGAGCTAGATTGACGGCGTTGGCTAACAACAACGCGCAATTTGCAGTTAAGAACGAAGTCATGCGGCGGAGGCTGGGGGGATTTTCGCGACCCGTCAATCAAAAGAAGTCGGAAATGACCAGCGCAGCCGAATCCATCCGCTCGGCACGCTAACCCATCGCCCCTTGGTATTCCGGCATTCCTCTCACGTTCCTGGTTTGCGAGAAACCCCTCCGCGAGACGGCTTGCACATCCTGTGACCCCTGACACTTTCCTGGTCTAGCCAAAGCGGCGTGGCGGGCTGCATGCCATGGCTGCTCAATGGCCGCCTGCCAGAAACCCGAGTACCGCCTCGCGGCATTCTTGCCCGCGGGTTTGCATCAGCAAATGCGGTCCATCAATCCAATGGCAGGCGGCCTCTGGAAAATGCCGCTCGAGCTGCGATTGGGCGTCCCAAGGAATCACCCGGTCCTGCCGCGCCTGCAGCAGCAACACCGGTAATCCGGCCAAGTCCGGGCAATCCTCCTCTCGCAATGCCAACACGACCCGCACCCGCTCGGCCAATGTGGCGGCTGGTGCCCGGTCCGCCGTGTTAGTTAGTGCGGCCAGCAAATCCGGGGAGGCATCCTCGCCTGTTAGGAATTGTTTCAGCAGGAACACCGGGGGGGTAAGTGAAAAAATCGGCTGAAGCGGCAACCAGCCGATTCCGCCAGGTTGGGGGCTGGAGCAAAACCCGCTGACCAGTACCAATGCCTTGACGCGTGGCAGCGCTTTGGCGGCCAGCAGCATCGCCAAGGGGGTGGAAAAGGATTCGGCCAGCAGCACCAGGTCACCCGGCGGCAGGGTGGATGATAGGCCCTTGGCCAGTGCTTCATAATCCTGCGCTCCGTGGCCAGGCAGGGCCATCGCAACTGCCTGCATGCCACCCCAATCCAGAGCCAGCGCCGGCTCGTAGAGTCGAGCCGTGCCATGAAGGCCGGGAAGCATCACCAGAGTTGTATCGGTCCAATTCATCCGTATGCGTGTCGCAGCTACGGGCCAGCTCCGCCTGTTCTTGCAGTCCCTTTTCCAGTGCGTGTGTTCTTCAAGTTTGCCTGGAATGAAAATGTCCAACGCTGTGATTCATCGCAGATTTCGGGCTCGACGCGCTGGCTAAGACGCGCCAGACTGTCGAAACCAAGCCAATCACCGCATGAAAATCCGCTCATTGTTCGCCATTTTGTTTGCCTCCGTGTCCACGGTGGTGTCCACCTTCGCCGCTCCCGCAACCACCCATATTCTGCTGCTGGCAGGCCAACCGTCACACGGTCCGGGCGAGCACGAGCACAATGCGGGGGTCCTGCTGCTCAAAAAATGCCTCGATGCCAGCGGGCTGCCGCTGACCACCACCGTCCATTTGGGAGCCGAGTGGCCCAGCTCCCAGGAACTCGCCCAAGCCGACACCATTCTTTTCTATGCGGACGGCGGTGGCGGTCATTTCATGCTCGCGGCCGATCACCTAACGCAACTCGCCAAGGAAATGCACCGCGGCGCAGGCTTGGTTTGCCTCCACTATGCCGTTGAATTTCCGGTGGACAAAGGCGGCCCCCAGGCGCTCGACTGGATGGGCGGATTCTTTGAGGCCGATTGGAGCGTCAATCCCCATTGGCTCGCCGACTTCAAGGAACTGCCGACCCACCCGGTCAGCCGCGGCGTGAAGCCGTTTGCGACCAACGACGAGTGGTACTTCCACATGCGCTTCGCCGGTGCCGACAAGGGCCAACTCACCCACATGCTGGCCACCGTGCCGCCCGAAAGCACCATGGCTCGCAAGGATGGGCCCCACGAAGGAAATCCGACCGTGCGTGCGGAAGTCGCCGAGCATAAGCCGCAGACGACCGCCTGGGCATTTGAGCGCAAAGACGGCGGCCGCGGATTCGGATTCACCGGTGGCCATTTCCACAAGGGTTGGGCCAATGATGACCAACGCAAACTCGTCCTCAACGCGATCCTGTGGACGGCCAAGGCGGAGGTTCCAGCTAACGGCGTGGCCTCTCAAGTGACTGCGGAAGATCTAAAGCTCAACCTCGATCACAAATAATCCTCCCGCTCCGGCTCAATACTGTTGACTTAGTAGGAGGATAGGCTTCCAGCCTGTCATGGTCGACGGGCTTCTCGCCTGTCGTTTCATGCACAGACAGGTTGGAAGACTTCCCCCTCACCAATTCACTGCCACAATTCACATGTTTCCCTATGTCAGTGGCGAAATGTCGTGAAAATCTTCCGGCCTCAATTCGGAAATCTCACCCGCTATGAATTCCGTGCGCAACATTCAAATGATAGCTAGCTGTTTGCCGGTTTGGATGAAGGCGTCGATGCCTTGGTCGAGTTGCTCGCGGGAATGGGCGGCGCTGATTTGGGTGCGGATGCGGGCTTTGCCCTGCGGCACGACCGGAAAGAAGAAACCGACGGCATAGATCCCCCGCTCGAGGAGGACATCGGCGAAACGCTGGGCAAGGGCGGCATCGCCCAACATGACGGGTGAAATCGGGTGGGAGGTACCGCTAATCGTGAAGCCTGTGCCGGCCATGGCGTTGCGGAAATAAGCGGTGTTGTCCTTGACGCGATCTGCCAGAGCCGTGGAATCCTCGAGCATCTCCAGGACCCGGATGGCTGCCGCTGCGATGGGCGGGGCGACACTGTTAGAGAATAGATAGGGGCGGGATCGCTGGCGCAGCAGGTCGATGATTTCCTTTTTTCCGGAGGTATAGCCGCCGGAAGCACCTCCGAGGGCTTTGCCAAGGGTGCCGGTTGTGAGGTCGATTTTTCCAAACAGCCCGCAATGTTCGTGGGTGCCGCGGCCGCGGGCCCCAAGAAATCCGGTGGCATGGCAATCGTCAAAATGCACGATAGCCTGGTACTTTTCGGCAAGCGCGTGAATTTGGTCGAGTTGGGCAATGATGCCGTCCATCGAGAACACGCCGTCGGTGGTGATGAGCTTGAAGCGGGCTCCGGCCGCATCGGCCGCCTGGAGTTGGGCTTCGAGGTCGGCCATGTCGTTGTTGGCGTAGCGGAAGCGCTGGGCTTTGCACAGGCGAACGCCGTCGATGATGGATGCGTGGTTGAGGGCGTCTGAGATGACGGCGTCGTGTTCGGAAAGCAGCACTTCGAAAAGACCGCCGTTGGCGTCGAAGCAACTCGGATAAAGGATGGTGTCTTCGGTGCCGAGAAAGCCGGAGAGTTTCTCTTCGAGTTGCTTGTGGAGTGTTTGGGTGCCACAGATGAAGCGCACAGAGGCCATCCCAAAGCCCCAGCGCTCCAATCCGGCGCGAGCGGCGGCGATGACTTCCGGGTGATCGGCCAGCCCGAGGTAATTGTTAGCGCAAAGGTTGATCACGTTGCGGCCGTCGTGAAGGCGGACGCTGGCATTCTGGCAGGAATCGATGAGCCGCTCTCGCTTGTAAAGACCGGCGGCTGTGATTTCATCCAGTGTGGAATGGAGCGAGGCGAGGAAGGTTACCGGGAGCATGGCGGACGTAGAATACATACCCAGCGCGGAGGATTATGGCTGGATGCCTTTGAGTCGGACAAAGATTCTGGCCCCCGGAGAGGGTATCGCAACCTGGATATGATCTGACGAACTGCCCGGCGTGACCGTCACGCTGCCACTGGTGGTGGCAGGTATGGTCACGCCCGTCCAACCGGCCAGATCGCTGCCATACTCCACCACCTGGATGGTACCCGGAGGGATCGACGCAGCGCTGCGGTCATACTCGAAGGCCCAGACACCGCCGTTGTGCGTGAGAACCGGAAGAATCGTGCGAGAGGCCGCCATCGGGTTGCCGCCGAGGACAAACTCCAACAAGTTGGGGATACCATCGTGATCGGGGTCGTCCATCGGACCATCGTTGACGCCAGCGCTCAAGCCCTGAGCGGCGTTGGCGGCCCAAGATGCATAGGGCGAACCCGGTGTGGCCGTGGCCTGGTTAGAGTCCGGGCTCTCGCCGACAGTTCCACTGACGGTGGTGGTGGCCGATGTCACGTAAAAATAAGGTGTGCCGTTAGTCAGCGCCGTGTCGGTATAGCTTGTGCCTGAGGCCGTGCCGATGAGTGTATATGGCCCGCCGTTGGTGGTGGCGCGTTTTACGTTGTATGCCGTGGCACCGGTGGCTGCGGTCCAGCTCAGCGCTACCTGGCCATTGCTCGCGGTGGCGGTGAGCAGGGACGGAGCCGGAGGTGCGATAGTAACATCGGCGAAGCTGAGGGCAGGAATGCCGTTGACGCCGTAGAGCAAACTCGAGACGGCTTCGCCATAGCTCCAGTGGGCGTCCTCCAGATAATCGAGGGTGGAGGTGGCGGTGCCGGCGGCGGACAATTGGAGTTTGATGAGATTCTTTTTCACCGCATCGACGTTGCCCGAGGACACCTTGCTGGCGACCTTGTCCAGATAGTAATTCGGCATTGAGAAACTGCTCCATGACATATCTTGGTCAAACTCCAGGGCAATCTCGGTTCTGGTGGCGCTCGTGTAATAGGCGCGGCGCAAGATTGGCGCGGTGACCGACATGGCAGGGACGACTCCGTAGAAGTCCTGCCCCACCAATGGAGCGGTCAGATTGGCAAAATTCTGGTAACCGGTGGGGTTAAAATGGCATCCCTCATAAGCGGGTGTTGCCAGGGTGCACAGGACATGCATCTTCGAATACAAGCTTGGCAGAGTGCGTTGCACGTCGCGCAGTTGGTCGCCTTTGGGTCCCATCGCACAAGGAGCCGGCATCACCTGATAGATGATATAACGCTGAAGATTGGGAAAATCCTGTTTCCATGCGGCCGACATATCGATGAAGTATTGCTGATAGGACTTGTAATCCCAGTCGCCGGTGGGGGCTGCTGCACCGCTGTTATTTTCCCCTTGGTGCCAAAATACGCCGCGAATGCCGTGGCTCAAATTGCCCCCGATCACCCGATTGTAGATGCTGGCGTAGATCGAATAGAGACTCCCCGCCTGCGAATGGCCCGCTGGATTGGGCTGGTGCTGGTCAATCCGTGTGCCTCCTACGGCACCTTGAATGAAGCACACCGGCATGTTGTAGGTGGCTGTCATGGACTTGGCCAAATACCAACCCCACAGGCCGAGTTGCATTTCCGTGCCTTTGCTGATCGCATATCCCCAGCCCGATGTCAGGCCATAGGTTCGGATCCACGGATCCGTGGTATTATCGTTAGGTGCCGTGTTGTCCACGGCCAAGGCGTTTGACTGCCCGTCGATGATATAGGCATCGCCGCAGACCAGGTTTGTCACGGTGGCGCTTAGCGTGTCGGTTACACCGCTGGTCGTGCCAAACTCCACCCTGTAAGTCACCTTGCCTGCGGCGATCGGCGCGCTGAATCCATAGGCCCCTGCCACCGGTGTTTGGCGGAGGGTTGGCCCGTATTGCGCCTCGGATCCCCCGCTGGGTGTGGCAAAAACC
>Ga0118677_10010283_pt1 | contig 14348 bp, 11 predicted proteins | sample AliMusrvi5mmetaG_FD_86154 | JGI IMG/M metagenome (GOLD analysis project Ga0118677, IMG submission 86154) | reverse complement strand
TATCTGTAAGTCCCGTGATCAGGAGATACTCGTTAAATGTTCTGGATACATCATTAAAATATTGTGCCATAACGTAATATATCGATTAAAATGAACTTCAATGCAGAAAGACCTGTATTGTCAATTAAATTGCAAAAGTAACGAACTCAGGAAACTTATTCAAGGGGTATGCGAAGAATCATCAAGCTTTAATGATTTGTTATTCTATAGATTTCTATCAATCGATCACCTAAGTCACAAACCAGTCAGACTTTCACTAATTAAATTGCCCTTGCAACTTCACCGTGCATGTGAAAATCAAGCCCGCTTTTCTGAATGGCATCGGTTACCTTAACTGGCACAAAACGGTTGATGACATGAAGCATGATCCATGTGAATGAACTGGCCCAGACAATTGCAAATAACAGGGCAACAACCTCTTTGGTAATCAGTTCAAATCCACCACCATAGAAAATGCCGTTAATCGTTCCCGGGTTTATAGCAGTTGTAGCGAAAATTCCAAGCAGAATAGTCCCGAAAACTCCTCCTACTCCGTGGACGCCCCAAACATCGAGCGCATCATCCCATTTCATCCTGTTTTTAAATTCAACGGCCATATAACATACGATTCCTGACATAATGCCGATGCAGGCTGCCGCACCAACCGTGACGTACCCTGCTGCAGGAGTGATAGTTGCAAGGCCAGCTACTGCTCCGGTCATTAATCCTATAAAAGTGGGTTTCTTTTTCCCGCTGTTCCATTCAATCATCAACCAGGTAATTGCAGCAAAAGAAGCCGACACATCCGTATTAATAAAGGCAGCTACTGTTATTTCATTCATGTCAAGTTCACTCCCTGCATTAAATCCATACCAACCAAACCACAATAACGTGGTTCCGATGGCGACTAACGGTATATTATTGGGCTCATGCTCATTCCCTTTTCTTTTCCCAACATAAATCGTGGCAACCAGTGCTGCAAATCCCGCTGTGGCATGAACTACTATTCCCCCCGCAAAGTCGATTACTCCCCAATTCTGCAGGATTCCTCCACCCCAGATCATATGAACAAATGGATAATATACGAGTATTTGCCAGAAAATCAAGAATATAACATACGCTTTAAAGGTTACACGGTTAATGATGGCTCCTGTTATTAAGGCTGGTGTAATTATTGCAAACATCATTTGATAGGCAAAAAAGACATATTCTGGAAAAGCCTTACCAACCATCATGGTCTTTGGAGTAATTCCGTGCAGGAATGCTTTGTCAAGATTTCCAATTATCCCAAAAAAATCTGTTCCGTTGGCTAGCGTTCCGCTAAAACAGAGCGAATAACCGAAACTTAACCATAGTACGGTGGTTAATCCCAGCGAGACAAAGCTCTGCATCATGATATTGAGAATGTTCTTCTTGTTACCGAGTCCACCATAGAAAAATGACAGTCCGGGTGTCATCAGCATTACAAGACTCGTTGCTAATATCATAAACGTAGTTACCCCTTTGTCGATCATGAGAAATTTGTTTTTAGTTTTTTTGGATAATTTGGGTGCAAAAATATAAAATTATGACTTAAGTCACATTGAGATGTAGGTATTTAGATTGAATATACAGTTATTGGTGTAAAATGACGTCTATGAAGAGGGGGGATGGATATAATGATTGAATAATGCGATCATAAGGTCATGATGCGATTTATAAGGAAGAATAGAATTCAATAATTCGTTATATTTGGCATAAATTATTCATTAAATCGAAACGATATGGGCATGATAGGTGAATTCAGGCAATTTGCCATGCGGGGCAACGTAGTTGATCTGGCAGTCGGTGTAATTATTGGTGGAGCTTTTGGGAAGATTGTGTCATCCTTCGTGGGAGATATTCTGATGCCGCCGATTGGAGCGCTGCTTGGCGGAACCGATTTTACCGGTTTGAAAATAGTCCTCAAGGAAAAATTGGTCGAAGTAGGAGGGAAGGCTGTTTCGCAGCCGGTAACCCTCAATTATGGCAATTTTATCCAGGTGACTATCGATTTTCTGATCATTGCCTTCTCAATATTTCTGATGATTAAAATGATGAATTCAATGAGTAAGAAATCGGCAATTCCACCACCTCCACCTCCACCGGCCGAACCGTCCAACGAGGAAAAACTTTTAACTGAAATCAGGGATCTTTTAAAAAGGCAATGAGTCAAAAAGTTTCAAAAAATAGGCTGCCTTCTCTGTGGAAGCCAGCCTATTTTTTGAAACTTTTTGACAGATATTTTTATTTCTGGTGAAACTCCTCTGAAACAAATTCCAGAACTTTGGGTAATGCATCGCGCCAATAAGTCCAGTTATGAGCTCCGTCACGTGTACGAAACTCGTGAGGAATATCTTTCTTGCGCATTGCAATATGAATCAGACAATTTCCTTCATAAAGAAAATCGTCATCACCGCAATCAATATACCAGCGTACCGCTTTCTTCTGATCCTCAGGCATCCGGTTAACCAGCTCAATGGCGTTATGGTTTTCAAAATAGGACTTGATCAGGGATTCGTCGGTAATTTCCGGATTACTTTTTTTCATACGGGTTTTAGCCTCATCCGCATTTAAGGGTCCCACATAAGCACTTAATGGACAGGCTGATGAAAATAATTCAGGATGATGAAGTGCATACATGAACGATCCGCCTCCACCCATGGATAAACCCGCAACTGCGCGATACCTTTTTTCCCCTTTAATCCGGTAACTCTTTTCTATGGCAGGGATAAACTCCTGGAAGAAAAAGTCCTCATAATTCCAATTGCCGGCAATGCTGTTAAAATATCCCATCTGCCCTGTTTGGGCGTCCGGCATTACAATTATCATTGCCGTTGCAGTACCATCTTCAATAGCTTTATCAGTAATGCGTTGTACTTCTCCGAATTGTACCCAACCTGTATGGTCGTCACCAGCACCATGCAGTAAATAAAGCACGGGATAACTCCTTTGTGAGGTCTCATAACCAGGCGGGAGATAAATCGCATATTTACGGTCACTTTTCAGAATCTTACTGGGAAGTGACAGGTTGTCGAAAACCTTGCTTGACTGAGCAATACTCAAAGCTGTGAAACAAATAAAGAAAACTGAGAAACACAATGATTTTTTCATAACTGAATTATTTAAAGGACTTTACTTCTTAAATTCGATTCTAAATGTAACAACCTGCCAATCAGGCAGTATTAGCGGTTTGCTGATTAGTAGTCCCTCCGGTTCCTGCTTCCAGACCAGTTTTTCATCACTTCCCATCATCCTTACCGACGCAACCGCTTTAGGGGCCAGTTTTGATTTTTTACCTAGCGAATTAATCCGGATAGCTCCCGCAGGGGTGCCCAAACAAAACGCATACAAGATATCTCCTTTTTGGGTAAAACGGATATCATTGGCACTATATTTTACCTTTTCTTCATTAAAGTTTCCGGCTAGAACCACTTTTGCCTCTGCAGGTTTTTCTCCGTACAATTTCCATGGCCTGGTTCCGTAAATTCCTTCCCCGTTTGCAGCCGTCCATTTGCCGATTTCATCCAGAATTTTCAACATATCAGGTTCGAGATCCCCTTCAGGAGTCTGCACTACATTGATCAGCAGGTTCCCATTTTTACTGACAATGTCGACCAGCATCTGAATTATTTCCGTTGAACTTTTATATTTCTGACCGGTCCTGTAATACCAGTCACCAATTGAAGTGTCAGTTTGCCAGGGAAATTTATTGATGGTATCTTTTACTCCCCGTTCAAGATCTTCCACCCACATTCCCTGGGAGGGTTGTTTGCAATTATAGACAGCTTCGAGTTTTCCTCCGTTCTTTTTAATATCCTCATTGTAAAAGTGGGAAACCATCTCTCTGCCCACTTCTCCGAATGGGAACATGCTATCCGAATAGAGAAGATCGGGATGATAATTGTCAATCAACTCTTTAATGGAGTTTAACCATTCAAGCTGATTGCCTGGATCGGTGGTTAACCAATCTTTATCGCTGGCAGCAGCCTTTTTGTGATAAAGGTCCTCATATTTTGTATCGGTCCCATCGTAAGGTGTTCCGGCCATCAGACCTTTCTTGTCAGCCATATGACTGGTTTGAAACCAGGTATAACTGGCACCCAGGTGCTCCGAAACCCCGAAGCGTAATCCCTCTTTTTGGGCAGCTTTCTGCCAAAGCCCTAATACATCTTTTTTAGGACCCATGTTGGCGGCGTTCCATTTGTGAATTTTCGAATTCCAGAGAAAGAAATCATCATGATGAGAACCCATGCTCACAAAATATCTGGCTCCGACCTTTTTGTAAAGGGCCATCAGTTTTTCCGGATTCCACCGCTCTGCTTTCCACAATGGAATGATGTCCTTGTATCCAAATTTGGAAGGATGGCCGTAGTGAGCAACATGGTATTTATTTTCAGCACTACCTTCTTCATACATTTGACGTGCATACCAATCTCCCTGACGCGGCACTGCCTGCGGGCCCCAATGTGCCCAAATTCCAAACTTGGCGTCACGGAACCATTCGGGGTACTTGTATTGTCTGAAAGACTCATCAGTTGGTTTGAAGGTTTGGGAGAATAGGTGACCGGATTGAACGGTTGAAAAAATAATTATCAAAATGACCAATTTAAAAAGTCGAGGCTTGTTTTTCATTTTCATACTTTTAATTTGTAGTTTATGTTTGATGATCTGGTGTTCTTATAAATCTTTAAATAGCAGGTGGTTTGTAGAAAAACAGGCAATTTTTACCCATGATCCCTGATTGTGTTGTACAATCAAACTTTTCAAGGTAAGTTTTCACAATTCCAATGATTTTTGAATAGGAACCTCCCAAAAGGCAGACCGGCCAATCACTTCCAATCATCAACCGGTCGGGACCAAATGCCCCGAAAACAACATCCAGATAGGGGAGGAAAGTTTGGTGGTCCCAGTTGTTCCAAACAGCCTCGGTCACCATTCCTGAAAGTTTACAGTAGAGGTTTGGATATCGCGCGATGGATTGAATGTCGGTTTTCCATGGATCGAGGATCCCCTTCCTGATTAACGGTTTTGAAATATGATCGATAACAAAGGGTTGCTTCGGAAACTCTGCTACCAATTTAGCCGCAATTTTCAGGTGTTTTGGAAACAGAAGCAGGTCATAGGTTAAACCATATTTTTCGAGACAGCTTATGCCATTCCTGAAATCATCTCTTAGCAGGAACAAGTCATCTGCTTCATCATGAATGACATGCCGTACGCCGACGAGCTTCTTGTTTTGTGATAATTCAGCCAGTTGCTGATCGATATCCGGGGAGCAAAGATCAACCCACCCAACAACCCCTTTTATCCAGGCATTCTCATTAGACAATTGAAGCAACCATTTCGTCTCTTCAAGGGATTGTCTTGCCTGCACCACAATACTTCCGGCGAAACCCTCCTGTTTCAATAAAGGTTCCAGATCATTTGGCAGGAAGTCACGTTGAAGGATTCTCATGGATTCATCCATCCAGCCGTACTCCGAAGAGTTGAATTTCCAAAAGTGGTGATGACTATCGATTTTCATATCGTCCTTAATCTAATTCGATTATAGCTTTAATGACACCCTTTTGGGGATCGAGCAGCAGAGGAAACTGATCCGGTACTGAATTCAGGGTGATCCGATGAGAAATTAGTGCCGATACATTGATTTTGCCATTCCTGATGTTTGTGACCACGTGATTGAAATCCTCTCGCGTGGCATTGCGGCTGCTTCTCAGGGTGGTTTCCCGCTTATGAAAATCGGGATGACTGAAACAGAAAGATTCCTTTTGTATGCCAGCCAGGGTAATACGCCCCCCATGAGCGAGATATTCCAGACTTCCTTCAATGGCCTGTTTATTCCCCGTTGCATCAATCACGGCAGTAACCATTTCATTTCCGGTAATTTTAGCAATCTGCTCCATCGGATTTTCGAGGGCATTAATAAGGTGATCCACTCCGAAATATTTTTGGGCGAACTCGAGACGGGTATTATTCACGTCCAATGCAATCACCCTGGCTCCGTTGATCTTCGCAAATGCCATTACTCCTAAACCGATAGGTCCGGCCCCGATAATCAAAACATGTTCATCCTTCCTTATCTCGGTTATTCGAACAACGTGGGCACCGATAGCCATTGGCTCAACCATTGCCAGTTCATCAAAGATTAAACCTTCACCGTCGATAAGTGAATTTGCCGGAACCTGGATAAATTCAGTCATTCCTCCGTCAATATGGACACCCACCCCCTCGATTTTGGTGCAGCAATTTGGTTTGCCATTGCGACAGGCAATACAATTGTTGCAAGGAAAATAGGGAATGAAGGTAACCGGATGACCTGCCTTAAATTTGATTTCCGGACCTTGTCCTTCCGCAATTTCACAGGCAAGTTCATGTCCAAGCACCCTGGGATAGGAGAAAAATGGCTGGGTTCCTTCGAAAGCATGCAAATCAGTGCCACAGATTCCTATCCGTTTAACCTTTAGGATCACTTTACCAGGTTCGGCAACAGGCTTGGCTACTTCATGGAGTTCGAATTTTCCTGGTTCAAGGCATATTATTTGCTTCATTTTCAATGATTTTAATTTTAAGGTATAAACTATTTCCGTGGAAGATAGGGAAAGCTGGCATCCAGAATCTCCCTTTTGATCATTTCTTCCCAAAATTCAGTTGGAACTTTAGTCGTAACTGCAGTCACATTCTCTTTAACCCTGTCAGGATCGGAGGTATTCAGGGCAATACTGATCACTCCCGGCGGGGTCATGGCAAAACTTATGCAGGCTTGCGCTGGATGTACCCTGAATTCCTCACAAACGGAGAAGAATTTTTTACGCCATTCGAAAAAAGCAATGTTTTCTGAGCTGTCCGGTTGAATAGGTACATAATCGAAGAATCGCCCGCCTGTGAGAAACCCGGCGTGAAAAACGGCTGAATTAATGATTCCGATTTCAGTTCGATGCAATTCAGTCATAAATTCCAGTAATTCAGGTGGATGCCTGAGGATTGTCATGCTGTTCGCAAACATCACCCAGTCCAGATCGACCCTGGTAGCGATTGCACGAATGATTTTCCAGTTTTTGGCACCCACGCCAATGGCATTCACTTTCCCATCTCTTTTTAAATCAGACAATGCCTTGTAGGCTTCTATGATCTGATCAAACCGCTTCATCCGGTCTGTTTCACTTATGGCTGCGGAAAGGAACTCATCGGGATCATGAACAGAGACCATTGAAGGTTTATAATTACCGCCAAGCAGTTCGTTCCCTTGTTCCCAGCATTCGATTATACCGTCGTAACTGATGCGTTGTTCGGCATCATTCTTCAATCCGATCCAGGCTCCAGGCTCGAAGGTAGGCTCTGATCCTGTTAATCTGGTTCTGTACCATCCGAGTTTGTTGCTTATGATTACATTTTGAGGAGACACCCCCAATGTCCTCAGGTTTTCTCCCAGAACCTCGAGTGCCAGACCGGCGCCGTACTTCCCGGCTGAATCAAAAGCAACAGGTGGAGTGAGATTCCTGATGCACTCTCTGACTATATGTTCCTTAGTGTAATCCGAAAGTTCTGCATACAGGTTGCCCAATGCACTGGTCCCGAATATGATGGGTGGGATTTTTAACCCGGTTCTTTTTATTTGCTGGTATTCCATGAATTCTGAATTGAGGGATACTGAAGTATTTACTTGATTATTTAACTACAGTAAAAATTCCCCTTAACCGGATATCCTTGCATGAGGCGCCGATCATGATCCTGAAATCGCCGGGCTCGACCACTTTTTTGAGATTAACGTCAAGCATGGACAGCGTTTCAGAATTTATCGCAAAACTTACCGTTTTAATTTCTCGAGGCAGAAGACGAATGCGTTGAAAACCTTTGAGTTCAGTGACCGGCCTGGCCACCGAGGCCAGCTCATCATGAATATACAATTGAACTACCTCATCACCGGCATATTTCCCGGTGTTGGTTATTTTGCAGGTGATTACGGTTGAATCAGTCGCAGTAATATTATTTTTATCGAAGTTCAGATCTGAATATTCAAAAGTGGTATAGCTCATCCCGTATCCAAACGGGAAAAGAGGCTGCCCGGTCAGGTTGTTGTAATCGTCACCACGACCTGTCGGTTTATGGTTATAGACCAATGGAAGCTGTCCTTCAAAAACAGGAAAACTAATTGGCAACCGACCAGCCGGATTGTAATCACCAAATAAAACGTCTGCCACGGCGCTTCCTCCATCTTCCCCCGGATACCAGATATCGAGTATTGCGGGAACATTTTTTAGCCAGTTATTCATAGTTATAGCACTTCCGCCTACCAGGATAACGACCATTGGTTTACCAGTTGCTGCAATTTTATTGATTAGTTCTTCCTGGCGCCCCGGCAGGTTTAAGTAAGCCCGGTCACTGAATTCTCCTTCTTCAATTCCAACTGCCACTATTGCAACATCACTTTCTTTAACGATTTCAACAGCCCGGGAAATTTCATCCGATTGATTGTTGACAACCCCGGCGTTCCACAACAAACTGAAGACTGCATTCCCTGCCGGCTCGAAATATTCAATCTTCAGGTCATATTCCTTATCCTTTTCAAAGGCATAGTCGGCAACTAATGTCTGACGGCTCAGTTTTTTCCAGTTATCAATCACCAGCTTATTATCCAGATACAACCGGTAGCCATCATTGCCGTCAATGCCGATTTTCAGTTTGCCGCTTTCGGGTGCTTTCAGCTTTCCGGTCCACCGCACTGAATAAAAATCATAGGATAACTTTTCAGGATCCGGAGAGAAGAGTGTCCATCCAAACTGTACTTTAGGATCTATCCGTGTAAACAGTGGTTTCCCGCTGAGAGTCACATTATTGAAGTATTCTCCTTTTAACCCTTTTTGGGTCTTCCCATCAACTACACAAGATAGGAAGTCGGGTTGTATGGTGACATATTCAGTATTGATCCGGTCACAACCTTTTGAATAATTGATCTTTATCTGATTTCCAAGTTTATTCCTGATCCCATCCAGGATATTCACGGGATTAATTCCCGGACCGCTGTAATCGCCCAACCGGCATTCAGTGGCATCTGGTCCGATTACAGCAATCGTCTTTATGGTTTTGGATAGAGGAAGAGTCTCATGATCATTCTTCAGAAGCACAATCGATTCATCAGCTGCTTCTTTGGTCAACTGGCGATGGGAGGGGTGGCCATTCCACTTCCCGGCTTCATTGGGATCGATATAGGGATTGTCAAAAAGTCCAAGTTCAAATTTATTGTGCAATACCCTTGATACTGCCTGATCGATCACCTTTGGATCGATTCGACCATCATAAAAAGGGGGTGAAAAGAGTTTATAATGGTCATAGCTCGTTTGAAAGATCACGTCAAGACCGTTGGTAATTGATTTGGCGGTAGATTCGGGGTAGTCTTTGGCCGTAAAATGAAGGACGTTTGCACCACCTGTGGCTCCTGCATCCGAGATCACGAACCCTTTGAATCCCCACTCTTTTTTCAGGATCTGATTCAGTGTCCAGTCATTGGCGGTACAGGGAGTTCCGTCCACCGAGTTATAGGATGTCATCACAGATCGTGAGCCACCCCGTTTAAAACAGGCTTCAAAAGGAGCCAGGTAGATTTCACGCATCAGACGCTCGTTCCAATGGATGGGATAACTATCGCGGCCACCATCGCCAATATTTGCCACATAATGTTTTGGAGTGGTAATAACCCCCATTTTTTCAAATTCAGAAACAAAGGCAACTCCCATCTCGGAAGAGAGATAAGGATCCTCTCCATAGGTTTCTTCGGTTCGTCCCCAACGTACATCACTGGCAATATTGACTACCGGCGAGAGAATCTGACGGATACCGCGGGTTTTACATTCCGTACCAATGGCTTTCGAAACACGGTGCATCAGATCGGTGTCCCAGGTTGCGGCAAGGCCAATCGACTGAGGAAAGGCCGTTGCCCCTTGCCGGACTAATCCGTGCAACGCTTCATCATAGGGGATAATGGGAATACCCAGCCTGCTCTTTTCAATAAAGAAATGCTGCATCCGGTTAACCCCTTCTGCCGTTTCGTTGGCTGATGCTCCGGGAGCATAACTCAGCATTTGCCCCGAAGCGTTCCCGTTCTGACCTGAGGTACTGATCTCAAAGCCAAAAATCCCGGTTTTGTATTTCTCAAGATTATCGCTGACGTCGCCGGGGATCATAAATAATTGCCAGAATTTCTCTTCAGGAGTCATGCGTGAGAGTAAGTCGGTTACACGATCCGCTATAGCGATTTTGGGGTCTTTATAAGGTTGTGACTTTGTGACAAGGGTAGTTAGGAAAAACAAAATCACTAATATCAGATTCTTCATAAATAGCAGTTGATGAATGGAAAATTCAGATTGTCCATTCAAAATTACAGAATCTGTCTGGCATATTCAAGGTCCGATTCCGCCATGATTCCCGCAAAGGTTTACGCAAAGCTTTGCGGTTTGAAAATATGTTGTAAAACATTTAAAAAGGCTTCAGAAATATTGATAAGGAAAGAACAGACTTTGCCAGGTCAGATCTATTGAGCAACCATCAAAGAGAAATTTAAATCAAGCCATGCCTTTGGCGGAGTGGTGGCATTATCCAATAGTTTATAGTTAATGATATAGGATCCCCGGGGTAGTTTTCCGATAAAAATGGTATCACTGGTTATAAAGCATGGAATCATTAATCTGCTGTTAAACTGCTTGACAATTTGAATTGTACTTCCGTTGCGGGTTAGACTTGTGAATTTATTGTATTGACAATCATCATATATTACCAATTTAATCTCATCGCTGGCAGCCGGATTTGTAGGAATTATTTTCATATTGTGCTCCGCAGGATCACTGATAACTAACGGGACTATATTTTTGGAGCAGGCTATAAAGAGAGCCATGCTTAGAATGATGGTTCTGATCAAATATTTATAGCCATTATCAAAAATCATGATTTAAGCAGAAAAAATTGGCAAACGATTTAAGTCAAATTTCCAAATTGAGAATCTCTGATGTAAATATAAGGGTATTTCCCCCATTTAACTAATTTCGAATGTTTTTCAGCAAATTGAAAAACATGCAAAGCGGTTCAGAAAGTAAATGGTAAAACGAAGAATATCACTTAAAGATATTGCTCACGAGCTTGGGGTTTCAATATCAACAGTATCCAGGGGATTGAGGAATCATCCGGACATCAGCGGTGAATTGACAGCCAAAATTAAAGCTTTGGCCGATTTGCACAATTATTCCCCGAATCCAATGGCGATGGGATTGTTAAAGCAGCGAACCAAAATGATCGGGGTGATTATTCCGGACCTGGTAACCCATTTTTTCTCGTCCGTTATTTCGGGTATTGAAGAGGTGGCTGAGGCTAATGGCTATTTTGTAATTGTCTCATCATCCAATGAATCGTGCCGGAAGGAGAAGGAGAATATCCAGAATTTAATGAAAGCCAGGGTTGAAGGTTTTATTGTTTGTCTGTCACAGGAGACCTCTGAATATTCACATTTTGAGCAGATTATTGAAGCTGAGATTCCTTTGGTGTTTTTTGACCGGGTATGTTTGCAGGATAGGGTACCCACAGTTGTTGCTGACAGTTTTGAAGCAGCCAGAGAGATAACACGCCATTTTTGCGAAAATCGTGCTCAGCGCATTGCTTATATTTCCGGACCTGATTACCTGAATATTTCAGAGGAGCGGCGGTTGGGATATTTGCAGGGTTTATCTGATTTTGGTCATGAATTTCGAGCTGAATATTTGGAAAATTGTGATTTAAGTCCTGAATCTGCGGCAGCTGCTACACGAAGGCTTTTATCTCTTGCTTCTCCGCCTGATGCAATCTTTGGAATTAATGATGCAGTGATTTTTGCAGCAATGAAGGAGATCAGAAGACACGGTCTGGAAGTTCCAAAGGATGTTATGCTGGTTGGTTTTACGGACGAATTCCACGCTACAGTTGTGCACCCTATGCTCACCTCCGTGATGCATCCCACCCAGGATATGGGAAGGATCGCTGCCCGGCTCTTCCTCGAACTGACTGAGAATATGAATATCCTTCCAAAGTCTGTAATTTTAAAAACAAAGCTGGTTGTCAGGGAGTCTTCGGTTAAGGAATGAGGCTTTCGACTTCACTCAGCTAACTGCTTCGACTACGCTCAGCCAATTGTTTCTGTATCGCATAAAAAAAGCCGCTCAACAAGCGGCTTTTTTTATGCGATACATTGATTAGTAGAACTTACCACGTTTGTCAACGATTTTTGCATGCTCTCGTAGGGCTTCAAAAGCATACATATTGGCACGATAACCAATGGAAGCTGAAAGCTTCTGTTTGTCTGCGGCCAGATCCTGATCGGAACCAGGATTAACACTGGTTACTTTAATCACATAAACACCGCTGGTTCCTGCAACTGGTTTTGAAACCTGATTGCTCTCCAGAGCTGTTGCCGCACCTGCAATAGCGGGTTCAAATCCAACTCCCTGGAATGAATAGGTGTCGAAACTAATATCTTTTGCTTCCGTAATTGTAGCACCCACAGCAGTGGTTAGCTGGTTAAGATCTGCCTTTCCGGACATTTTTTCTATCAACTGCTGCGCTTTCTTTTCCTTCTTCACTTCACCTTCAACGCGGGCCTTGACGGAGTTCAACGAGGCAATCCCTTTTTCCTGTTCACTTGTCAGAACTGCAATGACAAATTGACTTCCGAGCTCGAATATTGGGGTCCCTTCAGAACCGGAAATAATTGTTCCCGCTTTTGCGTTAAATGCTGCCCGGATTAATAAACGTGAATTTTCCAAACCTGGAACCTCTTTGTCGTTTTCACCAAGGGTGGCCATCCGTTTATTCAAACCCTGGGCTAAAATAGCCTCGTTAAATTTCTTTGGGTCCTGATTTGAGCTGGCAAATTTAGATGCCTTGGTATATGTTGCCTGATAGGTCTGGCTGCTTGGTTCTATAAGCCGGTCAATTGTAGCTAATTGAACGTTGGGTAGGGTTTTACCGCGGCTGGTTACCTGAACCAGATGCATGCCATATTGTGTTTTTACCACTTGAAGATCATTTATTTTTCCAAAGAATACAGCTTCCTCAAATGGTTTTACCATCATCCCACGACGGATCCAGCCTAATGCTCCTCCATTATTGGCAGATCCATTATCCTGTGATTTGGAACGGGCTATATCTTCAAACTTCATGCCTTTTACAACAATCAGATTTTTAATACTGTCAATCGTTGTAGTTGCCTTGGTAAGCTCCTGAGCATTGTTTGCTTTAATCAGGATGTGGCGGGCCTGAACAGAATCCGGAAGATCTTCAAACCGTTGAATTTTTACCAATTTCCAACTTTTGTTATCCTTGTATGGACCATAAATGTCACCAACCTTTCCTGAAAAAGCAAAATTGCCAATTTCAGGCGATAGGTCCCCTTTTTTGAAGAAAGTAGGGTCGAAAGAGACATCCGAATTGATATTCACAAAAGCTGCAGGATCTACTGCCGCAGCAAATTCAGTCTTGATGTCGTTTGACCACTTGATCAATTTATCTTCATCTGCTTTGGATGCAACCACAGGAAAAGAGACATATTCAATACTTCTGTTATTTTCCTGTTTGTATTTCTCTTTGTTCTTGTCGTAATATGCCTGAATATCAGAATCCGATACTTTAACCTCACTGTCAGATACTGAAGAGTACAATTTTGAGGCAATCTGAATATTCGCTTTGTGATTACGTCCTTTCAGATCACTCTTAGCCTCTTCCGAGGTTACAAACATCCCTTTTGCAAGTAGATTATTATATTTTGAGAATGAGCGTTCTTCAATGATTTGATTTTCCATAAATAACCAGTAATCATGATATTTTCCGTTACCGTTGGACTGTTGATATTTTAGAAATTGGATCAGGGCAGGGCGGTTAACAGATCCGGTATTGGGATCTCGGAAAATGCTTTGAATGATCGGATGGGGATTTTTCCCCTGCACCAGATCAAAAAGTTCTGTTGAACATACGTTGATGCCCAGATTCTCATAGATATCTTTCATGGTCAGATTTCGAACCATACTTTGCCAGGTTTGCTCTTTAATCTGGTCTGTAGTTTTCTGGTCAAGCGATGTTTTGTTCGAATTCAGTTTGTAAATATCTGCCAGCTCGTCAACTTTTGCCTGGAATTCGGGGTAGGTTACCGTATTCCCGTCAATAACTGCAATTTCCATCTTCTTGCCACGCATGATCGAGCTGGATGATTTGAACAAGTCGCCGAGGATAAAAGCTGCGAGTGCCATACCAATAAATATTGCAATCGCAATGCCGGCACGGTTCCTGATTTTCTGTAATGTTGCCATCGATATTTGGTTACTTTATAATTATTTTAC
>Ga0118677_10010282_pt1 | contig 14348 bp, 15 predicted proteins | sample AliMusrvi5mmetaG_FD_86154 | JGI IMG/M metagenome (GOLD analysis project Ga0118677, IMG submission 86154) | reverse complement strand
AACTCGACCGGCCGTGCGTCATTGTGGCCGACGCCCTGACGCCCTCCGAGACCGTGCTGCTGCCGCGCGACCGCGTGTTGGGCTTTGTCATGGACCGCGGCAGCGCCACCTCGCATGCCACGCTGCTGGCGCGGGCGCTCGAAATTCCGGCGGTCGTGGGTCTCCATAATTTTTCGGCCGAGGTGCGTTCCGGCGACGAGGTGCTGATCGACGGCGCGCGCGGCATCGTCGTGCTGCGGCCGTCACGGCAGGATTTGGAGGCTTTTCACAAGATTGCCGCGGTCCGCCGCCGCGTCGAGACCAATCTGCTCCAGTTGCGCGACCTGGCCGGCGTGACCCCCGACGGACGCACGATCCGGTTGCACGCCAACATCGAGAACAACTCCGAATGCGCCTCGGTCCTCGAACATGGCGCCGAAGGCATCGGCCTCTACCGCACGGAATACCTGTGGCTGACGCGTGGACGCGCGGCGACGGAGGCCGAGCAGATCGAGGTGTATGTGGCGGCCGCGCGCGCCATGGCCGGCCGGCCGGTCATCATCCGCGCGCTGGACCTGGGCGGCGACAAGTTCATGGGGGTGTCGGGCGACCGCCGCGAAGCCAACCCGTTCTTGGGCATACGCTCCATCCGCTACCTGCTGCGCCATCCGGAAGTCTTCCGCGCCCAGTTGCGCGCCATCCTGCACGCCAGCGCCTTCGGCGACGTGCAGGTGATGTACCCCATGATCAGCGATGTCAGCGAACTCAAGCAGGCCAACGACCTGCTCCGTTCCTGCCAGCGGGAACTCACGGCCGAGGGGATTCCCTGCAACCGCGATATTCTGGTCGGCGCCATGATCGAGATCCCTTCCGCGGCGCTCACGGCGGATGTGCTGGCGGAACACGTGGACTTTTTCTGCATCGGCACGAACGACCTCATCCAGTACACGCTGGCCGTGGACCGCGTGAACGACAACGTCATCCACCTCTATCAGCCCACGCACCCTTCCGTCCTGCGGTTGATCCAGATGACCATCGATGCCGGCCACCGGCATGGCATCTGGGTCGGCGTCTGCGGCGAGATGGCCGCAGACCCGATGCTGGCCATGCTGCTGCTGGGCATGGGGATCGACGAGCTGAGCATGGCGCCGGTCGCGCTCCCGGCGGTCAAGGACGTGATCCGCAAGACGCCCCTGTCCGAGGCGCGCAAGCTGGCGGAGGCTGCCCTCCAGGCGCACACGGCCGGCGACGTACAGCGCCTCTGCCGCGACTTTATCGTCCGCAACGCCCCGGAACTGCTCGAACTCGTGTAGATTTTCCGTGCGCATTGCCATTCCGGAAACCACGCTTCGGGAGAAAGTCAAAGCGGGCGGAAGCCACTGGGATCCCGATTCGCGCGTCTGGATGCTCCCCATGGAACAGGTCATTCAGTTGGGGCTGACCGGCCGCGTGAAGGACAAAACCGCACCGCCATGCGTCGTTTCAACAGAGGAAGACGACATCTTTCCAACGGAGTAGGCATGTGTACTAGTACAAATCATCTCAAATAGTACAAAGTTCTGCATGTGTACTATTAGAGATATGTGCCGTTTCTTTGTACTATTACACAGTTTTCAAGTGAGGCAGATATAATAGTTGGCCAAAGACAATGAGAATAAGGGCAACAATCAACAGCGCCATCGTATTGCTTGCATGCGCCACATATGGGATCAGTTGCAATCATCGCGGCCAGACAGTGGAGCGCAACTGGACTGCTGTAACCTAAGTCCGACAGGCTGCTAGGCGAATTCCAGGCAGCGTTTGCGGAAATAGAGGTAATCCTCGTACCGGACTTCCTCGGGCACGCCGTGGTCGCAGGTCGGGATGAAACCGCCGCGGGCTTGCATCGCGGGGAAGATGCGGTCAATCAGTTCGTCGATCGCAGCACGGCCTTGGGCCAGCGCGCGCTTGTCCACGCCGCCGAAGATCGCGAGGTCCGGATATTGCCGGCCGGCCCGGATCACGTCGCAGCCGGAGGCGACCTCGAACGGCGACATCACGTCCATCCCCAATTCCAGGTAGAGCGGGATGACCGGATCGGCAAAGCCGTCGGTATCGACCTGGAAGTAGAGGTGACGGGACTTGTCGATCTGCCGCGCCTTGACGTTCTGCAGCAACTGCGCATAGTACGGGAAGAGAAATTCGCGGATCATGTCCGGCGAGATCAGCGGACCGTGGTTGTAGCAGATGTCCTCGCCGATGAAGAGTTCATCCAGCGTGACGTGCTTCTGGTGCTCCGCGATGACGCGGTCCGCCAGGTTGAACCAGGTCTGCATGCAGTCGTGAATCAGCGCCGGGTTGTCATACACCAGGTAGAGCGTCCCTTCCGGGCCGATCAGGCTGCGCAGATACATGTAGCCGCCCACCAGGCGCTGCGAGATCATCAACCCCTGCGCCGCGGCCGTCTTGGCCGCGGCCAGGCTCTCCGCAAATTTAACCCCGAAACGTTCCGGTGTGTCCGGGTTCATGCGCCACTTGCAAAGACCTTCCCATGTTTTGAAGTCCTTGACCGGGTGATCGATGTACTCCGGCATGAAACCGGAACGGCGTCCCTTGAAACACAGCAACTGCCGTCCGGCAAAATCCTGCCAGACCTCGTGTTCGCCGCGGCTCTCCAGCACTTTCTCCTCAAACGCGGGCGCAAAGCCGGCTTCGCACCACCCCAGGCCCCGGAGCGCAAACGAGCCGCTCGGATCGTAACCAAACAGTTTTTCGCGCGGCACATCGGCGGGCATGCCTTGCTTCGCCCAGGCCTCCAGGCAGTAGAAGCCGAACTCCTTCTGGTAGAACGGCGCGCCGGGGATGCGCGCATAGGCATCCCGCAGCTTTCGCGCGGCGGGCGTCATCCGGTCGCGCGGCGTCATGCCGTGGATGCCGTCCGGGGTACCATTCTGTGCTTGCTTGCAAATACTCATTTCAGCACTACTTTCCGATTGGGAAAAAAGATGCATCCATTATCCCCTTTAATTTGCAGATTCAAATGGAAAAACCGGAAAATAAAATACATAATTCGGCATTTCAGAGGTCGGTACGGACACGCGCAGAGGCCAACCCATGAAGAATGTCTGCTCCAAACCGGCCGCCTTGTCGCACGTGCCATCGCTGACGCTGCGCGCGGTCTGGGACGTGGACGAGGGGGCTTCCTACGATGTGCGCCGCTTCGGCGCGGAACACCGCGAAGGCTGGATCGCCTTGCGCACGGTGAAAGGCGCGGGACGGGTTATTCTGGCGGGTGGCAGGGTGGTCGAACTGTGCGCCGGAAGTTTTGTGGTGCTTTCCTATCCGGAGATCACGCGCTATTACACGGTGGGGCGGCAATGGAAATTCTGGTGGTTCGAATTCACGGCGCTGGGCGTGGGGGCGTTTCCGCTGGCGATCGTCATGGGCGTGCCGTGGCGCGCGGCGGAAGCGCGGGAGTTCCGGACGATCTTCGTGCTGCTGCGCCGGCAGGCCGCCGCGCAGCGCGCATTGGCGGTGGCGCTGTTTTCCGTCCTGCTGCACCGCTGGCTGGAGAAGGCGCCGGGCGAAGCTCCGCATCCGCGGCACGAGGAAGGCATCACGCGGATCATTGACCGCATGGCGAATCATCTGGATGGCGGCTGGCACATCTGCGAAATGGCGCGTGCGGCAAACATGAGCGAACGCGCCTTCCGCAATGCCTTTCATGCGACGACCGGGTTGTCGCCCAAGGCATTTTACGACCGCACGCGCCTCGCCTTTGCCGAGGAACTGCTCCAGCTCGGCACGCACAAGGTTTCCGAAATCGCAGCTCGCCTGGGGTATTCCAGCCCCTTCCATTTCAGCAAGGCGTTCAAGCGGAACTACGGCGTGCCGCCGGTGCGGTGGCTGCAACACGGCCAGGCGTCGCAGAGCTCCGCCCTCCAGCAATGACGAACATGGAGGGCGGATCTCTGCGACGCCTTTGCCCGAGAAGCCCCCCCCCTCTCGCCTGCCTTTCGGAACTTTGTTATCATCGCGCGCATGCAGTACCTCAGCACCCGCGGCGGCGGCGAACCGCTGCCGTTCTGCGCGACGGTCCTCACCGGGCTGGCGCGGGATGGCGGCCTGTTTTTGCCCGCCGCCATTCCCGACGTGCGCGACCGTCTGGCGGCGTGGTCGCGCCTTTCGTATGCCGATCTGGCGTATGAAATCATGAGGCTCTATGCGGACGACATCCCGGCGCCGGCGTTGCGCGCGCTGGTCGATCGCAGCTACGCCGTCTTCCGTCACCCGGAAGTCACGCCCGTGGTGCCGGTCGGGAACGTGCACATCCTGGAACTGTTCCATGGTCCGACGTTAGCTTTCAAGGATGTGGCGCTGCAGTTTCTGGGCAACCTCTTTGCCTATGTGCTCGCAGAGTCCGGCGGCGAACTGAACATCGTTGCCGCCACCAGCGGCGACACCGGCAGCGCCGCCATCCACGGCGTGCGCGGCCGCGACCGCATGCGCATCTTCGTGCTGCACCCGCAGGGCCGCGTGAGCCCGGTGCAGGAGTGTCAGATGACCTCCGTGCTGGACGCGAACGTCCACAACCTCGCCATTACAGGCACCTTCGACGACTGCCAGAACATCGTCAAGGCGCTCTTCAACGATCTCGCCTTCCGCGACCGCCACCACCTCGGCGCGGTCAATTCGATCAACTGGGCGCGCGTGCTGGCGCAGATCACCTACTATTTCTACGCCGCCTTCCGCGTGATGGAACGCACCGGCGCCAGGAAGGTGCGCTTCAGCGTGCCGACCGGGAACTTCGGCGACATCTTCGCGGGATACGTGGCCTGCCGCATGGGGCTGCCATGCGACCGCCTGGTGCTGGCCACCAACGAGAACGACATCCTGGCGCGATTTTTCAACAGCGGCGTCTACGGCACAGGGCAGGTGGTGCCGACGCTGAGCCCCTCGATGGACATCCAGGTGGCCAGCAATTTCGAACGCTACCTCTACTACCGCGCCGGCGGCGACGCGCGGCCGGTGGTGAATTGGATGGAGCTTTTCCAGCGCACCGGCAAGCTGGAACTGCCGGCCGGGGACGACGTCATCCGGGCCGGCCGCGGCGATACGGCTGCGACGCTCGCCACGATCCGGGACTACTGGGCCAACCACCGCTACCTTCTCGATCCGCACAGCGCCGTGGGCGTGCATGTGGCCGAACAGCATCTGGACGCAAACGCGCCCATGATCTGCCTGGCTACGGCGCATCCGGCCAAGTTCGGCGACGCCATTCTCAAGGCAACCGGGGAAGACCTGGCGCACCATCCGATTCTCGACGCGCTGGCGACTCTGCCCACGCGCTGTGTACGCCTACCTGCCGAACGCGCGGCGATCGCAGAATTTGTGGAGAAAACGATTGCGGAGGCGTAAGGGACGGGGCCACCACACCACTTTTTCCGGCCCTCCCGCCTTCCTCGCTCGGTAACATCTAGTGTGGCGCAATGCGCGAACTTGACTTCAAACATACAATCCTTGTATATTCTTTTCTGACGCGGAGGTGTCAGACATGAGCACGATTACGGTGAACATCTCGTTTCAGGATACGCTTCTGCGCGACATCGATCGCGTGGCGCAGGCGGAAACGCGGACCCGCTCGGATTTTCTCCGGGAGGCGGCACGGGCCTACATTCAACGCAAGGAACGCTGGTCCGCGATTTTTGCCATGGGACGAAAGATTGCTTCGGAACGGAACTTGACGCCGGATGACGTGTCGCGGGAAATCGACGCCCACCGGAAAAGCAGGGCGTCGCGCAAATGAAGCCATTGCGCATCGTTTTGGATACGAATGTTGTCGTTTCGGGATTCCTGTTTGGCGGCCCGCCAGGGAGGCTTCTGCAGGATGTGGCCGGCGGGATTGTGCAGTGTTTTGTCTCGTTTGCGATTCTGGACGAGATACGCGATGTGCTGCGACGTCCCAAATTCGGACTTTCTCCTGAACAAGCCCTTGCGTTTGTACAGGAGTTGCACGAGGTGTGCCTGGTTGTGACGCCCAGGGAACGTGTCCGGGCGGTCATTGCCGACCCTGACGATGACGCAGTTTGGGCATGCGCCCTGGAAGCCGCGGCAAATCTGATTGTTTCCGGAGATGCCCACTTGCTTGACCTCAAACAATGGAAAGGCATGCGTATCCTTTCACCAGCGGAAGCCATCGCAGAAATCGAAACCCACGGCCGGACATCATCAGACATTTAGCTTAACAATGCCGCATGAAACAAGGAATCACAAATGTGCGGCTAAGGGCGACCAGCCTTTTCGTGAGCATGCCTTGAGCACAACGCCCGCTTGGCGTCGCAGAGCTCCGCCCTCCAAAATGCTGATTAAGAAACACGTGACAATGCAAAATGGAGACAAGCTCTGCGACGCCAAGCGGGCAACGGGTAAAAGTTTCATTCGCAGAATGACTGGTCGCCCGTAGCCGTAGATCAAGGGGAATTTCCCGCCCTTGCCTTCGGTGCGTGTCAGCCTAATAATACGGCGTTCATGCAAGGAGGTTTCTATGCATCCGATCTTGCTTTCCATCTGCCTGATTGCCGGGATCGCCGGGTCGGTCCTGGCGCAAAACACGTTCGAGTCGGATGTGCTGCGGACCACCGCCGGCAGCGTGAAGATGACCTTTATTGGCCACGGCTCGCTGCTGTTCGAGTTCGGCGGCAAGGTCATTTATATGGACCCTTGGAGCAAGCTGGCGGACTACACGAAACTGCCGAAGGCGGATGTCATCCTGGTGACGCACGAACATTTCGATCATCTGGACCCTGCCGCGATCCAGGCGGTGCGAACCACCAACACCGTGGTGGTAATATCCGCTTCCTGCGCAAGCAAGGTCAGGGGCGGCCTTGTCATGAAGAATGGCGACGTCCAGACCGTGACTGGCGTGAAGGTCGAGGCGGTGCCGGCCTACAATCTCGTGAACAAGCGCGAGGACGGCCAGCCGTTCCATCCCCAAGGCGTGGGAAATGGCTACATCCTGACCTTGGGCGACAAGCGCATCTACGTGGCAGGCGACACCGAGAACACGCCGGAAATGAAGGCGCTGTCGAACATCGACGTGGCCTTTCTGCCCATGAATCTTCCCTACACGATGACGCCGGACATGGTGGCGGATGCGGTTCGGGCGTTTAAACCGAGAATTCTCTATCCGTACCATTACGGCGAAACGGATCCTGCCAGACTGACGGCATTGCTGAAAGACGTTCCCGGGATCGAAGTGCGGGTGCGGAAATTGCGGTAGATCTCTCGTCCCGGAAAATCGTTGTTTGTGTTGGCAGGTAGGGCGGGGCCGCCGGACCCGCCGGAAAAAGAGGTGCGACGACCATGGTTCTGCTACGCACAGTCATTCTGCTCATTATTTCCAACACCTTCATGACGTTTGCCTGGTATGCGCATTTGCGCAACCTGAATGACCGCAAGTGGTGGATTGCGGCGCTGGCCAGTTGGGGGATCGCGCTGCTGGAATACCTTTTCCAGGTTCCGGCCAATCGTATCGGCTACACGCAATACAGCCTGGGGCAACTCAAGATCGTTCAGGAAGTCATTACGCTCTCCGTATTCGCGCCGTTTGCGGTACTCTACATGCACCAGCCGCTGCGGCTGAATTTTCTGTGGGCGGGTTTGTGCATGGTCGGCGCGGTCTATTTCATGTTTCGCGCGTAGCCATGTCGGGGTATGTTTGACAAAATTAACAGGATTTTCAGGATTGGTGCTGTTGTCTGCGACTTGCGCACATGTGGTTAACAACGGGCGCAAGTAAGAGTTGACGGGACATTCTCTATTGCGATGCCAGTTCGGCGGTCGTCGTGTCCGCCCCCGGCGGGCTTGCCCCGCCGGAGCGAAAGTTCAGAAAGGATCGATACCGTCAGAGGATCCGGACTTCTTCGTGCTTTGCGCGAGAAGCAGCCGTTTCGTCTCCCCCTCGCGCTTCTTCCAATATCCGTTCCCCATGCTTTCTGCCCCGAACTTCGGCTCCGGCGGGCAAGCCCGCCGGGGGCCATCCGTCAACTCTGACTTGCGCCCGGTAACAACCAACTAAGCCCGAAAATCCTGTTAATCTTGTCCAAAAGAAAGGAACATCACATGAAAGTCCTGGCGATTCTAGGCAGTCCGCGCGGCGCGCGCAGCCAAACGCGCGTGCTGACGGAGGCTGTGCTGGCGGGGGCCGAAGAACAGGGCGCCGAAACCGAGGTCATGGACCTCGCAACGACACGCGTGGAATTCTGCACGGCCTGCGAAGCGTGCCATAAAAGCCCGCGGTGCCCGCTGGACGATGCCGGTTGCCAGATTTTGGAGCAGATGCTGGCGGCGGACGGCATTGTGCTGGCATCGCCGGTTTACCTCAACCAGGTCACGGCGCAGATGAAGACGCTGCTCGACCGCACCAGTCACTTCATCCATTGCCTGCGGCTGACGGACAAGTACCTGGCGGCGGTGACGACGAGCGGCGGCGGAGGAGGCGCGGATGCGCAGGCCTTCCTGCGAAAATACGCGGTGGCTGTGGGCGCGCAGTTTGCCGGCGGTGTGGATGCGAGTGTGCCGGTCAGGGAAGCTGATCTGGCGGCGGCGCGAAAATTGGGCGTGGCGCTGGCGGTCAGCATCCGGGATCAGACCTGCGACCCGGCGCAATTGTTCGCGATCGAGGAGCATAAAAAGCGCTTCGGTCGCATCGTCGGATCGCGCAGGGATAGCTGGGCATACGAGTACAAGTACTGGCAGGACAAGGGATGGCTGTAGAAATCTGCCCGATGCGGCAGATTTCTTTTGGCGGCGTTGCGGCCGCTCGACCGCCGGACAACGGCGAATCAGGCGTCGCGGAGCTCCGCCCTCCAATTTGGAGGGGCGAGCTCTGCGAGCCCTGTTGTCCGATCACGTGTTGCTCAAATTCCTCCGCACCGCCTCCGTCATGATCCTTCCGATGAGCTGCGTGAACCCGATGCCGTTCAGGCGGCAGAGGATCGGCAGGTCGGAGTGCGTGGGGTTGAGGCCGGCGAGCGGGTTGACCTCGATGAAATTGGGGCGCCCCGCGGCGTCGCAGCGGATGTCGGCGCGTCCGGCGTCCATGCACCGCAGCACTTGCCACGCGGATCGAGCGACCTGGGCGGCTTCGCGCGACACGGCGTCGTCCGGCACGGTGTAGGTCACCAGCTTCTCGTAATCGGTCTTGGTCTGGTAGGAATAGATCTCGCCGCTGCCAGTTTTGAAATTCACCTCGATCACGCCGAGCACCTCGGCCGTGTCGCCGCTGCCGGCCAGACCGACCGTGAATTCGCGTCCCGGCAGGAAGGTCTCGACCAGCACGGGCTGATGGTAGCGCGCGAGCAGCTCGGTTGCGACTTCGCGCAGTTCGGCTGGATTTTGCACCTTGGATCGGTTCGAGATTCCCTTGCCCGTGCCCTCGGCCAGCGGTTTCAGGAAAAGCGGGTAGGGGAGGTCGACGCGCGCGATATCGGCAACGGCATGCAGGCAGGCGAACGGCGCGGTGGGCACGCCGGCATCGCGCACGATGCGCTTGGTGAGGGCCTTGTCGAGCGCGATGGTGAGCACGGCGGGATCGGAGAACGTGTAGGGGATCCGGTAGGCGTCCAGCAGCGCGGGCACGACTGCTTCGCGCCCCACGCCGAACATCCCTTCGGCGATGTTGAAGGCCAGGTCCCAGCGGCGGTTGGCGGCGAGCGCCCGGACAAGCGCCTTGGCGTTGCCAATGCGTTCGGTGCGGTAGCCCAGTTCGCGCAGGGAGTTCTCGATCCCGGCGATGGTGTCGGGCTTGTCGAACTCCGCGGTCTCCTCGAGGCTGAACCCTTCCGCCAGGTAGTCGTCACGCAGGTCGTAGGTCAGGCCAATCAGCAGGTCGTGTGGTTGCATGCGCAGACAATACCGGGATCGCGCGGCTCTCGGCAATGGCATTCTGGGACTACGAAAGAGGTAAAGGATCGCGCCACGGGGTGGCGCTCCCACCGAAACGCCGATCAATTGTGGGAGCGCCACCCCGTGGCGCGAAGGACCGGTTCACGGTGCCTCGGTATTCGCCAGCCCCGGCAGCGCCTGCAGCGCGTCCTGGACCGGGCGAAAGCTGCGGCGGTGTTCGGGGCACGGTCCCAGGCGCAGCAACGCCAGGGTGTGGTCGTGCGTGCCGTACCCCTTGTTTTGGCCGAAGTGATAACCGGGGTAACGCTGATCGAGTTCCCGCATGCGGCGGTCGCGCAGCACCTTGGCGACGACGCTGGCGCCGGCGATGAGCAGGCTCTTGGCGTCGCCTTTGACAATGGCGGTGGAATCGCAGGGGAGCCCCTTGACCGGCAGGCCGTCGACCAGCGCGTGATCGGGAAGTTGCGGCAGGTCCAGCAGTGCGCGCCGCATGGCCAGGTGGGTGGCGCAGAGGATATTGAGGTCGTCGATCTCGGCCACGTCACACCAGCCGACGCCAATCCAGGCATCCGGGGTGTGGGTGAGCGCGTCGTAGAACGCTTCGCGGCGGGCGGCGGTCAGTTGCTTGCTGTCGTTGAGGTCGCGCAGCGGACCGGCGAAGCCGGCTTCGGCGGCGGCGGGTGTCATGACCAGCGCGGCGGCGACGACCGGACCGGCCAGCGGACCTCGTCCGGCCTCATCCACGCCTGCCAGCGCGGAGCCGGGGTGCGTCTGCCAATGCGCACGTTCATGGCACAGCCTGTCGGTACAGTACTGCGTTGACCACCAAGCCTAACAGCCTAACGGCCTTCAGCCTAATTGCCTTCTCTGGATCAACCTTCGCGCAGACGGGCCTGCTTGCCGCTCCGCTCGCGCAGATAGTAGAGCTTGGCGCGGCGGACCTTGGAGGCGCGTTCAATCTCCACCTTCTCGATGTACGGCGAATGCACCGGGAAGACCTTCTCCACGCCGACGCCGAACGAGATGCGGCGGACCGTGAACGTTTCGGTGGCGTTGCGGCCATCTCGGGCGATGACAGTGCCGGCAAACACCTGCACGCGCTCTTTGTCGCCTTCCTTGATCTTCACATGCACCCGCACACTGTCGCCAATGCCGAACTTGGGCGCATCGGCCTTGATGTTCTCGGCGTTGATCTTGGCAATCGCTTTCGCCACGCTCATAGCAACCACTCCTCTCTCGAAAAACTACTTGCCGTTCCGTACCGGCGGCTGCGGCAGCAAATCCGGCCGTCGTTTGGCGGTGCGGTCCAGCGACTGCCGCCGCCGCCACTCCGCCACGGCGGCATGATCGCCGCCCAGCAGCACTTCCGGCACCCGCATCCCGCGAAACTCGGGCGGCCGCGTATACTGCGGAAATTCCAGCCGTCCGTCCGTGAACGATTCGCTCTCCGTCGCCTCTGCGCCGCCGCCGAGCACGCCCGGCAGCAACCGCACCACTGCATCGATCACCACCGCCGCAGGCAGCGTGCCGTTGGTCAGGACATAGTCGCCGATCGAAATCTCGTCGGTGACCAGCGCCTCGCGCACCCGTTCGTCCACGCCCTCGTAATGGCCGCAAACCAGCACCAGGTGCCGCGCAGACGCAAACCGCCGGGCTTCCCGCTGCGCGAACTTCCGTCCTTGCGGGGTCATCAGGATCACCCGCGCCTCCGGCGTTCGCACCGCTTCCACCGCTGCGAAGAGCAGTTCCGGCTTCATGACCATGCCAGGGCCTCCGCCATACGGCCGGTCATCCGCCGTGCGCCGGGCATCGTGGGCGAAATCCCGCAGGTTCACAACCTGGAAATTCACCGCCCCCATGCGCGACGCGCGTTTCAGCATGCTCTCTTCGAGAAATCCCCGGAGCATGCCCGGGAAAAGCGTGATTACATCGATGCGCAGCGGTTCGCCCATCGTGCCACCCGCCCCACCCGCCGGTGTTTCCACCCTAGGCCTTGGCCGCGACACGCTGGTTTTTGCGCACCAGGCTTGCCACGGTTTCGCTCATCTGGGCTCCGCGCGCCGTCCAAAAGGCCACGCGCTCCAAATCCAGCTTGTAGTTCTCGCCCTCGCGCTTGGGATCGTACCAGCCGAGCGTCTCCAAGAACTTGCCATCGCGTGGCGAACGGCTATCCGTGGCCACAACACGGAACGAAATGCAATTGTTGCACCCCGTTCGACGAAGTCTGATCTTGACTGCCATGTCTCCTCCGTGAAACGAGAAAGAATAGCAGTTGCTTCCTACTGCTGGCAAGGGCGGTTTTTGCGGGAGCGCAGATTTCTGCCGGCCCGTAAACTGCGGGAGTTGAGCGCGATGAAGAGATACGGACACAGAGGACAACTGAGGTGAGATGAGGCCACAGAGGATTCGTATTGGTGGCTGGCAGGGGTCGTATCCGCCACGCGCTCGCAACTCCCGCAGAACACGGCCAGGGTGGCCTTATTTGCGCGAGGGCGGGCGCACGGTGCGGCCTTCGTGCCAGAAGCCGTCCACAAAGTGGGCGACACGTTTCCGGGGAAGGCCGAACTCGTTGCGATGAATCGCGTCCACGATCATATCCACGGCCTGGACGCCAACCTCGCGATAGTCTTCATTCACGTACGCAATCTGCCGGGAGGATGCGGGGGGCTGGCTCAACGAAACGGCGGCGACATCATCGGGCACGCGATAACCGGCGGCGACCAGATCGTCGGGAAGCATGAAATCGGTGGTGATCAGGGCATCGGGCCGCTCGCGGCGCAACCACGCGGCCAGGTCGCGCTGACGCGTGGAAACTTTCGTCAGGCAGGGGGAGACGCAAAGGTGCGGGTTGCGGGCGCTGAAGGCAAGGAATGCGGCCAGGCAAAGGTCGTCATGGCGCTGCGAGGCGATGGTCGTGACGGCATAGCCGATGCGACGGTACCAGCGCTCCACCAGCGTTGTCAGCGCCAGCATGGTGTTGTGGTAATAATGCGGACTGGCGCGTCGGATTACCGCCGGCCGTTGCAGGCTGAAGTCGATCGTGGCGCAGGCGAGGCGGGAGAATTTCAGGCCGGAGAGGTCGGTCCCCTCGGGCACGGGCAGCATCAGCAGGCCGTAGATGCGGCGCGTGGACAGAAGCCGTTGCAGGCGATCCAGCGAATTTTCCAGGTCCACCAGGCGGATGCGTTCCACGCGGTAGCCGAGACTGTTGGCTCGGGCGCGGATGCCGCCGATGTAGTCGAGGCTGTCGTCAAAGTTCGCCCAGACCGGACGATCCGCCGGCCAGCAATCGAGCAGTGCGATGGTGGCGAGTTGGGGCGAGCGACGGTAGGTGCGGATCTGCGAGATGAAGGCGGCGACGAACGGATTGGGGCGATAGCCCAGGCGGCGGGCGATGCCGCGGATGCGGTCGCGTTCCGTCGGCGACACACCCGCCACGCCGCGCAACGCGCGCGATACGGTCGAGATGTTCACACCGGCCGCCTGCGCGATGGTGCAGGTCGTGACCGGTCGCGCCGGCGTGGCAGGCGATTCGGGTGCGACGGCAGGTACGGTGCGTTTCATAACGCAAATTTAGCACAGCGGACGTTGAGGCGCAACGATATGCGTAGAGCGTATCGGCGTGGCTCCGGCCGTCCCCGGCCGGTGGCAACAGGACCGGCGGAGACGCCGGCCTCGGTGCGCAACGAAATGCGCAAAAAAGCCGTTGTTTCGGCCCGGAGTCGGGCGTACCATACGTGGCGTCTACGGGTGAAGCGTAATCAACTGATTATTTTCGTTCGAAACCGGGGAGGCAAACAAGCATGAAACACATGATTCTTCCAGGCGTGGCGCTGCTGACGGGCCTGTTGCTGGCGGCGGCGGGTGTGGACGCCGCGACGGTGACGATCTCGTCTAGCACCAACCTTACGACGGCGCAGACGGCGCTGTACACGAACGACGACGTCACGGTCACCGGCGCCGGCACCATGCTCACGCTCTACCCGAGCAACACCGTCGGCGTGCTGGCGCAGTATTGCTTCAACAGCCTGACGGTCGCCAGCAGCGCCACGGTCTACTGCGTCGCGCAGACCAACGCGCCGACAGCGCAGATGCCATCCGCCATGGGCGTGGCCATCTGGGCCGCGGCTGACGTGAATGTCATGACGGGCGGCAACATCAACGCCGTGGGGCAGGGCTTTTACAACGGCGGGCCCGGGTATGGCGTGCCCGGTCGACTTTGCTCCGGCGCCGCCGGGCATGGCGGCTGCGGCGGCGACGCGTTGCCGTCGCAGGGCTATCCTTATTCCGCGGGCGGTCCCGGCTACGGTTCCGTGACCAACCCCACCACCCTGGGCAGCGGTGGAGAGGTGGGGTGGGGATCGGGGGCGATCAAGATCACGGCCGGCGGCACGCTCACGGTCGATGGCCTGATCGACGTCAAGGCGCCGACCAACGGGGTTGGCTTGTACTACGACTATTCCGGCGGCGCCGGCGGCAGCATC
>Ga0118677_10010281_pt1 | contig 14348 bp, 8 predicted proteins | sample AliMusrvi5mmetaG_FD_86154 | JGI IMG/M metagenome (GOLD analysis project Ga0118677, IMG submission 86154) | reverse complement strand
TACCTGTTCTGTGACCAGTGGAGGGGCACCGCAACAGGCTATCACGGCGATCCGAGCGTCAAAACGCCGAACCTCGACCGGTTGGCAAAGGAAGGGCTGAATTTCCTGAACGCCGTCTCGGTCTGCCCGGTCTGCACGCCCTACCGCGCGGCGCTGATGACGGGGCGCTACCCGACCTCCACCGGCATGTTCCTCAACGACGCGCATTTGCCGGACAGCGAACTTTGCCTCGCCGAGGCGCTCAAAGCAGCCGGGTACACGACGGCATATATCGGCAAGTGGCATCTCGATGGCCGCGGGCGCGCCGCGTATATCCCGCCGGAGCGTCGCCGGGGCTGGGAGTATTGGAAGGCATCAGAGTGCGAACATAATTACAATCACTCGCACTACTACGCGGGCAACTCCGGCGTGAAGCAGTTCTGGAAAGGCTACGACGCCTTTGCGCAGACGCAGGACGCGCAACAATACATCCGCGATCACGCTTCGGGTTCCCAGCCGTTTGTATTGATGGTCTCCTACGGACCCCCGCATTTTCCGCACAATACCGCGCCGGAGGAATTCAAGGCGCTTTATCCGCCCGCCAAAATCCAACTGCCTCCCAATGTCCCGCCCGAACTCCAAGCGAAGGCGAAGCAGGAGGCGCAGGGCTACTACGCGCACTGCACGGCGCTGGACAAGTGCGTCGGAGATGTGTTGCGAACCCTGGAAGAGACGGGCATCGCCAAAAACACCATCCTCGTGTTCACCGCCGATCACGGCGAAATGATGGGTTCGCACGGATTTCCTCCTTGGGTCAAGCAGGTCGCATGGAGCGAGGCGGCCAATGTGCCGTTCCTTGTCCGCTACCCGGCGATCCAAGGCGGGCAGGGGCGTACCGTCCATATGCCGCTTACCACACCGGATATTTTCCCCACGCTGCTGGGGCTTGCCGGCGTGCAGATCCCCGGCACGGTCGAGGGTGAGGATTTGTCCCCGCTGCTCCGCAAGGAACGTGAGGAGGATCGCGCCGCACTCTACATGAACGTGTCGCCGTTTATCGGTCACGGATTCGGCAAGGAATACCAAGGGTTCGACAAGGAATACCGGGCCATTCGCACCACCCGCTATACCTATGTCCGCAGCATCGAAGGGCCGTGGCTGCTGTATGATGACGTGAAGGATCCCAACCAGATGGACAACCTCGTCGCCAAGCCCGAGTTCGCCAAATTGCGCACGGAGCTTGAGGCGCGCCTCCAGGCGCAACTCAAGAAGATCGGCGACGATTTCCGGCCCGCCCGCTCCTATCTTGAAGAATGGGGCTATCGCGTCAAGCCCGGGGACAGCGTCCCCTTCGCCGACGGGGAAGGGGAGACGCAGACGCCGCAACGGAAAACAACCGCAAAATCCAAGTAGGAACCAATATGCAGCCAAAAGCCATCCCCCTGGCCCTCTTGTTGCTGGCTCCGCTGGCGTCTCTGCAAGCCGCCCCACCTTCCGCCGCAGCCAACCCGGAAGTCTGGATGATGCCCCCGGGCAGGTGCTTTAAGGAGCTCTTTGCGAACCCGGAACAATGGAAGGAGACGCGTGCGCAGGTGGGCGTGATCGGCTATGCGGATCATGTGCTCAACAAATATTCAGACCAAGAACTGGAATCGGCATTGCCGAAGATTCAAGCTCTGGGTCTTAAGCTGGGGTTGGAAGTGGGAGCTATCAAACCTTGGGGGCAAACGGGTGCTGATGTCTTTCAAAAACAACGACGAATGTGGGACAGGTTCCAAAGCAAAGGGGCGAAAATCTACGCCATCGCCATGGACGAGCCGTTATGCACCACCCGCTTCCATCTGAAAAAAACCGACGAATATGCCGTGGAAGAGACGGCCAGCTTTATAAGCTTGGTGAGGCACAATTACCCCGCGATCCGCATCGGTGATATTGAAGGTTACCCAAGTGTGCCTTTGAAGGATTTGATCGCGTGGATCGACGCCTTGCAGGCCAGACTCAAAAAGGCGAATGTGCGCGGGTTGGATTTCTTCCGCGTGGATGTCGATTGGACCCATTTCATCGTCGGTCATCCCGGCAATTGGGGGGAAATGAAACAACTGGAAGATTACTGCCGGGCAAAACACATCGCTTTTAGCATGATTTATTGGGCGGCGGACTACCCGGCCATGAAAAAAAAGGGCTTTGCGGATGACTCCAGTTGGTACACCTCCATCATGACCCAAGGGAACGCCTACGTTTTCGTAAACGGGGTTCCCGACGAATATGTAATCGAAAGCTGGGTGGATGCGCCTTCCGCCTCCCTCCCCGAAACCGAACCGTGGACGTTTACCCGCTCGGTGCTGGATTTCAGCAAAAAATTTGTGAAACCCCTCCCCCCTGCGCATTAAAACGAACGCCCCAACTCCCAGGCGCTGGCATGCCGAACGCCTGCTGTTGTAGCTCCCACGCACTCGCCGGTGCAAAGCGCTTAAAGGCGTATGGGGCGGGTATAAAGTACTTCTGCATAGATGAGCCCCTTTCTTATGGGCACATCTACAATGGCAAGAATGCATGTCATTCCGCGCTAGGCATGACCGCCAAAGACGGCGCCGTTTTTAATCCTGGAACAAGAACCCAACCCATGTTCATCCAGAATCCGGCCCGAAAACCATGACCGGCCTCGTCAATAAGTGCGTCCAATGGCGGTAGTTTCGCTGAAGGGGGGGGCGTTTTTGAGGAGAGAGGGCCATAAAGACAGAAAAAAGGGGAATCTTGCGGTTGCAGTCTACTTTAACGTAGACATTGTGTCCTGCCTTTCCTAGGATGCCTCTACGCGTCCCCTTGTCTTCCCGGTCGGCTCTCCCGCTTTTGTGCCCGGGGTCTTGACGGGGAGTCGCAACCCACGACGATACATGACTACGAAAAAAACGATTGAAGCGATGCTGTTTGACTTGGATGGCGTCGTGGTTTTCACCGACAAATACCACTACTTGGCTTGGAAGGAAATGAGCGACGAGAAGGGCTGGGATTTTTCCGAGGAGATCAACCACTCCTGCCGGGGCGTTCCCCGGATGGAATCCCTGGAGGTGATTTTGCGGCACAATCGCGTGGAAATTTCCCCTGAGGAGAAGCAAACCTTGGCGGACCACAAAAACCGGCGCTACGTCGAACTGCTTCAAAACATAGGCTCCGACGACATCTATCCCGGCGTGGTTGCGTTTCTGGAAGCCATCAAACAAAAGGGGCTCAAAACGGGACTCTGCTCCTCCAGCCGCAATGCCAAACTGGTTCTCGACAACCTGAATCTCTCCCACTGGTTTGATGCCGTCGTCACCGGTGACGAAATCCGCAACGCCAAGCCCGACCCCGAAATCTTCCTGCTTGGCGCTTGTCGCCTGGGCATCGAGCCCAAACTGTGCGTCGTTTTTGAAGATGCCCCGGCCGGAGTCGCCTCCGCGCTGGCTGCCGGGATGAAATGCGTCGGGGTGGGCTCGCGCAGCCTTCTTGCCGAAGCTCCGGATGTCATTGCCGACTATGCCGAGATCGATCTCGATGCCTTGATCGAGACCGGCTTGCCCCGCCGTAGCGCCGCCCTCGCCCTTTAACCCCTTCCCACGCCACTCCAGTAACCGACAAGATTTTCATGATTCCCAACTTCCAAAACCCAGAGGACTGGACGCTCCAGGACGAAAACTTCGCCCCCGAGCGGATCGTGCTCAACGGGAACAAGTACCTTCTTGGCAACGGAGCCATGGGCTACCGGGGCACACTGGAGGAATTCGGCTCCCAGCAGCTGGTTGGAAACATGATCGCCGGACTCTACGACAAAGTCGGCGATTGCTGGAGGGAGCCGGTCAACGCTCCCAACGCTTTGTTTGCCCAGGTGATTTATAAAGGCAAGCGTCTTAGTGTGCTGGAGTCGCAGATCGAATCTCACCGGCAAATCTTGAATATCCGCTATGCAATCCATCAGCGTGAGACGGTGTTCGTGGCCGAAGACGGCAACAAGATCACCGTCACGGCGGAGCGTTTCGTGAGTCTGGCCAACCGGCACCTCATGGCCATGGAGTTCACCGTGCGCTGCGAGCAGGCCGCGTTGTTGGAGATCGAAACCGGCATCGACACAGATGTCTGGGACATCAACGGCCCTCACCTCGAAGCGGTTCAGATTCGCCATGAAAACGGCGTCCTCACCGCCGAGAGCAAAACCCAGGAACTGGGCATTCCCGTGAGCGTCGCGGAAGCTGTTGCGTGCGAAGGGTTTGAAGCCGTCGAAACCGAGGCCGCCCGCCCATCGCTGCGTCGGCTCGCGTTTTCCGCCGAGCCCGCGCGCGTCTATCGCTTGAGCAAGTTTGCGGTCATTCTCACCGGAAACGACGGTGCCGATTCCGTTCCCGAGGCCGCCCGCGCCGCGTGTAGGGAGGCTAAAATCCGGGGCTACGCTGCGCTCTTGGAAGCGCATGCCGCTGCGTGGGATCAGTATTGGGAGGACTCGGATGTCCAGATCGAGGGCGATCCGCAGGGCCAATTTGCGCTCCGTTACAGCATCTACCATCTGCTGGCCATCGCACCGGAGGGAGCCCGGAATTTTTCCATTCCCGCCCGCGGCCTTTCCGGCCAGGTGTACAAAGGAGCCATCTTCTGGGACACGGAGATGTTCATGCTCCCCTTCTTTCTCTCCGCCAACCCGGAAATCGCCAAGGGCCTCATGCTTTACCGCTACCGCACCTTGGATGGCGCCCGCCGCAAGGCAAAGGAATACGGCTTCGAGGGGGCCTATTACGCTTGGGAAAGCCAGGAGACCGGCGATGACGCCTGCTCCCACTTCAATGTGACCGACGTCTTCACCGGACGCCCCATGCGCACCTATTTCCGGGACAAACAGATCCACGTCAGCGCCGCAGTCGCCTACGGCTTCTGGAAATACGCTCTTCAGACCGGCGACAAGGGCATCCTTCTGGAGGGAGGCGCGGAAGTCATCCTTGAGTGCGCCCGCTTCTTCCACTCCTACGCCTACTATAAAACGACCAAATGCAGGTTCGAAATCCTGGATGTTACCGGCCCTGACGAATACCACGAGCGCGTCAACAACAACGCCTACACCAACAGGATGGCCCTGGAGACATTCCGCATCGCACTTCGGGTGATCGAATATCTGGAGGCGCAGCAGCCCGAATTTTTGTCCGCGCTGCTCGCCCGACTCAACTACGCAGATCTCCGCGCCGCGCTCCCCCAACTCATTGCAGACCTCTACCTCCCCGCGCCGGATTGCGTAAGCGGCTTGATCCCGCAATTCGACGGCTACAACGCCTTGGAGGATGTTTCCCTGCCGACCCTGAAATCCCGCGTTCTCAACCTGAGCGAATACCTTGGCGGCGGCAATGGGCTGGCCACCACCACCCAGATCCTCAAGCAAGCCGACGTGGTGCTCCTATTGAGCCTCTTCCCCGGCGAATATCCCCAAGAGGTCAAGAAGCAGAACTGGCTCTACTACGAGCCTCGCACCGAACATGGCTCCAGCCTCAGCGCCTGCGCCTACGCGCTTGTCGCTACGGAAATCGGCGAACTCGAACGCGCCTACAAGTTCTTCCTCCAAACCGCCACCATCGATCTCACCGGCAAATCCAAACAATACGCCGGGACGATTTACATCGGCGGCACCCATCCCGCCGCCAACGGCGCGGCTTGGATTGTCACAGTCAACGGTTTTGCGGGATTGCGTATCGACGATGAGGGGATTTCTCTCAACCCGCGACTGCCCGAGCTTTGGCAAAGCCTCCGCTTCGGGGTTCATTGGCGCGGGATGCGCTTTAGCATCTCCATCAGCCGAAACGAAGTGCGCATCCAGGCTCACGCCGAAAACCAAGCTCCGGCTCCGTGGCGCGTGTGCGGTCACGCGCTCCAGTGCGAGCCCGGCCAGGTCGTCATTCATCATCCCGCGGGTTCCAAAGCCGCCCCCAAAAAACTGGCGTTCGCATAGGCATGGCAGCCGCGCATTGCGGCACCTTGTATGAAATGGAAGGTGCAAGGAGTGAGGCTGCTGGTGGCAAAAAGGTAAATCTTACGGTCGGGATTATCTCGGAATTCACATTTTGCGGATAACTACTTTACAACCGCGTTCAATTCGATAAAATATTCGCATTGACCAAGCGCATTTCATTACCTGAAGACCCGTTCCTCTCCAAACATGCGCGCGTTCGCAAATGGGTGGAGGAACAGTTGCAAAGCGGAGTATTCCGTCCGGGCGACCGCCTGCCCGGCGAGGCTACGTTGAGTAAGACATTGGGGGTCAGCACCATAACCGTCCGGCAAGCCTTTCAAGCGCTTACCCGTCGGGGGCTTCTGGTTCGCTCGCCCTATCGCGGCACCTTTGTTTCGAGCCCTTCGGGCGGTGGCCTCGACGTATCCTCTCTGTCCTCCCTACCTGAGTCGGCCGCAGTTCCCAAGAAACTGTCGGGAAAAGTCTTGGTGCTCGTGGGCCATCTGAAGACGGCGGACAGCGGCCAACAACGCCAGCGGCAGATTCTGGAGGCATTCGAGAAAATCATCTCTGCGCGGCGGCTTCGTTGCCGGATAAAGTACATCTACCGGAACGAAGACATCCAAGTGCTGGAACCCGGAGAAGAGCAGCGCTATTGCGCCGCCTTCCTGCTGGCAGACATGCTCACCCAGCACCAGGAAAACTTGGTCGCCATGCAATTGCGGGCGGCGGGAATTCCTTTGGTCGCTTCGGATTATACCGGCCAGATACCCGTTCACTGCGCGCAAGAGAGCCTCGCCTTGGGGGTTGAACTGGCGCTGGAGCACTTGGAATCCCTCGGGCACAGGCAGGTTGGGTTTCTGACATTCAGCACCAACGAATCCTGGGGGATGCCCCTTCCGTGGCTGGAACAAAGGAAGGACGGCTTTGTTCACGGCTCCAGACAACGGCACTGGCTAAATCCCGAAGCCTTGGTCTGGTCCGTTCCGCTGGCCCGTCTTTCGGGAGATGAGAAAATTGCCACCGTGCAAAAAGAAGCCGGAGCCCGGGTCGCCGAACGCTTTATTGCGGAAGGCGGCGTTCAAAAGTGCACCGCAGTCATTGCCGCCAACGACGACGTGGCGGTAGGATTCCTTTCCGCCATGCAGCGCCTCCATCCGGAAGCAGCCAGGGAGATCTCCGTCATTGGGTTTGATAATATGCCAGAAGCCCAGATGGACAGCCTTACCACCATCGTCTCTCCCACGCATGAGATGGCGACCGGTGCTGCCAAGATGATCATCAGCTTTCTAGAAGAAGGGTTTTCCAACGAGTTTCGCTCTTCGGAATACTATCCGCATCTCTTGGTGCGTTCTTCAACGCATCCTCTATCCGGCGCGGTAGAGGCCCTGGCTGCCCAATAGCCCTCATTGGTTTTCCTGATTCGTCCGCACCTTCGGCAACAGGGAATCGTGATAAAAATCGATAAAGCAGTCGCGTGTTGGTGGGGTATAAATTACTTTACACCCCCGCGATCTGCTTGTAGGTACTTTAACCATGTTTCCCCCGACGATGCATCTAAGGTATCCCCCTGCCCACCCGCTTCTCTTCGCCGTTCTCCTCCTGTTTTTTTGCCATCATAGCCAAGCCGAAAGCGTCAATATTCTGGATTTCGGCGCCAAACCGGGTGCGGCCACCGATTCCGCTCCCGCTTTGGCCAAGGCGCTTGAATATGCAAAAAGCCACGTCGGCTGCACCATCGTCATTCCCAAGGGACAGTTTTACATCAAAACCATCAGCGACCCGGCAAGCATCCAGCCCCCCGCGCGCTTCCACCTGCGCGCATCAGGCCTCAAAAAGGTGACCATTCAAGGCCAGGGGGCGGAGTCAGAGATTCTCTTTGGCCAATTCGCGGCAGGCATCATGCTGGAGAAATGCGAGGGCGTTACCATCAAGAATCTCGTCTTTGATTACGCATTTCCGCTTTTTTCGCAGGGACAAGTCATGGGGTATTCCCCCGCGAATCACGGACTCACACTCAAGCCGGATGCCGGTTATCCCTCTCCGCTCAACAGCCCCGAAACCATCTTCGCAAACCCGGGAGCTTGCTGGATGACCCTCAATAAAAAGGGGATGGAATTGGCCTTTTTCGGGGCGCTCTTCGTGGACAAGACCGAGGCCGAAGCGGGGAATGTCCGGTATATCATCGCCAACCGCCCTGGAAACGCGGGCGAATTCATCAACCGATTTCAGGGAGGCAGCCAAACCGGAGCGCTCGCTGGCGTCCGCTATGTGCGTGTCTCCCGCAATGCCGGCCATCCGTCCCGCTGGGACGAATCGTTTTGTTATCCCTACCCGGCGTTAAAACGCCGGGCTACTCTCAGGGCGTCCCGCTGGGACGCGGATGCTGCGCTTTTACCGGAATATTCGCGTAAATGGTCTAAAAATTCGGCGAGGGGGCAACACAAGGGTGGATGCGATAAAGAAAAGTCTTCTCGACCCCGCCTGCCAATATGCCTAACCTGCTTGCTATGGACGGACGAACCTTCGATGCTAATTTTCAGGCTCCCCCACTTCGCACGATTGCAGCCATTGTCGTTGGCATCCTGCTGATTGTATTGGTGTGGACTTCTTACTACACGGTGGACGCCGAATCGGAGGGGGTGGTGCTTCGCTTTGGGAAATTTTTCCAAACGGTGGAACCAGGGCTGCACTTCAAGCTGCCCTTCGGCATCGACACGGTGACGGTGCTGCCGACGCGGCGGCAGTTGAAGATGGAGTTCGGTTTCCTCACTCCGGGCTACACCACCAACCCGGATCAGGCGGGCGAAAACCAGGAGCAGGAAAAATCAATGGTCACCGGCGACCTGAACGCGGCGCTTGTCGAGTGGGTTGTGCAATACCGTATTGAAGATCCGAAGCAGTATCTCTTCGATGTTCGTAATCCGGGGTCCACCTTGCGCGACCTTTCGGAGGCGGCGATGCGGGAGGTGATCGGCGACCGCACTGTGGACGAACTGATCACGGTCGGCCGACAGGACATTGAGATCTCGGCCCTGACCCGGATGCAGGAACTGGCCAAACGGTATCATCTTGGAGTTCGTGTGGATCAGGTGCAGCTTAAAAACGTGAATCCACCCAGTCAGGTGCAGGGATCCTTCAACGAGGTGAACAAAGCCCAGCAGGATCGTGAGAACGCGATCAACGTGGCCAACGGCGACTACAACAAGGCCGTTCCAAAAGCCAAGGGCGAGGCCGACCAATCGATTCAAGAGGCGGAAGGTTACCGTTTCAAACGCGTAAACGAGGCCGAGGGAAACGTTGCCTCTTTCAATGCGATGCTTGCGGAATACATCAAGGCGGCAGAAATCACACGCACCCGCCTTTACTTGGAGACAATGGGTGAAATTCTGCCGCAAGCAGGGCAGAAGATCATCTTTGATGAATCCCTGCGACAACTGTTGCCAATTCTGCCGCTTTCCACCAAGCCCGGGGAGGGCAAATAATGAAACACTTTATATTTACTCTGGCGACTCTAGTCGCAGTCCTGGTGCTGTTGGGTTTGTTGGGAGCCTATTACACCGTTAACCAAACCGAACAGGTCATCATTACCCAGTTTGGCAAGCCGGTGGGCGATCCAATAACCGAGCCCGGGTTGCATTTCAAGATGCCCTTCGTGCAAAACGTGAACAGCATCGACAATCGATTTCTTGAATGGGACGGCGCACCGGTTGCCATTCCGACAAGGGACAAAACCTACATCCATGTGGAGACGTTCGCACGCTGGCGCATCGAGGACCCGAAAACCTATTTTGTGCGCCTGCACGATGAGCGCAGCGCCCAGTCCCGCCTTGAGGACATCCTCGGCAGTGAAACGCGCAACTCAATCGCCAAGCACGATCTGATTGAAATTGTCCGCACCGACAAGAAACGCAAGCCGCAGGCCGACGAAAGCCTTAAGGGTGGAACGGGTGTCGGCACGATCGGCGTGCTCCCGCCCATCGAGTTCGGCCGGTTGAAGATCGAAGAGGAGATCAAAGTCGCCGCCGCCGAAAAACTCGCGGAGTTCGGGATTGCGTTGCTGGATTTCCGGATCAAACGCGTGAATTACAATCCCGATGTTCTTGAACGGATCTACCAGCGCATGATCAGCGAACGCATGCAGATCGCGCAGCGTTTCCGTTCCGAGGGCGAGGGGGAATCCGCGCGCATCGCGGGCCAGCGGGAGCGTGACTTGAAGGAAATCCAGTCCAAGGCTTACCGGCAAGTGCAGCAGATCCAGGGCGAGGCTGATGCAAAGGCCATGGAAATTTACGCGCGCGCTTACACCCAGAATCCGCAGGCCGCCGAGTTCTATGCCTTCCTGAAAACCATGGAGACTTACCACAAAATTTTCACGAAGGATTCAACGCTGGTACTTTCCACGGACAGCGATTTGTTCAACCTGCTCAAGCGCGCCGCACCGAAATCGAAAGGTCCTCCGCTCTCGATTGAGAGCGCGGTCAAAACCTCGCCTTAGCTTCAGCTTTGGCGGGACGGGCAAACAACCGCAGGTTAATTGACTGAGTAAGGACTCCAGAACGACGGATCTACAACATCGGAAAACGCGTTGCCGGTGTCGATTGATGGCAGTATATCAGAGCCATTGATATAGAAGGTCGCGCTTTGGATCTTCGAATCTTCAAATGAGGTGGAATTCCCTATTGTGGCCATGGAATTATAGAGAGCGCTATCCGGCTTGAAATAACCCTTCAAATCACTGGTTTCCGGCGAAACGCTCACCTTGTTATTCTCAAGAACATACTGATCTTTTGCAGCGTCAAGAAGACGAAGGCTGTTTAGAAGCGTAGTCGCCTGGGACCGTGACCGGGCCCTCAGATAGCCCGGAATGGCGATCACTGCCAGCAAGGCAATGATGGACGCCACTATCATGATTTCCACAAGGGTGAATCCCCGGTATTTAGATGTTCTTATGGCTTTCATATCTGAGAAAACCCAAACCCACAACACTCCCGCGCATGAAATAGACTACCCTCTCCTGCCGCCCCTACTCAGTTGGGAACTGAAACCATACTGCTTAATTTGCAGTTGGCAGTCAATCAGGGGGACTCCTGATTTCAGTATAGGGAACAGCCTTATGCCGGTTGCACAGCCATACCAGTATAACTCCCGGGCCTGATTCTCAGAATATAACGGAACGGAAAATTTTTAAAACTAAACCATGAAATCTGAAAACCCGCCGCTTGTTTAACAGAAAATTTATGTCGAGATGCTCTAACCCGCTTATCTCACATTCCTGAGCGTGTTTTACTCTGGTAAGTGAGTTTTTCGGGCTCACTCACGGGTTCAAACTCTCGTCGATGAACCAGTCTTCAACTTTTTTGCGTGCCCAGGGTGTTTTCCGCAGAAACGTGAGGCTGGACTTTATCGAAGGATTCGATTGAAAACAGCGGATCGGAATACGCCACCCCATCTCACTCCAACCGTGCCGCTGGACAAGTTGATTGAGAATGTTCTCCAGCGTGATGCCGTGTAATGGATCGCGGGTACTGGAGCGCTGCATAAAAAAATTTAGTCCGCGAACACCCCGTGACAGATTCGCAACGAACCGTGAATTTCTCCACGATGCATCACGGGACCATCCACCAATCCCAGCGTCACCGCCGGGTGGCTGCGGGTGAAGTCTTGGGCTTCTCCTTCTTTGGCTTCTTGACTTCTTTTTTCTGACTTCTCATTCCTTTGGCCATATAAAAATCCTGATTATTGTTGTCCTGCAACTTCGCTGCTTTAGCCGGTTTATGCAACAGAAGACAATTGAATTCGTATTGAATCGGGATTCATGGGCACCGGGCCCGTCTATAATCGCGAGGTTTTCATTGAGCCAAAAAATGGAGCGGGGATTGCAGCCGGTGGACTGTGGCCCCAGTTTAGACGATGCTCATAGAAGGAAACGCCGTTTTTTGGGGGTGCTCAGCCTCCGGCTACAGTGGTTTAGCGGAGTATTTTACTGGATGTCAGGGAACAGGCTGCTGGATTACGCTAATGCTCTTGACGTTCATGAGGCTGCCGGTCTGCCAGCCCTGGCAGAAGAAATAATTAATTTGCGGTCCCGTCAGGGTCACGCTCCCCTGAAGGACGCCTCCTATGAAGTATTGCGCCAACTTGGTTTGCGTATTGTAGGTGATGGACGCCGTGAGGGTTGGATACTGCGCCGCGGGCACCGTCCAACTACCCGCCACATGGGAAGCATCCCCGTAAAATCCGACCGCCGCTCCAGTTGATCCGGTGGAGGACTGCGGCCGGATCAACATCCATGGACCTTGTATGTTCCCCGAATTATTTCCACCTCCGGCTAGCGTTGAAAACCCAAACCCTCCCCAAGTGTCGGTTGTGGTTATTCCCGCATAGTTGAATGTAATAGTGCATGTGTAGAGCGTATTCGATCCCGTCAGGGCGATGGGAATATTTGCCACGGCGGTGCCGCTGCCAGCTGTTCCGCTGTTTGTCAGAATATTCGCATAGCTCCCGTTCGTTGAAATATTCCCATTACTGTAATTTGTGCTCCATGTGCCTGTGCCCGTGGTCGGCGCATGCCCGCTGATGTTGCCTGTCGTATAGGTGAAGTTATCGCGAACCATCGTCGCAGTTGGCGAAGGGGCGGCGGTCAGGAGGACATTATTGAAACTGCCATAATTGCCCGACTGGAACCCCTGAAGATAAACGTAGGAGGTTTCGCCAATCAGAGCCGCGCCGGTGGTGGGGCAAGTTGTTTGCAGAACTCCATTGAGATAATACCACGCCTGATTGGCGCTGGTATCCCACTGGATCATCACCTGAATCGGTTTCGAGAAAGCCGCAGCCGGAACAGTCCCGTTCCACGGGTTGGCCGTCCCGGTCATGGCCGCGAGCCTGGGATTGCTCGAGCCTGTGGTTTGCTGCCACATATAGATCCAGGGCGACGGGTGATTGGCCCCTCCTCCGCTGCTGCACGTATCGGCAAATCCCGTCCCAATAAAACCTGTGGTTGCACTGGTATTCGGTCCCGAGAAGGACACGGTCGCCTGGAGCGTATAGACGGTGTTGGCTTGAAGAACAAATGGATAATCGGCGATCGTCTGGCCGCCAGACACTGGCGGGGCGTTGATTAGCGCGCTGGTTCCAGTCTCCGTAATGCTCTGGTTGGTGCTTGAAACCCACAAGCTCCATTTGCTCGTGCCTGTAGTTGAAGGGGTCTGGTTGCTGATGGTGCCCGTTTTTGTGAACAGATCCTGCATGATCGATGACTGCCCTTTAAGCAGTAGTGGCACGACCGAACCCTGACTGATCGGGTAGCTCAATCCGGCTAACACCTGGGATCGCGAAACCATCGAGACACTACCGCTGGTCAGGCTGGTTCCGCTCAGCAGGTTGGTTGCCAGGAAATAGGGAACAGAGGTCATCCCCATGCTGTCAACGGGCACTACCGCCGAAACGGTCCCTGACGCGGACGTGTTGCTGGCAAGAACGGTGATGGAATTGGACCCGCACCACATCGTATAGGGCGGCAAATCCACGCCCGAATAAGTCGCCACCTTAACGATGTTGGTGTTGCTCAACGGACCGCCGCTGGGTTCGATGATATTCGGGTAGGCTCTGCGAATTTGGATCAGTTGCTTGACCTGATTGTAGAAGGCGTTATTGGCCGTTCCCGAGAGCTGGCTCCAGTGAAGCTGGCTGAAATAGAGTGGCACCCCCGTACCCGAAAGCACAAAGTCCGGGGTGGCATTAAACTCTTCACCCGTGAACCAGCGTGGAATGAACGGCGACAAAAGCATCCCGTAACCAAATCGGCTCAGTTTGCCCTGCGCCCCGTAGACCTGACTGTCATGATTGGATAGGCCGCAGGTGTAGAAGTTTTCCGGACTGCTCTTGACCTCATCGACGATGTTCCCCGCGACCCCTGTCGCATTGTTGATCACGGAACCGGAACCGGAGATAATAAAATCGTTTTGAGTCGTGTCGTAGGTGTAGGCCCGCGAACCGCACGACAACTCAGGGATCAATACGATCTGCTTGCCAGTCGCCCCCGAAACTTGCGACTTAAGCTGACTCCATGTCGGATAGCTTCCAGGTGCCGGTTCCAAATCCATGCGAAAACCGTCGATCCCGTATTTGTTCACCCAGGCGATTCCGATGTTGTTCGTCCACCAATCCCGGAGCCCCTGCGACGTGAAATCGAGCTCGTCGCATCCCCAATAATTGACCAGGATCGTCCCGTTGGCGTTGCGCGAAAGGTAATCGTAGGGGAAAGCACCCGTGCCGGAAGCATACGGGCTGCTGGGGGCGATTCCATGCTGCACGACATCGACGTACACCTTAATTCCCAGAGTATGCGCCTGCGTCACAAAAGCCGTAAAGTCCGCGTCGGTCCCCAATCTTGGTTCCAGTG
>Ga0118677_10010280_pt1 | contig 14349 bp, 10 predicted proteins | sample AliMusrvi5mmetaG_FD_86154 | JGI IMG/M metagenome (GOLD analysis project Ga0118677, IMG submission 86154) | reverse complement strand
ACCTGGAGGAGATATACTATTACCGGATTGACCGGCCCGAGGGGTTCGCCATCCAGCGAGTCTACACCAGCGACCGACGCCTGGACGCGACGCTCACGGTGCGAACCGGCGAACTGGTGCTCGTTCCGGAGGGCTACCATCCAGTGGTCGCGGCCCACGGTTACAACGTGTACTACCTCAATGTGCTGGCCGGCAGTGCCCGCTCGATGGCCGCCTCGGATGACCCGGCCTACGCCTGGGTGCGGGCAACGTGGACCAACCAGGACCCGCGCCTGCCGCTGGTCAAGTGAAGGAATCTTTTTATGAGCGAAGTTCATCCCAGCCCTTTGCAGCAGACCGTGGCGATTGGCGGCAATGATTATTGGAACGACTCCTGTTCGGTGGAGGAACTCCGTTACGCGGTGGCGAACGGGGCCGTTGGCGCGACCACCAATCCCACCATTGTTCTCGGCGTGTTGAAAAGGGAGCTGGCGGTCTGGCGGGAACCACTGCAGCGAATCATCGATGGGAATCCGACCTGGACGGAGATCGAAGTCGCCTGGCAGCTCATCGAGGAAATGGCATTGAAGGGGGCCGAGGTGTTGCGGCCGATCTTCGAGCGGACGCAGGGCCGGAAGGGACGCATCTCGGTGCAGACCAATCCTGCCTTCTATCGGAACGCCGAAGCGATTGTTGCGCACGCGATGCGCTTTCATGGATTGGCCCCGAATATTCAGGTGAAGATCCCGGTCACGCGCGCGGGCATCACTGCCATCGAGGAGGCCACCTCTCGCGGGGTGAACGTGAACGCCACGGTCTGCTTCACGCTGCCGCAATCGATTGCGGTGGCCGAGGCGGTGGAGCGCGGCCTGAAGCGACGGGCAGCGGCGGGCCACGACACCTCCAACATGACACCGGTCTCGACCATCATGATCGGGCGGCTCGATGACTGGCTCAAGGTGGTGGCCAGGAATGACAGCATAGTGTTAACCCCCGGGCATCTCGACTGGGCCGGCATCGCCGTGATGAAGAAGACTTACGGCATCTTCCAACAGCGCGGCTACCGGGCGCGCCTGCTGGCAGCGGCCTACCGGAATCATATGCACTGGTCGGAACTGATCGGCGGCGACATCGTGCAGGCCATCCCTTACGAGTGGCAGCTTCTCTTCAATAAGTCGGATGTGGAGGTTAAGCAGCGAATGCAGAACCCGGTCGAGCCGGCCATTGTGGAGGAGCTCTACCGTAAGTTCGCGGATTTCCGGCGGGCCTATGACGAGAACGGCATGACGGTGGAGGAGTTCGACCGATTCGGCGCGACCGCGCGGACCCTCCGCACCTTCATCGGATCGTATATGGAACTGGTGGCCTGCGTCCGCGACTTCATGTTGCCGGACCCGGACAGAAAATGACGGCCCAAACAGAAAGGGCTCTACGATGCAAACCCAACGAATGACGGTCGCCCAGGCGATCATCACTTTTCTCAAGAACCAATACGTCGAGCGCGATGGCCAGCAACAACGCTTCTTCGCCGGCGTCCTCGGCATCTTCGGCCACGGCAACGTGGCGGGCATCGGGCAGGCCCTGATCGAGAACCCCGACCTGCCTTACACGCTCGTCCGCAACGAGCAGGCCGCTGTGCACATGGCTTCCGGCTACGCCAAGGCGAGCAACCGCCTGAGGGCTTTTATCTGCACCTCTTCGATCGGGCCCGGCGCCACCAACATGATCACCGGCGCGGCCCTGGCTACCATCAACCGGCTCCCGGTGCTGTTATTGCCTGGCGACATCTTTGCGCGCCGAAACGTCGCGCCTGTGCTGCAACAGCTTGAGTCGCCGTCCACGCAGGACATCAGTGTCAACGACTGCTTCAAGCCCGTCTCACGCTATTGGGACCGCATCTATCGGCCGGAGCAGATCATCACTGCGTTGCCCGAAGTGATGCGGGTCCTCACCTCGCCGTCGGATTGCGGCGCGGTAACGCTGGCCCTCCCGCAGGATGTGCAGGCCGAAGCGTATGACTACCCGGTGGAGCTGTTCCAGAAGCGCGTCTGGCTCATCCGCCGGCCAGCGGGCGATGCCGTTTCCCTTGCCCGCGCGACCAAGGCCATCGCGGGCAGCCGTAAGCCGCTGATTGTCGCTGGCGGGGGCGTGCTCTTCAGTGAGGCCTCGGCGGCGCTGGCTGCCTTCGTGTCACAAACCGGAATCCCGGTCGCCGAAACCCAGGCGGGGAAGGGCTCGCTGCCTTACGACCACCCGCAATGTGTTGGGGCCATCGGGGCTACCGGTAACCTGGCTGCGAATCGCCTCGCGCGCGAGGCTGACCTCGTCATCGGCCTCGGCACGCGCTATTCGGACTTTACCTCGGCCTCCATGACGGCCTTCCAGAACCCGGAGGTTCGCTTCGTCAACGTCAACACCGCCGAGTTCGACGCCTACAAGGTCTCCGCCATCCCCGTCGTGGCGGATGCCCGGGTGGCGCTCGAAGCTCTGGCCACTTCGCTCACGGACTACAAGATTGGAGGCGAATATGCGTCTCTCGTCGCCGAGTTGAGGCAAGCCTGGGAGGCGGAAGTGGATCGCTTGTTCCACCTGAATACTCAGCCTAAGCCCGCCCAGAGCGAAGTCATTGGCGCGATGTGGGAGGCTTCCGGTCCGCGCGATATGCTGCTTTCGGCTGCCGGCAGCCACCCGGGCGACCTGCACAAGCTCTGGCGGACGCGCACGCCCAATGGCTATCACCTGGAGTATGGCTACTCCACCATGGGCTACGAAATCCCCGGCGCCTTGGGCGCCAAGCTCGCCGATCCCACCCGCGAGGTTTACGTCTTCCTGGGTGACGGGACCTATCTAATGATGCCCTCCGAGATCGTCACCGCCGTGCAGGAACGCCTCAAGATCATCGTGGTGCTGGTGGACAATAAAGGCTTTGCCAGCATCGGCGGTCTGAGTCGGTCGCTCGGGATGGGCGGCTTTGGCACCAGCTACCGCGATCGATCGAGCACCTCGGGCCAGTTGGATGGCCAGCTCATGCAGGTGGACTATGCCGCCAGCGTCCGCAGTCTGGGGGCGCACACCATCAAAGCCGGCTCGCTCAAAGAGCTTAAGGCCGCGCTGGAGGAGGCCAAGAAAATGGACCGCATCACGGTCATTGTCATTGAAACGCAGCCGGACGTGGGGGTGCCCGGTTACGATTCCTGGTGGGACGTCGCCGTAGCCGAGGTGTCGAAGAGCGAGGACGTGCAAAAGGCCCGCGCGCAGTATGTCGAGGCGCGCAAGCAGGAACGTCATCACCTGGCCACCCCCAAGGAGCAGTAGCCTATGCCTGAATTCCTGGTAGGAAACGCCCCGTGTTCCTGGGGCACGCTCGAATTCGAGGGAACTGGCGGCGAGCAGATCGGCTTCGCGCGCATGCTCGATGAACTTGCGGAAACCGGCTACACCGGCACTGAACTCGGCGATTGGGGCTACATGCCCAGCGATCCGGCGGCCCTGCGTGGCGAGTTGTCCCGGCGCGGCCTGGTCATGCTCGGCGCTTTCGTTCCCGTCGCGCTCAAGGAGCCGTCCGCTCTTGCCGATGGCATCGCGCGCGCCGTCAAGGTTGCCCGCCTGCTGGCCGCCGTCGCTACCAAGCCTGCGCCCTACCTCGTCCTGGCTGACGAGAACGGCACCGTGCCCAACCGAACCCAGCGCGCCGGGCGGATCACGGCGGCTGATGGGCTGAGCCTGACCCAATGGAAGCAGTTCGCATCCGGCGCGGAAGCCGTTGCCCGTGCCGTTGTGGCCGAGACCGGCTTGAAGACCGTTTTCCATCACCATTGCGCCGGCTACATCGAAACGCATGACGAGATCGCCAAGCTGCTCGAACTTACCGATCCGAAGACCCTCGGGCTGGTGTTCGACACCGGCCATTACACTTACGGCTCCGGTGGCGCGGACGCAGTTGCCGCACTCGACCGCTTCCGCGACCGCGTTTGGTACGTTCACTTGAAGGACTGCCATCCCGGTGTCGCTGCCCAGGCGCGTGCAGCAGGGTGGGATTACTTCCAGGCATTGCGCCACGGCATCTTTTGTGAACTAGGCAAGGGCTCCGTCGATTTCCCGCGCCTGCTGCGCCGCCTGGCCGAAACGAACTACCAGGGCTACATGCTCGTCGAACAGGACGTGCTGCCGGGCATGGGCTCGCCCAAAGAAAGCGCGCGCCGCAACCGCGAGTGCCTCGCCTCAATCGAACACCACTTTGCTCAGCCGCATTGAAGGAATAATTCATGACTACTAATCAACTGAACGTAGGCATCATCGGTGCCGGCCGTATCGGCAAAGTCCACGCCGAGAACCTCGCCTTCCGTGTGCCCGAGGCCCGGGCCCTGGCTATTAATGATCTGAATCGAGACGCGGCAGAAAAGGTCGCGTCGCGGTGCGGAATTCCCACAGTCGCCGAGTCGGCGGACCAGATCCTGACGGACCCGGCTATTCGGGCCATCCTGATCTGTTCGTCCACCGACACCCACGCCGAACTGATTGTCCGCGCCGCCAAGGCCGGCAAGCATATCTTCTGCGAGAAGCCGATCGCCCACAGCCTGGCCAAGATCGATACGGCGCTGGCCGCTGTCCGGCAGGCCGGAGTCAAACTCCAGATCGGCTTCAACCGCCGCTTTGATCCCAACTTCGCCCGGGTCCGGGCCGCGGTGGCGAGTGGCGAGATCGGCGCTCCGCGCTTGCTGCACATTGTCAGCCGCGATCCCGCGCCGCCTCCGGTTTCCTATGTGAAAGTCTCCGGAGGCATCTTCCTCGACATGACCATCCACGACTTCGACATGGCCCGCTTCCTGATCGGGGACGAGGTCGAGGAGATCTACACCGCGGCGGGGGTTATGGTGGACCCGGCCATCGGCGAGGCTGGCGACCTGGATACGGCCTTGCTGGTGCTGCGGTTTCGCAACGGGGTCATCGGCACCATTGATAACTGCCGCCAGGCCGCCTACGGCTATGATCAGCGGGCCGAAATCCTCGGGTCTGCCGGCAGCATCGCCACTGGGAATTGCTATCCCAACCAGGCCACTATCAGCACCGGTCAGTGCGTGCGCCGCGATTTACCCTTAAACTTCTTCATGGAACGCTACACCGAGAGCTTTGCAAACGAGGTCCGCTCCTTCGTGCAATCCGTAGTCGAGGACAAGCCTACGGCTGTGAACGGCATGGATGGACGCATCCCGGTCGTCATGGGTTTGGCCGCGCGCAAGTCCTTCGACGAGCGCCGCCCGGTGAAGCTCAGCGAGATCCAGTAGCGGCGGGGCAGGGACATCGTTTACCGCCGGGAGGGCAAACGTCCTCTCGGCAGGGCAAGTCGGGCTTTCCCGGAGCCCGCTTCTTGCTCTCGCTCCCACCTGCGTTTCCCATCAATTCTGCATTCTCCATTCTACGTTCTGCTTTCCCCGTAGTTGAACGTTGACTCAACTGCCTTAGAGGCTGTTTGAAAACGACCATTGAAACCCATTGCGGCAGGTTTGGAGTGCCGCCTTTAGGCGGTTTCTGCGCCGCGCCGCCTAAAGGCGGGACTCCAAACCGAGTTAACAAACAAGCTCTTAATGTTTATCAGACGGGGGATTCGTCCAGCCAGCAGACTCACCCAGGGTGGTCGAGAAACGGGTTGACCACCTTCACCCCGTCGTAGGTCTGGCCGTGGCTCAGGTCTTCGGAATAGACCGTTTGGGCTCCCAATTCCTGGGCGGCGGCCAGGATCGCGCCGTCATAGTGGTGTATTCCATAACGCTGCGCCAGCCGCACCGCTCGCCGGTAGAGGTCAGGCGTGCCGGGAACACACGGGAAGATCAGAATCCTCTCCAGAAAAGCGGCCACCCTCGCCTCCTTGATCGGTCGTGCCATTTTGCGAGTCGCCACGACCCAGGTCTCCATCAGGATCTGGTATGAAGTGCCAAAGTCCTCGTGGGCAATGATACTGGCGGCGAATTCTCGTTTAGGGCGTTCCTCCGGTGCGCCAGACAATGCATACAACAGGACATTGCTGTCCAGCAGCAAGGGTGGTCGAGGTTGCCGGGCAAGGCGCACAAGGCGTCAGAGTAAACCGTAGATTGGTCCGGCCTGCCCTGTGAGGCGCGCTTCTGGGGCTGGAACTTGGGACCAGCCATGGCACACTACCGGTAGGGGTCGGTTGATCGGAGAGAACCCCACATATAGCGCTTTCTGAAGCGTTCTTGGCGCTACGCGCCTCAGATTGCAACGGTTGGCCTCCTCGATGGGCTTCGGGACAACGGCGCGATTGGGACACGGAGTATGCCGGGTGCTCTGGAAATGCTGCGTAAGGTGGCTTTACACAGAGCCCGGGAGTTGGTACACACGAGCACATGACGCTACCGGTGCAGCATCTCCGAAGCACTCGCCGCCTGAGGGCCATCGCGACAGACGTTCACTTCTGGGTGCCGGTTGTCGTCTTGCTCATCGGCTTAACGCTCCTTTTCCTTCTGAGGTGATCTGTGAACACCGGAGCCGCGACGACTACTCCCCCTGCCGCAACTCAGGGCCGGCCACCCCGGTCCCTCCACCAGTTGGGCGTGATGTGCGGCCTTGCTGCCGGGGCTTGGCTCGGCGCCGCGGAAGCCCCCACCAAGCTCGTGACGGTAGGCTTCTCGCCTTTCATTATCTCGCTCGGCATGGTGGCCGGAGTCTTCGTTGCGCGCTGGACCGTCCCCGTTGCCCTCAAGGGCACGACCTTCGTCCTGGCTGACTTGAAGGATAAGCCGCACCTGATTGCGTGGGGGCTGCTGGCGGGGATGCTCTGGGCGGTGGCCAACACGCTGACGGTGTTCGCTATTCGCGACGTCGGCCTCTCAATCGCCTTTCCTCTTTGGAATACCAACAGCCTGGTCGGTTTGTTCTGGGGCTGGCTCTTGTTCAACGAACTCCGGGGTTCGGCGACCAGGGACTGGTTGAAGGTGCTGGGAGGCGCGGCCGCCATCGTAGTCGGTGCATGCGTGGTGGCCTATGCGACCCAACGGCACTCTGGCGGCGGGCCGAGGAACGCAACCCTCGGGGTGCTCGCGGCCCTCGGCGCCGGCCTGCTCTGGGGAACGATGTATATTCCCTACCGGAAAGCCTATCTGAGTGGCCTGAACCCGCTATCATTCGTTACCGTCTTCACCTTTGGCGAGCTGGGAACGGTGCTCGCGCTCGGCGCGGCATTCCATGGCGGATTGGGAAACCTCTGGGTGGAATTGGGCCAGGCACGCCCTGCCATGTTCTGGCTATTCCTGGGCGGGTTTTGCTGGGTTCTGGGCGACTTGTTCCAGCAATACGCCGCCAAGTATATCGGCATCAGCCGCGGCATTCCGCTTTCAAACACCAACCAGCTTTGGGGCCTGGCCTGGGGCGCGCTGGTCTTCGGTGAGTTGACGGGCATGGGACTGAGCGCCCAGATCCTGGTGGTCACCGGCTCCCTGGTCATGATTGCGGGCGCGATCTCAATCAGCTTTGCCGAGGCACCTGCCTCTGAGCAGGCCTCTTGGAATCGGGCCACGCAGCGCGAGTGCGCCCGCTACGGATTGGATGAATCAAGCGTTGCCGCCGCGGTACGAGGCGAGGATGCCCTCGCAAATGCGAAGCCCAAGCGCCGCTGGTGGGAAGCCCTCGTCGTCCTCGCCGCCATCGGGATCTTTATCTGGCTGGGTTTCAGCGCGGCCCGGCAGCAGATCGTGTTCAGCGTGCCTTGGATGATCCTATTGGCAGTTGCTTCCCTCCTGGCGCTGGTAGTTTGCGGCGTCGCGCTCTGGCGCCGTACGCGATTTTCCTGAACGCGCCATGCATGAGCGCCTTGTCCTTCTTCAAGACCCGGCCTGACCGGCCCGTGTTCTCGGACGATCCCGCCGCCGTCCGCCGGGCCTACGAGGCTCGGCGGTGGTCGGTATTCCTCTCGGTGCTGCTCGGCTACGGGCTCTTTTATACCAGCCGGATGAACTTCTCCGTGGCGAAGAAGGCGATGCTGGAAGAGGGGGTCATGTCCGCCACGCAGATGGGGCTGGTCGGCTCGGCCTTGCTGTTCGTTTACTCGGTAGGGAAATTCACCAACGGCTTCCTGGCCGACCGCTGCAACATCGCGCGCTTCATGTCCACCGGATTGCTGCTCTCGGGTGTGGCAAACCTGCTGCTGGGTTTCAACCCGCTGTTCGGGGTGTTTCTCCTGTTGTGGGGCTTGAACGGCTGGTTCCAATCCGTCGGCTCCGCTCCCAGCGTGGTGGCTCTCTCCCACTGGTTCGCCAAGAGGGAACGTGGCACGCGCTACGGCATCTGGAGTGCCAGCCACAGCATCGGAGAGGGCCTGACGTTCGTTGGGACGTCTATGTTGGTGGCGAGCTTCGGCTGGCGTTGGGGATTCTGGGGGCCTGGCTGCGTGTGCCTGCTGGCTGCCTTGGTTATGTACCGCACGCTCGCCGACCGTCCGCAAACCTACGGCCTGCCCCCCGTCCACAGCTACAAGAACGAGCCGCCTGAGGCGCCGTCGCAAGAGAAAGCCTCGATCGGCCAACTACAGTTTGAGGTGATCCGACACCCCGGTGTCTGGGTTCTTGCCCTGGCCAGTGGATGCCTTTATGTCGGGCGATACGGGATCGGGAATTGGGGGCCGCTCTATCTGCAATCCGCCAAAGGCTATTCGTTAACCGCGGCTGGCTCCGTAATGGCGGCTTACCCGGCGTGTAATCTGATTGGCTCGGTCAGCTCGGGGTTTGTTTCCGATTACCTGTTCGGCTCACGCCGCTTGGTGCCAGCCTTCATCTACGGTGTGCTGGAAGTAGCGTCGTTGCTGGCTCTCTACTGGATCCCCCCCGGCCATCCGTTTCTGGATGCCACAGCGTTGGCCGCGTTTGGTTTGGGTATGGGGGGCTTGCTGGTTTACCTGGGCGGCCTGATGGCCATCGACCTGGTCTCGCGAAGAGCAGCGGGAGCGGCCATGGGATTGGTCGGGCTCTTTAGCTACCTGGTCGCAGGGGTGCAGGATACCCTCAGCGGCTACCTGCTGGACGTGTCGAAGGTGGTGGTGAATGGGACGACCACTTATTCCTTCCGGCTGGTTTTTGCTGTCTGGATCTGCGCCCTGGCGCTCTCCATCATCCTCACGGCGTCCCTGTCGTTGTTTGGCCGCCGCAAACCGGCTCCTTGATATGAAGATCGCATTTGTCGGACATGTCTGCGTGGACAAGAACGTGGTTCGCGGGGAAACGGAAACTATAGGGGGTGGTGGCGTGTTCCATGGCGGAATCACCGCCCGGCGCTTGGGAGCCGACGCAGTGGTGGTTACCAAATGTGCCCAATCGGATTGCCCCAGCTTCCATCTATTGACTGAGGCCGGAGTACGGGTGATCTTTCTTCCCACGCCGTCCAGCACTTCCATTTGCAACGTTTACCCGTCGGAGAACCCCGATGACCGTCAGAGTCTCCTCATTTCGCGCGCGACGCCGTTCGGGGCAGGGGACTTGGACCAAATCGAAGCGTTGCAAGCTGATGTCGTCCACGTCAACCCGCTCTGGTTTGGCGAGTTTCCACCCTCGTTGCTCGCAGCTCTGCGGCCCCGCGTCGCGATGCTTTGTGCCGATGCCCAGGGCTTTCTGCGCGTTGCTGAGACTGACGGCCGCCTTGCCCATCGGGATCTTGCCGAAAAGCGGGAGGTCCTCTCCCTGCTGGACATCTTCAAGGTGGACGCCAAGGAAGCTCACGTCCTGACCGGCGAGGAAGACCCGGGCCGAGCCGCCCGCGCGGTCCACGCGCTCGGTCCCAAGATGGTCCTCCTCACTCATCGTGATGGCGTCTGCGTGTTTGACGGCGACGTGCTGGCAGAGGGGGCATTCAGCGGCTTCACTCTCGAAGGGCGGACTGGCCGAGGCGATACCTGCACGGCCTCGTTCCTGGTTGCCCGTGGGCGGAGAATGGACCTTGCAGAAGCCGCCGCTTTCGCAGCCGAAGTCACCTCACGCAAAATGCAGTATCGCGGTCCCTATCGCGGTTGACGCCTGATAACATACGACCTCACGACCCCGAGTTATGAAGAACCAATCAGCATCCTGGCGGCCCGACACGCTCTGCGTGCATGCCGGCACACACCTTGACGAGCGCACCGGCGGCGTCAACAGCCCCATCTTCACTTCCACCGCTTACGCTTACCCGAACCCCAGCGACGAGAACGTCTATCCGCGCTACTTTAACGTGCCCAACCAGCGCGTTGTCGCCCGGAAGCTGGCCGCACTGGAGAAAGGCGAAGACGGGGTGATTTTCGGCTCAGGTATGGCCGCCATCTCGACTTTGCTCTTTGCCCACTTGAAGCCCGGGGACCATGCGGTGTTCCAGGCGGACCTATACGGCGGAACCTACCATCTGGTGACCACCGAGCTGGCGCGCTTCGGCGTTGAGATCACGTTCGCTCGCACGCTGGCTGAGTTCAGCGCTGCGGTGCGCCCCCGCACGCGCGTCCTCTATGTCGAATCCCCTTCCAACCCACTATTGCGGTGTGTGGACTTGGCAGCGGTGGCCAAGCTCGGACGCGAGCGCGGGCTGCTAAGCGCGATCGACAACACGTTCGCCTCCCCAATCAACCAGACTCCTCTCGAATTGGGAATCGACGCCGTCGTGCATAGCGGAACGAAATACCTCAACGGTCACAGCGACGTAAACGCCGGGGTGGTAGTGTCCTCGAGAGAGGTGGTCCGCAAGGTGACGGAGTGCGCCCTGAGCTTCGGGGGCATGCTCGATGCGCATGCCTGCTATCAATTGGAGCGCGGCCTCAAGACGCTGGCGCTCCGGGTGCGGCAGCAGAATGAAAACGCAGGCCGCCTCGCCCGGTTCCTCGAGAGCCACCCCGCGGTGGCCCGCGTGATTTATCCGGGTCTGCCTGCCCACCCCGATCACGCTGTCGCAGCGCGGCAGATGCGGGGATTCGGCGGTATGCTGTCTTTCGAGCTGCGCCAGCCCGGCCAGGTGGACGGGATGCTGGAACGTCTTCAAGTTGCCACCCCGGCGTTAAGCCTGGGCGGTGTGGAGACGCTGGTTACCGTGCCCAGCCGAACCTCGCACCGCACTATGTCGCCGGAGGAGCGGGAGCGGGCCGGCATTGGCGACGGGCTCGTGCGTGTCTCCGTAGGCATCGAGGATATCGTGGACCTGACCCACGACTTCGACCAGGCTATAAGGGCTTAGCGAGCGTGGAGGGGTTGAATTCATCCCCAGGAAGGTTTACAACTCTGTCCGCCCGATCATTCTGGCAACATAGGTCCTATGACTCGAAGAATCTGCCCGCTCATTATCACTGTTTCCATGGCGCTCGCGTTCCCAGTGCTTTCATGCCGCGGCTCCGGGCTGAGAGTGGAGGGTTTGCAGTGTGAATACCGCGTCAACCCGCTCGGTCTCAACGTGCCCCAGCCGCGCCTGAGCTGGCTGCTGGAATCCTCTGAGCGCGGACAGCGGCAGACGGCTTACCAGGTGCTCGCGGCAACGAGCCTGGACTTGCTGTCTAGAGGCGAAGCGGATCTCTGGGACAGCGGCAAGGTGCTCTCGGGCGAGTCGGTCCACGTGGTTTATGGCGGCCAGTCGCTGCGGGCGGGCCAGCGGGCCTATTGGAAAGTGCGAGCGTGGGATCGCGAGGACCGCCCGTCGGCCGAAAGCGCAGCGGCCTGGTGGGAGATGGGCTTGCTGATGCCTTCGGATTGGGGTGCGACTTGGATCACGCGCCGTCGGAACGAGCCGCTTTCCGAGCAGAAGATGTTCGAGGATGACCCCGCGCCCCTGTTCCGCAAGGAGTTTCAAATCGGCAAGAAGATCAGCCGAGCCCGGGTGTATGTCAGTGGGCTCGGATACTACGAGTTGCGCTTGAATGGCCAGCGCGTCGGCGACCACGTGCTGGACCCCGGCTGGACCACTTACGCGAAGCGCGTGCTCTACTCAACCTACGATGTGACGGACCAGTTGAGGCAGGGCCGCAACGCGCTCGGGGTGATGCTCGGCAACGGCTGGTTCAATCCGTTGCCCCTGCGCCTGTGGGGCGCTATCAATCCGCGCGACAGCCTGACCATCGGCGAACCACGTGCCATCGTGCAGCTTGTGGCCGACTTCACGGACGGTACGTCGCAGACGATCGTGACCGACGAAACCTGGAAAGTCGGCAATGGCCCAATCCTGCGCAACAGCGTGTACCTGGGCGAAGTCTATGATGCGCGGAAAGAACAGCCCGGCTGGGACAAGCCGGGCTTTGAGGAATCGCGTTGGCAGCCGGCGGTCAGCGCGAGTGGGTCTCTCGGTCCTTTGCATGCGCAGGACGCACCGCCGATTCGCGTCACCCGCGTGCTGCAGCCGCTCAAGCTCACTGAGCCGAAGCAGGGCGTTTACATTTTTGACCTGGGGCAGAACTTCGCCGGCTGGGTTCGGCTGCGCATGCAGGGGCCGGCGGGGACGCGCGTCAAGCTGCGCTACGGGGAACTCGTTTACCCGGACGGCACGCTCAACGGAATGACCTCTGTCTGTGGCCAAATCAAGCAGGGCGGGCCCGGCTACCGTTACGATGGGAACGGCGCGCCCAAGACGGCCTGGCAAATGGATGAATACATCCTGAAGGGTGGAGGAGAGGAAGTCTACACGCCGCGGTTTACTTTTCACGGCTTCCGCTATGTCGAGGTCACCGGTTACCCGGGCAAGTCTACGCTGGCTTCGCTGGAAGGGCTGCGCCTTAACTCCGACGTCCCGGTCGCCGGCTCTTTCCTCTGCTCCAACGAGCGGATCAACCGCATCCAACAGATGGTGCTATGGACGGAGCTCAGCAACCTCTTCAGCGTCGAGTCTGATTGCCCGCACCGCGAGAAATTCGGCTACGGAGGCGATATTGTGGCAGCCGGCGAGATGGCGATCTTCAACTTTGGCATGTCACGCTTTTATGCCAAGGCGGTGCAGGATTTGGCCGACGCGGTGCGTCCGAACGGTGGGTTCACCGAGACCGCGCCCTTCGTGGGTATCAGTGATGAGGGCCTGGGGGACAAATCCGGCCCGGTTGGCTGGGGTACCGCGCACCCGTTCCTCCTGTGGCAGCTTTATCAGTACTACGGCGACCAGCGGTTGCTGGAAGTGAATTATGAGCCGGTGAAACGCTGGATCGCATTGCTGCGGTCCCGCGCGCCGGACGGCATCCTGGACAACGGCATCAGCGACCACGAAAGCCTGGCGCCGAAGCCGCGTGCGTTGACCGGGACGGCCTTCTACTATTTCAACGTGAAGATGTTCGCCCGCATCTCGCGGGCGCTTGCAAAGGAATCCGAGACGGCGGAAGCGGAAGCGCTCTCGGAAACCATCAAAAGCGCATTCAACCGCAAATTTCTCCAGCCGGGCACCGGCCGTTATGATACGGCCACGCAGGCCAGCCAGGCGTTCGCTCTTTATCTCGGCCTGGTGCCCCCCGCGGAAAGGGACCGCGCGCTGGCGGTGCTGGTGCGCGACATTGAGGACACTCACACGGGCCACCTGACCACGGGTATATTCGGGACCAGGTTCATGTTGCATGCGCTGGCTGATGCGGGCCGCGCTGACGTTGGGTTCAAGGTTGTCAATCAAAGCACGTTCCCCGGCTGGGGGTTCATGCTGGAAGATGGTGCGACGACGTTGTGGGAGCATTGGGAGTTCAGTGACAATACATTTTCGCATAACCATCCGATGTTCGGCTCGGTCAGCGAGTGGTTCTACCGGGTGCTGGCCGGCATAAATCCTGCCCCGGATGCCGTGGGCTTCGACAAGATCATCATCCGTCCGCAGCCGGTCGGCGATCTGAAATGGGTCAAGGCCACTTATGATTCAGTGCATGGCAAAGTCGTCAGCGAATGGAACCGGGAACCGGGTCAATTCCACCTGCACGTTCGGGTACCGGTCGGCGTAACCGCAACAGTAATTCTGCCGTCTAAGCAAGGCGCTCCGGTCACTGAAGGCGGCAAGCCGATTGAAGGCTTGCCCGGCATTGAGCGTCTAACAAGGGAAGGCGACGCCGCAATCGTAGCGATCAGCGCCGGGGATTACGAGTTTGGTTCGGTGCCGTGACTGTGAACGGTCAAGGAACTTAGGGCTCGCGGGAACCCTCGCGCGTTCGGTCTCGAGGCTGGATCGGACATTGAATCCTCTGGATACCCTACGGAAATCTTACGGATAACTTACGGATATCCTGCGGACCATATGCCTGGCTCCTGCTCAATAAGGTTGAGGCAACAGCATCTCCGGGTCAGGGTTTTTTCATCTGGATGAGGCAAGCCGCTGGGGTTGGTTACTTTATCAAGAAATGAAGAGACATTTGCGCTTTCCTTTAGTAAGCCATTGGCATGACGAAGCAAAAGACGCCGTCCG